>Ga0315274_10000276_pt1 | contig 79414 bp, 79 predicted proteins | sample YL17G02_20_MG_FD_203700 | JGI IMG/M metagenome (GOLD analysis project Ga0315274, IMG submission 203700) | Sediment microbial communities from Yellowstone Lake, YNP, Wyoming, USA - YL17G02_20 | ecosystem: Environmental > Aquatic > Freshwater > Lake > Sediment | place: USA: Wyoming | collected... | reverse complement strand
CCAGGCTCGGCGGAACGACCCTCGGGTTCGACCAGCCCGGCGGTTCCTCGGTCCAGAAGGGGGAGACCCTGGCGGACACTATCAGGATGGTCGACACATACTCGGATGTAATCGTTCTAAGGCATCATGCGGAAGGCTCCGCGAGGCTCGCGGCGCACTTCGCGAAGAAGCCGGTCATCAACGCGGGGGACGGAGCCGGCCAGCACCCGACACAGACGATACTCGACCTGTTCACGATAAGGAAGGAGAAGAAGAAGATCGAAGGCATCAACGTCGCTCTGGTCGGCGACCTCAAGTACGGCAGGACGGCGCACTCCCTCGCCGAGGCGCTCGCGCTCTTCGGGGCGAACCTCATGTTCGTCGCGCCACCGGCGCTGCAGATGCCAAAGGAGACCGTCAGGTCGGTGGAGAAGCTCGGCTGTAAGCCGCAGATCGTCAACCAGGTCGATCAGGCGCTGCCGGACGCGGATGTGCTCTACGTCACCAGAATCCAGAAGGAGAGGTTCCCGGACCTAGCGGAATACCAGAAGGTCGCAGGGTCATACAAGATCAACAACGCCCTACTGAAGGACGCCAAGCCTGACCTCTCGATCATGCACCCTCTGCCGAGGATAGACGAGATCAACCCGGAGGTGGACCAGACCCCGCACGCGCTGTACTTCCAGCAGGCGTTCTACGGCGTGCCGGTCAGGATGGCCATCCTCGCTCTGCTCCTGGGGGTGGTGGACTGAAGGAGTTCAGGGTCACCCCGATAAGGAACGGCACCGTGATCGACCACATCGACGTCGGCATGGCGCTGAAGGTTCTGAAGATCATCGGGATCAAGGGAGACAACATGCAGAGCACCGTCAGCGTGCTGCTGCACGTCCCCAGCAAGACCGCGGAGTGGAAGGACATCGTCAAGATCGAGGACAGGGAGCTCGACCCGAGGGAGCTGGACAAGATATCGCTGATCTCCCCGAACGCGACGATCAACATAATCAGGGACTACAACGTCGCGGAGAAGTTCGTCGTCGAGGTGCCCGACGTCGTCAAAGGCATCGTGAGGTGCCAGAACCCCGGGTGCATCACGAACCTGAGCGAGCCGATAGAGCCGGAGTTCGTCGTCGAGTCCAAGAAGCCGCTGCTCCTGAGGTGCATCTACTGCGACAGGATAATGACCGACGCCTCTGACTACCTGATCTGATCCGAACCAGTTTCTATGGAGGTCTGCTGTGCCGCACCTGAAGTATCATCCTGAGAGATGCATCGGCTGCGCAGGGTGCGAGGCCGTTTGCAACATCCAGCGCGATGGCCTCCTTTCGACGATGCTTTCCAGCATCATGTTCCACGTCGAGGAGGAGAACGGGTACTTCGGGATCATCGTCAAGCGCCAGGGAGGGGAGCTGCTCATAGGCAGACCCGAAGGCGTCGAGATCAGGAGGCCGGGGGAGATCACCGGCGGGAACGCCTCCGCGAAGCCGATAGCCATGCGCCCTGCCTGCGACATGTGCCACGGGAAGCCGAAGTGCGTGATGTACTGCCCGACCGACGCTCTCGAGGAGGGCGACTGAGGATGCCGAAACTGTTCAACGGGAACATGCTCTTCGTCGATCTGGCCGAGGGGACCATCGAGGAGCGTGAAATCGACGACGACCTCTTCAGGCGGAGGATCGGCGGCGCCCCTCTTTTGGCATCTCTGACGCCGAATGAGAGCATCGGCCTCGCAGCCGGGCCGCTCACCGGGCTGCCCTGCCCAGGGGCCAGCATGGCCGTCGCCTGCGTGGAGTATGAAAGGAAGCACAGGTTCGCGCCGATTCTGCTCAATGCGGGGCTTGAGCTGAAGCTCACAGGTTTCGATGCGGTCGTGGTCGAGGGGAGGTCCGAATCGCCGGTGTACCTCTGGATCAGAGACGAGGTCGCGGACCTCGTCAAGGCCGACAAGCTTTCCGGAAAGGATGCCTGGGAGACGACAGCGGGCATCAGGAAGGAGCAGGGCGACCAGCGGGTCCAAGTCATATCATCCTCAAAGGGGCCGTCCGCCTCGCTGGACTATGTTTCCGGGTGGGACGGCATCGGCTTCGGGGGCGCGATGCGGGACATGAACCTCAGGGCCATCGCGTTCAAGGGCATGGGGGAAGTATCGCTAGCTGATCCTGACGCGGTCCTGTCGAAATGCTCGGAGATGATGAAAGCATCCGGCAAAATGGTAGGTCAGAGGAGCGGGGTCAGGAGCCTTCTGCGTTCCGAGGCCGTCGCCAGGATAAAAGGCCTGAAAAGGGACCGTGCCTGCTTCTCCTGCCCGTATCCCTGCTTATCCTATGCGGAGACCGGGGATGCGACCCACCCGAGCACGCTGCTCATGGACCAGATCTCGATCGACAACCTTGCGAAGGCCCCAGGAGATGGCGATCTTACCGCGCTGCTGGTCAGATTGCACAGAAACGGTTTTTGTCTACGAGGCGATATGGGTGCGTCAAAGACGTCGCTCGACGGGCTGGTGGAAAAGATAATCGCAGGTCAGGAAGGGCGCTCCTCTGCCGATGGCACATTCGATACGATGACCGAGGGCGTAGGAGAATACGACCTGATAGCCGCTGGATACGTGCTCGGAGTATGCCCGAGGTTCCTCGGCCTGATGCAGCCGCCCCTCACCTCATATTGCGAGCTGCTCGACCTCGCGGCCGGCGAGGGCATCAGGAGGGAAACAATCTTGGGGCTCGGGAACTCATTGATGATGGAGGGAACGAGATGAGCGAGCCTAGAATCGGCATGATACTTCTCACGGGGATGCCTGGCTCCGGCAAGGAGGAGTTCGTGAAGGTGTGCCTCGGGCGCGGCATAAGGGTGCTCAGGATGGGCGACTTCGTCCGGGCGGAGGCGAAGGAGAAGGGGCTGGCGCCGACCGACGAGAACGTCGGGGGACTCGCGCAGAAGATGCGGGAGGAGGAAGGGTTCGATTATTGGGCGAAGAAGACCGCCGAGGCGCTCGATGATAGGCTGACCCTTATCGACGGCCTGCGCGGCAGAGCCGAATATATCCTTTTCCACAAGCGGGCGAAGTGCGGCATAGCGGTCGTCGCGATCCACTCATCTCCGAATGTCAGGCACCAGCGCCTCGTCGCCAGGGGCAGGAGCGACGCCCCGAAGTCCCCAGACGAGTTCGAGCAGCGCGATGTCAGGGAGCTGCGCTGGGGGCTCGGGGACGTCATCGCCAGAGCAGATTATATGATCGTGAACGAGACCTCGCTCGAAGACCTGAGGGCTCAGGTGGAGGCGGTCCTTGACGACATCGTCGAAGGAAACAAGGCGTGCGTTTTTGTCAATTAGGCCCTGCGGCAGGGACCTGTTCGAACTCGTCCCAAGGAAGGGCTTGGTGGTCGACCTGCAGAAGGCGGAGAAAGCTCTCGCCCGCGTCGGCTTCTCAGTCACCGAGGTCTCTGAGATGGCGCTGACCGCGAGCGGGCCCCACGAGATCAGTCTGTTCCCGAACGGCAAGCTCATCGTCTTCCCGGTGAAGACCAACGGCGAGGCGGAGCGGGTCGGGGAGGGCCTGCTCGATGCCCTCATGTCCGAGGAGGGCTGCGTTTCCGAGACGACGCGTTGACTATCAGACTAGATATACGCAGTTATATAGAAAAGGCCGGAGGAAGTCCGCTGGCATCCGCTCCGTCCAGATTGTAGAATCAAGCAAAATGCTATATACGGAAGGCTTTTCTCATTAATTTGGATTTCATTAATTGCGGGCTGGCAAAATGACGACGCAGGGAATCATCCACATCGAGAACCTCACCAAGGACTTCGGCACGGTCCGCGCGGTCAACGACCTCTGCCTCGACATCAAGCAGGGGACCACGGTCGGGTTCCTCGGGCCTAACGGCGCCGGAAAGACGACCACCATCAAGATCCTCACGAACCTCATCCACGCAACCTCTGGGAAGGCGTTCATGCTGGGGATCGATGTCACCAAGGAGCCGCGCGATGCATTGACAAACGTCGGCGCGGTCGTGGAGACTCCGGAATTCTATCCGTTCCTCACCCCCGTCGAGACGCTCGCCTACCTCGGGAAGATCAGGGGGATGCATCACGATGAGATCGAGAAGCGCACCGCAGAGCTCCTGAAGACCGTCAAGCTCACCGAATGGAAGGATCAGCGCATAGGGAAGTTCTCGAAGGGGATGAAGCAGAGGCTGGCGATCGCCCAGGCGATGCTCCACGAGCCGGAGATCCTGATCCTCGACGAGCCGACGAGCGGCCTCGATCCTAGGGGCATGGTGGAAGTCAGGGACATCCTGAACGTCCTGCGCTCCGAAGGGTATACGATCTTCATGAGCTCGCACCTCCTGGCCGAAGTCCAGGAGACATGCAACTACGTCGCGATGATCGACAACGGGAAGCTCCTGATCTACGACTCCGTCGACAAGCTCGCCAAGATGGCGAACATGAACCAGATCGAGGTCGTCCTCGCGGACGCCCCGTCGAAGGAGGCTCTTGAGAGGATCGCCCGGTTCAAGGACGTCGCGAAGATACAGCAGCCGGCCCAACTCAGGCTCTACATCGAATTCACTGGCGACCCGAACATGCGGTACCTCCTCCTGAAGGAGATGCTGGCCGCCGACATGAAGGTCCTCACGTTCAACCCGCGCGGCCTTGCGCTAGAGAACCTCTACATGCAGCTGGTAGGTGATTCCAGATGACCGATTGCGGGCCAGTCAAGAGGACCCTTCCGACGCACTTCACCCAGATGCTCACCGTCACCAGGTACGAGATGCTGAAGTACATGAGGAGCCGGAGGCTCGTCGGATGCATCGCCGTGATAATCCTCATCGTCGCACTGATCTACATCATACCTATCGCCCTCAACCAACCGTACTCTGGGCACATCACGATGGAGCTGCAGATGAAGCCAAATCTGCTCGACCCTACCAACTCCTCTTTTGACTCCCTGAACCACAGCTCCATCCTGGACGAATCGATCGTCATCAGCATCAACGGGACGGAGATCCCCCGTACGAACAACTGGACTTACACCAGTTCGGGGAATATCGTGAAAATCAACCAGAGCATAATTGATTTAGCTGGCAAGCAGGTAGTTGCGGATTTCGACTTCAGGGAGTCCGCGAAGAGCTTTGCCTCGAGCTTCATGCAGTTCGCCAGCACTCTGATAATCATCTGCATCGTCTTTTTCGGTGCGGATGCGCTTGTCAGCGAATACCAGACGAGGACGGCGTACCTGCTCTTCCCCAACCCGATCAAGAAGGAGATCATGTTCCTGGGGAAGTTCCTGGCCAGCTTCATCGCCAGCCTGTTGATGGTAGGGCTCTTCTATGGTTTGATCGTCGTACTTTCCCTGATGTCGGTCGGTGGGGTGGCGTTCTACATTCCGCTCTCCTTCGCGTTCGCGACACTATTCCTACTATCCATACTCGCAGTCGCTTTCTTCATCAGCTCGATAATGAAAGGCTCCACGGGCGCAATCGTCCTGACCTTCTTCCTGATGTTCATGATCCTGCCGATAGTTCAGAGCGTCGGGATGTTCTCCGGCATGAAGATGTGGTTCCTAGTTACTTTCACGGGTGACCTGACGAGCACCTCGCTGAGCTGGGACCATTACCCCGTCGATTCTGTGGACAACATTCCCGGGATGGGATTCACTCTTTACAACTACTATCCGGATCCAGGGACGAGCGTTATCGTGATGTTAGCCTATCTCGTCATCTTCGGCGCCATCAGCATGTACCTTTTCAAGAGGAAGGAACTGACCGGGTGACCCACTAGCGGACTGCGGGCGAAATCTTCTTTCAATTCGATTTTCGGAATAATTCACGCCAGACATTCTCAAAACCGGTATTTTTAAACAAAAGACTATTATAAATGACGCCCATTTGCTGGCTAAGGGATGGGGTTAGCGTGAGCCGATTCGATGCTCGATTGCCAGATTGTCTGATTTTGCTCTCCCGCACTCGCCAACCGCTCCGGATGAAAAGTGAAACTGCGACCGCGGAGAAGGTGAGGTGAAGATGGAGCCAGGACTTATTCTCCTCTACCTTGATGTGTGCTTCGCCCTGGCGGCATTCGCCTACTTCCGAAAGATTCTTGACATGAAAGGATCGATCACCGCGTTCTTCGTCGGCGCTGTCATCAGCCTGCTCGGGAGCATCCTCTGGCTGGTAATGCTGCTCATCTTCCTCCTGACCAGCTACGCGCTGACCAAATACAAGTTCGAGATCAAGAAGCAGAAAGGGCTGCACGAGGGGACGCAGGGGGAGAGGGGCTATAGGAACGTCGTCGCGAACGGCCTGGTGATGACCTTCATCGCCGTGTTCGCCTGGATCGACGGGCCCATGTTCGACATCTCCACCGCGAGCTTCATCTTCGTCTCGGCTTTGGCAGTCGCGGCAGCCGACACCGCGGCGAGCGAGATCGGGGTGTTCGACCCAAGGCCCGTATTGATTACGACCCTCAAGCGGGTGGAGCCGGGGACGAACGGCGGGGTTTCAATAACAGGGCAGCTCGTCGCGTTCATCGCTGCTGGTTTCACGAGTGCCGTCGCCTACATGCTGTTCTCACTCGACCCGCATCTGGTCGCGGGAGCTTCGACCGTCTTGATCCCGATGCTCTGCGGGTTCTTCGGCTGTCAGGTCGACAGTGTCATCGGGGCGACAATCGAGAGGCGGGGAAAGATCGGCAAGCTCGGGAACAATTTCATATCGATTGCATCCGGCGCGATCCTGGCATGGCTGCTTTTTCAGCTCATGTAAGCCGTCAAAGGATTCCGAGCAGATCCGAAAGCGCTTGGATTCTGTCTTCGCCGGACATATATTCATTCTCTCTATCGAGGAGGATCGCCTTCATACCGACCGCCTTCGCTCCCTCGTAATCGGCGTCGAGGTCGTCCCCGATGTGCATCGCGAACTTTGGGGCAGTGTGCATCTTCTTCAGAGTGTGCAGGAATATCTCCTTCTTCGGCTTCCTGAAAAGGACCTCGTTTGAGAAAGTCATATGATCGAAGTACTGGTCGATGTTCAGCCTGTTGAGGACGACCCTCAGGACGTCGCCCGGCGTCCTGCCAGTGTTGGAGATCAAGCCAATGCGGTACCCTCTGTCTTGGAGAGATTGCAATGTCGGGTCGACATCCTCCATCAGGACTGGTGGATGCTTCAGCAGGGTTCCGACATAGACGTCCCTGATGTCCTCGTACTTCTTTTTCCCGAGCTCCGAACGGAGCTTCGGGTCGATGCAATTGAGCATGAAGAGCAGGTGGTGGTCGACCGGTAAATCCTTCTTCCTGGCCCAGACCTCGTCGCAATAATCTCCTGACTGCTTGTACGCCCGCTCGAGAGGCTCTAGCCCGTAATCAAACCCGAAGGAGCGAAGCTTGGAACGCATCTCCTTGACGCGGACCTTGCCCAGCGTCGGGTTCTTCCGTGGGACCTCCTGGATGAGCGTGTCCCAGAGATCAAAAGTAAGAGCCTTCAGTCTTGGCATCGCCTTCGCATTCACGATAGCCGGAAGCCGTATTCAATTCTAACTGAGACATTGAGAAAAGGCAATGGTCTGGCCGAATCCACTACAGCCAGGTGAAAGATGGAACATTTATATATGACCTCTCAATTAGTCGGTGACAGAGTGCGTGACGGCCAAAGCGGTGGGGCCACACCTGGTCTCTTTCCGAACCCAGAAGTTAAGCCCACCCACGTTCTCCGCGGTACTGTGGCGCGCGAGCCCACGGGAGGCCTAGGGCTCTCCGGAGCCTCGGGTGCTTTCAGACTAGATGTACCAGCCCGGTATCTTCGGATATCGGGTCAACTGCATCGTTTGAAATCTGAAAGTGCACGGAACGCTGTCACGCGCTCTACGAGCGATTTCTCGGAGCGTCACGCCCTATCAGTGATGCCATTTCGAGGCAACATTTTATATTTGACGACATGCTGGTATCCTCCTGGTCGTTCCCCATGGCAGGTCTTTCCGACAGCGATAAAATGATTCTTCTGGTGGTTATCCTGATTGTCGCCGCCATCACGATCTACGCCGAGCTGAGGATCAGGAAGATCGGCGTCGGAAAGAAGTACTCCACTTCGAAATTCAAGAAGGACCAGGCCTTCAATGCGCTTCACACGACAAGGGCTGTCAGGACCAAGTTCAGGGCCGAGCGGGTCGACACGGCCAAGGCGGATTACATGATCCAGCGGGCCGAATCGGCGCTCAATTCCAACGATCATGATTCATGCATCGACCTCTGCCAGCGTGCAAGGGAAGAACTCATCAAGAACAAGCGGGAAGGTTCCGTGACCGCCGAGTCAGAATCATCCGGCGGTGATGAGGAGGTCATTCTATCGACCGCAAAGACGACCGCTTCAGTCCAGGTGAGCAGGAGGGTAAAGGCCCCGGAGAAATCGATCGACACCTTGCAGCTGCAGGCCAAGTTCGAGCTCAGGGCGGCGCAGGACGATCTGGATACATACTCCGGGGACAGCAACATCCGGCAGAAGGCATCACAATTCATCGATGAATCGCAGCGGCACATGGACGCGGGCGAATATCAGAAATCGCTTTCGGATTCCTTCAAGGCCAGGAAGCTCCTTTCCGGCGAGCCTTTGGCGGACAGGGTGGGCGAGACGCGGGAGCCGATGGTCGTGGAGGAGGGCGCGAAGAAGGAGCTGGATATGCTCGAGACGCCGGTCGAGGACGATTGGAAGCCATCCTCGCCGATCGCCGGGAAGTGCAAGAAATGCGGCACCGAGTACGACGCTGACGATGTCTTCTGCCATTCCTGCGGAAGTCCTCTCAAGGCAATGAAGTGCCCCAGTTGCGGCGCCGAGCTGAAAGGCATCGAGAAGTTCTGCCGGAAGTGCGGCAAGCGTGTCAACAGTTAGTTCTTGGACCGCGCCAGCCTGATTACCGAGAGGGCGAACACCCCGGCGCCGAAGCCATTGTCGATGTTCACGATTGCAATACCAGGCGAGCAGCTGCAGAGCATCCCGAGCAGGGCCGCGATGCCCTTGAAATTCGCCCCGTATCCGATGCTGGTGGGGACTGCGATGACCGGTCTGTCCGTGAGGCCCGCGATCACGCTCGGAAGCGCCCCCTCCATCCCGGCAACGACGATGACCACGTCGGAATTATTTATTACTGGCATCGACGGGATGACTCGGTGGACTCCGGCGACCCCGACATCGTAGATCCTTTCCACCTTCACGCCGAAGCGCTCGCAGATGGACGCCGCCTCCTCGGCTATCGGGATGTCGGAGGTCCCTGCGGTCACGACCGCCACCCTTCCTTTCAGCCTCTCGGCCGTTTTGCCAAGGAAGACCAGTCTGGCCACCGGCACATGCTCGATTTTCCCTTTGAACCGCCTCTTCAACGCGGATGCGAGCTTCTCCTCCACCTTCGTAAGTATCGCGGATCCCTGGGCTTTGAGGATCCTGTCCGCAATCTCGAGGACCTGCTCCTGGGTCTTGCCGGAGCAGAAGATCGCTTCTGGGAATCCGCGCCTCATCGCCCTGTGATGGTCCAGCTTGGCGTATCCCAACTCCTCGTACGGTAGATGTCGTAGCTTCTTGTCCATCACAGCACCTCGTTCATGCTGCCGGATCGGAATCCTTCGATGTCCAGCGTGATGTAGATGAAGCCGAGGGATTTGAGCTCTTTCGTTATCCTCGCTCTCGACCTGAGAGCCCGGGCCATATCCTTTGGCTCGACCTCTATCCTGGCGACCGGGCCGTGTGCCCTGACGCGGATCTGGGAGAACCCCATCTTCTTGAGCGCTCGCTCCGCCTTTGCGATGCGTCCGATGAGGTGCTCGTTTATCTCCGTGCCGTAAGGGATCCTGGATGCGAGGCAGGCCGCCTGGGGCTTGTTCCAAGTCGGCAGCTTACGCCTCTTCGATATTGCTCTGACTTCGGATTTTGAAATTCCAGCCTCGATCAGAGGGCTGACGACCCCGAACTCGCGCTTCGCCCTCATGCCCGGACGGACATCGGCGAGATCATCCTTCGTGCTTCCATCCACTATGGCGCGCAGCCCTTTGCTACGAGCGATGTCGGATATCTCGCTGAACAGCGCGCTCTTGCAGTGATAGCATCTTTCTGGCGGGTTCTTGACGAAGCGCTCGTCCTCCATGATCGGAACGTCGATCTCGTAGAGCCGGATGCCAATCCTCTTCGCCGTGCGCCTCGCCTGCACGAGGTCCTCCCTCGGGTCCACCAGCGATTTTCCGATGACGGCGACGGCCCTGCTCCCCAGCGCCTGTTTCGCGAGGCTGCAGACCAGGGTGGAATCGACCCCTCCTGAGAACGCGACCGCGACCGAACTGAGGCTCCTCAGGATATCCAGCGCCTTCTTCTCCTTATGTGATGGCTCCATTCTGTGCAGGACTAATGACTACGGGCGTATTTGCTTTTCCGATGCAGCTGTGAAGACATCGTCCACAGAGCCCCCGCGGAACATATTAAATATCCTGGCATCCCATAGACACTGTTGCGAGCGACGGAGGAAAGACAACGCCAGAAGAGAATACAGTGTTCATCGGGAAGAAACCCACGATGAACTACGTACTCGCAGTGGTGACGCAGTTCAACTCCGGGACAAACGATGTCGCCATAAAGGCACGGGGGAGAGCCATCTCCAAAGCGGTCGACGTGGCCGAGATCGTACGCCGCAGGTTCATGCCTGGGGTCAGCTACAAGGACATCAAGGTTTCCACGGATGCCATCCCGACCGAGGGTGGCGGAACCGCCAATGTGTCATCGATCGAGATCTACCTGACCAAGTGAGATGGGTTCTCGCTGCGCGCAGCGAACTGCGGGTCCAGGCGACTTTGTCGATAGGTTTTCGACGTCCGCCGATGGCATGGCTTTTATCTACTGGTCGGCGCATTTAAGGTCGAATGATACTGGTCAAGCTCGGAGGGTCGGTCATCACCGACAAGGAAAAGCTCAGGCGGTTCAGGAAGACGGCGTGCTCGCGGCTCTGCAAGGAGCTGAAGCCCGCAAAAGACGACCTCATCCTAATCCACGGAGCCGGCTCGTTTGGGCATATTGTCGCATCGAAGGCGCAGCTGCATCTGGGGATCAAGAAGGACGACCTCGAGAAGCTCCGCCAGGTGGCGCTTGTGCACAGGGACGTCCTGGATCTCAACGCCAAGGTCCTCGGATGCATGGCCGAGAGGAAGCTGCACGGTTTCTCGCTCGCTCCTCACACGGTCGCCTCGTTCTCCGGAGGGAAGATGACCGGGTTCTGCCCTGAGAAGTTCCAGATGCTCCTCGAGAACGACCTGATACCAGTCTCGTTCGGCGACGTGGTCCCCGACAGGGCGCTGACCTTCTCGATCTGCTCGGGAGACCTGCTCATGCTCGCCCTAGCTGAGCATTTCAAGCCGGAGATAGCCATCTTCGTGGCGGACGTCGACGGAGTATTCGATAAAGACCCGAAGAAGTACAAGAGTGCAAAGCTCTTCGGAGAGATATCAAAGAAGAACATCGGAAGGGTCTCGGCGGGGACGAGGGACAAGGACGTGACGGGGGCCATGCGCGGGAAGCTGGCCAGAATGACGGAGATCGCCAAGCACTGCGAAAACACTATCATCCTGAACGGAAATGCGGAAGGCAGGCTGGGAAGCGCTCTGAAAGGCGAGGAAGTCGTTTCAACGAGGGTGGTCGCATGACCGAACAGAACCAGACCGAGAAGAGGAAGTCCGATCACATCGAGATCTGCTCGACTAGGGATGTCGCAGGCCGTTACAATTTCTGGGATGACATACACCTGGTCCACTCAGCCGCCCCTGAGATCGACTTCGACAAGATCAACACAGAAACGAGGCTGTTCGGCAAGGAGCTGGCCGCGCCGATCATCATCGCGGCTATGACCGGGGGATACGAGAAGGGGGAGAAGGTCAACAGGAACCTTGCCAAGGTCGCTTCCGACATGCAGATCGGCATGGGCGTCGGCAGCCAGCGCGCGGCGATAGAGAAGCCGTCCCTCGCGGGGAGCTATTCCGTGCTGAAGGATTACGACATACCTCTCAAGATCGCGAACATCGGGGCACCCCAGCTCGTCGAGGGAGACTACAGGCAGGCCGCCGAGATCATGGAACAGGCGATGAGGATGATAGACGCGGACCTGATCGCGGTCCATCTGAATTATCTCCAGGAAGCCGTTCAGCCAGAAGGCGACAAGAAGGCCGCCGGGCTGCTGGCGATGCTGAAGGACCTCGCGACAGACTTCCCGATCCTAGTCAAGGAGACCGGGGCTGGCTTGTCTCCTGACCTTATCGGCAAGCTCTCGAAGATAAGGATCAAGGGAGTCGATGTCGGAGGGGCAGGAGGCACGAGCTTCTCTGCCGTGGAGTTCTACAGGGCGGAGGAGATCGGGGACAGGATGAGGGCGCGCCTTGGAAGGACCTTCTGGAACTGGGGGATACCGACGCCAGTCTCAGCTGCTGTAGCATCGCTTCACTTCCCGACCATCGCAACAGGCGGCGTGCGGAACGGGCTAGACGTCGCGCGCACAATCGTCATCGGGGCGTCGTGCGCGGGGATCGCGAACCGGCTGCTTGTCCCTGCACTCGAAAGCACTTTCATCGCCGAGGAGGAGTTGCGGACTATAGCCGAGGAGCTGAGGGTCGCGATGTTCCTCACCGGCTCATCGAACCTGAAACAGCTCGCGGCGCACAACCCGCTCGTCGTAGGCCCGACCAAGGACTGGCTGGGCCATCTCGTCGGCGGGTAGACCCGGGGGACCTCAATGGACTTCAAGAAGGAATTCGGTCCGAAGATTAAGATGATCAACGACGATCTGGAGAGGCGCATCTCGGAGATCGAGAACAGGAACCTCAGAGACGCGATGATGCACTACCCCAAGGCCGGGGGGAAGAGGCTCAGGCCGATCTTCACGATGCTGGTCGCCGATGCGATCAGCAAGAGCGGCACGAAGGCCATGCCGTTCGGGGTGGCGCTGGAGATGGCCCACAACTTCACTCTAATCCACGACGACATCATGGACAACGACGAGACCAGGAGGGGCATGAAGACCACCCACATAGTCTTCGGCATGCCCGCAGCGATACTCGCCGGGGACGCCCTGTTCGCCAAGGCGTTCGAGGCCGTCGGAGAGATGGACGTCGACAGCGAGAGTAAGAACAGGCTCAACTCGCTGCTAGCCAGGGCCGTGCTGCTGGTGGCGGAGGGGCAGCAGATGGACATGGACTTCGAGAAATCCGAATCGATAAAGGACGAGGATTACATGAAGATGATCGAGCGCAAGACTGCCGTGCTCCTCTCGGCAGCAGCTCAGGGCGGTGCGATAGCCGCCGGCGCGAAGCAGCCGCTGCAGGAGACGATGTTCGAGTTCGGCAGGCTCATGGGACTCGGGTTCCAGATCTGGGATGACGTGCTGGACCTCAGGGCTGACGAGAAGGTGCTCGGGAAGCCCATAGGCAGCGACATCAGGAACGGGAAGAAGACACTCATCATCATCTACGCGCTGGAAGTTCTGGACAGTCAGAAAAAGGACAGGCTGAAGCAGATCATCGGCAAGGAGGGCGCCTCGAAGAAGGAGGTCGACGAAGCGATCGCGATACTCGACTCCGCCGGAGCGATCGACAGGGCCGAGAGGATCGCACTCGAGATGATCTCCAAGGCGAAGAAGCTCCTTGACGACCTTCCCGAAGGGGAGGACCGCCAGAAGCTCAAAGACCTCACCGATTTCATGATCAAGCGCGAGTGGTGAGCGCATCACCGGGTGTTCGAATGGCAGTCCTCCGACGCGGCGCTGAAGCAGAACTTCATGACGGCGAATGGCTCGGGAGAAAGGTCATCATCAAGAGAAGGGTCCCGAAAGGCTATCGGCTTCCTGAGCTGGATTCCGCGATAAGGGTCCAGAGGACGAAGAACGAGGCGAGGCTGATGCTGGAGGTGAGGGGGAAGGGAGTCTCCATCCCGGTCATCTACGACATCGACCTGGCGAAGTCGGAGATAACGATGGAACGGATCTTCGGGCCGCGCGTGAAGGATCTTTTCAACTCGCTCCCGGAAGAGGAGGCGAAGAAGCTGGCCAGGGAGATCGGGAGGATCACGGCGCTCCTGCACTCGAACGACATCGTGCACGGCGACCTAACCACATCGAACATGCTGATGAGGGACGACGGCACGATCTGCATGATCGACTTCTCGCTCGGCGAGAAGACCGACGCGATCGAAAAGAAAGGAGTCGACCTCCACCTTCTCTTCGAGGCTTTTCACTCGGCGCATTACATGAGGGAGAACCTCCTCGAGGACCTGCTGGACTCCTACGGCGAACATTACCCTCATGCAAAGGAGACGATCCAGCGCGTCAGGGAGATCGAGAAGAGGGGGAGGTACACTTGAAGATCTCGTTCGTCACGACCAACAAAGGGAAGTACGCCGAGATCGGCAAGATGATCCGCGACAGGGGGCACGAAGCGGAGAATATCGCTGTCGCTTATCCTGAGATGCAGACCGACTCGCTGGAGATGGTCATCATCCAGGGTCTGGACTGGCTCATGCAGCATTACAAGAGACCGCTCATCGCGGACGACTCCGGGCTTTTCATCGACGCGCTCGGCGGGTTCCCCGGAGTCTACAGCGCTTACGCATACAAGACCATCGGGTGCGATGGCATACTGAAGCTCCTTGAAGGGATCGAGGACCGCAGGGCGAGGTTCGAGTGCGTCCTCGGGTTCATGACCCCCGATTCCGAGCCGATGCTGTTCAAAGGAATATCCGAGGGAGCCATCTCCAAGGGGAAGAAAGGGTCATCTGGATTCGGTTTCGACCCGATATTCATCCCTGCTGGGTACGACCTGACCTTCGCTGAACTCCCGATGGACGAAAAGAACAAGCTGTCCCACAGGGGAAGGGCGTTCGAGAAGTTCTTCAGATACCTGAAAGAGGAGCATCAGGAGTAAATCCACGCAGAGCGGTGTGAAAAATGGAGCTCAAAGTCGCTGTCACTGGTTGCGCCGGATTCATCGGAAGCCATCTGGTTGATGAGCTGCTAAGGCGCGGCACGGAGGTCGTCGGCCTGGACAACCTCAGCTCCGGCAGCATGAGCAACCTCGCGAAAGCCAAAGAGGACGAGGACTTCACGCTGATCGAGGGGGACATCCTCTCGGAGGATGACCTTGACGAGATGATGACGGATGTCGACAGCGTCTACCATCTCGCTGGGAACCCCGACGTCAGGGCAAGCATCACTGACGCGAAGAAGCATTTCGACTGGAACGTTGTCGGGACATACAACGTCCTCGAGATGATGAGGAGGAAAAAGGTGAATCTCATCAGCTTCGCTTCGTCATCGACGATCTACGGTGAGGCGAAGACCGTCCCGACGCCGGAAGACTACGCCCCGAAGATGCCGATCTCACTGCACGGTGCCTCAAAGCTCGCAGGAGAGGCGCTCATATCCAGCTACTGCCACGTTTTCGGTCTCAAGGCCAGGATATTCAGGTTCGCGAGCATCGTCGGACGGAGGTCGGGTCACGGCGTGCTACACGATTTCATTTCCAAGCTCGAGAAGGATCGGGATAAGCTCGAGGTTCTGGGAGTCCCTCCCGGTTCGATCCATTCCTATTGCCACGCCCACGACTGCATCGACGCCATCCTCAGCGCGGAGAAGAGCTGCACGGAGGATGTCGGTATATACAACATAGGTTCGGTAGACGCTCTCGATGTCAGATCCGTCGCGGACATCGTGTGCGATGAGATGGGTTTGCGGAATGTGAAATACGAATGGACCGGAGGGGTTGACGGAGGCAGAGGCTGGATAGGTGACATCAAGAGAATGCAACTATCGATCCAGAAGATGACCTCGGAGGGATGGAGGCCCGAAATGAACTCCGCAGAAGCGGTGAGGATGGCAGTCAAGGAACTGCTCGTAGAGAAGCGCCAATAGAATCGATTCTCCTCCGCTGGCCATGGAGACCATCAGGAATAAATATCGGAGTCATTGTAACGAGAACTCAGCACGACCAGGCGCTTATGGGGTAGTGGTCTAGCTTGGTTTATGATTCGTGGTTTGGGACCATGAGGCCGTCGGTTCAAATCCGACCTACCCCACTTCTGACTTTCTGGCTATTTTCTAATCAGAGGGTATTGAGCTACTGGTCACTATATAGCTCACCGAAGTGTCAAACCTTCTACCTCGATCGATAATTTCTCTCATTCCGTCGATTCGTATTCGACCTTCTTTGACCTCTTTGTTGTTTTGGTGGTGGTCTTGCAGCAGCGCCAATAGCATTTTTCGCTGTGTCAGAATGAAACGAATGAGACATTACTTCGATTTTCATTCTTATGAGGCTCTCGATGTCTCTCAATGCATCTCGTTCATGGCTTGCGCACAGGGAATATGCAGTGCCCTCGGCCCCTGCTCTTGCGGTACGGCCAATTCTGTGAACATAGTTATCAATCTGGTCAACAGGTAAATCATAATTGATCACATGGGATATGTCATCAATGTCAATGCCCCTTGCTGCAATGTCAGTTGCCACCAGCACTCTTGAGTGTCCTGATTTGAAATTGTCCATTGCTCTTGTTCTTTGACCCTGTGATTTGTTGCCATGTATGGCTTCAGCCCGAATGCCCTGATCAGTCAGCACCTCGGCGACGTTATTGGCTCTTCTTTTTGTTCTTGTAAATATCAGTACACATCTCAGATCTTCATGTTCCAGCAATTCCAATAAGATCGGGATCTTGTTCCTTTCGTCTACAAAGAGGACTTTTTGTTGGACTAGTTGCACCGTGGTCGCTTGAGGAGCAACTTCAACGCGCACAGGATTGTGGAGCAATGTCTTTGCAAGCTCGCTTATCTTTGGCGGCATTGTTGCTGAAAAAAATACTGATTGTCTGCGCGTCGGCAATTTCGAAATGATCCTCTTGACATCAACAATGAATCCCATGTCAAGCATCCTGTCAACCTCATCGAGAACAAGGAATTCCAAATGGTTCAGGCTCACGTGGCCCTGATTCATCAAGTCCAATAATCTGCCAGGCGTAGCGACTAGGACATCAACGCCATTGTAAAGCGCTCTGACCTGAGCGCCTTGGCTGACACCGCCGAAGATTACAGTGTGCCTGAATCTCATGAATGAGCCGTAGGTTGCAAAGCTTTCGTCTATCTGTGCAGCCAACTCTCTGGTCGGCGCAAGAACGAGGGTTCTAGGGGACCTGGGGATAATGCGCCTAGGTGATTGTGACATTATCTGCAATAGGGGCAGAACAAATGCAGCAGTCTTTCCTGTGCCAGTTTGTGCGATCCCAATCAAATCCTTGCCTTGAAGAATATGAGGGATTGCCTGTTCCTGTATTGGTGTTGGCACAGTATAGCCCTGTTTAGCAACTGCCTCCAGAAGAGGCTCTATGAGCTTAAGATTCTTGAACGTCATTTGTTCTTCTCTCCAGTCGTCATCCCGGCAGCAGGAGATAATGCTTTTTCCGATTCCTCCCCCGAGTAACGGTCTGGGCCCGACCTACCTCATTTCTGGGCTCGAAATAATTCTATACCATCGGCGTCTTGACATATTCAATGGAAGGCAAGGCCGACCTCCACACCCATACGAAGCACTCTGGTCTCACCCAGGTGTCCATCCTGCGGTTTCCTGATTCGATATCAGAACCCGCCGCGCTTGTGAAAGCCGCCGAGAGGGAAAAGCTCAATGTCCTCTGCGTGACGGATCACAACACGATCCGTGGCGGGCTTGAGGCCAAGAAGTTCTCCAGCTCAGTCGAGGTCGTCGTTGGCGAGGAGGTCAACACGCTCAACGGCGATATGATCGCCCTCTTTCTCAACGAAACCATTCCGCGGCACCTCTCCCCCGAGGAGACCATCGACAGAATCCACGCCCAGGGAGGCTTAGCCATTGCAGCCCACCCGTTCAGCGCGGACTGTGATTCGCTCGGATTCAAAGTCCTCGAGCTGAAGCTCGACGGCATCGAGGTCTTCAACGCGGCGCAGAGGGACGGCCTCTCCAATGCCACCGCCCAGAAGCTCACGATGGGAAAAGTCGATGTCGCATTCGTCGGGGCGAGCGACGCGCACACGCCTGCGATGGTCGGCAACGCCTACACGATATTCGAGGGACAGACTGCCGAGGAGCTAAGGAAAGCGATCATCCAGAAGAAGACGCGCTTCGGCGGAAATGTTACCCCCCTTGGGGAATTCGTCTGGCTTGCGACGATCACCTCGGCGAACATGTACGCGATCCTCGCTCGATCGCTCTTAAGGCTACCGATGAAGGAAGAGAACGAGGCGGCAATCGCGGTCTCCACAATGAGGTCGATCAGCAAGTTCGTCTCTCTCGTCGGGGCAGGGACCTTCGTGCTGCCCCCGTTCCCGCTGCTGGCTGCGATTGCGGGAGACCGCATTCACAGGTCGAAGGCAAGGATCACAGTCGCAGATTTCCTCAAGCAGGCGAGGCTCTGAGACATCATAAGTCGATGTTGTACCGGAGGAGCGCCGCATACCCTCCGAGAGAATCCAGCTGCTTCCCTGCGTCATGCGTATCGCTCATGATCTCGACCTTCCCGGAATTCTCCTCGGTCATCCTCATGAAACCCTCCCCCTGCATAGTGCGGGCTTCCTTTTCAGTGAGCAGCAGGATCTCCACGGCGCCGGCATTCACGGCGAGGGACACCTGCTTCGGGCCGTAAGCGACGGGCTGGTCCATCTTAATCCTCGTCAGCACATCCTCGATCAGCCTCGTCTCGACCGAGATGCGCGACAGGTCGAGCACCTTTCCGCCGAGCCCCTTCTTGATTACCTCATAGACACCGGCCGCCCCGGTCTGACCCGAGACGGCGCTGGTCATCCTCGATGCGAGTTCCGGATGTTTCTCTTTCATGTAGGAAATCAGTGCTTCCTTTGCGAATCCTGGACCGAGGACGATGATTGGTTCATTCTTTATCGTCGCGGTGAGGATCTGGACTATCTCAGCGAAGTAGGATTGTTTGTCTGTTTTCGTTTCGTACATCTTCCCGGTCCCTGTCCGGGATATGCCGCCGACCTCCTTCACGCTGAACTGCGACATCACGAAGACGTTCGCGTCAGTGTCATCGAGGACGACGAAATAGATCGAAGGCCGCATGGACTGGTCGATGGCCGACCGAATCCTCTCTAACTCATGCCTCTGCCATCCCTCCTTGAATATCGAGACATTGTCCCCGGCGCCAAGCATGAGGGCATGGTGATGCCCGATGTCCTGCGGGCCCGCTTCGATGCGCCCGAGGATCCTGATCTTGTCCTGGTTCTCCTGGTACTCTATCTTCTCGACCCTGACTCCGAGGCGCATGCGCCTCTTCTCAGCCCTCTCCGTGCGGAGCTTGTCCGACTGCTCCTCTCCCCTCCGGTAGGTGTCTCCCCAGACCAGGTCGTTCGGTTCCACAAGGTTTTTCAGGTGCCAGAGGTCGTCCAAGCTCTCAAGGTAGAGCTTGATCTCTCCCGTCCTCCGGTCCTGATGAAGCAACTTCATCGGATTCGATGGTCTATCGGACCAGCGATATTTGCATATATCGTAGCCTGAAAATTCGATATCAATCAGCCAGAACCTGAAGTGACTCCCGTCTTCCCCTCAAACCCCTTTCAAGGCTTTTTCCTTCTTGAGGGAGTGCAACAAAGTCTGAATGGCAGATGGTTCTGGACCACCCTCGAATTCTTTGGACACAATGTCAGCTACCATAAAATCTGATATGTGCAACTGTCAGCGCCCTTCTGTCTGCAGGGGCGAGAGTCGTCATGCGTGATGATCGGCGCCTTGTCCTTGGGGGCGAAGCGCCTCGCGGTGGCTTTGATGATCCCGAAGTCGAACGCGCAAGGGTATGGGTTGTCGCAGATTACCTTGCCGGACTTCCATCCCGGTTTGTGGGTCTCCTCAAATCGATAATGCCCTATCTCGCCACCCCTGTGATTCATGTGATAGGCCACATCTATCGAGGCCAGGCCACCCTCAATCGTCTTCACTTCTGGAGGCCATAGCGCCGTCTCGGGAATCTTCTCGCCTATCATCCTGAGGGTAGCGGGCCCGATTTCCTCGGAAATCTCTCTGAAGGCATTCAACCATGCCTGCTGAGGGTACCACTTCTCCCTTCGAGGGCCATCAATTCCGTTCTTCGTTAGGATCCGCGTTGCCATCTTCCTGAAGGATTCCATCAGATCGCAATCAGAACAACGGGTCATCCCTTCGATTACTGAAAGTACTGCGGCTCCAGATACTTCGACATTTGGATCTATCGCCTTGAACTCGGTCATTGTCTACCAATCGCCGAATAGCACCAGATATGATAAGGTTTTTCCGACCCCCTGTCCAATGATCTTGGGGGGATACTAGCTGCAATTATCGAGGACCGAGGGAGCAGTTCCTTCAATTGCCGGATAGCAAACTTATCGATCTTAGAACCTATATTATACGACCATCACAATTTTAAAAACGCAAAAGCATTTAATAGAATGTGTGGGTATTACTCGCATGAAGGCCACCAGCGATGGCCTGATGTGGTAAGATGGCTGACTTTGCACAGCTCCAGAGGATTATCAAGGAGATTGAGGAGCATCCGAACGTTCAGGATGCCACAATCGTATCACGGAGCGGTATGCATGTCGCCGGCGATATCCCCCGCGGCGCGCACATGGAGACGTATGTGGCCATGTCGGCGATCCTCCTCGGCGCCGCAGAGAGCGCTACATCCGAGCTGCACGACCGCCTGAAGTTCATCGTCGTGCATTTGAACGAGGGGAAGTTCGTCCTTGCTCCCGCCGGGAAGAAGGCCCTGATAGTCATGAGATGCACAAACGAGGCCGATCCTAACGCTCTTGCCGAGCTAGCCAAGAACTCCAGCGAGCAGATCGAGAAGGCGATCTGACCTTCTTCGCATAACCAGAATTCGGGTTCATGGTCTATCACGCAACAACGTTTCTGACGACCTCAGAGATTTATTTATGTCCAGAACCTAAGTCTGGTTCCAGAAGGGACAGACTATGGCCAAGAGTTTCTCACCGGTCAAGACACTTCTTCTCTCCACTGGCGACGTGAAGAAGCTTTTGGATATGAACGATGTTCTGACGGCTGTCGAGAACGCCTTCAGGCTCAGAGGGCTCGGAAGGGTCCAGATGCCAGCGAAGATGTACATTTTCTTCGAGAAGTACAACGGCGATATCAGGACGATGCCGTCCTACATAGAGGATCTCGGCATCGCGGCGGTGAAAATCGTCAACGTCCACGCGGATAACCCGAAGAAGTTCAACCTCAGGACGGTCATGGCGACTCTCGTTCTGATCGACCCAGCGACCGGCGCGCCCTTGTCGATAATGGATGGTTCAATCGTCACCGATATGAGGACGGGGGCGGCGTCCGGCGTCGCATCGAAATACCTTGCCAGAAAGGACTCGAGAACCCTCGGTTTGATCGGGGCCGGAACCCAGTCTCACACTCAGCTCCAGGCCATAGTCAATGCTCTCGGGAAGCTCGACGAGGTCAACATCTATGACATCATTCCTGAGACGGCGAAGGCGTTCGCCGAGGAGGCCATGAAGACCTATTCGAAGCGCGTGAAGACCATCAAGGCCGTCTCAGAGCCGAAGGAGGCAGTCTCCGGGATGGACATCGTGGTCACGTGCACCCCCTCGAGGAAGCCGATCGTCAAGGACTCCTGGGTGAGCAAGGGACAGCACTTCAACTGCATCGGCGCCGACGCCCCCGGGAAAGAGGAGATGGAACCCGCCATACTGAAGCGGGCGAAGGTCGTCATCGACGACTGGGAGCAGGCATACCACAGCGGGGAGATCAACGTGCCGATCTCCCAGGGGCTTTTCTCCGAGAAGGACGTCTACGGGAACATCGGGGATATCGTTGCCGGCAAGATTCCCGGAAGGACCTCTCACGACGAGATCACAGTCTTCTGCTCCACCGGCCTGGCGATACAGGACGCGGTCACGGCGAAATTGGCGTACGATGCCGCAAGGAAGAAAGGCATCGGCCACGAGTTCGAGATGATCCACCCGCTCTGACTACAGCCGGTGAAAACCCCTTCTCATCCATTCCGCCGTCAGTTCGAGAGATCCCACCAGCGAGCCGCTGATGCTCAATCCATCCCCCTGGGGGGATCCTTTTCCGGCAAGGACCGATTTGAGCAGCTCCTCCTCGTCGCCGCATTCGGGGATGTCGAGGTATATCCTGCCGAATTCCTCCTCCCTGTGCCCGTCGCTTCCGGCAGTGCAGGGGAGCCTAAGGGATTCGGCCAGGGCCTGGGCTTTGACATTCTTTCTGCGGCTGGTGAACCCGTTCCTCGTTTCGACGGCATCGAACTTGCATGAGCGGACCGTCTTCTCCCCTATCCCGGTGCTCATCCGGTACGGGTGGAGCGCAACCGCCAGACCCCCCATTCCATGGATCCTGTCGACCGTCTCCTGGGGGGAGAGCCCCTTCGGTATCTCCTCCTCGACCCTCAGCGCGCCGATGTGCCCCATGGACGAGCTTACCTCGGTCCCCCGGACGACGATGATCCCGATCTCCTTGGCCTGTCTGCGCGCGGCCATCGAGCCCTTGACGGAATTGTGGTCGAGGATCGCGACCGCGCCGAACCCTCGCTCCTTCATGATCTTCAGGACCTGGACGGGGTCGACGAGCGCATCTGACGAGGCGTTTGAATGGATGTGCAGGTCGGCTTTCATTTTACCCTTGCTCCGGGTGGGACGTCCTTGTCGATCGTGATGTTGGTCCCGTCCGCGCATCTCAGCGAAAGGGCTTTCCCGTCCTCGACGAAGAATGCGAGCTTTCTCCCCTTCACCGATTGACCAGGGTTGGCGCAAGGGATCCTCTTTCCGACGTTCGCTTCAGTCCCCTCCATCTCGCCCACGAGGAGCTCGAGCTTCTGGAAATCCCCGAAGGACAGGCGCTTATCCGACTGAGGCTGACCGCTGTCAACCTGCGTCCCCGGAGGCACTTCCTTCTCCGGGACCAGCAGCGAGACGACATCTCCGGATTCGGCCGCCAGCAGCATCCCTTCGGACTTGACCCCGCGCAACGTCGCGGGTTCGAGGTTGAAGACTATCACGACGCTCTTGCCCTTCAGCTGGTCCGGGGTGTAGTGCCCTTTCAGCCCCGAAACGATGTGTATCTCCTTGCCGACGTCGACTGTCTCGAGGTAGAGCTTGTCCGCCTTTGGATGATCCGCGACCTCCGTGATCTTCCCGATCTTAAGGTTAAGCTTCGAGAAGCCCGCGAATTCCCTCTCATCCTCGACCTCGAGTTCGACTTTCTTGAAAACGGGCTTCGGGACCGGGAGCTTCCTTCCGACGGGGAGTGACTGGTCCAGCGAGCGCCAGCCGACCTCTTCGAGCGGCTCTTCATAACCGAGGCTGCCCCAGATCTCCTTCGAGGAGAACGGGAGGTACGGATGCGCCATGACCGCAAGGGCGCGGACGATCTGCATGCTGAGGTTCAGGGCGGCGCCGCATTGCTCCCTGTCCTTCCTGAGCAGCGCCCAAGGCTCCGCCGAATCGAAGAACTGGTTCCCGTACCTTGCGAGGTCCATGAAAGCCTTCAGACCGAGCTTGAAGTTACAGGCCTCGATGGATCCCTTGTAGGTCCTCATCGCGCCATCGATCTGCCGCTTCACCTCCGCCGCCATGTGCTCCGGGGCTCTGTCGGCCGGCGGGATCTCCCCGAAATTCTTCTGGGTGAACGAAAGGACCCTGTGGACGAAGTTGCCGTACGCTGCGACGAGCTCGTTGTTCACCTTCGCGACGAAATCGAGCCAGCTGAACTCCGTGTCCTTTATCTCCGGCATGTTCACCGACAGGTAGTATCTGATGGCATCCGGCTGGAACCTGGAGAGCATGCCCGGGAGCTCGACTCCGGTGCCGGCGCTCTTCGAGAACTTCTCCCCGGCGAAGTTCATGAACTCGTTCGCAGGGACGTCGTACGGCAGGTTCAGCCCGCCGCGCCCCATCAGGATCGCCGGCCAGATGATCGTGTGGAAGATCGTGTTGTCCTTCCCAATGAAATAGTAGCTCCTCCACGAGGGGTCCGTCCAGCACTCCTTCCAGCCATCGTTATCCCCCTTCAAGCCGGCCCATTCCTTCGACGCGGAAAGATATCCGATCACAGCTTCGAACCAGACGTAGATGCTCTTTCCCTCGAAGCCGCTCACAGGGACGGGGATCCCCCATGAGATGTCCCTGGTGATCGCCCTGTCCTGCAGTCCCTCCTGCAGGATGTTCTCCGTGAAGGCTTTGACCCTCGGCCGCCAATAGTCCTTGTCCTTCAGGTAGTCCTTCAGCCTTTCCTGGAACGAGGTAAGCAGCAGGAAGAAGTGCTCGGTGTCCCTGAGCGACGGCGCGGAGGAGCAAAGCTGGCATTTCGGCTCCTTCAGCTCGTCCGCGTTCAATGTCTTGCCGCACTGGTCGCACTGATCCCCTCGGGCCTTGTCATGTCCGCAGAACGGGCAGACGCCGCCGACGTACCTGTCGGGGAGGAACCTTGCGCAGCTCCCGCAGTAGAATTGAGGCGTCGTCCTCTTCTCCAGATGGCCGTTCTCCAGCAGCCCCAGGAAGATCTCCTGGACGGTCTTCATGTGGATGTCAGTATGGGTATGGGTGTAAAGGTCGAACGAGGCCCCGACGTCTTCCAGGGCCTTCTTGTTGATGTCGTGGAATCGGAATGCGATCTCCTCAGGGGAGACATGCTCCTTCTCCGCCCTGACCGCAATCGGTGCCCCGTGCATGTCGGATCCGGAGATCATCAGGACCTCATTTCCGACCATCCGGTGGTACCTTGCGAAGATGTCGGCTGGCATTACGGTCCCCGCCATGTGCCCTAGGTGCAGCACACCGTTGGCGTAGGGCCAAGCCACGCAGACTAGTACCTTTTCTCCCGGCATCGACCCTGGGGATTGCTGGTGACCGACTTAAACCTAGCCTACAAGACAGCCCTCTCCAGGCCCGGCGGTCAGATGGTAGGGTTTTATAATGTCGTAGCAATTCTGAATCCAGATGCGAATAGCAATACTGTTGAGGGACCGCTGCCAGCCGAAGAGATGCAATCTTCAGTGCATCAAGTACTGCCCGCCCGTGAGGACGGGCTCGGAGGCGATCGTGATGGACGAGAACCTCGCGAAGCCAGTCATCTCGGAGCAGCTGTGCGTCGGCTGCGGGATATGCGTCCACAAGTGCCCTTTCGAGGCGATCAAGATCATCGGCCTACCGGAGGAGCTCGAGGAGAACACCGTCCATCGGTTCGGGGTGAACTCGTTCAGGCTCTACGGTCTGCCGGTACCTAAGCTTGGCCAGGTCATCGGGATACTGGGGCCGAACGGGATCGGGAAGACCACCGCGATCAACATCCTTTCCGGGACAATGCGCCCGAACCTCGGCAAGTACGACACCCCACCGACCAACGATGAGATCCTGAACCATTACTCCGGAACGGAGCTCCACGATTACTTAAAGAAACTTTTCGACGACGAGCTGGAGACCGCCATCAAGCCTCAGTATGTCGACAAGCTCCCAACGGTCCATAAAGGCGATGTCAGATCGCTTCTCACCAAGGTCGACGATTCCAAAAGATTGGACGACATAGCCCAACGGCTGGAGATTTCGAACATACTGGACAGGGACATCAAGGCGCTGTCTGGAGGTGAGCTGCAGAGAGTCGCCATCGCCGCGACCCTCCTGAAGGACGCCGACGTGTACTTCTTCGACGAGCCCTCCTCCTACCTCGACATCTACCAGCGGCTCAAAGTCGCGCGGATCATACAGGAGATATCTCCGGAGAAGTACGTCTTCGTCATCGAGCACGACCTCGCGATACTCGATTATCTGGCTGAGCTGGCGCACCTCCTCTACGGTTCTGAAGGCGCGTACGGCATCGTCTCCCTGCCACGCGTCGTGCGAGTGGCCATAAACGTCTATCTCGGAGGGTACCTTCGGGAGGAGAACATCCGGTTCAGGACAACCGTGATAAGGTTCGACCCCAAGCCCCCGAGGGATGAGTGGGAGCGGTCCCCGCTGATTAAGTTCGATGCACTGACGAAGAAGCTCGACGGCTTCAGACTGAAGGCGAACGGCGGCATGATCCACATCGCCGAGGTCGTGGGGGCCGTCGGCGCCAACGCGACCGGGAAGACCACCTTCATGAAGATGCTGGCAGGCGAGATCAAACCGGACTCCGGGAAGATAGACACGGCCGCCAAGATCAGCTACAAGCCCCAGTACATCAAGCCGACCTTCGAGGGCACCGTCAGGGAGCTGTTCACGGACCAGTTAGGCCCGGGATACGAGTCGAGCCTGTTCAAATCCGAGATCGCGCACCCGATGAACCTCAAGTTCATGATGGACAGGGACCTCCCGACCCTCTCCGGGGGAGAGCTGCAGCGGGTCTCTATCTCGCTCTGTCTCGCCAGGCATGCGGACATTTACCTGCTGGACGAACCCTCCGCCTACCTCGATTCCACCCAGCGGATGCAGGCGGCGAAGACCATCCGGACCGTCGTCGAGAAGACCGGGCGCTCGGCGGTCGTGATCGACCACGACGTGTACATGATCGACCTGATATCGGACTCGCTGCTCGTCTTCTCCGGCGAGCCGTCGAAGAAGGGCAAGGCGGTCGGTCCCCTTCCGATGAGGGAGGGCATGAACGAGTTCCTGAGCCTGATGGACATCACATTCAGGCGCGACACGGACACGCGCAGGCCGAGGATCAACAAGAAGGACTCGAAGCTTGACAGGGAGCAGAGGGCTGCCGGCGAATACTACTACTCGTCCGCCTGAGCCCCTTAACTCTTCTTCTCGGGTTTGCCGTTCCCCCTGAGATATCGTCTGGCCAGGATCACTATCAGCACGACGACCGCTATCACTATTATGACGTCGAACGCGCTGAACCAGGTCAGGACGCTTTCCCAGTTGTCATGCAGCAGATAACCGATGTATGCCAGGGCAAAGTTCCAAGGGATCGAACCTGCGGTCGTGAAGATGACGAACTTCTTGAAGTTCATCTTCGCCATCCCGGCAGGGAGCGAGATGAAAGTCCGGATAACGGGGAGCACCCTCGAGAAGAATGTCGTCGCCTCGCCGTATCTGCTGAACCACGACTCGGCCATGTCCAGATGCTTCTCCCGGAGGAGGACGTACCGGCCGTATTTCACCACGAAGGGTCTTCCGTACCTCATCCCCACCCAATATGCGGTGATCGACCCCAGGAGGTTGCCTAGCGTGCCTGCGATGGTGAGCCCAATCAGATTGAAAGCCCCGTCGTGGACGAGAGAACCGGCGAGGGGCATGACGACCTCGCTGGGGATGGGGATGCAGGCGCTCTCGAGCGCCATCAGGAGGATTATCCCGGGGTACGAGAAAGCGGTGATGATGCCCAGGACGATCCCGATGCCCCATTCGATTATTCCCGCCATCTTCCCACCATGAATCGACTTGATAGAAATTCCTGTTGGTCGGACTGTCAGCCCTGGTCAGATGTACTTTACCAAGCCGCGGACGTTCTTTACCGACAATCTGCCCGTGTCCAGGTCAAGCTCCACCGTCCGGCCGAGCGATCCTCCGACATCCTCTGCGATGAGCCTAATGTGGATCTGCTTCAGCGCCTTCTTGATGGCCTCGGAGTTCTCCAGCCCGATGTCCTTCATGTTCGGGCTAACGTTCCTGAACATGTTCGCGCCGCCGGCGATCTTTGCCACGGCGACATAGACGTTCGCCCCCGCCTTCTTCATCTCATCCGCCAATGCCTTCGCCGCGGTATTGCCGAACTTCGCTGGGGGGCTGTCGATCCTCTTCGGGGCGAACGACTCGTCGGGCAGCATCACATGGGCCATGCCTCCGATCTTCGTCGAGGAGTCCCAAATGGCTATCGCTACGCAGCTGCCCAGACCCAGGCAGAGCAGCCTGGACGGGCTGCGCGCGACCCGCAATTGGCCTATGCCCACGCTGACCATCAAATCCATCTATGCAACTCCAAGCCTCTTCGCCATCTCCTTCTGGGATTCCGGTTCGGGGAGCATCAGGAATATCCCCTCGATCTCGTGCACCTCTCCTTTGAATTCTGTGAGAATGACAAGGGCTGAATCCGCCACCTTGCCGAGCTCGATCAGCGGGAGGTCGATCACTGCCCCTATCATGTCGTATGCTGCGACCGGCGGTGTCGGGATCATGTCGATGCCGACCATCTTCGATATCGCGCCCAGGTACCAGCAGAGGCATATGTTCCCGATCTCGCAGAGCATGGAGTTCTGGAGGTCGGTCAGCTCGCTGTTGCGGATTTCGGTCTCGGTGAGAATCTTCGAAATGGTGTTGGCGCTCCGCTCCGGGAAGAGCATGAGGATCCCCCCGGTGAGCTCTCCGGTGAATGTGGTGTATATCCCGGCGACGACCTTCTCCGCGCCGCCCAGCGCCTCAGGGACCTTGTGGATCGGGACCAGCTTCGACGTCGTCGAATGGTTCATTATGTTCTCTCTGAGCATCTTCGAGAGCGATGTCGCCGCGTGCCCGGCACCGATGTTGCCGGCCTCTGTCAAGGCGTCTATCATGAGCGAATCCAATTTCTCTTCATCAGCCATTGGCGGAACCTCCCCCTGTCTGCGCAGCCGGTGTCTCAGCCGGGATGCGCTTCACGTATTCCCTGGCATAGTTTGCCAGCCCGTGCATGTCAAGAATCAGCGCGACCTCTCCGGAGCCGAGTATCGTCGCCCCGCCGAGGTACGGCACCCTCCTGAGGTACTTGTCCAGGGGCTTGACGACAATCTCCTGCTGCCCGAGCAGCTCCTCCACGACGAGCGCGGTCTTCTTCTGCCCGATCTCCACGATTATCGCCTCGCGGCCGAGCTGCTCGTCGGAGACCTCCAGCAGCTGCGATAGGTAAAGCAGCGGGACTATCTCCCCCCTGTACTTGATGACCTTCATCCCCCCGATCGACTTGATCTCGGAGTCTGAGATCGAGACCGTCTCGATGATCGGGTCTATCGATATCGCGTAGATGTCCTTCCCGACCTTCACGAGCATCGCCAGAATGATCGCGAGCGTCAGCGGCAGCCGTATGACCATCCTCGTCCAGGCACCCTTCCTCGACTCGATGGTCATCGAGCCTCCAAGGGATTCCACCCCGGCCTTCACCGCGTCGAGCCCGACCCCCCTTCCGGAGACCGCGGTGACCTTGTCCGCAGTGCTGAACCCCGGAGTCGCGAGGATGTTGGTCGCCTCATCGTCGCTCATGACACGGAGCTCCTCCTCGGTCCGCAGCCCTTTCTCCAGCGCCTTCTTCTTGATCTTCGCGATGTCGATCCCGTGTCCGTCGTCCTCGACCTTGATGACAACGCGGTTCTGCTCCTGGGCGGCCGACAGGCGTATCACCCCTGTCCTCGCCTTGCCAGCCTTGGCTCGCTCCTCCGGCGACTCGATGCCGTGGTCCACGCTGTTCCTCAGCAGATGCACCAGCAGGTCTCCGAGCTTGTCGATGACGGTCCTGTCGAGCTCAATCTCCTGTCCAATCATCACGAGCTCGACGTCCTTCCCTATGTCCTTCGATAGGTCCCTGATCATCCTCGGGAACTTGGAGAACACCATTTCGATCGGCACCATGCGGATGCGGAGGACGTTGTACTGCAGTTCGGTCGTCAGCCTGTCGAGGGCTCGGAGCGCTTCCGCGAGCTGAGGTGACTCAGCGCCCTTGCTGATCTCCGAGAGGCGGATCTTGTTGATGACCAGCTCTCCGACGCTGTCGAGCAGGTCGTCAAGCCTGTCCATCTTTACGCGGACGCTTGCGATCTCCTGCGCCCCCTTCTTCGGGGCAGCGGCCGCATGCGCTTCCGGCTTCGGTTCCTCCTTCTTCGGAGCCGCCCTCTCCTGTACGACCTTCGATATGCCCTTGAGCGACGAGACGCCCTTGACGAGCTTATCGAGCCTCTCGGAGGTCTCGACCCATACCGTGAAGATCCCGCCGAATCTGTCAGCCTCGATCTCGTCCAGCGATGGCCGGATATCGACGACCCGCCCGGCGGCCTCGATCCTCTTGATCGCGACCAGCGCCCTTGCCGACGGCATGTCGCAGCCTTGGACCATCTGGATCGTGAGCCCGACGATCCCCTTCTCCCCGGGCTCAGCGGGCTGCTCCTCCTCGGGGGCCGGAGCGGCCTCCTTCTTCGCCGCGGGCTTCGCGGGCTTCTTCTCCTCCGCCTTCGGTTCGACCTTCTTCTCGCCCTCTTTCTCGGCCGGTTTCTCCTCTTCCTCCTCGGCCGGTTCCGGCGGGAGGGCATCGACCTGTTTCTTGATCGTCGCCATCAGTTCGGCCGCTTCCGGCTCGGGCTTCTTGTCCTTCACCACATCGGTCATCGAGCCCATCGTATCAACGCATTGGAAGAAGAGGTCCATCACATCCGGCGTCGGTTCCAGCCGCTTCGACCTTATCGCATCCAGGAGATCCTCCATCGCGTGGGCGAGCTCGGCGGTGTTCTTGAAAGTCATCGTGGCCGCCATGCCCTTGATCGTGTGCGCGAACCGGAAGCACTCGTTGATCACGGCGGGGTCGTCGGGGTTCTTCTCGAGTTCCAGAAGCTTATCGTTGAGGTTCTCGATGCCCTCCTTGGCATGCGTCACGTACATGTCCAGATACTTCGAGAGGTCTATGATCCCACCCCTATGTCGCTCAGCAGGGCTCTCGGGATCTGCTCAAGGGGAAGCACCTGGTCCACCACCCCGAGCCGAATGGCGGCGCGAGGCATGCTCCAGACAAGGGAGGTGCTCTCGTCCTGCGCGATCGTGTGCCCTCCGCACTCCTTGATGCTCTTGATGCCGCGCGCGCCATCGCCTCCCATGCCGGTGAGTATGACCCCGATGGCGTTCTTCCCGGATGCCTCTGCCACCGACGAGAGCAGGATATCGACAGAGGGTCTCCCGCCTCTGATCCTATCCCCCTCCTCCATAGTGGCTTTCAGAATCCCGTTCTCGTAGGCGACTCTCATGTGGCTGTCGCCGGGGGCTATGTACGCGTACCCGTCTCTGAGCGCTTCCCCCTCCTTGGATTCCATGACCTTGATCTTGCACTTCTTCCCCAGCCTCTCGGAGAAGGATTCCGTGAATGCCTTGGGCATGTGCTGGGCTATGACTATCGGCGCGGGCAGATGCGCCGGCATGCTCTGCAGGATGTAGCGCAGGGCGACCGGGCCCCCGGTGGAAGAACCGATGGCGATTATCCGCCCCGAGCTCTTCGTGGTGGGTTTGGGCAGGTCCTTCATCGCCGGCATCTTCAGGATGCCCTCTTCGGCTTCGAGGGCGCGCCTGCCTCCGGCCCTGTGAGCCGCCTTGATCTTCGAGATGATCTCCCATTTCAGTCTGAGGATGTTCGTGCTCGAGGTGCTCGCCGGTTTCATGACGAAATCGAACGCGCCGAACTCCAGACTCTTCATGACCGTGTCCGCGCTCGACCTGTCCGCCGCGCTGAGCATGAGGACGGCCGGGTTGTTGTCCTTCAGCTTCATTATCTTCTCCAGCGCCTGGAGGCCGTCGGAGCGCGGCATGACGACGTCCATCGTGACGACGTCGATTTTCTTCCTGCCGACGAGCTCGACGGCTTCAATCCCGTCCTTCGCGGTGCCTACGATTTCGATCTCAGGGTCGGTCGACAGCATGTCAGATAGTATCGTCCTGATGAACAGGGAATCGTCAACCACTGCGACCTTAATTTTATCGACCACAGAAACCCGTCCTTTGCGTTAATCCTCCATTCGGCTGCGGGGGATTCTACGACTTAAGGGTGTTCTTAACTGCCTCGATCACGGCGGCGGAGTCGAACGGCTTCACAATGAAATCTCTCGCGCCTGCCCGCAAGGCCCTCAGCACCAACGTCTTGTGGGCCAGGGCGGTGATCATGATTATCCTCGCCTCGGGGTCGATCCGGATTATCTCCTTCACGGCCGTCACGCCGTCCACCTTCGGCATGACGATGTCCATGGTCACGAGGTCGTACTTCGTCTCCGTGTACTTCTTGATGGCGACATCACCATCCGGAGCCTCCTGGACCTCGTAGCCCTCGTCCTCGAGAATCCTCTTCAGCATGCTCCGCATGAACGCGGCATCATCGACAACCAATATCTTCGTCATTCACGTCACCACCGATCGTACGGCCTCGACCTCGCCGATCGCCTCGTCGATCAGCACGTTCTCCAGATCAAGGATTACTATGAGCCTCTCCTTCGCCTTCGCGATCCCGAGTATGTATTTTGCGTCTATCCGACCGGTCGACATCGGCGGCGGGGGCTCTATATGGCTCTCCGGAATCCGCAGCACTTCAACGACGCTGTCGACCATCATCCCGAGGACGCCGTCCTTCAGGTCGGAGACGATCATCTTCGACTTGTCGGCCGGATGGGACCTCTTGAATCCGAGCCTCTCGTGGAGGTCGACGACCGTGACCAGCTTGCCCCTGAGGTTCACGACCCCGAAGACGAACGGCGGGGCCGAAGGGACCTTCGTGATCCTGTCGAGCGAGACGATCTCCCTCACCTGGGTGATCTCCGCTGCGAACTCCTCCTTCTCTATCGTGAACACGACGAGCTGCACCTCGTCCTCTCTTACCCCGGTGGAGCTGTCAGCCATCTGGATTCCTCGTAATAGCTCAAGGCGACCGAGAGCCACCCTCCTTCTTGCCTTCCCTCTTCGCCAGCTTGAACCGCGGTTTCTTCTGGACCGCCTTCCTTTCCTTCTTCTTCTCGCTCTCCTGTTTCACGCTCTCTTCCTTCTCCACGTCCTCTTGCTGCATGCGTTCCGAGAGCCTGTCCTTCTTGAACACTTCCGGCGGGGGCAACAAGAACCTCTCCACCGAGCTCTGCATCAGGCTGGCCAGTCTCGCCAGTTCCTGAGCCGAGGCGGTCATCTCCTGCATGCTCGCAGTCAGGCTCTCGGTGGAGATGCAGGTCTGTTCGGATGATGCTGAAGTGTCCTCGGCGATCTTGGCGACCTCATCGACCGCCTGGACGATCTTCTCGGCAGAGGCTTTCTGCTCTTCCGTAGCGGCGGTGATCTCCTGGACCATCGCAGCGGTCTGCTGGATCGTCGCCGCAATGTCCTCCAAGGAGGCAAGGGCGCTGTCGATGACGGTGGCGCCGACGGATACGTCCTTCGCGCCGCTCTCCATCTGATCGACCGCTTTCCTGGTCTCGCTCTCGATCTGGTCGACGAGCACAGATATCTGTGATGCAGCCCTGCCCGAGCCCTCTGCCAGCTTCCTGACCTCGTCCGCGACGACGGCGAAGCCTCGGCCGTGCTCCCCCGCCCTTGCGGCTTCGATCGCCGCGTTCAGGGCGAGCAGGTTCGTCTGCTGGGCGATGTTCGTGATGACATTCACTATCTGGTGGATCTCCTTCGTCCTCTCGCCGAGTTTCCGGACGATCTCCGTGGCACCGTCCACGACCGCCTGGATCTCCCTCATCTTCTGCAGGGCGACCTGCGCGGAGTCCCCGCCCTTCTGGGCGACCTCGCTTGCCTTCGTCGATGCGTCGGCCGCCGACTCGGCGCTCGATACGACCTGCTCGACGGATGTGAGCTGGTCGCCCACGATTTTAACGACTTCCTTGATCTTCTCCGCCTGGTGCTGGGCGCCCGATGCGATCCTCTGGATGGCCGTCGACACCTCCTCGGTGGTCGAGTTCATTTCTTCGGATATGGATGCGAGGTTGTCCGATGTGGAAGACACCAACGATGAAGTCTCCCTCACGTCGGAGACGATCTCCCTCAGGCTGTTCAGCATCATCTCGAAAGAGCTCACGAGCTTCTGGATGTCTCCCTTCGCACTGAGCGAAACATCCTTGGTCAGGTCACCTGAGGCGATGATCTCCGAGGTCTCCTTGAGCTGGTGGATTGGGGCGAAGGTGGTGCCCACCATTTCCTTGAACGAGCCTATCATCTGGCCGATCTCATCCTTCGCACCGGTGAACTCGATTCTCGGCGAGAGATTGCCCTCCTGGATCTCGCCCGCTATCCTCGCTATTTCCGTAATGGGCCTTGTGATCCGGCCCGAGATTATTATCGCTCCGGCCACCACAGATATGGCTATCACTGCTAAGCCTGCGACGATGCCCCAGAGAGTGAGCTGGTATATGCTTTGCGCCTCATTGTTTGCAATCCTCGCGACCTCTGCCCTTATCTGAATTATGCTGCCCAGGGACTGTTGGCAAACGGAATAGTTGGTCGTTGCCGTGTACATGCTTTGGAATGCCAGGGACCTATTCGCATCCGTAGGCAAGGAATGAGATAAAATGTTGATAGCTACTTGCCTCTGCAGTATGTATTTCAGCCAATTTGCCTGGAGCCGAGTCAGGAGGTCCGTTTCACTCTGAATCAAGCTGATGTTCCCCGACCTCCCCAGCATTGCCTTGAGAGTTTCGTCGGAGGCCAATGTCGATTGCTCGCAATAATTATCGAGCTCATTTTGGAATTGGCTCTTGTTGGCCTCCATTGCCAGTAAGTCAGAAGCCAGGGTGGAGATGGAGATGTTGAGATTTCCTTTCATTATGTAATCGATGAAATAGACCTGCGTAAAGGTTAGGCTGTCCTTCATCTCGTCGAGATCCTCGATCGTGAGCAAATTATTGTAGTACAGTGTCTCCGATTGGCTATTCAGGTTGCTGAAGTTGCCCAGCGATATGAGCGAGATGGCTCCAACCGGAATCAAACACACCGTCAAGAACATCACCAGTAGCTTACCCCTGAGGCTCGTTATCTCAAACATCGATGGCACCCAACCTTTCATGTCTCATGCCCTGACTGTACACCCTGATATCTGACTATGTGATTTATTTTGCCGTAGGTCCCCATCCGGACCCTTCACGATGAGGGCGTCCGCATCTCTTTCGTCGGCCGTTCGGACATCCTGGGCCCTCATGGCTAGGTCAGATGTTATCCTCATCCGGCTCTTAAATCCATTTGGTCATGGATATCGAGCCTGATAACATTTTCTGGCGGCCTTATCCTGCAATCTCCGTGCGCTGGCCAGCGAAATTCCCACTTATCCCGCTCCAAAGGGGAACACTTTTCTAAGAAACCCGCTCATTACCGGGCGTGCTAGACCCCAGCTACGAGCGCCTGTTGAGGAAGGTAAGGGAGGAGAGAGGCCTCGATCTCTCAGGATACAAAGAGAGCTTCGTCAGGAGGAGGCTCCAGAGCAGGTTCAGGATCCTCGGCATCGAAGGCCTCGACCAGTATTGCGCGATTCTGGCTAAGAGGCCCGAAGAATTCCTCAAGCTGCTGGATGTCTTGGCGATAAACGTCACCGAGTTCTTCAGAGACCCATCACTCTGGGAGCTCCTCTCCAAGAAACTTATCCCGGAGCTGTGCCGGATGAGGGAGCACACCCCCGCGAAGATACTCAGGTTCCTTTCCGCAGGGTCGGCGTCCGGCGAGGAAGCCTACAGCATCGCCATCGCCCTTTGCGAGACGCTGGGGGACCAACTCCCAAAATATTCCATCACGATCAGAGGGATAGACATCGACCAGGATTGCATCACAAGGATCAAAGCGGGAGTCTATGCGCCGGACAGGCTCAAGAACGTCCCGCCTGAGATACTGGCCAAGTATTTCACGAGGGAGGGAAACATGTACAGAGTCAAGCCAGGGATCAAGAAGATGGTCCGGGCGGCCAACGCCGACCTGATAACCGAAAGACTCCCCAGGTATTTCGATATGATATTCTGCAGGAATGTCCTGATATACTTCACAAAGGAGAGCCACACGGAAATCTTCTCGAAACTGCACGAATCGCTTTCGACCGGAGGATTCCTAATCCTCGGCCGGACTGAGACGCTGATCGGAGTGAATAAGGCGCTGTTCGAAACCTATGACGCCCGCGAGAGGATCTACCGCCGCAAGGACGCTCACTCTATCGTGAGGAGCCCCTCTGCCGGGACGTAAGCTCCGGAGATGCCCTGGGTCGAAAAGTCTTCCTGGCCTTCAGCGAATGTTCCCGAGATCTCAGTCGAGAGCATGTCATCGAGCTCGGTGATCCTGCTGACGAGGTTTTTTCTGATCCTTGCCTGCATCATATCGAGCTTCTCTTTGCCCGCAGTCATGAGATTCGCTTCGATCTCGGGCAGTTGCACGTCTCCCATGAATCCGGATAACTCACCCTTCAAAGAATCGAGCTGAGTCTGTACTTCGCTCTCCAGATCTGTGAGGCTTCTCTTGCTGTAGGTCTTTCGGATATACTCCGCCAGACTTACTCCTTCCCTGTCAGCCGCTGCGTAGATTTCGTCTGTTATTGGCATGGATTCCCATCCCTTCGATTCTGTCAGACATATTGTCGGACTAAGTATATAATATTTCCTTTTGTTCGATTTCTGACGATTTTTGAGGACAGTTCACAATCCAATTTCCCTTCATGACCTCGAAGGAAAAATTTGAGGTCAAATTGATTGAATTGGGAATTCCAATGTTATCTCTCACAATTTCTATCTGCTAAATATTTTCCTATCTGGTTAATGCTCCGAATTAGAGGGCGTCCAAGCTCGCGCGGACTCCAATGAGTATGTTATTGATCGCCTTGAGGTTCTCGATAATCTCATCTTCGCCTCTTTGATTTCCTGAGAAATCCCCTTCTTGTTCGAGGAGATCTTGAGAGAGCGAACCGATCCTTAATCGATTCCTTCTAAGCTTGAGGAGGACTTTCAAATCTTCGTCTCTCATGAAGAAATCGCGGCCATTTTTTAAAGTCCTGGTCAGGACGATGTTTGAAGTTGTCGACTGAGCTCCGGTTTGAAGGGTTCTTAGTTGACTCATAGATTTCCCATCCTTGTCTGACATATGGTCGGACAACTACTTTAATCTTATGTGAGTTAATTTTGAGGTCTTTCAATCAGATGCCAGCTTTCCCCCGTCAGCCCAATTGGCCTTCGGGACGTCGTTCATGATCACCGTCACCGCGTCCCTCGGCACCTTCTCGGCCTCAAAGACCTTTGTGATGCCCTCAGCTATCCGCCGCTTTGCCTCCTTGTCTCTTCCCGCATACATGTTCACTACAACCACCGGCACGTCTACCCCTCCTACGATTTCACAACATTCAACGTTTCTCGCTCATCAACTCGATCTTGATTGGTATTCCGGCTTTGACGCTCTGCGACACCGTGCAAAACTCTTGGAAGATCGGCAGGCATCGTTCGAGCTTGGATCTATCGGATTCAGATGCGTCCGCATCTATCATGAGGTCGATTCCAGTGATCCTCAGCCTCTTTTTCTCGTTCCTTCCGAATCGCAGTCTAGCAATCGCCTTCAGCCCTCTCAAATCCGCCCTTGACTTCTGCATGCAGAACAGGAGACTCGAGAGGGCGCACTGCGCGATCGCTGCTCCCAGCAGGCGTGATGGATCCGGGCCGGCGTTCTTGCCCAGAGGCGGATCCTCGTCCCCAATCAGGGGCGCGACGCCACTCAATCCAAAATCTATCTTGAAGCTGTAGCCCTCTATCTGAGTCAACCTCACTTCGAACTCGGACTCATCCTCGCTCATGAATCTCAATTGATGAAGCGCTTATTTCTTGATTTCTAAATTATGTACGCGCGAAGGACTGAGATAGCGAACTCATCTGACAGAATTGACGATGCGCAGCCTCTCTTCCTTGTGCCTCTTCATGGTCGCATCGTCCAGATCGCCCATCTCCTGCTCAGCCAGCAGGTCGATCGCCTTGACAAGGGATTCCTTCGTGGGTTTCTCGACATCGAACCCCACCTCCTTGAAGATGGCCGAACAGATCTCTATCGCAACATCGGAATTGTCCTGCGATTCGCAGAAATGCTTCATGATCGCATCGGCCGCGTGAACCAGGTTCTCGATGGGAGTAAGAGGCTCCTTCCTCCTGACCTCCTCCTGATGCGCGTCCATGAGCAGTTGCGCGAGGGCGGCGAACGCCCCTTCGACATTCTCCCCGGTCTTCGCGCTTGTCAACCGGTCAGGCGCGCGGATGATGCCCGCTATCGTTCGAATCAGCGAGACCCCTTCAGATGATTCGTTCGACATGTCGTACTTGTTCCCCACGAGAACGACCGGGATCTCCCCGACTATCTTTTCGAGTTCCGGGATCCAGAATGTCTCGATGCCCCCGATGGTTTCAATCCTCGTCAGGTCGCCGACGACCATCGCTCCGTCGGCTCCTTCCAGGTACATCCTCCTGACGGTCCTGAAATCCCTCTGTCCGAGGATGTCGAAGATCATCATGTTCAGCCGGAGGGGGCCGTCAGGGATTTCCATTGCAATGGACTTCTTGGATACCTTGACCCCGATCGTCGCGATGTACTTGTCATCGAACTGCTCGAGGATGTATCTGCGCGTCAATGAGGTCTTTCCGACGCCGGGGTCCCCGATGAGGACTATCTTTTTCGTCAGTTGTCTCAGGTTCTTCGACCTTCCCTTCTCGAGCGGATGTCAAATGAATGAGTGGTCTGTCTAATAATCATTCCCACCATCCGCCGAAACATCATCCGAAGGAAAGGGGACGTCGAAATCGTATTTTCCCTCCACCTCTGAGACGCCCGTCCGCGCGCTGTCCAGTTCTCGACATTCGCGATAGGGGGCGACCGGGTCTATTAAATTCGGAGAAAAATATTATTAGAATCAGCTTTAAATCCCCCAGAATCATCCGCGGGGGTCGTTCACCTCATATAGCTCCCCCCCTATCCACCCCTCCTGAAAGGTATTTATCGCAGGTGCCTGGATACCCGGCATGCCCGGGATGACGGGCATGATGAGTTGTGGTTAAGAAAGGGGAAAAAAGAAATGTCTAAACAGATACGAGCGGCAATATTCGGCTGCGGCGGAGTCGGACAGTGCATTGCGCAGGATTTGGTAAAGAGCGATCTGATCTCAGGTCTCGTCCTCGCGGACGTCTACATGAAGGGACCCGAGAACGTCAAGGCGCGGACCAAGTCGGACAAGATCGAGATCGTGAAGGCGGACGCTTCCAACCCGAAGGAGGTCGCCAAGGTCGCTAAGAAGGTCGACATACTTGTCAACGGGACGATTCCGACTTTCAACCTCAAGATAATGGAGGGCTGCCTGAAGGGCGGGGCTAACTACATCGATATGGCGAATGGCGATGATTCCTTCGGACAGCCGATGTTCGAGGACCAAGAGAAGTATTCGCAACAGTTCGAGGATGCAGGACTGTTCGCGCTCGGCGGGATGGGGATTGACCCCGGTGCCTCCGACGTTTTCGCGAAGAGGGCGGCCGACCGCATGGAGTCCGTCGAGTACGTCAAGGTCCGAGACGCAGACACCGGTCAGCTCGAAGGATACGAATTCGCGACCTATTTCTCCCCCGAATCTATGCTGGGCGAGTGCCTGAGGGATCCCGCATATTACGAGAGCGACGGGATGCATATCCCCAAGACGTGGAACGATCCAGGATTCAAGAGAACTCCGGCGCTCACAGTCAGCGAAGTCTACAACTTCCCGGATCCGGTGGGGCCGACCAAGGTCTACAGGACTGACCACGAGGAGACCGAGTTCGTCCCGAAGTTCATCGGCAAGAAGATCAAGAGGGCGGACTTCATGATCTCGCTCGATGAGAATTTCGCGAATTACGTCAGGATGCTGAAGAAGCTCGGCCTGATGTCATATAAACCGATAAAGGTCAAAGGGGTCGAGGTCGTCCCGATCGACGTCGTCATAGCGATAATGCCGAGACCTGACGACCTCGGAGGCAAGATCAAGGGAACCGCAATCGTCCTCGTGGAGGTCGGCGGTGTCATGAAGGGAGAGAAGACGGTCATCAGGACGTGGACCCACATCTCGCACGAAAAGGCGTACGAGATCTCCGGCAACCAGGCGACATCCTACCAGACGGCGATGCCCGTCGCGACCGCGGTCGAAATGTTCGCAAGAGGGGAGATCGCGTTGAAGGGAGTCAAATCCCCAGAGGCCGTCGACCCGGTAAAATTCTGCGAGTATCTGCCGAAGAAGAACACGCCTGTCTTCGAAGAGATCATCAAGCAAAAGTGATTCGAACGGGAGGCTCAAGCCTCCCATTTCCGTTTTTTTTGGCATAACCCTTTAAGGTTCAGCACACATTTCATTAAGTTGCATCGGAAAGCCGTGTGAGCAATGCACAGTAAAAGAATTGCGCTTGTGGGGTACGGGAAGGTCGGCAACGCTCTGGTCGAACTCCTTTCGGAAATAGATCCCGACGGGAAGCGTTACGGGTTCTCCGGCGTGGCGAGCAGAACTCTTGGCGTTGTCGATTTCAGAGGAGCTTCCTCGAAATCGGTCGCCTCGAAGATGCGCACGATGAAGCGGGAGAAACGGTTCGCCAAGAAAGGCGATTTCGACAGCGGGATCGCTTCCTGGTTGAAGGAACGCGATTACGACGTCCTTGTTGAGGCCACCCCTTCGAACTACATCGATGCGGAACCGGCCCTCACCTATCTGCTCACGGCTCTGGGGCATGGGAAAGACGTCGTCACATGCAACAAGGCGCCTGTTGCGATGTATTATGACGCGCTGCTCGCTGTCGCCGCGAAATCAGGCGCAAGGCTGAGGTTCGAGAGCACGGTGATGGACGGCACGCCTATCTTCTCCACATTCAGGAAGGCAATGCCGCATGTGAAGGTGCGGAAGCTCCGCGGCATCCTGAATTCGACCTGCAACATCGTGATCGATTGCCTTTACGCTGGGATGAACCTACAGGACGGGATCGCAAGGGCGAAGAAGCTCGGCGCCACCGAGGACGACCCGGGGAAGGACCTGAGCGGTTTCGACGCCGCCGCGAAGATAGTCATCCTGGGAAACGCTCTCACTGACACGAGGATCCAGATGTCGGATGTCCGCATCGAGGGGCTCAACGGGAAATCCTTCGCCAACGCGAGGGGGAGGGTCGCGAGGAACGACATTTCGACGGTAAGGCAGGTGTCGACCGCCGACTTCGAAAGAAAGATTTTCCGGGTCTCTCTGGAATCGGTCAAGCCGGAAGACATCCTCTTCGGGTGCAGGGGTTCATCAAGCATGGTCGTGTTCTCGACCGATCTGTTCGGCAGCCTGGCAATCTCGGAGACGGACCCGACGCTGCGGGACACGGCCTTCGGTCTTTATTCCGATATCGTAAGCCTTGACTCCTCGGATGTGAAGTGAGCGAGAAACCTGGTGGTCGCTCTCGCCGGCTGCGAAACTATATCATCTCCCTCTTTTTCCTGAACAATCGAAGAACGGAGTGCGGTCATCATGCCGGAGATCTGGATCCTGTTGGCGCTTTCCGCAGCCGTTCTTTATGGGATATCTCAGGCGATTGGAAAGCTCGCGATTGACTCCCTCACAGCGCCTTCGATGGTCGCTGTTAATTTCCTTGTATCTATGCCCGTCTACATCCTCTTCTTATTTTGCTTTCTGCTCTCGCTGAGCTCCTTCCGGATAGGTTCTGAGTACATCATCTTCGGTCTTGTTGCCGTGCTCCTCGGAAGGGCGGGGTATTACACATACCTCGAGGCGCTCGAAAGGGGGCCAGTGATGATAGTCGGGAGCATCACCGCCGCGTATCCTGCAATAATCACGGTCCTTGCTATCACTCTTTTGGGTGAATCCTTGACATCGGTCCAGGCGGCCGGTGTTAGCCTCGTAATCGTGAGCATGATCGGGCTTTCGTTCTCGCATGGCAGTTCGAAAGGCAGCACCAGTTTCACCCGGCTGTCCCTGATTCTCAGCATCGTCACCCTGATTCTCTGGGGGGTCTGGGGAATCTTCGTGAAACTGGCTCTGAGGGAGCTTCCGATTATATTCTATCTCGGCCTATATTCCTTGGTTCTCCCTCCGCTCTTTCTCACATATATCCGATACAAGAGAATCCCGCGCAAGCAGGTCCTCCCGAAATGGTCGCTCCCTGTAATCATAGCGGTGATCGCGGTGCTGATTGGACAACTCGCGCTCCTTGCGGATACCGCGGCGGTCTCCCTCGGAGAGGCGGCCGTTGTCTTCCCGCTCATCGCCTCCTACCCTATCGTGATGATCCTGCTCGCCTTTGCGTTCCTCAAAGAGCGACTGTCGAGGAGGGACGTTTCGCTCGTATTTGCTGTCATTATAGGTATCATTCTGATATCGACGACCTGATTCATTCTTATCCAGATTCACAGATTCTGTCCAGCAGTATGATCGATGATACCATCTGAACTGTAATGGAACCTTAAAAGGGGCTCTGAAACGGACGTTTCCCGTCGATAACCCCTGATGTTTCATCGCGAGTTTGTCTGTCGCATAGAGCATTAATCCGTCAGTCGTAATGCAACGAAAAGGTGTCTTTTCTACATCCTCCCCGGAGCACGAACCTCCTCGGAACCAAACGATATTAGGGGTGAACCGGATAAGGTCGAGTCGCTGTGATGATGGTCGAATATTCGTTGAAATTCAGTGAATATTCTCGGCAGTTGCGGGAGATATATTCACCTGTTGCGAGGGACGACACCGAGCGGATCATGGTTGGGATAGACGCGCTGCTGTTCAATTTGCGCTCGCGGACGATCACCACCAGAGCCTTTCTTGAAGACGCCATGAAATTGATCTATCGCCTGTTCGACTTCCGGGAGATTGCGTTGGGCCTTAAGGACAGGAAGGACGGACTATACAGATACGAGGTCATCCTGGGATATAGAAAAGACTCCGAGGTCGCCTACAGGCAACTCGTCTATAAAGCGGAGGAGATGGATGACCCGAAGAAATATCCGGTCGGCGTCTACATCAGCAGGTACGGCGAGTATTCGATGGTCGAGGGGCAGCCATACAAGCAGGGGGAGGAGGAAACGTACAACCGCCCGCTGATGCTCAAGAAAGAGCGAGCCGCTCCGGACGATTTCATCGAGGGGGACTACATCCAGATATACTTCTACGGGATGAAGGGCGACTACCTCGGGTGGATCGAGCTCTCGGGTCCCAAGAGCGGGAAGATCCCTCCGAGAAGCACGATCAAATGGATAGAGTTCATCGCACAGATAATGGGGACGATCGTTTACGAGAGGGAATTCATGAGGCCCAGCGCGTAAATATCAATTGCTTTTGCTGTATCCGATGGATATCATTCACAGGAAAAATTTAAAGAGAAAATATTAGGAGGGACGCCTTGCGGCAACCCTCCTTCATGGTTCAAATTCTATCTCTATGGTGCCATTGGTGGTGCAGGTGGTGCGACGGGTGCTGCAACTGCTTTCTTCGCCGCGCTCATAGCCATCACCGCTCCCACGATGAGTACGATCGAGCCGATGAATCCGACGTACAGCCCGTACCCCGTGGTAATGCCGGCTCCCAGCCCCGTGGCAACTAGTCCTGCGACGCCGATCAAGAGCAGGTACAGGAGCAATGCAAGTATGGCGAACACCATCGCTCCAATCGCGAGCCCCCTCTCCCCAGATGCGACCATTGCCAGTCCCAGCACACCGAAAAGAAGAATCACGATGCCGAGCGAGTTGACGCCCGCGCTCAATCCTGATATCGAGTTGCCTAACGAATCAGACATCCACGGCAACACGACGCCCAGGATGATCATCAGTCCTCCGACCATGCCAAAATGAACCACAACGAATCTCCTCTTCAGAAGTGGAGAACGCGCATTTCCGTGTTAAATCAGAAAGACCTTATTGTCGCAAGTCGGTCTCACCCCCGTGAGATAAGATGGCGACAAGATTTCCAGGTTGGGGTGCCGAGCAGAAGGGAATCCAGCTTCAATATGCGGTTGGACAGGCGAAGAACGCAGTCGATGAGCTAGCTGAGAGGCTTAAGTCTCTCCATTCGCTCGGGAAATTTACTGACAAGGAATACAAGCTGGTCGAAAAGGCCCTCGATTCCATCAAGGACGCCCTTGAGAAGCCATCAAAGAAAAAGGCATAGGCCTGCGATCGTCGAATCCTTCATTTCGTGTTATGCTTGAAGAGGGATTTATCGCGCTCCAGCACATACGCGCCTATCCCGACGTATTCGAGACCGAACTCCTTGGCATCCGAAGGCACTTCGAAGACCAGACCGGTGGTCGTGTCGTCTCCTTGACGCACCTCTCTCTCCTCGTAATCGATGCTCATGTCGTAAGTGCCGACGTGCGCCGGATAACGATGGCCGTTTGCGGTCAGTTCCCAGAGCCTCCTGGAAGTGCTGATCGGGATCTTCCCCTGATTGACAAGCCGGAGCCTTACCGTAGCGAATCGGTTCCCCATGGAGGGCCGATGTTCGAACGGAAACTCTCCGAGGGAGCTCACTACAGTGACTTCGAAGTCCCATCTGCACGCCTCAGCTTGGGGAGCGGATGACCTGCTAGAATAGAGCCCGGATTCCAGTTGGGTTTCCTCGACATGCTGGTGATGCATTGTACGACTATCCGAAGGGTGCATGCAGTTCTCTCCGTTGATTTTGGTCCTAAAGACCAGCACACATCAGAACAACCGGTCTTTCTGATGAGATTGTGAATACATCCTTTCCCAGGCGACCCTCCCAATGATCGAGACGATCAGTTCGAGCCATCTTATCGTGTCCGCGCCGGGTACCTTGCCGCTCTTCGGTCCCGCCAGCTCCAGCCATCCGATCATCTCCTCAGCAGTTCCGAAAAGATAGATGTCGATGTAGTCGCCCTCAAGGAATTCATCCACCATCGAGCGTTTCTTATGGACCAAGGCCGGGCGGTTGAAAGTCCTCAGATCCTGCTCAGGCGAGTCGATGACGAACTCGCTGATTCTCCCCAGCTTGATGTCCCTGTAATTCGTGTGGTCGTTCATGTCCTCGATGGTGTAGGCTATCTTCCTCATCGCCTCCTGGGTAGCTGGGAGGAAGCCGATGGTCACGGCGTATTTGAACCGTCCGTCAGCGGTATCTTTCAGACCGAATGCGACCTCTTTGAACTCGAACAGGCGGGTGATCATCATCGCAGCGTCGAGCAGGAAAGTGCCGATCGAATCCTTCTGGTGCTTCGAGACAAGGTCCTCGATCGCGTCCACTATCCTATGATCGCCCGTCACTTCGGAGCAAGATGCGAACCTTTCCTTCAGGAACCGTTCGAATTCCTCTTGGCTTACAACATCGTCAGTCATGAGTCGCACTGGGAATCTCAATAGTGCGCTTGACCATTATCAATGTTATGGGAGGATGCGGTGCCAGATGAGGGAAATAATCCTCTTTCGCCGACTTCTCAGGGCTCCCATCATCCGCAGGAATGAGTTTGAAAGGCCATCTAAGGATTGCCGCCTTCTCCCATGCCGAGGTAGAAAACCCTTGTTCCATCCGCCTATGCGTTTATGACAATCGTCTGAACAGCAGCCAGCAGGAAGATAGCGGTCACCATCACAGCCAGGATGGTCTTGCGCCTGTTCTGTTTGGTAACCTCTAAAACCGGCTCCGCTAGGTCATCAATCTTGCAATCCTCAACCATTTGTTCGTCCATATCACAATCCACTCCGTTTGAGGACCCCCCTCCCCCTTGCCTGAGACCCCGACGACCTCATGACTGATTCAGCCCGCAATACGTTGTTCAATACCTTGATGACAGTCGTTCAATACATCTCAGGTTCGAGTTCGACGCCCAGGGCGGCCATCTCTTTCTTGTAGGCCCCGATGACATCCTGGTAATCCTTACTTGGTTTTCGATTCTCCGGATCCCAACATTCATACAGCGTCTTACCTAGTGGCGGAGAAGAAAGCTTTGATTCGTATTTCGCCAGCAATTCTTTCACAAGATCGTTCGCATTCGTACGTTTCATCCCTGCAACTGCATGCGCGATTTCCGCTGAGACTCTCGGCTCAACAGGAGTCGTCCTGTCCTCTTCTTTGTTCGATGCGACGCCGACTGACTCGATGGATAGCCCCGAGGCAATTGCGGAAATCACAGATGCGGAGGTTTCGCAAAGACACATCATCGTGCAAGGGCCAGCCGAGGTATAGTTTAGGCTCAGGCTTAGCAGGTGAGTATTCTTACTTATCGCCTGGCCGGCCGCGTTAATCACCCACAACATCTCTCTGGAGCTGTTAGATATGTATTGCAGATGCAGGGGGAACGGAATCGAATAGCTCGTCTGATACGTTAGTACCCCCATTAAGTGATGCGCTACATCAGATATCGCAGTTCCCTCTGGTCCAGAGGAATATCCCCCGAGAAGAGGCGCGAAGTCCATGCCAATCGGGGCGCCACAAGAAAGCGCTAATACGACCTTGTTCAGCCGATCGAAATCGACCCTCATCGGATCCAGACATCCTATCATGTAGCCATCAGAAGACCGCATACCGAATCTCGGGTTCAACGCGGCCGCAAGGGAAATGCTCGACTCCGCTGTGGCGAGGGAGTTCATTATCGGAATTCCCGGCCTGCCTACTCTGTTGCAGGCTTCCCGTGCGAGTACGGCATTCCGAATGGTCCCGTAGAGCTCCAAGGGGGAAGCGGGTCTTATCCGCATACCACCAGCAACGGTGATTGCAGGCGTTGTGATCGCATTTGTCTCAGGAATCTCCGCATATCCTTCTACAAGGGTCAAGAACGATTTATCGCTGGAACATGCAGCTCCTGCCGCTCCAAGCAGACACCATGGTGGTGTCTTATCTTCCGTCTTCCTCGGGACGAACTCCTTTCTGTCCCTGCCCTCTCCTACTCGAAGCTTGTCCGGGGCATTGCGCAGGGCTTTCTTTATCTCCTGCTCCGTGTATGAAATGATTCGTGACGTATCGGTGCAATAGACCCCCGTCTCCAGTAGCAGCTCGAAGCCCGCCTCGAATACGTCATCGGCTAGGGAATCATCGCTGTGAATTGGATTATTCGGGTCGAATTTTATTCCGTGCTCTTTCACCAATCTCCGGATGGTCGGTGCGAACAGCTTGCGCTGCCAATCGGCCTCACTCATTGGTGCACCCTCAAGGGCCTTTTTCATCACATCGAGGATCTGGACCATCTTAGCCACCTCGCACTCCGGAATGTTCTTCGACGAGCCTTACCGCAGAGGTAGCATCGGGTCCCCAGCCGTCAGCCCCTATCTTGTCTGCCCATTCCTTCGAAGTCGGGCCTCCCCCTACCAGAACGACATGCTTGTCTCTCTCTCCAAGCGCGGTCAGGAAATCAATTATGTCCTTTTGGGAGCCAATGGTGCTGGACATGAGAGCAGATGCACAGATGATCTTGGCCTTCGATTCGATCGTCTTCTCGACAAGATCCGATGTCTTCACGTCAACGCCCATGTCGATGACATTGAAGCCCGAAGCAATCAGCATGCTCGCCACAATGTTCTTCCCGATGTCATGGATGTCCCCTTGAACAGCTGCGACAATCACGGGAGCCCTAGATTCCTTCCCTTCCTTGGCAAGGAGCGGCATTAGCATTGCGGTGCAGGCATTCATGATGTCAGCCGCGAGCACAAGTTCCGGTAGGTAAACCTCCATGCGTCCGAACTTGTCCCCAATCTCCCTTATACTGGGGGCCAATGCATTTTCTATTATATCCGTCGGAGGCATCTTATCCTCAATGGCCGCTTTTATTGCATCGACGGCTGCATCGAGATTATAATCAAGCACCGCGTCCCTAATCGTTTTTATCATCTGCTCGTTAGTCAACTTTCATACCTCCCTGCAATATCAATATTTAGTAAATGTCTCGAGATAGTGACATTCATTAATCTATCTGCGCACCGCGACCTCCTTCAATTTCAATTGCCTAAGAGCAAGTATTTCAATGCGGTTAATAAGGATTGAGGGAGCAATGCTGGAGGAGAAATCATTAAAAGGGGGTAATAATCCGCTAGAGTATTGCTGGTACTCGATTAGTAACTCAGGGAAGCACGAAGCCGTTTCACGAATATAGAAGCTGATCGATGATACGTTATATGAGCATCTGCACCAGATTTTCGGTTTTTCCATGGAATGTAAGATAACTGGCGCCCGCCTGGCATGCAATCTCCATCAAACTGAATGGGGCATAATGGAGCATTAGATGAGGGATCTCTTCGAGGTCGATCTTTAGGCCCCTGACGTAGCAGGGACGGTGAGCTGACAAAACCTGATCCCCGTCTTTTTCTATTCATTTTCATTTACCTATACCGTCGTGATGATCATCAATGTCTGCGCAATTATCTCCTCTTAAGCCTCGGATTCATAACTTCATCTAGAGTATCCCCAATTAGATAGAAACTCATGATCAACAATATTATGCCGAGTGATGGCGGAATAATCCACCACCAGTAGAAAAGCATCATTGCGGATTCCTCATGTGCTCGCTCTAGCATCCATCCCCAACTCACGACATTTGGATCTCCCAGACCGAAGAAATCAAGGAAAGATTCCGAGAAGATTGCCCCTGAGATCATCAACACGCTAATAGATACTAAAAGCGGAAAGATATTTGGAAAAATATGCTTACTTATTATGTGAAAATCGCCCGCACCCAATGCCCTTGATCTCTCTATGAATTGCTTCTCCCTGATCGCAAGTGTTGACGCTCTAACGACCCGCGCATCCTCAGCCCATGAGCTTATCCCGATGACAAAGATTACAACCCATAGACTCCTTCCAAAGATTGCGGCGAGCACTATCATTAGGGGGAACCAGGGAAGTACAAGGAAGAAATCCGTCACTCTCATAAGAATTTCGTCCCAGATCCGCCCGAAATATCCGGCTACTATGCCGATGAGGGCCCCAATAGCAACGGAAATAAAACCTGCAAAGCCGCCTACGAATAACGATGTCCCGGCGCCGTAGAGGAATTGAGACCAGATATCTTTATCCTGGTAGTCTGTACCGAGGGGGTGCTCCCAGCTGGGCGGCTGAGGGAGCACGACTTGTTCACCGGTATTTGGTATGCGCGGATCCTCCGAAGCGATCATAGGACCAACTACCGCCAGAACCGTCATTATAATGAGGATATAGAATCCGAACATCCCTGCCTTTTTCGTCTTATACTGAGCCCAGACTTTTCGTGTCCGCGTAACCGTCAATTTGGCTTTCTCCGTCTTTGTCTCGCCGAGTGTCCGAAAGACTAGGTTCTCAGTTCTTTTTATGAAAGAATCTCCCAGGAATTCTCTGATGGAAACCAGTGCAAGCGAGATTAAAAGAACAAATGCAATCGCCAAAATAAATCCCCCGGCAATGAGGTTCCTTATGAACTCAGATTCGACAGAAGAGATTGTTGGAGCTGTTATTGCAAAGATTGCGAGGAGAACTGCAGTTATCCCAATATTCGTAGTAAGAATCAAATTAACAAGTCTGTGCGGAGTGGTAGGCTGCGTCCGTTTTATTAGTAGGAAGATCAGGGTAATCAATGTCGCAATGAGAGCACTAAATATCCCTAGGAATTGCCCTTTTTCCGCGATATTCAATGTTCCCCTGCCGAGAGTGCCGAGAATGATTAATGCGACCAGAGCGATGAAGATAATAGCACGGATGGCCACCTTATTCAGTTTTATCCTCATTTTCTGATCCATCTGCATTCACCTCAAATTTTTATTCTCGGGTCTAGATAGAAATTCAGTATATCCGCGATGAAATTTGCAAAAACCACCGCTATTACTTCGAGAAAGAACACGGTCTGGAGCAGAGGGAAGTCCTGGCAGAGGATCGCTTCCCAGCCCAGATAGCCCAGGCCCTTGTATGTGAAGATATACTCAATCATGATGGTTCCGCCGAGTACCCAGCCGACGTTCAGAGCTATCGTCGCGACCAGAGGAAGATAGGCATTCGGCATGGCGTGTTTCCTGAGGATCGTCCTATTATCGAGCCCTTTTGCCTCCGCGGTCAGAATGTAATCCTCAGTGAGCACATCTATCAAGCTGCTCCTGACTATGAGCGAGAAACCTGCTATGCTTTCGATAACAAGCGCGAACAAAGGAAGCAATGCATGTTGAGTGAGGTCGAGAATCTGGCTCACCGTATCTAAGTGTTCGAACCTCTCAATCGGAGAGGTGGCCCCCCCCAATGGCCAACCGGGCACCCAATTGGCAAAGATGATGATCAGGAAGACCGCAATAAGAAATGTGGGGATGGAATATAGAATGACAGAAATTGATGTTGCTATCCTATCATAGAGCTTGCCTCTTCGCCAAGCCGACTCACGGCCGACGTATATGCCGACGAATATTGTTATGACTGTTCCAAGACCGACCAGAAATAGAGTTTTCACAAGGTAAGGTGCGAGTATATCGATGATTGGGACCCGTGGGGTATAAGTCACGCTTATCCCGAAATCGCCCACGAACGGGGCTATTATCGCCCATAGATATTGATCCAAAAGAGGCTTGTCATAGCCGAGTGCGTGGCTCCAATACGCTATCGTCTCCGGCGTAGCCCCTCTTGGAAACAACAACATAATTGGATTCCCCGGCAACAATTTGAAGATTAGGAAGTTGAAACTCATTATCATAATTATAGTGATTAGAAGATAGAACACTTTTCTAATGAGGTATGCTCGCATTGATCTCATTCAGATAACACCATCAAGAAATTCGAAACAAATGGATCGATGTCCATTGTAGGCAATGCCAGTATTTGCATTGTCAGAATAATCTCATTCATCATCTTAATGTGGGAGCGGCCCCCGGGATTCCCGATGCCGTTGCAATTCATCGATGTCGCCCCCTTGAGTGATTTATTGTGATGCCCGAACTATTGATAGTAGAGATGTATGAAGGTAGGGATGTTCATCGCTGACTTAAATCTAACTATTTCCTGATCCATACGATGATGATGCAACGGGCGACTCGGTAATCTGAGCTATAAGGATCGAGCAACGATTAAACGGGTCAACGCGACGCTAATCGATGATCTTCTTCGCCATTTTTGCCCAAATTACTCATATCTTTTTGATTTGGGCACTCGTCATCTCTTCTTCCTCCCCTTCCTCTTCATCTCTTGTCAGCCGCTGCTTCTTTCTGACGAATAGAATTGCAGCTATCGCTACCGCCACCGCGGATACGGAAGCGATAATGATGCCAACCGAGTTGTCACCTTTGGGGTCTGGGTCATATCTCAGATCGGAATATAGTTCATTTAGACTGAAGAACCCATTTATCGCCATGACCGGATATTTTTCCCAATCTCCCCAATTCTTCCAAGTAACACTGTTGGTCGCAAAGCATGTCTCTGGATAGACGGTCGTGATGATGCCGCCAGAGAGATATTGCCACTTCTGGCATTGGTCAGACCAATGCCTTCTCTCCTCATAGGTCAAAGCGCTCGCTTGTTTCAAATAGAGATCGTCATAGAATGGGTCGCTGGTACCGAATTCGTTCCACCCATAGAGTGATTCGGTCGTTGGTACGTAGTGCAAGTAATTCGGATCGATATCCCCGCTCCAATAGGTCAGCTCTATATTGCATGAGTAACTATATACGAGCGTGTTCCAGGTGGCATCGTCGACCAATGTGGCCACGTGGTCTCCCTTTCCTGAGTCAATCCATATGCCGACCTTTTCCCAGTCCTTCACATGAAAAGCGCTGATATCTCTATCCGAGGACTCACTATATGCAACGAGCATTTCAAATTCGAGTTCTTTATCAAGAACCTGGGAGGGATCAGTGCCGAACATCTGTTGCATTCTTTCCGCCACCAGCGATCCTGCCTTTCTTGGACTTGCTCCTACCGTTCCGCTCCAAGTATAGCCCGCCTGATCAAGGATCTCATTTGCCAGATCCACGTCATAATCCATTACATTTTTTAAAGGCTTCGTATAATTCCAGGTAACATTCCCATCGCCGTCAGTGATGTTGAAAGTCGATGGCTCATCGGTCGGCTCCCAGTACCACTTCTCATTGCTGGGGGCAATAAGTCCGACGCCAATCTCGGCCAGACCTTTGTATATCACATCCCGGATGTAGGTCTTATTGGTGGCAATATGGGCTGCTCTCTGCACAGCCGGATCGAGTCTGAGAGCATTCAAGCTTCCTGGTCCGCCTGCAAAATCATTAAAGACTGTTTGCTTTGAGAAATCAGTCGCACCGAGTATGCTGGTTAGATTGATGTTCTTTGGAAGAGTTGAATCTTCCTTCCAAGCTAGATAAGTAAGCGCAGGGAGATAGCCGCAATCCGCATCACCTGATCGGACCGATAGCGCGCAACTCGACGGGTCTGAGAACATCTTCAATATGAGCTTATCGATCTGTGTGCTATAATTCAAGGCATGTCCTAGCCCCTTCTTGTTCCCGTCACCGTCTATGAAATTGAAGTAGGGGTTCTTTACCAGTGTGATGCTCTCCTTGCTGATCAATTCACTGAGGAGAGAGGGAGTTCCCATGAAGGCGCCACATCCAACCGCAGGGACCCCGGTCCATTCCGTGGCGATATATAGATCCCCAAGTTCGCTGAAGACATGCTTCGGCATGACAGGTATCCAAATGTGATCTCCGAAGGCGAGGGGGAATGGATCCAGAGATGTTCGCTCGGTGAAGAAAATTCTGATCTTATGGTCATTGATCTTCTCCACATGGTCGATCCATCGTGTGTATGGTTGATATCCCCAATAGGTGGCGAAGTTGGGCCCCAGCTGAATATTGTAGCACCAAACAACATCATCGGCCGTGAAGGGCTCCCCATCATTCCAGAAAACATCCTCTGTCAGGTTGTATTCCCAAATCGACGCCTTGGGCCAATCCATAGGATCCGAATGTGTCAAGCCTGCAAAGCTCGAACCCGTTGCATATGCATAGCTTCCATTCATTGTCCACCAACTCGAAGCGAGTTCTGGGGCGGTCTCACCGTTCTTATCTACGCTCGTCAGCTCACTATTTATAAGAGTAGAGTAGACAAATGAAATATCGTTGATCATGAGGTATGGGTTGCCGCTATCGACAGATTCGTCCACTGCCATTGTAAATATCTTCAATCCATCTCCTGCTGCCAAAGCCCCATTAACCACGAAAGTTACGGATGCCACTAGCATTATTAGGACTGTCAATACGGTCATGATGCTGATTGCTAGTCTCCTGCAATGAGCAATCTGGAAGATAGTCGCTCGATCCCTATTTGTTGAGGAGAGTAGAATTGCCTGTCCTAGCCATCGCGTAATATTTGGCAAGGTTATCGATTCTGTCATTCTCCTGTGCGTTATTCTGTACTGGCCCACGGACTGCTCGTGTCGCATTTCATATCCCCCTCAGATTCTAATCTCTTATCGCTTCCTGAGTAGAGCGATTTCCCCCCCCCCTCATATACGGAGGACCATTATATATTCGATTGATTTTCTTCCCATAACCAATCATTCTGATGCTATCCTCACTGAATTCTTATCGAGCTTTGAGATTAAGGATTTACGAGGGAACCACTTAGGTCTCAAAAGGATATGGACTTATCGCATTCTGCAAGTAATATATCCCGTGAATCCTTTCGTAATGATCCTTGCATAATGGTCGGTCTTCCAAGGGTTTCTTTCATTGCCGCCCTCATCGGCGCCATCTATGCCCGAGACTTCATCATTCATCTTCTGGGGGGCATTGCAGCTATCTTCCTGATGTTCGGTAGGGCAAGAAAGAAACGATAGAAGGGGTGGGATATAGCACCCCCTCGTTTCCGTACCTCCCTGAGATATCGATTTTCGCTATTTTTGCACCTTCTTCCTTCGAGCCAGTAGATCCGACCGTCACAAATCCGGTCGGGCCCATTTTTTTTGTCACGGCACCTCCAGAGTGCCGACAATCCTCAGCTTACTACCGTCGATATAACAGATGATCGCCTTCGACCCTTGCAGGTGCACCAATGGTTCATCGAGCGCGAGCTTCAGCGTCGGCTGCTTCCAGTCGCCGCAGTCGGTCACGGTCTCCACCCTGGCGTTCGCAAACTGCATCCAATGGCCGATGTGAAGGACCATCCCCTCCTTCAGCGGGCCGGGCCAGTACTTGACGAGCCTCGCCTCGGCAGTGATCGAGAGGGTGTTCTTCATCGCGGCGTTGTTCGTAAGGACCACCCCCTCCCAAGATCCGCGACTTCGACCCCCTTGACCGCGGCGATGAGCTGCCTCCTCGTCTCGACGGCCGTGGTCTGCTTGATGTGATGCCTGATGAGGCGCCTGTTGCGAGGTCGTCCTCGTTCCCCCGTCCTGAGTTCGAGCGTCCGAGTGTAGTAGTAGCTGGCAGCCGTCGAGCTGAAGCCGGTCGAATCGACCGCCAGATGCAATATCCTCAATCTCGCCTCGTCGAGGCAGGCGAGGAGGAGCCGCTCCAGCCTCATCGTCTCCGCCCTGGCCGAGAACTTCTGCAGGGTCGTCCAGTGAGGCATCCTCTCCAGCCCCAGTTCATTCAGAATCGAATCGCACGCTTCCATCAGGTCGCAGAAGTCTCGATACGACTTCCTTAATTGCTGGCGGAGCGCCAGCAGAATGACGTGCTGATGATCGCTGTAGACGTGATTCGCGTATTTCGAACGTCTGAGCGGAAATCTTGCGCGCTTGAGAATCCTCTTCTGCCTTCGAACTATCCCCATCCTGCGGCACGAGGCTATCCCATCCCCGGGGCCATGGTCTCTTGCAAGACGAACAATAGCCCCTGGGAGGGGCTATATCGTGCCGCAACTTTCATCTTCCCAGAATGTCGCATTTCGCAGGGTTTCTACAGAGCAGAAGGGATATCATAGCTTTTATATGATTATCCAAATGTCTTGACGCAGGAGAGAAATGATATGGGTATTGAGATTCAGGATGCGGTCGAAAGCGATTTTGAGGATCTCGTCAGGATTTATTCAATTCCACAATTGTACTGCACGAGGCAGATAGCACAGAGATACGTAGGAGAATACTTCGATTATCATAACATTAAAGTGGCAAAGATTGGTGGCGTCATCAAGGCCGCATGCCCCTGGGAGGTCGAGGCTGAGAGAGGCTGGGGGGTTGCCTGGATAGATTCGATCTGGGTGGATCGGGAATATCTTGGGAAAGGTCTGGGCGAGAAGCTCTTAATTTCTGTGATCGAAGATGCAAAAGCATCCAGTGAAGAAATAAAGATCCCTATCAAGAAGATTGTCGCAATCTTCGATCAGGGAAACGCAGCAATAAAGAATCTCTTTGAGAAGGTCGGCTTCATCAAACGTGCGAATATCGGAGATATATATTACGAGAACAAGCACGCCTTGATTTTCGTGATGGATGTGTGCCCAACTCCTCTGGGTCTGGGGGCAAGAAGCCCGGCAAGAAGCCCGGCAAGAAGCCCGCGAAATGAGTCTGGCAAGAGATACTACGGAGGCAAGGGCAGCGTTGAGCATAATAACAGACCGGCCGTCTCCGTTTCAATTGAGAACGAATCATCTGGAAATCTCGGTTGAGATCTGATCAGTCTATTCAATAGAGACGGCCAAAACCTTCCTAGTCAACAGACTTCTTCTCAAATTCCTTGATGATCCCGTCACCTTTCATGATGATGTCTCCGTCAATCGCGATGGCTTCATGCTCAATTAGAATCTTCTCGGCAATCTTTCTTGCGTCTTGAATCGATTTATACGGCATCGTCTGCCCATAACTAGTCCTGCTTTTTCCGATAAAGAGTTCCTTTTTGAAGTTTTTCATTGTATGCGGATGCGAGAGGAAGCTATTTCCATGGCCCACCTGTCTCACCACATCGAGAGCAATCGATTCGTCATTTATGGTGAACTTCCTTATGAAGGCACGGAAGTCCTCCCAGAGGAACGCATCGATGACGACTTGCTCAAACGATGCACCCATTGCATCATCGATACCACCAGCACCACTGACTATATCAGTTCCGGAGATTGTGCCTATTGCAGTGCTAGCCATATCCTCGAAAGAGATCGGTCTAGACAGATCAACAGTCTCAGCGCCCCATTCGCCTGTCAAGCAAGGAAGCCCGTATCTCTTTGCCATCTGAGTAGTTCCGATAGATATGGCTGGAGCCTCCGGGCAGCCATATGCTATGCCTCCTGTCATCATGTTAATTGGCATGGATTCGGAACTATAGATATGCGGGGCACCGGGCGAAGCAGTCTGTGTTATTACGAGGCTGGCGAGATTTTCTGTATTGGCATTGCATATCATGCCGCCAATTGTGACCGGACTGGACAAGCCTCCCAATGACATCGACATTGATACTATTGGAATCCCCGCTTTAGCGAGTACGACCTGCCCCTCAACGGAGCCCCCCTCGAATGAAAGCGGTGCGACCGGACAACAGATGACCGAGAATATCGGTCTCTTCCTGAGATTGTCCTCGCCATCAACAACGAGTGATGCAAGCTTGACCTGCCCCCTGCACTCCTCGGCGGATCCGACTGACACCCCCTGGACATGCTTCGATGTGTTTTGAAAAGCAACCCAGAGCTCGTGCAGTCCATGAGCAATAGGTGGGACTTCCGTTGCAGTAAGGGTCGTCCAGAGAAAGTCGATTTGATCAAGCGCATCGCCGATTCTTATGATGTCTGCGATGTCTTTCTTGGTAGATGGGCGGTTCTTTCCAGTTTTAATGTCGCGAACATAGACGGCCAGCCCGTTGGTCGTTAGAAATGGACAACTCTTCGATGGCAGGTTGAGGTCATGCTTACCGTCTCTTGAACAGAGTTTGAACTCCTTCGGAGCCTTCTTGACGGCTTCATTGACCATCGCCTCAGGGATTCGTGCGATTCTCGTCTTAGAATCTACACTCGCCCCAGCATCGCCTAGCATCTTTAGAACCGATTGGCTCCTCACCAGAACGCCGATTGTCTCGAGGCTCTTGATACTACTAGCGTGAATGAGATCCTCTTCGTCTTTAGTCAGAAAATTTATCCTCATAATTGCCATGGTAACAACCAACCTCTTTCGGAGACACTCTCCGGCTCCGTTCGAGTGATATGAACGGGGGAGGCATTAAAGTCATTTTCTAAACCTCATCAAGTCGCGAAATGCTTAAATAGAATGTATCCCGAAGAAATTCAAATTAGAACGAATACCAGTGATCTGATCTTTATTCATTGCAAATTACATCCATGGCTCTCCTCTGCACTCATTCACTTTTTCTTCTCCGTATCGTCCTCGATGTTGAAAGTCCTCCACCACGCAATTCACCGACTCTTCCATATCGGCTTTCGGTCGGGACAGAAATGTGCCAGGTGAAGGACATAAGCCCCCTCCTCGACACTGGATGAATCAAATTCAATACTGAATTGCATCGATTCCGCAATCCCGAGAGGATTCGGAAAAGACCTTGAAAAAGGGTTTGATACATTCTCCAGAAATCCAATTCTATCTGATTGAGAAATAGCCAGCAATCGATTCTTATTGTCGATCTGCCCTGCTTTCTATTTTATGGTCAATTGTCAATCAGTAAGGATTGAGAATCGGGTGTCTTCAATCATTCTCCCTTGTTTCCCCTTAGTTTGGGCGAGTAGGGGGCTCAAGGAACCGCGGTCCAGATTCATATATAACCTTTGCCGCACCCTATGCGCCCGGGCAACGTTTAATTACCCCGCCCTGGATGCTTGCCCGGGTCAACAAGATGAAGGCAGTACAACTCGGATGCGGAATAACTGGATTGGTATGTGCGGAACAACTTGCGAAGAACAAGAAGGTCTCGGAGCTCGTGTTGGCGGACATCGACACGGCTCCCGCTCAAGCCTTAGCAAAGAGACTGAAAAGCGATAAGATCACCGTGACGAAGGTAGACGCGACGGATGAGAAGGCACTGAGGAAGCTGATAAAGGGCGCCGACGTTCTCGTCAGCTCGGTCTCATGGACGGTGAACATGAAAGTCATCAAGGTGGCCGTGAAGACGAATACGAACTATGTCGAATTCTCGATGAGCTTTGATTGGGACTTCATTGATAATCCAAAGAAATACATTGGAGAAACGGACGCGACTATCCTCTCCTGCATGGGGTCTGATCCCGGTATCTCAGATGTCTTCGCCCGCCATTCCGCAGACATGCTGGACCGGGTCGACAGGATACGGGTCATGGACGGCGACAGCGGCTCGGCTGAAGGATACAAGTTCTTCTCCCTCTGGTCTCCCCATGATATGATGGATGAGGTTTCCACGCCCGCGGGAATCTTCAAGGGCGGGAAGATGACAAAGGTTCCCCCTCTCAGCAGTAGCGACTTATACGAATTCCCCCGGCCGATCGGGAAGCTCAAGGTGTTCAACACGGATCACGAGGAGACCTATCTCATGTCCAGGCTGATCAAAGGGGTCAGGGACGTCGATTTCAGGATCGCCATCGACGACGACTTCGCCAACGTCGCGAGGGTGCTGCGGCTGGTGGGCATGCACAGGCTGGACGAGATCGACGTCCGAGGCATGAAGATCAGGCCGATAGATGTCCTGAGCACTCTTATGCCGAAGCCCACCGACCTCATCGGCAAGGTCAAGGGGTTTGCCGCGGTCGTCGTCGAGACCACCGGCATGAAGGACGGGAAGAATGTCATGATCAGGATGTCAGTGCCGCTGTCGCACGAGGAGGCCTTTGAGATGGGCAATTCGCATGCAACTGGCTACCTTGTCGGCATCGGAGGCGCAATAGGCGCGGAGATGCTGCTGGACGGCAAGATCAAGCAGAAGGGCGCCGTTTTCCCTGAGCAGATCGACTCGGAGGAGTACATCAAGAGGCTGCGCGGGAAGGGGCTGAAAGTGACCGAACAGACGATCGCCCTCTAGATGGCGCAAGAAATCCATCGTCCTAATCCGCATCAGGATTAGGACTAATTTTAATACCCGAGTATCATCTTTATTTGCTCGTTGGCCTCCTCATTCTGACGTCATCCTCCGGTATCATGCTCTTATCCCCCGGCGTCTCTTGAAGCTACTGGCACGAGCAGAGGTCCTTCCATCCAGAACGCCTTCCATATGAAGTACCACGCCACTGGAGGCAAAAGGGCATTAGACATCACGCTAATGCCCAACACCTTTTCACTTCTTTCCGATTATCTCCTTCTCATACTTCTTGATGAACTCGTCGCCTTCCTTGACAATCGATTTGTCAATCTCAGGCACTGTATGCTCTCTCAACAGCTTCTTCGCAATTTCCTTTGCTTCTGGCACCATTTTATCAGATGGCGACTCCCACCAATGGCTGCGCTCCTCGTTGAAGAAGAATAGCTCTTTCCTGAAGTTCTTTGCGGTGTGGGGGTGCGTCAGGAAGCTGTTGCCGTGACCCACCTGCTTCACAACGTCAAGTGCCGCGGTCTTCTCGTCAATCGATAAGTGTCTACTGAAGCCGCCGATGACCTCTTCCCATAGATATGAATCAATGACCACCTGCTCTAGCGCTGCGCCTTTCGCATCGTCAAGACCCCCTACTCCGGTGACCAAGTCTGTTCCATTCAGGACAGTCAATGCAGTGGCCACCATCTCGACAAGCGAACACATCACCCCAGGCTTCTCTCCGCCGACGCCCCAGGCGCCGACCATGCTCGGCCTATCGTATCTCCTTGCCATCTGGCCGATTGCCGCATTGATGAGCGGCATCTCAGGCGCGGAATAGTTCATGCTCCCTGTTGCCATATCAATGGGCGAAGACTCGGAACTAAAGATGTGTGGCGCTCCAGGAGAGGCAAATTGCGTGATCACGAGGCTCGCGAGATTCTCCGTGTTCGCATTTATTATTGTCCCAGCAACCGTGACAGGACAGGACATCCCGGAAAGTGACATCGACATCGCGACTATTGGTATGCCCGCCTTCGCGAACTCCACTTGGGCCTCGACCGCCCCCTTCTCGAAGGACAGGGGAGCTATCGGGCAGTTGACCACGGAGAATATCGGCCTTTTCTTCAGCTCCTTCTCCCCGCCGACTATTAGGGAAGCCAGTTTGATCTGCTGGATTGCATCATCGGCACTGCAAGTATCTCCTTGGACATGCATCGTGCAGTTCTGCAATGAAGTCCACTGCTCATGAACAATGTGATTCTCCGGTGGTGCATCATACGCTGTCACTATCGGCCAGATGTAATCGACACCTTCCAGGGCATCGGCGAGCTTCGCGAAATCTGCGAGATCCTTCTTCGTGGTGGTCCTTTTTCTCCCTGTCTTGAGATCGTACATGAAGACGGTTAGGCCATCGGTCGTAACGAACGGCGCGCCGTCCACTGGTATCTTCAGATCGTTCTTCGGATCCCTCGCACAGAGCGTGAACTCCTTCGATGCTTTCTGCAGCGCCTCGTTTACCATGCTCTCCGGAATCTTCGCAACGCCCTTTTTGTCCACTTCGGCACCGTTATTGGCTAGCATCTTCGCGACTGACTCGCTCCTCACCAGAACGCCGATTGTCTCGAGGCTTTTAATGCTACTAGCGTGAACGAAATCCTCTTCGTCTTTAGTCAGAAAACTTACCCTCATAATTGCCATGGTAACAACCAACCTCTTCCGGAGACACTCTCCGGCTCCGTTTAGCTGCTGAACAGAAAAGGTATTAATACTGTTTTCTAAACCTCATCAAGTCGCGAAATGCTTAAATAGAATGTACCCGAAGAAATTCAAATGAGAACGAACACCAGTGATCTGGTCTTTATTCATTGCCAATTACATCTATGACTCCTCTACACTCATTCACTTTTTCTTCTCCGTGTCGTTCTCGATGTTGAAAGTCCTCCACCACGCAACTCACCGACTCTTCCATATCGGCTTTCGGTCGGGACAGAAATGTGCCAGGTGAAGGACATAAGCCCCTTTCTGTTAGCTCCTTTCGGAGTTGGCGGCATTCGACTTTGCGCCCTACCCGCCGGCGATGAGAGGTCGATCCGGCATGTTTGGGCTTGCTCCGGTGGGGTGTCGCCGTTTCAACATATCCCCGGAAGACCTCACCCACAGAGGGATCATCGCATTGAACCGGGGCTGTGTCGTTTCTGTGCCCTTGCCAAGGCTCTCGCCCTATCGCTCTAGCGATCCACCTTTCTCATGGAGAGGGGACTTTCCTCAGCTGGCCTTTCGGCCTACCGTCGGCTGCCCGCCTTCTCCTGGCGTTGTAGACTAGAACGTGCGGAGATTTGAACCTTTGCAGGGATGGTCCCCCAGTGAAATGTTTGAGCCAGGAGTACGATTCCCTAAGGTCGGGGCGATTCCGACAATATTTTCAAGGAGTAGCGATGATGCACGTCCCCCTACACACGACTGGCAAAGGCCTACGGATGCAGGTACGATGAGCGCGATAACCGACGGAGCATCACGAAGATGAATCAAAAGACTAGCGAGGAAAATGCCGCTCAGAAGATCAGCAGGATCCTGAAAGTCACTCCGGACATCGGCGCTATGGTAAGGAAAATCATGGATGTTCATGGGCTCGACCATCGATGTTACTAAGAGAAAGAAGGTTTGATGAAGGCCACCGGTCATATAGATCCGGAATATTTGGAACGGACTCTGGCTCATGATTGGTTGTCTAAACACCTCAGAAAGAGATTTATTGCAGATGTCGGTATAGTGGCCGGAATAATCGTCCACGCGGGGGTAGCCAAGCCCGGCCAACGGCGCTAGATTGAGGGTCTAGTCCTTAGTGGTCCCAGAGTTCAAATCTCTGCCCCCGCACATTATTATTTGCGAAGAAAGGAGAATCTTCAATCCTTATTGGATTGAGATCTTGATTTCGCGGTCTTGAGTGAGGAGGCTACATCATTAACATTCGTCTTCACTGAATCAATCACCGCTTTGGTCAAGCAGCGTCCTTCCGCGTCGATTATCGAGGGACCGCCGGCAATCGTCTTATCAATCGCAATCGAAAGCGACTGCGCCTCCTTCTTGAATCCGAGATATTCGAGCATCATCTTCCCCGACAGCAGCGCCGCGAAGGGATTCGCAATTCCCTTACCAGCGATATCAGGAGCCGAGCCGTGTGCAGGTTCGAAAAGCGCGCGCTTCTCTCCAATATTGGCAGACGGCAGGAAGCCGAGCCCTCCAATCATGCCACCCGCGAGATCGGAGAGTATATCACCGTACAGGTTGAGCGTAACAATCGTATCGAACTCCTCGGGAATCATCACCATCTTCATCGCAGTTGAATCGACGAGCATCTCCGAGGAGGCGATCTTCTTGTTCCTGGTGGCTTCAGTGTTAAATATGTCCAGGAAGAGGCCGTCGGATGACCTCAGCACGTTCGACTTATGCACGCAGACAATCTTCTTCCGTGAGTTCTGCTTGCACCAGGAGAACGCGAACTTTACGATTCTCTCGCAGGCCTTGACGCTCACCCTACGGAATGTCGTAACTCCATCGAGGTCCCGCTCCTCCCTTCCAGTGTAGAGCCCCTCGGTATTTTCCCGGATGACAGTGATGTCGATCTTTCTCATTCCAGGCAGAAGTGCCCTGGCGGGCCTAACGTTGGCGTATAAGTCCAGTTCGTAGCGTAGCGTCAGAATCGGCGATCTGTACTTCGGATCCCTGACGGTCGTGGTCGCCCCGAAAAAAATCGCGTCCGCCTTCCTCGCCTTTTCGAGGATTTCATCGGATATCGCCTCTCCGTAATTCTCAAAAGCTTTCTTGCCCGCCTCCACGAACTCGAAATCAATCCCGTTCGTTATTTCCCGGATTACACGGACACAGGGGACTATCACCTCAGGCCCTATCCCATCTCCCGGGATGACCAGCACGTGCTTCATGGAAAACCCCTACTCCTCGACAGACTTCGCCACGTCGACGAAGTGCCGCTCCATCCGCTTGATCCTCCTCTGGGACTTCTCGAGCTCCTCCTCCACCTTGAGTATGTCCCTCGTCAGGTCATCGAGCTGTTCCTTCTGCCTCCCCTGGAGGTCTGAGATGACCTTGATGAGCGAGTCGACCTTCTTGGTGAGGTCCTTGACCTGCACCTCCACGGTCGCCTGCCTGTCGACCTCGGCGCTCTGCGAGAAGTACTTCTCCACCTTCGTGTTGAGCATCTGGATGATGTTGGACATTCTCTCCAAGTGCCCTTCGAGCTCCACGCTCTTCTCCCTAAGCTCGTGATATTCCTCTTCTGAGGAGGACTTCATAGTCGAGTTCCTCTCGACCTCGAACATCCTGTTCTCGACGATGTCCATCCTCTCCTTGATCGCAATGACCTCCTCGATCCCCTGGAGAATGTTCTCAAGGATCGACCTGTCCGGGAACTCGATGAGCATCTTCTCGTACGCCGGGCGATAAGCTTTGAGGTCTTGAAGCGCCGCGATCGCGTCCATCGGGGCGAACCCGCTCCTCAGCTTGTCCTCTATGTCCCTGAGGACCTGGATCTGCTCGCCAGCCTTCTCGGTGAGCCAGGGGTTGCTCGCGGCCATCTTCCCTATCTCGTCGATCGCCTTGCTCAAGGTCCCGGCCGCCCTCCCGAGCTCGGACTCTCCGGCCACCCGGATGTCCCTGGTCGCGTCCTTCCTCCCGCGTTTCTTCCAGTCGGCGACGGATTTCATCTCGTGCGGGTAGAACCCGATGAAGAAGTCGACGCCCCGGACGACTATGTCCTGGAGCTCCTCCCAGTTCTTGAAGGAGGCGTGGATCCTCATCTCCGGCGCTGTCTCGAATATCAGCGCGTAGCAATTGTTCGGCAAAAGGCAGATCTCGATGCTGTACGGGCTTTGCTGCGCGATAGGGGGGAGGTGCTCCGGCGCCTTCTCATTGACGGTATCCAAGTACGACCTGATGTACTCCCTCGCGAAAGTGACCATCTCTGTCGGGGTCGGCACGTTGCCCCGCTGCCCTTTTTCCTCATCCATCGGAAAGGTATAAAGGGTATCCTAATAAAAAATGATTCTCCAGCCTTTTGCCGCGTTACTCCTTGAGTATGGCCCCCACTATTATCGGGAGGGTTATTGTGGCGTCCCCTTCCACGGTGACCTCGTGCGCCTTCTCCTTGATCTTGCCCCAGGAGACAGCCTCCCTAAGTCTGGCACCTGAGAGCGAACCGTCCCATTCCTCTGCCGTGGTCAGGTAGACCGCCCAGTCCAATCCGTCCCGGAACTGGTTCCACCAGATGACATGATGCTTCGATATGCCGCCGCCGATCATCAGTGCGCCGGCCTTCTTCGTCTTGAAGACCATCTCCGCGAGCTCATCCTCGTCCTTCAGGACGTCGATGGAGAACTTTGGATGCGTCTGGCGGAAGCTCCACAGCTGCGAACCGAAGCTGCCGTCCGTCGGCCCGGGTATGAACATCGGGATCTTGTTCTTCGAGGCCCAGTGAAGTATCGAAGCCTCATCATCGATCCGCTTGCCGATCTCGTAGACGATCTCCCTCACGGAAGTGTTGTTCTTTCCGCTCGAGTAGATCTCCTCGATCAAGGGCTGCAGCTTCTCCTCGAGGATGACGCCGTAGGATTCGTTCGGGATTAGTATGTTGCCCAGCCGGTTGATCCCCTCGTGGTAGAGCATCTTGTCGTCGAGCAGGAAGTCCCCATGGTAGTACTTCTTCCAGACCCGCGCGAGGTCGTGGTCAACGCACCCGCATGTCGTGACGATCACGTCGACCATCTCCTTCTTGACTAGGTCTTTTATTACGCCCCTAGCCCCGGTCGCGATGATGCACGCCGGGAAGGAGAGGAAGATCTTCGCCTCTTCGTCGGCCATCATCTCTCTCATTATCTCGACGGCCTGCCCCAGCTTCTTCGCGGTGAACCCGCCGGATTTCAGGTACTGCTCCGACAGCTCGCTGAGTGTCATCCCTGGCTTCAACGCGATGTCCTCGATCGGCACAAGTGTCTCTTTCATCCTGCTCACCAGTCATCTTCGGAATCCTGAGAAGTGCTTTTATACTTTCTATAGAATTGGCTCCCGAGGGGTTCTCGGATGAAGATTGAGGCTGTGATGAACAAGGCCGTCGTATCATTGTCTCCGGACGACACAATTCTCAAAGCCTCTCTCAAGCTCTCGGAAAAGAATATCTCCGGCGCACCGGTCGTGGACGCCGAAGGAACGTTGATCGGGATATTCACAGAGGCGGACGTCTTCAAGTCGATGAAAATCTCGAAGAAGGCACTCAGGCTGATCTACCCGTCTCTAACATCGGTGAGCGTGGCATTCCAGGAGCAGGAGACCGAGCAGGAGGCCCTCGCCGCTTACAAAGAGGTCGAGAACCTGAAGGTCGGCGACGTCATGACCACCGAGGTCGTCACCGCCAACCCTGACGAGGAGTTAAGGGACGCCATCAAGCGGATGGTCTCGAAGGGAATAAACCGCCTGCCGGTGATAAACGGAAACAACAAGGTCATCGGCATAATCACGCGCGGCGACATCCTGAGAGGCATCGCCATGGAAAGCAACAACCACAACAGCCATCAGTGAGCCGCTGTCTATTCTCAGAAAAATCTGTACGACGATCCGGTCACTGACGCTTCATGGACGCGCCGCAGTTCGAGCATCTCGTGATGCCGTTGGCGTAGTCGTAGAGCATGTCCTGCCCGCACTGCCAGCATTTCGAGTCGTCGACATGGGTTGCCTTGTCCTTGAGCTCCTTTAGTTCAGCGGAATACTTGTTCGACAGCTCCTCCGCCCTCTTCGCGAACTTCATCGTGTTCACAGCGTCCTGCCGGTTGAGGGCGATCTGCATGTTGCTCATATAGTGGAATCCCTCGGAGGCGTCGATGCCGTAGCTGTGCACTTCGGCCATCGGTGCCGCTATCTGCTGGATCATCGCTTTTGCCTTGTCAAGGATGCTCTGCTTGAGCGCCACATCGTTCGCAAGCCTCTGGGTGACGGTCTGGTCTATCACGACCCCCGCCTTCGAGAGCGATTCGACGCAGTCCTTCAGTTCGCCGCGCTCGAAATGGTAGCTCGCCTTCTGGAGGTCCTTCTCTGGCTCGCCGACATCGATCCCTACGATCTTAGCGTCCTCGATCGACGCTCTGACCCTCGGGATGGAAAACCTCAGCTCCTCCACGCGGTTCTTCTCCGCCTGCTTCATCAGCTCGTCGACGCGTATCAGCAGCTGCTTCACAGCATCGAGCTGAAGCATCAGCTTGAGCTTCTCCGCCTCCTTGAGCAGGTTGATTGCCTCGAGCACATTCGCTCCTATACCCTGGAGTTCGGCGGCTCTGTTCTGCCTGACCTCGATGTCCTTGCCGATATCCCCGATGATCCTGTCGAAGGACGACAGCGCCTCGCTTTCCAGCCTGTCGAGAGTCTCCTCGCGCACCGCCGGCGTGCCGTCGACGAAGCCGACCATCGCGGCCTCCATGAGGGCTTTCTTGTCCTCCGGCTGCATCTTCCCGCGCCTCATCGCCTCCTCGAGGACCTTCTCCGAGGCCTCGATCCCTAGCGCGGTCGTGTAGATCCTGAAGTGGCTGTAGAGGTCCGACGCCCTATCTCTGGCCTTCCTGATGTCCCTGACGGCGCCGTAGAAATCTCCTGAAAGGTACTTCGCGACGGCCGCCTCGAGCTCCGAGTCTATCTGGAAGAATGACGGCTTGTTCGTCAAGACATGTCGGACGTACTCCCTGACCTCCATGATCTTCTGCTCGGTGACAGGTCCGGCCTTCTTGGCAGGCTCGGCTGTCCATCTCTCGATCTTTTCAGGTTCAGCTAGTGGCTTCGCCTGTTCCACGGGCTTCTTCTCCTCGTGGGAGAACTTGCCGGGGGTCATCATCTGGGCCATGTTCTCGGGTGAGATGTCAGTGGCGAGGATCTTGTCGATAATCTCCTTCTTCCTTATGCTTCCAGAGATATCGATCCCGCTTCGCCGCGCGATGTCTCTCAGCTGAAGAATCGTGAGCTTAGAAAGCTCGAGTTCGATCTCCTTCCTCTTCTCAGGGTCCATCGACACACCAGCCCAGCAATCCGCATTCAGGTCATAAGGCTTTCTTATCGTGTTATCGCATTTGATATTGACTTATCTATCTTTTCGTGAGCTCCGCCAGTATCTCTTGGGCACGGTCCATCCGGATCTTGCCTTCCTTGACGAGCCGTTCGGCGATTTCTTCAACAAGCTCCTGGGGCGCCCCTGCGCTAGCGGCTATGTTCTTCGCGTGAAGCTTCATGTGTCCCTTCTGGATGCCCTCGGACGCAAGCGCTCTGATCGCAGCGAGGTTCTGCGCGAGGCCGACGGACGCGAGCACCATCGCGAACTCCGTCGACGACTCGACCCCGAGGATCTTCAGGTTCGTTCGGGCGACAGGATGGGATTTCGTAGCCCCTCCAATCAATCCGACCGCCAGGGGCAGTTCAATTGTGCCGGTGAGATCGCCGTTCTTCTCCTTCCTCCACTGCGTCAGCGGCTGGTACCCGCCGTGGACCGCCGCGAAGCTGTGAGCTCCCGCCTCCAGCGCACGAGTATCGTTCCCGGTCGCCAGGGCCACGGAGACTATCCCGTTCATGATCCCCTTGTTGTGCGTAGCGCATCTGAATATGTCCGCTGCAGCGAAAGAATACGCCTCGATGATGCCGTCCACAACGCCTGCGCCTCCGAGGAATTCCTTCGACCAGGTCGCGGACGCCCTCCCGAGCCTGTACATCGCGAGGTTGGATAGGATCCTGAGTATCACCCTCCCTCCGGTGAGCTTCTCGAGCCCGGGGGCGAGCTTCTCCGCCATGGTGTTGACCGCGTTGGCGCCCATCGCGTCCCTCACATCCACGAGGAGCTGGACGATGACCATCGGCCCCGTCATGCTGTCGATCTTCCTGACGAGGATGTCCTTCGCCCCTCCGCCGAGCTTGACAAGCATCGGGTCGACTGTGTTCGCCTCCTCGATAAGCTTCGCCTTCTCGGCGACGATCTTCTTGATCCCCGCTTCCGGGTCCTTGAGCTTGACTATCTGGACCTGCCCTATCATGACCGGATCGGTCGCGCTCGCCCTGAACCCCCCCAAGTCCCTGGCGCCCCTTGCGGCGTTGGACGCGGCCGCGACGACGGAGGGCTCTTCGATGGCCATCGGTATGAGGTAGTCCTTCCCGTTGACCTTGAAGTTGGTGGCTATCCCGACGGGTATCGGGATAGCGCCGATGACGTTCTCTATCATATGTTCGAGGATATGCATGTCCACCTCCCCAGGGTTGCTCAGCAGCTCGACCTCATCCTCGCTCAGGTTGGTCATCTCTGCGACCAGCTTCAGCCGCTCTTCTCTGGAGAGCTTGTAGAAACCTTCTATCCTCGAGTTGGAAACCATGCGGAATCACCGTAAATTCGTCCCAATATGGTCGTCCATCTGTTTTCAAGCTTTCCGTCGATACGAAACGATAATATCCAGATTATTCGGTTCTCGGGTTGTGGCAAAAGCATCCGCCCCAGGCAAACTGATACTGTTCGGCGAGCATTTCGTCGTTTATGGACTGCCAGCGATAGCCACAGCGATCGAGGCGAGGACCGTGGCCGAAGTGCATCGCGCCGAGGAATTTTCGGTCCTGGACAACAGGCCGGAGACCCCCGGCTACAAGAAGGAGAAGTACGACCAGCAGTCCGATTCGATCCGGAGGATGCTAAAGGTCATGGGGCTGGAGGGGAAGAAGGTCCGAATCGTTCTCAGCGGGGACCTCATCGCTGCCAGCGGGGTAGGTGCGTCCGGGGCGAGCTGCACCGCGATAGCCGCCGCGCTCAACGAGGAGTTCGGGCTCGGCATGGACAGGCACGAGATCAACGATGTCGCATACGAGGGGGAAAAAGGGTACCACGGGGTGCCGAGCGGCATCGACAATTGCTGTTCCACGTACGGAGGGTTCCTCCACTTCAGGAAGGATCTTAAGACAGGGAAGAGCACCGTCAGGCAGATGTATTCGAAGGCCCCCCTCTCGATCGTCGTGGGGAACACCGGGTTAATCAGCAACACTACGAAGGTCGTCGGGGATGTAAAGGCGAAGAGGGAAAAGGATCCCGAGAAATTCCAGAAGATATTCGACAATTATTCCAAGATCGCAGAGGAGGCAACGGTCTCGGTGGAAAAGGGGGACCTGGTGAAGATAGGCCTCCTGATGAACATGAACCACCTGCTCCTGGAAGAGATCGGCGTCTCCTGCGATGAGCTGGAGGAGTTGGTCGACCTGGCATCGAGGAACGGGGCTCTCGGCGCGAAGCTCACCGGGACGGGAAGAGGCGGACTGATGGTCGCCCTGGTCACCGGCGAGACTGGGGGCAAAGTCGCCTCCGCCATTAAGAAGGCGGGTTTCCATTCCGAGATGACGAAGATAGGCGCCGAGGGCGTGAAGGTGATCCGATGAGTTTCCGGGACTTCCTTACGAAGCTGAACAAAGAGGGCAGGCTCAAGCGAATATCGAAAGAGGTGTCGCCAGTCTACGACGCCGCCTCGATAATGAGCGAGCTCGACGGAAGCGCAGTCTACTTCGACAGGATCGCAGGAAGCAAGATTCCGGTCGCAGGCGGGTTCTGCTCATCGAGGAGTTTAATCGCGGAATCCCTCGGAATAAGGAGAGAGGAGATCCTTTTCACCCTCGCGAATGCAATCGAGAACCGGAAGGACCCGGCGGTCGTCGAAGGCGGTTTCTGCCAGGAAATCGTAGAGAACGATCCGGACCTCACGAGACTCCCGATATTCAAGTTCGTGGAAGGGGACGGCGGGAAGTACATCACCTCCGCAATCGCCGTCATTAACGATCCCGCTCTGGGGAGGAACGCATGTTTTCACCGTCTGATGCTGCTCGACAAGAGGCGTTTCGCCGCCAGGATAGTGGAGAACAGGGGCACAGACATAGCTCTGAAGAAGGCCGGAGGGGAGCTCGATATCGCCTTCTGCATCGGTAACACGAACGCAGTGCTTCTCGCGGCGTCAACGTCGCTCAAGCCAGGTCAGGATGAACTCTCGATGGCGAACGCGCTGGAGAAGACTGAGCTTGTCAAATGCAAGACGGTCGACATCGAGGTCCCAAGCGACTGCGAGATCGTTCTCGAGGGGAGGATAACGAAGGAGCTGCGGTCCGAGGGGCCGTTCCTCGACATCACCGGCACCCAGGACAAGGTGAGGGAGCAGCCGGTCGTCGAGATAAAATGCATCACGCACAGGAAGAACCCGATCTACCAGACGCTGCTTCCGGGCAAGCGGGAGCACCGACTTCTGATGGGGATGCCGAAGGAGCCGACGATCTACAACGAGGTCAGCAAGGTCTGCAGCTGCACGAACGTTAACATCACGCCAGGGGGATGCTCCTGGCTCCACGCCGTCGTTCAGATCAAGAAGGCGCACGCCGACGACGGCAAGAAGGCGATCGACGCGGCCTTCAGAGGGCACGGGTCGCTGAAGCACTGCGTCGTCGTCGACGATGACATAGACATCTACGACCCGAACGACGTCGAATGGGCGATATCCACTCGGTTCCAGGCCAATAAGGGCGCTGTCATCCTACCGGACCAGCCGGGTTCCTCCCTCGATCCATCAGCCGACCTCAGCGAGGGGAAGAAGGCGGTCACATGCAAGGGCGGGATCGACGCGACCATCCCGTTCGACAAGAAGGACAAGAAGTTCCAGCGGGGCGAGTACAAGAAGGTAAATGTTAAGGACTACCTCTGAATAGGCATCGGGTGACGAGACATGGTCGACAGGATTCCGCAACACAAGCACTGCCGCGACTGCGACAAAGCGGTTCCAGCTGACAAAGTGTACTGCGACGACGAGTGTGAAGCTCACCATACAGCTACAGTCAAGGCCAAGAAGAAGCAACTCCAGATCTTCTACATCGTGATGATCGTGATATTCATCTTCGCTTTGATTCTCTCCTTCCCCATGTGAGGTGCGAGCATGAAAGCTGCGGTCGGCGGCACATTCAACGTTCTGCACGTCGGGCACAAGGCGCTGATATCACGCGCTTTCGCATTGGCGGACGAGGTCATCATCGGGATATCCTCCGACAGGATGGCGAAGGCGACAAGGAAGGAGACCAGTCCTTACGATCAGCGCAAGGAGATCCTCGAGAGATATGTCAAGACCTTCGGAAAGCCGTATCAAATCCAGCAGATCGACGACATCTTCGGTCCGACCGCCGAAGCGAAGGACATCGACATCCTGATCGTCTCCGAATGGAGCCAGAAGAACGCCGAGGTCATCAACCGCGAGAGGGCCAAGAAGGGGCTTGGCGCGTTAATGATCGAAGTCATTCCCACTGTGCTCGCCGCAGACTTCAAACCGGTGAGCTCGACGAGGATAATCGACGGCGAGATCGACGCAGAGGGCAAGCTGATGCGGGCCTTGAGGATAAGGGTCGGATCATCAAACCCGGTGAAGATCGAGGGGGTGCGCAGGGTTTTCGAGCACCTCTATGACGAGATCGAGATCGAGGGAGTCGAGGTTGAAACAGGGGTTCCCCAGCAACCGCGGGAGGATGATGTGATAAAGGGCGCGATGAACAGAGCCCGCTCCGCAATCGGCGGCGCAGACATCGGCGTCGGGGTCGAGGCGGGGCTGCTCTGGGACGAAGTCGTCCAATGGTACTTCGATGTCCAGTACTGCGTCATCGTCGATTCGTCCGGAAGGGCGACGATAGGACACGGCCCCGGCTTCTGGTATCCGCCCGAGGTCATCGAATGGGTGGAGAAGGGGCTTTCGGTCAACGACGCGATGCAGAAGGTCACGGGGATCGAGAAGATCGGCCATACGACGGGCGCCGTCGGATATCTGTCGAAGAACGCGATGGACAGGACAAGGCTAACGGAGATGGCCGTCCTTGCGGCGTTCATTCCCCGAATAAGGCCGGAGCTCTACACGGAAATATGGCGGAAGATCTAATCCATTGCGGTCGAGATGCCAGTAAGCTCCTGCAGACTCATCGAAGCCATTATATCTTCTCCACTCAATATAGGAATATCGGATTATCGTAAAGGGATGTGGAAAGGATGGGAGACAGCAGGAAATACATTGCTGAATTGATCGGAACATTCGTGCTGGTTTTTATCGGATGCGGGAGCGCCGTCATAGCGAAAGCGGTACCGTATGGCATCGGATTACTGGGGATTGCCTTTGCGTTCGGGATATCCGTGCTGGCGATGGTGTACGCCATCGGCGGGATTTCCGGATGTCATATCAACCCGGCCATCTCGATCGCGATGCTCATCGCTGGCAAGATGAAGGCGAAGGACACCGCGATCTACGTCGTCATGCAGTGCATCGGCGCAATCATCGCGGCAGGAGTGCTGTTGGTAATCGTTACAGGACAGCCGGGAATCACGACCCCTATCACGAACCTCGGGCAGAACGGATACGATCAGTATTCGCCAATGCACTACTCTATGTTGGCAGGCCTGGTGGCGGAAATCGTGTTGACGATGATATTCCTGCTAGTGATATTCGGATCGACGAGCAAGAAGGCGCCCGCGGGATTCGCCGGGATCTCGATCGGTCTTTCGCTCGTTATGATACATCTTGTCGGGATACCGATCACCGGGACATCTGTGAATCCCGCAAGGAGCCTCGGTCCGGCGCTGTTCGTCGGCGGAGATGCGATCGGCCAACTCTGGCTGTTCTGGCTCGCCCCGATCATCGGAGGCATAATCGCCGCGCTCATCTGGAAGTACGTCCTGGAAGAGAAGGAAGCAGTTTCAACCGTCTGATAGGCGAATACCGCACGGCATGAAGTCTGCGCCGTGCGGAAAAATAATTTTAGCGCTGAGGGGGAGATTCGAACTCCCGAGGTGATAACACCACCAGCTCTCAAGGCTGGCGCCTTAAACCGGGCTTGGCTACCTCAGCAACCTGAAAAACAACTACCTGAATATCAAACCTTCCAGTCTGGAGGGCTCAGACGCTCCATGAGGTGCCTGCCTTCCTCATGAGCGGGTCAATCCTGATCTCGAATGCTGCGATCGGATACCCCAGTTCAAATGCAGTGATGACCTCGGGCCTTATCTCGCCGAACTCCCCGATCGCCTCTCCGTCCAAGAGTATCGAGGCGCACCTGCCTTTGATGAACGACGGGTCCTCTCGTACTGCGATCTTGAGCCCCAGACCGAGCGACCTGAGCACGGATTCGACGACCGACTTCATCTCTGTGAAGCTCGCCTTGGCGTGAATCGACAGCCCCGCGATGCGGCCTGTGTTCTTCAGGTCGATTATCACATCGCCGACCTCGAATATCCGCTGCGGGAGATCCCTGTGCTTGTTCTTCCTGAGTATCGCCATCATCTCCGGCAGGAGCGCGACCCTAAGTATCGTCCGGTCCTCCGTGCGCGGGTTCCTCATCTCCGTCAGGTGAGAGGGCGCCTCCCTCATCATCCGGGTGAATTGGTCGTCCTTGCCGGTCAATGTCAGCGTCGTCACCTCGAGGTAGCCCAGCCCCGTCAGCGACTGACGGAGGACGTTGGCGAAGTCCAGCTCCTGATCGGACCTCGCTATCGTGGACTGCTCGGGCGGATGCGCTCCGAACTTCTCGTACCCGTAGCCCTTCGCGATGTCCTCGATGATGTCCGCCGGGTGGAGTATGTCGTACCTGTACGCCGGGACCTTCACTCTGATCAGCTGATCCTCCGCATGAGCCTCATAGCCCATCCGCGCGAGGCAATGGCACAATGCGCTCACGGGTTCCTTGATCCCCGTTATCTTCCTCACTTCGTCCGCCTCGACCCCTCTCTCCCACGGCTCAAGGTCGGGCGCGACAGAGACCTCCTCGCCCCTCTGGATATCAACGCTCTTGATCTTCGCTCCCCGCTCCGCCAGCGACGTCACGAGGATGTTCACCGAGGCTTTCAGGGCGTTCAGGTCGGTGCCGGTGCAATCGACGAAGATGTTCTTCGTGTTCTCTGTGATGGCGGTGGTGATGCCGTTGATGATCGGAGGGAACGATAGGACGGTGTCCTCGCTGTCCACGATGAGCGGGTACTTCTCCTTACCCTCCAGAACGAACGCGAAAGCCTTCCCCTTCTCGTGGTCCTCGAGGATCTCCTTCAGGTCCATCTCCTTGGAGCCCTGCAGGGGGAAGAACCTCTTCTCCGTCGGCTTCACGGCGGTGTAGAGGAACGGGGGCTTCACCGTGTCGTAATCATGAATGCCGATCGCAACCTTCCTCCGGTTCCTGCCGACGGTGAGGTGCAGCTTCTCCTGGAGGTCCATCACGGATCTGATCAGGTTGTCGCTCATCTCGACGTCGGTCACGAGCGCCGACCAGATGAACGGCCTAACGGAATCCACGGCCGGGTCGACCTTCAGGACGACGTCGGATTTGCCGACCTCGTATCTCCTGAGTCCTGGAGAGATGCCGAGGAACGCCCTGAGCCCCCTGGCAATCCCCTCGACGGAATACATGTCAGGTCTGTCTGGGAAGAGCTCGAAGGCCATCTCGTCGCTGTCCTTGCTCACGGAGTGGACATCGGCCCCCATCATGGGCAGCCGGTCGACTAGTGTCTCGTAGTCCAGGCTCCCGCCGACTAGGTTCTGCAGGTCCGCGAAGCTGAAGTTGATGACTGGCATATCCGTCGAGGATAACGAACGGGAAGCAGATATAACTACTCCTCGAGCCAGGGACTCCATCGGCCCCTGAATCCAGTCGTTCTTCACCTTGGAAACCAGAGAAGAAATGGCTTAAACACCCGATGCCATCAGGAACCTGCTCGCCGGGGCGTGGGAACCTTGGCAGCGAATGGATGATGGAAGATGGCGCCGATAATCCGCAGGATCGCTACGGGGACTCCAGGCCTCGACAAGATGCTGAAGGGAGGCCTCCTTCCAGGTAGCGTGTACTCCCTGGTCGGCCCCCCGGGCAGCGGCAAGACCGTCCTCGCGACGCAGTTCCTGCTCGAAGGGGTCAAGCGCGGCGAGAACACCCTGCTCGTCGCCCTGGATGAAGCCCCCTGCCAGATAAGGGAGAACCTCGGCACCATGTTCGGCGTCAACTTCGACAAGATCATGGTCCTTGACGGGACGCTCGAGCTGAGGAAATACGAGAGGACGCCGCTGAGGGACGTCTCGATCGTGAGGCATGCGGAGGCGTTCGGGAAGGTGTTCCCGGAGATACCCCGCTCGGCCGATCTGCGCAACCCCGAGATGACGATAACAGCGATCCAGGAGATGATCAAGGTAGAGGTCAGGGACCACAAGATCTCCCGCATCGCCATCGATTCGATCACGGCGCTCCTCTACTTCATGACCCCTTCGGGCGAGCGGAACGTTTTCCTCCAGTCCTTCCTGAGATTCCTCTCCGACCTGAACGCAACCACGATAGTGACGATCCAGGAGAGCGACTCCCCTACCCTCGACATGACGAGCATCGAGTACGTGATGTCGAGAGGGGTCGTCCGGATGCACAGGTGGCTGCAGAACAACGACTTCAAGCTCGGGATATCCGTCGACAAGTTCCGCGGCTCCGAGCACGACGAAAGCATAAAGCGGGTCAAGATAACCCCGATAGGCCTGCAGGTGCTCGAGAAGCAGTCGAAGCTCGAAGGGGGGAATTGAGGATGCTGTCGCTGCGCGGGCTCAACAGGGTCTCCACCGGCATCGATGGCCTCGACGAGATGCTGGACGGCGGGCTGGTCGCTGGAAGGACGTACATTCTATCCGGCGATGCGGGCAGCGGCAGGTCCACCCTGTGCGCGCACTTCCTGATGGAAGGGATCAAGAACGGCGAGGAGGTCCTCTACGTCACCATCGACTCGAATCCCGCGGACATCAGCGCGAACATATCCAGCTTCGGCTGGGACACCGGCAAGATCATGATTCTCAACGCGCACCCGAGGGTCAGGGAATACAAGGTGAGAGGGTCTCTTATCGAGGTCTCGAGCACCAGCAAGACCGCCGCCGCGCTCAAGGACACGGGCGACAAGGGGAAGGCCGCTCAGCAACAGACCGGCGGCCAGGCGGACCTCAGCCTTCCGAGCCTCCAGCTGAGGATCCAGAAGGAATTCGAGGACCATTCGTACGACCGGCTCGTCATCGACTCGGTCGTCTCGCTCAAGCTCCTGAGCTCCGAGGAGATATCATGGGAGCTGGGGATAAACTCGATATTCAGGCTGCTCTCGGAGGAGGGCATCACAGCATTGATCGTCGCGGACAACCCGAAGCCGAGCGAGGCGGTCCGGCCGGAGTTCTTCATGTCCCACGGGATAATCAAGACATGCCGCCTGACGGCGAACGGGAGGGTCTACAGGAGCATCTACGTCGAGAAGCTGAGGGGCTCCGCCCACGATACCCAGATGAGGCCGATGAGGATAACATCCAAAGGGCTGGAGGTCGACTCGACGAAGGCTATGCTCCCCGAAGTGCTAGCGTCCTTCGCGCTGAAGTTCCCAAGGCCATGATTCCGTATGCTGGCTGTATGAAATATCGGCCGCCCGGAGGACTAAGCTTTTTATGTTGCTTCTGCATACGCACGAAAACGAAGGGCCCGTAGCTTAGTTTGGTTGGAGCATCCGGCTGATAGTCTTCCTTTGGAAGATCCGAAACCGGAAGGTCACCGGTCCAAATCCGGTCGGGCCCACTTCTCAACATGCTAAGCCTTATCTACTGTAATCTGATTAATATCCGGAGGAATTTCTTTGGTTAAGTGTCCAAGATGCGGAAATGAGAACTCACAGGCGATGGCCTTCTGCGTAGCGTGCGGGATGCCATTGATGCCGGTGCAACCACAATCGCAGGTGCAGGCCCAAATGCCATCGATGCAGCAAATGCCAATGCCCGTCTATGTGGGGCCTTCGTCGAGATCGCTGAGAATTCTGGTCGGAATGTTCAGAGGAATCGGATTCTCGCTTTCAGCGGTTGCCATTTTCATGTTCAGCTCAATCTTTACGGTGTCAATTGGGAGCATATATGACTACAATCCTCTCGGGACTCTCCAGGTCGGAATGGTCGTTCTGGGCTTGGGGGTCATTTTCTTTGCAATCGCGGAGTTCATCAAGCCTTTCTCCGTCAAGACGTAAGAACCGGTTGTCGGCGTCCTTCGATGCTCAGGAGCGGTGATTCCTAAGCTAATGGCAATTGGAACGAGCACATAGGATGATCTCGCTTGGAACGAGTGCACTTCATATGTGGATGAACCCATCTCTCCAGTGGCTCTCTTCCTCGACATTCAAATATCGGCACTGTCATTCCTTCCTGTGGGACCATGCGGTGGAATCTGGTAGTCGGAGGAGCGATATTGGCGGGATTCCTGTTCCCCTTGGCCATCTATCTCTATACGATCCCGGAACTACAGGTGATTGGCGGGATTACTTACCATTATGCAATAAATTATTTCGAGATAATCCTCTATCTAATCGGCGGAGTTTTCGGAATCGTCCTACTCATCGTCGGGCTTGTCATCAAAGATGTAAATCGAATCCGCTATGTAGGTACGGCAAGCCAGAATTACCAATCCTATGATAGTGCGACCGGTTCTGGACAAGGAGCAATTCCGAATTACATGCCCACCGCTCAATCATTGAGCGCCTCAATGATTTGCCGCTTCTGTGGCGCTCCTCGCGAGGCCGAAGGCGCATATTGCGGTCATTGTGGGGCGAAAATCGGCTGAGAGGGATCGGAAAAAGCCCTGAAACGGATTTGAGGCCACGGCAACACTATTTGTCTCGTGAAAAGCCATCGGAGTTTCCCGCGTGGATATCGGTACAGCAAAGGCTTATGTCTTAATGATGGTTGGAGGACGTTATGGCAAAGATAAGAATCGAGAATGTCGTCGCATCAACATCGCTTGGCAGAGAGTTGGATCTGCATGCAATTTCACTCGCCCTCGAAGGCGCGGAGCACAATCCCGAACGGTTCCCTGGACTGATCTACAGGCTGAAGGAACCGAAGACCGCATCTTTGCTTTTCAGGAGCGGCAAGGTCGTTTGCACGGGCGGGAAGAGCCTCGCGGACGTCAAGGCTGCGATAAGCAAAGTCGTGAAGCATCTCGAGGCCGCGGGCGTTCACATCAAGGTCGAACCAAAGATCGAGGTCCAGAACATCGTCGCATCGTCCGACCTCGAGTGCGGGATCAACCTGAATGCAGTCGCCATCAGCCTCGGGCTAGAAAAGGTCGAGTACGAGCCCGAGCAGTTCCCTGGGCTCGTCTATAGGATCGACTCTCCGAAGGTCGTCATCCTTCTGTTCGGATCAGGGAAGCTCGTCTGCACTGGTGCAAGGACGCCTGAGGATGTCGAAGTCGCGGTGAACAAGATAACCGAAGAGCTCAGGGCGGCAGGCCTTCTCCTTTCTGAGAGGTCAAAATCCAAGTAGCGCCTGTCAGAAAAGGTCTTGAAAAGGAATTGGTGCGTTCTCCTTTTTCTAGCTCGGGCCAGTCCGCTTTATTATCACGGCAGCTCCAGAGTCCCGACGACCCTCAACTTACCGCCATCGAGATAACAGGCGACAGCCCTTGAGCCAGCAAGGTGGACGAGCGCTTTATCGAGAACGAGTTTGACAGTCGGCTGCTTCCAATCTCCGTCATCGCTTACCGACTCGACCCTCGCGTTCATGAACTGCATCCAATGGCCGATGTGCAGCACCATTCCTTCCTTCAGTGGAGCCGGCCAGTATTTGACGAGCTTAATCTCGACGGTCATTGACAATGTGCTCTTGATCTTCAGATTGTTGGTCAGGACCACCCCCCTGTCGAGATCGGCCACCTCGATCCCTTTCAGCGCCAGTCCGACCCTGTCCCCCTTCGCGGACCAGTCGGAATCGTCGTCGTGCTTCTGGACGGAGCGGACCTCGGCGGTCTTCCCTCCTGGAAGCGCTTTTAGTCTGTCGTGCCTTCTCACGACACCTTCAGATACATTCCCGAGCACGACAGTCCCAACTCCCTTGACATCGAAGAAGTAGTCGACCGGGACGCTGCCGGTGAAGATTGTCATTTTCATGGGCTCGTTCGGTTCGAGATCCTCCGCTTCCTGCATCAGCTTCTCTCGGATCGCTGTAGGATTGTCCTCGATGAACTCGTATTTCTCGAGAGCCAGCCCCTTGATGATCGGGGCGACCTGCTCCTTCGTGATGTAGTTCTTGAGCACGATGTACCCCCTCTTTATCCCGACGCAGTCGAGCATCAGGGCGCATTCCCCGAAGGTCGCATCGAGCTTCTCTATCACGACGAGCGCGATGTCCGCGAGCGAGGCGGCGTAGAACAGCGATGCCAGTTTCTCTGGGTAGCCCGTCGGTTCCACGATGTTGATCGTCACATCGCCCTTCTTGTTGTCGAAGTAGGTGACGTCGGAAGTCTCCGATTTCTTCCCGATGTCCTTAGAGTAGTCCTTAGGACCGACGAACGCGACTGTGAGATTGCCCATGAAGTACCTCAGAATGTTGCTGGAAAATATGCCTTTCTATGGAACGGAGAAAACCCCTATGTTAAATAGCTCCTCGCGGTCTCTCGCCTCTTCGTTTTCGACCTCTTTTCTCTTGCCTCCTTCCATCTGAGATATCTCTAAGAGGTTTCCTCTTTTTCGGACATGCCCCTATTCGCAGTTCTCCTGCACTATGGCCAGTTCGTCCTTTCGTCAGGGACCCGCCTCAATCCTTATCACGCGATCAGAGTCGCAGCTTTTTCCACGAGGTCCAGCTCATGACTGTCATCTATCTCCCTCTTCAGGAGGATCCAGCATGTGACGGCATGCTGGAGCCATCAAACGCTTTCACGTGTTCTAAATAGGCGAGGAGCTACTTTAGCAAACCATCCTTATCTCTTGACGAGGGGATGAGGTGAACTGAAATGTCCAAACAAATAAGCGTTGCAGTATTGGGTTGTGGCGGCGTAGGACAATGCATTGCGCAGGACTTGGCGAAGA
>Ga0315274_10000275_pt1 | contig 79432 bp, 85 predicted proteins | sample YL17G02_20_MG_FD_203700 | JGI IMG/M metagenome (GOLD analysis project Ga0315274, IMG submission 203700) | Sediment microbial communities from Yellowstone Lake, YNP, Wyoming, USA - YL17G02_20 | ecosystem: Environmental > Aquatic > Freshwater > Lake > Sediment | place: USA: Wyoming | collected... | reverse complement strand
CCGCTTTTGGGGCATATGGTGTCATCGCTTATGCTCTGGGCCATTATGATTTGGCGGCTTTTTGTGGTGTGATTATTGGGGCACTACTGGCTTTTTTATGGTTCAATATCCATCCAGCCAGATTTTTTATGGGCGATACGGGCGCCATGTCGCTGGGAGTGACGCTCGGAATCATCGCCATGCTGACCAATCAGTTTTTACTTCTGCCGCTAATCGGATTCATTTTGGTGATTGAATCTGGTTCGGTAATAATTCAGGTTTTGTCAAAAAAACTTCGCGGCAAAAAAATATTTTTATCCGCGCCAATCCATCATCATCTGGAAGCCAAAGGTTGGCCTGAAACCAAAGTCACCATGCGTTTTTGGATTATTTCCTGGGTCATGGCGACCCTAGGACTAATTATCGCGTTTTTAGACAGATTTTATATGTAAAGTTATGAAAATAGAAAATTTTAAAAATAAACGTATCACTGTTATGGGCATCGGGCTTCACGGCGGGGGAGTCGGCGTAATTAAATTTTTGGCGTCGCAGGGCGCCAATGTTTTGGCGACGGATTTACGATTAGCTAGCGAGCTCAAAGAATCGCTAGAAAAATTAAAAGATTTACCAGTTGAATATGTCTTAGGTAAACATCAAATTGAAGATTTCACTAATACCGATATGGTTATAAAAAATCCGGCCGTGCCAGAAGACTCCGAATTTTTAAAAGCGGCTCGTGACAAAAAAATACCAATCGAAAGCGACATCGGCATTTTTTTTGAACTTTGCCCGGCGCCAATCATCGGAATTACCGGCACAAAAGGCAAATCAACGACCGCGGCGCTGCTGGCTGAAATCTTAAAAAAGAAATTTCCTCAGGTGATTTTAGCCGGCAATATCCGTTCCTCAGTTTTGGAAAAACTGACCGAAATTACAAAAGATTCCATCGTAATTTTAGAGCTTTCTTCCTGGCAGCTGGCTGATGCTAAAGAACATAAAATCAGCCCAGCTGTGGCGATTGCGACCAACATCTTAGCCGACCACCTTAATCGTTATAAAAGCCCTGAAGATTATGTTGCCGACAAAAAACTTATTTATAAATTTCAGACCTCCAAGGATTATCTTTTTTTGAACTACGCTGACCCGATTCTGAAAGACTTTGCCGCTGAAGCTAAATCCAGAGTTTATTTTTTCAGCGCGGCGGGCGACGAGCTTTTAGCGAGCGAGCTGCCCAAGCTCAAGCAAGAACCGAGGCTCGGCGCCTACGCCAAGGGCGATAAAATCTTTTTTGGCGCCAATCAAGAAAAAATTTGCACTTTAAAAGATATCAAATTATTTGGTCTCCATAATTTGAGTAATATTTTAGCCGCCGTCTCCATGGCTAAGCTTTACGACATTGCGAATCAAAAAATAAAATTAGCTCTACAAAAATTTGAAGGTCTGGAAGGAAGAACACAATTAGTGGCAGAAATCAATGGCGTCAAATATATTAACGATACAACTGCCACCGATCCTGACGCAGCCATTGCCGCTATCAATACAATTGAACATCAAAATCAGTCAAAAGACGACGCAGCAACAAAAAAACATATAATCTTAATTTCCGGTGGCGCTGATAAAAATTTAGATTTTACGCAAATGGGTAATGTTGTCAGTAAAAAATGTAAATTAGCAATGCTGCTGCCCGGCACTGCCACAATAAAAATTAAAAAGGCGCTTAACTCCGAATTTCCCGTAAATCGCGTGCCCAATATGGCCAAAGCTGTTTCACTGGCTGCCAAAATAGCCAAGCCGGGTGACACGGTTTTGCTTTCTCCTGGCTGCGCCAGTTTTGGCTTGTTCCGGCATGAATTTGAAAGGGGAGAAGCATTTAATGCCGCCGTGGCGGCATTAAAAATTAAAAATTAAAAGTGAAAAGTTAAAAATTTATGTTTTGCGCTTTGCGCAATTATTATAAGACGCAAAGCGACACTGAAATTTTACATTTTGATTTTTAAACTTTTAATTTCTTATGAAGTTTCGCCAACCCGACTATATTTTACTGATCATTATCGGCATACTAATTATATTTGGTTTAATTATGGTTTCCTCGGCCAGCGTGGCCATCTCTCAAGAAAATTATCATCAAAGTTATTATTATCTAAAAAATCAAATTTGGCGCGGTTTGGTACCCGGCCTAATATTTGGCTTGATTGCTTTTTTTATCCCTTATCGCTGGTGGAAAAAAATGGCGTTACCGCTTTTTGTTGTTACTATTTTAGCGCTGATTGCCGTGTTTGTTCCAAAAATCGGAGTCGCCTACGGCGGAGCGCGCCGCTGGCTGAACTTGGGTTCATTTTCTCCGCAACCCTCGGAGTTCCTTAAATTAACTTTCGTCATCTATTTGGCCGCCTGGCTGGCCAGTAAAGAAAAAGCAGTAAAAAATTTCGCTGAAAGTCTGGTGCCTTTTGCCATATTAATCGGCCTGGTGGCGATATTACTTTTAATGGAACCGGATATCGGCTCGTTGGGTGTGATCGGCTTTACTGCTTTGATGGTTTATTTTTTGGCCGGCGCCAAAATATCACATTTAAGTCTGATCGGAGTCGGGGCAATGGCACTGTTTTGGCTTCTGACCAAGTTTTTTACTCATGCTTCAAATCGTTTTCAGGTCTTTTTGCATCCTGAACTTGACCCTCAGGGTATCGGCTATCAGGTTAATCAGGCATTGCTGGCGTTGGGTTCGGGAGGGATTTTTGGTTTGGGACTGGGTCAAGGCTTGCAGAAATTTAAATATCTGCCTCAGCCAGCCAGCGATTCAATTGTTGCGGTGATTGGCGAGGAGCTCGGCTTTATTGGTTTGACTTGCTTGTTGTTGTTATTTTTAGCTCTTGCCTGGCGCGGTTTTAAAATTGCTCGCGATGCTCCCGACATATTCGGCAAACTTTTGGCCGGCGGCATTACCAGTTGGTTGTTAATTCAAGCTATAATTAATATTGCGGCCATTAGTGGTTTGCTCCCTTTGACCGGCATCACGATGCCTTTTATTTCTCTAGGTGGCTCGTCTTTAGCTATCACCTTAATTTCTATAGGAATTTTATTGAATATATCTAAATATAGTAAAGCGTAAAACGATAACGATACCCGTATCGTTAGGCGGTAAGCGTAAATCGTAAAAAACGCTAAACGTAACCGCCCGACTAAACGCGCTTCGTAACCGAAAAACGCTTAACGAAACAAACTATGCACATCGCTCTTACTGGCGGCGGCACCGGGGGACACCTTTACCCGATTATCGCCATAACCAGAGATATAAAAAATTTAATTCAGCAAAATAGTTCCCAGCTGCCCCAAAGTGTAGCGTCATCCGTTGAATTTATGTTCATCGGTCCGCCGAGCATCGGCGAGCAAGATCTCGTCAAAGAAGGAATTTCCCACAAAACAATTCTGGCCGGCAAAATTCGCCGCTACGCCTCGCTGCAAAATATTTTAGATATGATAAAATTGCCGCTGGGATTTTTACAATCGCTCTGGCAGCTTTTCGTTTTTATGCCCAATGCGGTCTTCAGCAAAGGTGGTTATGGCAGCGTGCCGGTTGTTTTGGCGGCTTGGGTTTATCGGATTCCGGTTTTAATTCATGAATCAGATTCAATACCGGGTTTGGCCAATAAGTTTTGCGCCAAATTTAGCAAAAGAATTGCCATCTCTTTCATGGACGCGGCTCAATATTTCCCGAAAGAAAAAACCGCTCTTACCGGGAACCCGGTGAGGTCCGGCATCTTTGACGGTTCAAAAGATGAGGCCAAAAGAATTTTTGGCTTAAGCGGTATTAAACCCGTGCTTTTGTTTTTGGGAGGCAGTCAGGGCGCTCAAGCGCTTAACGATGTTATTTTTAGCTCGCTCCCAAATTTGCTTTTGCGCTGCGAAATAATTCATCAATGCGGTGAGGGCAATTATGAATCGCTCAAACAAATGATAAAGCCTCAAACGTCTGCGGGTTATTTTCTTTTTCCGTTTTTAAATGAAGAGCAAATGCGCCATGCCTACGCCGTCGCGGACTTGGTGATTTCGCGAGCCGGAGCAGGCTCTATTGCCGAAATTGCGAGTTTGGGTAAACCTAGCATCATAGTCCCTTTGCCCAATTCTGCGGCCGACCATCAGGTGAAAAACGCGTTGGAATACGCTAAATTTGGCGCTACGCTGGTTTTAGAACAAATGAATTTAACGCCCAATCTTTTGCAAAACCGCATCTTTGCGCTGCTGGATAATCCTGATTTGCTGAAAAAGATGTCGGAAAACGCTTTGAAATTCAACCCGCCCGACGCCGCCGCCAAAATCGCGCAGGAAGTTTTAAGTATTGCGAAGTGGTAACTAAATAATGTCATGCCGGACTTAATCCGGCATCCAGATTTAAGATTTACGAATTACGATTTAAGAATTTTGAATTTGAATTATTCTTAAATCATAAATCTATATTCTTAAATCTAAATAAATGGACAACCAACAATCCAATCTAAATCAGAAACCGCAACAGCCACATCTGCCACAAAATAAACTCTGGCCGATTAATTGGCAACATAATAAAGCCTTAAAAATATTTGGAATAATTAATTTATTTTTTTTGACTCCTTTTATTATTTTTCTTATTGCGTTATTCATAGATAATATATCTCCATTATCTCTGGCTCATCCTATTAAAATAGCCTATTTTCTTATAGAAATAGTTTCTTCCCCTTTTTCAATAATCCAACCTGTTATTCTTGAATTGTATAAAGCGTCGTCGCTCTACACATCTTCTACTCTGATTCCTTTTATTTTAAGTTTTTTGCTTTCAATAACTTATGCTCCTGTATTAGTCAAATTTGCTATTATTATAATTATTAGTAACCTTATTTCGTTTATTATTTTTGTTATTACTTGTATTATCAATCGCTTAAAATTAAATAAGTTTGATCTTGATAAAACAGATAAAATTTTTTTCACAATAGAAGTGCTAATATTTCTTATATCTCCTTTTTTATTTTTTCTTTCATTTTTTGTATATTGGAAACAATAAAACAACTATCTTTTTCTTTTAAACATGGCTTTTTCTAAACAACCATTCCGTACCCGTTTTGCACCAAGTCCCACCGGTTTTTTGCATATCGGCGGCTTGCGCACGGCGCTATACAGCTATCTATTCGCCAAACAAAATGGCGGGCAGTTTGTGTTACGGCTTGAAGACACAGATGTCAACCGCTACGTCGAAGGCGCAGCTGAAAAAATTTACGAAGGGCTAAAATGGGCTGGTTTGCAATATGATGAAGGACCGGATATCGGCGGGCCATTCGGGCCATATGTGCAATCGCAAAGATTGGATCTCTATAAAAAATACGCTCAAGAATTAATTGATGAAGGCTTTGCTTATTATTGTTTTTGCGACGAGGCATTGTTGGAACAAATGAAGCAGGAACAAATTGCCAAAAAACAGGCGTCAAAATACGACCGCCGCTGCCTAAAATTAAGCAAAGAAGAAATTGCTAAAAAATTAAAAAATGGCGAATCTCACGCCATCAGAATGAAAATCCCGGCGAATCGTATCATTGAGCTGGACGATTTAGTCCGCAATAAAATTGTTTTTAACAGTGACGAATTGGATGACCAGATAATATTAAAATCTGACGGTTATCCGACCTACCATTTAGCGGTCGTTGTTGATGACCATTTAATGAAGATTTCGCACGTAACCAGAACCGAAGAATGGCTGCCCTCAACCCCAAAACATATTTTGCTTTACGAATATTTCGGCTGGGAAACGCCCAAATGGGCGCATCTGCCGCTTCTGCTTAACGCCGACAAAACGAAAATGAGCAAACGCAAGGGTGACGTGGCGCTTGAAGATTATATTCAAAAAGGCTATTTGCCCCAAGCCATGGTTAATTATCTGGCGTTTCTGGGCTGGAATCCGGGCACGGAAAAAGAAATTTACTCAATGGAAGAGCTGCTTAAAGATTTTGATTTAAAAAAAGTCCACAAGGCCGGCGCGATTTTTAATGTTGAAAAGCTGAATTGGTACAATCAATATTATATTCGCCAGCTGGACCTCGATCAACTGACCCAGGAATGTCTTCCTTATATTATAGAAAACGGATCCATCACGCCGCGTTTTGATCACGGCTTTGACCTGGGCGCATTCAAAGGCCCATTTGTTGTGAAGGAATTTGAGACATGCCAATCAAAAGAAAAAATTTCTTTTGAATATATTAAAAAAATTGTGGCGCTGGAAAAAGACCGAATTAGCACGCTGGCGGAAATAGGGAACAATACCAAGTTCTTTTTTGAGCTACCTGACTATGAAAAAGGGTTGCTCAAATGGAAACAAATGACTGATGAGGAAATTAAAAAATCTTTGGCCGATTCAAAAAAAATAATTTCTGAAATTCCTGACGGAAATTTTAATTTAGAAACTATTAAAAATGAATTATTAGCTCAGGCAAAATTGTATAAAGATAGGGGAGTCTTGCTCTGGCCGCTCCGCGTCGCCCTTTCTGGCCAAAAAAATTCGCCGCCGCCGTTTGAAATTGCCGAAATTTTGGGTAAAAACAAAAGTCTAGAAAGAATTGAAAAAGCGATAAAACTATTATAAGGGCCCTGATATAAAAATGAGAATTATTCGATTTCTCGTTATTGCCAATCTACTAACAACTATTTTTTATCCAATGGTAAGCTTGGCTACTTTGGCTGATGATTTGCAAAACGAAATCAATCAAAAACAAGCGCAAATTCAAGAATTGGAAAAACAAATCGCCAACTATCAGGCAGTCTTGAAAACAAGCCAAAGCCAGGAATCAACCTTAAAAAAAGAAATAGCCAAAATGGAGACACAAATCAAGACGCTGGAAGCACAAATCACGCTGACTCAAACAAAAATTTCTCAGACAAATTTAAAAATTGAAGGGTTGGCCTCTGACATTCAAACGCAAAACATTGCCCTGGAAAAACAGAAAAACAATCTCGGCCAGATTTTGCGCACTATTGATGAATACGATCAGGAAGATCCTTTTTCGCTAGTCATGAAAAACCAAAGCTTCTCTGACTTTTTAAATCAAACGCAATACATTGCCAATCTTCAAAACTCGGTCCAGGCAACGTTAGTCGATATCAAAAACCTTAAGTCGGGTTTAGAAAATCAAAAAACGGAACAGGAAAATCAAAAAACAGAGCTGTTAAGCTTGAAAAGTCAGCTTAACGGAAAAAGCCTTGCCCTGGATGACCAAAAAGGTGAAAAGCAAGATTTGCTGACCACGACCAAAAGCCAAGAAAAACAATACCAGGCGATGCTCACTGACCTGCAAAAAAAACGAGACCAAATTGAAAAAGAAATCTATCAGGCTGAGGAAAAATTAAGGCAGCAAATTAATCCAAATTCTATTCCGCCGGCACGCCATGGGCTTTTTGTCTGGCCGGCTCAAAGTCAGACAATAACGCAAACGTACGGCTGCATTTTGTCTGCATTTGCCAGAAAATCATATCCGGCCTGCGATGCAGGAGGCAGCGGCGGCTTCCACAACGGCGTGGATATCGACGCTGAAATCGGGGATCCGATTAGGGCGGTAATGGACGGCACAATTTCCGGTGTCGGAAATTTGGGTAAATATGCCTATGGTAAATGGATAACAGTTAAACACGAAGACGGCTTAACAACTTTATATGGCCATCTTTCGGCCCAGTCGCTGAGCGTGGGTCAGAAAGTTTTGGCCGGCCAGATTATCGGCTACGCCGGCAATACCGGCTATTCCACCGGCGCGCATCTTCATTTTTCCGTTTATGCCACCAATACTTTCATGATTGAACAGAAATCCTACGGTCCGCTACCTCTGGGCGGCACGGTCAGCCCATTGAACTATTTATAAAATATTGAAAGCGTAAAAAAGGCGCTGACTAAAAGTCACACGCCTTTTTAATTCAAAAAACTAATCAGTTAATGAACGACGGCTTAATCAAGCCGGAGGCTATGCCTTCCCAGTCCTCATTTTTTAACTTAGCTGTCGTCTGACGCAAATGAACTAAATCCGGGTGGAGGAATTCAGAACAGATTTCTTTTATCGCCCCAGATAGCTTCGTATAAAACTCGCTCTCTTGGCGCAATCCGCTGAACGCCGCCACCACTTGAAAATTCCAAACTGATATTGTAGCTTCGGCGCGCAATCGGCGCCTTATTTTCTGGGCAAATTCAAGCTCTTCCTGATGAAGATTTTGGTCTGTAATAACCTCAATGCTTGCTCGCTCACATTTTTGCAATCCTGCTTTGGTCTCAACTATTACGCTCCCGTCGTGATTATCTTGAACTAAAACTCCGGTCTTGTCGACAAAGGCAGCACAACCGATAACATAATCACCGACTCTAGGTTTCTTCTCTATTTTTTCCATGCTTCGCCTCCTCTTAGATTTTTTTCTCGCGAAATCAATTGATTGTCTGTTTTCCAGGAAGAACTATTAATGACTCAGTCATCCCGTCAGCGCGGCTGCGGGAAAAAACCGCTGGTCTGCTTCGCGTGATATTTAAATCTAACACGATTTCATTCCTTACCCTTTGTCGATTAACAGACAATAGCTCTCTTATAGCTTCTTGGCTTTGCGGATTCAATGCGATAGCCGCGGCACAATCAATAATCGCTTCATCATAGCGCTTTAGCGCCACATACAAATTAGCTCGCTGCAGCAGATAGAAAGGTTCGCCTGGCGCCAATTTAACTGCTTCATCCAAACCAGCCAGGGCTTTTTTAAATTCCTTTAATATGAAATAGCAGGCGGCACGATTCAGATGAAAAAGAGGGAAGCTAGGTATCATCTCAATTGCCCGATTAAAATCAGCCAGTGCCTGCTGATAATCATGTATTTCCATATAAATTAACGCCCGGCTATTGTAAAGAGCACAATAATTGGGCGCCAATTTAATTGCTTCGTTGATGGCTTCAAACGCTGAATTATAATCTTTTGCATCAAGATATTGCGCCGCTTCATGTTGTAATTTTTCCGCTTCGCTGTATTTCTTCAAATCAGCTATTTCCGATAAATCCATTTTTCACCTCCTATAAAGTTTTTAAATAACAATTAAATAACCTTTTTTATTGCTTCATTATATCACAGATATAATTAGTTCGCTCAATCAAAGAGAAAATAAATTTTCTCTTTTCCCTCGCTGCTAATTATAATCCTATTATTCCAATTTATTCAAGTTTGAGTTTGATGATTGACAACAAAAAAATAATATTTTATTGTATATTTACTCTTTAACAAATTAATATTATCGAAATGTAAATCTGCATTAAATCAATAGGGGAGGTAAAAAATGTACGATGTCATGATAATTGCCGGCTATGATGTTTTTGCGGACAAAATTCCTAGTCATCGGGCATATGTAATGAAATGCTGGGAACGTGCCAAACAAGAAAAAGTAAATATGATCGTGGTTATGGGAGGGGCGACTAATCCCGACTTTCCGGAACTCACAGAGGCAGAAGCGAATAAAAAAATTCTTATGCCGCTTCTGGGCAAAGATTTTTCACCCGTACTGGTTAATATCTATCAAGGTAAAACCTCGGCTGAAACGCTTCAGGCGGCACTGGATTACTTTCGGGAACATCGGGAACATAAGATCGTCATCAACAAATTAATTTTATGCGCTGAACAGGCGCGACTGGCTAATTTTTTAGCCGATGCCCTGCAACTCGGACTGATTGATCTGGCCAAGGAATTAGTCGCTTTTGGATTCCAGTTCCCCGAGTCAGCGGAGAAATTTTCTAGACAAAGAGAAAAAATGCTCATTAATGTTCTTTCGCACCACGGCTGGTTTTTTCGTTGCATTAGAAATATTCGCCAAAAAATTCACCAGAAAAAAGTCTCACGCCAAAAAAGGCGAGAGGCAAAAAAATAAAACTTCCGTGTCATTCGGGGCCACCTGGCCCCTTTTTTTATTACCTAAAAATGGATTTTGTGGTATAATTAAACCAAGACTTTTTTAAATCAGGTAATTTTAATATCTTAAACTGAGCCAGATTGTGCGATGCAATCTTGGATTGCGTTGCACAATCTGGCTAGATTCTACGACCAAGCGTAGCCTGGTTGTAGAATCTTTGTTGTGCGACATAATATATAGAAAATTAGTGGTTTTAACTGTAAGCCTAAATCTATGTTCAAAAGCCTTATATTTATACTAGTTTTAACCCTTTTAATAGGCCTAAAAGCCCCTAATTTCGCTTATGGCGCGGCTTTGGCACCGGAGAGCCAATTAGGGTCATCCACGCCAGAAAATGACGCTCAAAAGCCTCCCTTGCAGGAACCGGTTCAAAGTCTGATGGAACAGGCCCAAAATAAGCTCCAAGAGGAGGCTAGCAAGGCTGTTGAGTCGGCTCAGGAGGCGGCCAAAAGCGAAATTCAGCGTCAGATTGAAAAACAGATCCGGGCTATGGAAAGTACCGTAATGTCGGCTGTCAAAAAAGCAGTAGATATCATAAAAGAGAATATAGGTAAAGCAGCATTAAATATAAAAATGTTTTTTATAAATATAAAAAATAAAATATTCCAAACAAAAATAGAGCCGCCATTACAAATATAACTCTTTAAAAATCAGAATAGGTGAGGGTCCTGCATTTTGAGGGGCCCTTTTATTTATATTGTATAGGTCGCAAAAGCTATCTTGTGCGACGTACTATATATACTTCCCCCTAGACCTTGACATATCGCCAAAAAGGTCAAAAAGTTATCCACAGCCCCTCTTTTAAACCTTAATAAACGAAAAAATAAATATTTATAGATATTATTTCTATAAATATAAAGTATTAAGAATTATAAATTTTTTTAAAAAATAAATTGTGAAAAATAAAAAGAGAGGACAGTCTTTTTTGACCCCCTCTCCCCTGCTTTGGTTCTCCAGGTATATTACCCAGAATTAACCACCTCTTGGTATTTTGTTTTCCTTCGTTGCTTTTATAAAAACATCAGCTAGTTCATCTAGAAACAAAATCTGTCTTCGGCAATTATATGCGATTACGCTTAGCCCCAATGACATAATACATAACCACTCTTTACTCGCATCTTCTTTATGAATTTTTCTACACTCTTCAATTCTGGACTTTAATTCTTCTCGTTCGCTTGGCAACAAAATTTCCAAAAATTTCTTGATATGAGACTCTAGTGCGTTATCTGTCTCGGCCATTTTTTATCCCTCCTAACTTTGAAAATAACTATTTCCGCTAATATAGCAAATTTTATTTAAAAAAGCAAACTTATTGCTTCAGATAGCCAAAGTGTTTTTTTAACAAAAAGGAGAGAAATATTATTTATCTCTCCCCTTAGACACTTTCGTCTCTTTGGGCCTAATTTATAACTTCTGTTGTCTTTAATGAAATATGGCCAAACTTTGATTTAAAATCTTTAATCTTTTTTCTAAGCACTTCGATTTTTATTTCTAAGATTTGTCTCTTTTCTATCGTTTTTTCTAATACTTGCATCGCTTCTTTACGCCGCCTTTCAAAAATTTCCAGTTTCTGTATTAAAAGTTGAATTTCTATTTCCATCACTTATCCTCCTAATAATCCTACCCAGAAAAATAAAAGAACTAAATTTATTTCTTAATCTTATAATAACCTCTTGTTTTGTCAATTTTTTAGCTTGCTCTTTTAAAACATAAATGTTAAATTCTATCTGATGCGAATTTCTTATTCGGCGCTGGAAACATACAAACAGTGCCCGCTAAAATTTAAACTTCAATATGTCGATAAGATTCCCACGGCCAAATCAAAGGAGGCGATTTTTGGCACGCTGATCCATAAAACCCTTAAAGTTTTGCACGAACCGGGCCTGATAATTCCAACCGAGGAAGAACTGCTGCAATTTTTTGCCAATAGCTGGGACCCTTCAATTTATGAAGACGAGCAACAAGCTGTCGCTGCTTTTTCTCAGGGCATTAAAATGCTAAAGGATTATTACGCCAAAAATTATCCCTCGCAATTTAATGTGGTGGCTTTGGAAACACCGTTTGAAGCGCCGATTCAAGGCGGCAATGAAATTCACTTAATAACCGGCAAAATTGATCGCATCGATAAAACTCCCGACAACCTCTTTGAAGTTATTGATTATAAAACCACCAAAAAAATGCCCTCACAAGCAGTGGTGGACAAAGACTTGCAGCTATCGGTTTATCATCTGGGTGTGGCCAATCGCTGGCCATCTATCATCAAGGAAAAAAGGCCGATTAAGGTCAGTCTATATTATTTAAAACACGGCGAAAAATTATCGAGCATTCGCCAAGCCGAACAGTTAGAGACAACCAAAGAAGGCATTATCAAGACAATTGAAAATATCAGCCAAGCCCACAGCGCCGCTAAATTTGAACCGCGGCCCAGCGCTCTTTGCGATTGGTGCGATTACCAACGTTTCTGCCCTCTCTTTAAACACAAGTTCGTCGAAGAAAAGCTTTTTTACAATGACCAGGATGTCAAAGCGCTCTTAAATGAATATTTATCGCTCAGCGATGAAGCCGAACAAAAAGAAAAACGCCTGGCAGAGATAAAAGAGAACTTGGGCAAATTTATGGACCAACAAGGTTTTGAGCGGCTTTTTGGGGATGAGGGCACAATGGCGCGCAAAATTGTTCAGCGTTTCAAATACGATGTGAATTTGCTTAAAGAAATATTGGAAGCAGCCGGTTTATGGCAGGAAGTTTTAAAAGTAGATGAAATTAAATTAAAAAAAATCACCAAGGAGCTGCCCGGCGAGACGCGGGCTAAAATCGAGCAAGCAAAAAAATTAGACAAAGAATATAAAACTTATTCAATAAAAAAAGAGAGAAAAAAATAGTTCTTTAAAGGAGGCAGAAATGAAAAGCCAAGAAAAAATCCACCAGCTTTTATCCGAAATTATGGTGATTTTTATTGTAATTTCCGCTTTGTATGTCATCCTCTCGTTCCCCTTTAAGCTTCACCAATATACGACATTAGATTTTTTAATTTTCTTGACGATCGCTCTATTATTAATTGCCTTAATTTTAAAAACCTGTCCCTCAAAATAATTTAAAGAGTCTTTAAATAAAAAAGGGGTGCTCAATAAGCATCCCTTTTCATTTAAAAAAATTGTCGTGATACCATCGAAAAAACAAGATTGCCGCACCGCCCAAGACTGTTAGAATGAAAATAAAATAAGGATTTACTGACAATTTAGCGCGACGCTTATCGTGCCAGATAATAAAAATACTGAAGAAACTGGCGATAAAACAGACAAAACTAAAATAATGGCCGTAGAAATTTTCTTTTAAAGAAAAAATAACAAAAAAAGTAACCGAAGCTAAAGCCGAAATTTTAAAGAACTTCATTGTTCACCTCCAATCAGATTTTTTGAAAGTACAGATTAATAATCTAACATAACGTATAAATTTTTATTAAACTTATGGCTTGTAACCCGCCGGCGCCTGGCTTTGGATACAGGCGCTGGGCGCGTAGCCGGCGGCTTGGGCCTGGGCTTCCGATTTAAACCAAATCTCATTTTCAGGCTTTATTTGTTTGGCAGCGGCGCACCAGGGCCAGTGATATTTATTGCTGTTTTTACTGGCGACAAAAAGGCCTTTTTCGCCAGCTAAATTCTGGGCACTCTCCCCTGTTGCTCCGGTTATGGGTTGTGAAACATTTCCTAATAAATTTACACTGCTTGAGGCGAAGGGTTCTTCAATCACAATTGGATTTCTAATAATTTCTGGCGCGCTCAAACGCCCGGCGCCAAAGGCGATTAAAGCCACTAAAATAAAGCCGATCACGATGGCAATATCGCCCTGATTTTTCTTTATCCACTCCCCTATTTTTAGCACGAAATTGATTGACAATTGAGATAGTGTTATGATATTATGATTTTACACTAAAAGATTAGACATTATATCGCTTAAAGCACAAAACACAAATATCAAATCACAAATAAAATTATTTTAACCATAAAAAACTCAATGCTGTTTGGAATTTGTAATTTGTGGTTTGTATTTTTCATCTGTTATGGCTCATACTAAAGCGGCTGGCTCCACCAGACTGGGCCGCGATTCCCAACCTAAATATCTAGGAATTAAATTATTTGCCGGCCAAATTGCTCAGCCCGGCAGTATTTTAGTCCGCCAGCGCGGCACAAAATTCATTCCCGGCAAGAATGTCAGACGCGGCTCTGATGATACACTTTACTCTATTGCCAAGGGCATTGTCCAGTTTGCGACAAGAAAGATGCTAAAATTTGATGGGTCAAAAAGATTAACGAAATTCGTGAATGTGATTTCCAAAAAATAGATCGGAGGAAGGAGGGCAAAAAATGGCTGAAAGACATTGTCCTGTTTGTGGCGAAAAACTCAAGTTTGAAAAAAGCGAGAGGAGCTGCGGCTCAATAACCTACTACAGATGCCCAGGTACGAACTGCGGAAAACACTGGCTTGAAGATCAGAGAGGAATAGTCGGCCGGCCTATCAATCTTATGGAGGCTGACCCAAAAACATTGACTTATTTACAGTTCTTAGTCCCCTAAAAGCGAGTTTCCCCTAACCCCTCTTTTCTAAGGAGGGGGATTTTTTACTCTATCGCTGCTCTCACAAACTCTCTAAATAACGGATGCGGTTCAAGCGGTCGGGATTTGAATTCGGGATGAAACTGCGTGCCGACAAAAAACGGGTGCTCTTTAGCCGGCAACTCGGCGATTTCCATTAAACGTCCGTCTGGCGATTTGCCCGAAAACACCAACCCGTTTTTTTCTAATAATTCTATGTATTCGGGATTAACCTCCCAGCGGTGGCGGTGGCGTTCCGAGATTAAATGTTTTTTGTAAGCATTGAATGCTTGAGTACGAATCGTAATTGCCGCCGGATAGGCGCCAAGCCGCATCGAGGCGCCATAATTTTTGTCTTCTAAGTTCTTTTTTTGTTCGGGCATAATATCAATTACCGGATGTTTGGTTTCCCTGTCAATTTCACTCGTATGTGCATCCCGCCAAGCGCACACGTGTCGCGCAAATTCTATCACCATCAACTGCATCCCGTAACATAAACCCAGATACGGGATTTTATTTTTTCGACAAAATTCTACTGCTTTTATTTTTCCTTCAACGCCGCGCGAGCCAAAACCGCCGGGCACGATGATGCCGTCATACTGTTTCAATTCCTTCACCGCCTTGGGATCTTTTTCAAATTTTTCGGAATTAATCCAATCAATTATCGGCCTGACCTTATAAAAAAAGCTGGCATGTTTAATCGCCTCGATCACCGAAAGATAAGCATCGGACAGAATGAAATCACCAGTGCCAAAATATTTACCGACAATACCGATTTTGACCGATTTTTTTGCCGTCCTAATGGTTCGCACCAAATTATTCCATTCTTTCAGATCGGATTTTTTAGATTTAATCTCTAATTTTTCCAAAATTAAGTCGCTCAATTTATCTTTTTCAAAGTTGGTCGGCACCTCATAAATGCTTTCAATGTCGGGGGCGGAAATAACATCGCGCTCTTGCATGTTACAATTTAGCGCAATTTTTTCTTTACGTTTTTTATCAAGCGGCACGGCCGAACGGGCAACAATAATATCGGGTTGAATGCCCGCGGAATTGAGCGTGCGAACCGCGTACTGCGTGGGCTTGGTTTTCATCTCGCCGATTTTACTGGGAATCGGTAGATAGCTTACTAAAACAAAAAGTACATCTTTTGGTTTTTTTAACTTGAGCATTCTGGCTGTCTCTAAAAATAAGACGTTCTGATACTCCCCCACTGTTCCGCCAATTTCTATGGTAATAAAATCTGCTTTGGCTTTTTTCAGCGCTTTTTCAATGCGCTCTATCACTTCCAAGGGAATGTGGGGCACGACTTCAACGCATTTTCCTTCATAACCCATATTGCGTTCGCGATGAATGACCGCATCATAAATACTGCCGGTGGTCATGTAATTGATCGAGGGCAAATCAAGATTCAAAAAACGCTCGTAATTGCCCATGTCTTGGTCGCACTCGGTTCCCTCGTCCAAAACAAAAACCTCACCGTGTTCGGTGGGGTTCATGGTGCCAGCGTCCACATTGACATAAGGATCAATTTTGATGGCCGTGACATTAAATCCGCGGGCTTGAATAATTTTTCCGATGGAAGCAGTGGCCACCCCTTTACCGACCCCAGACATGACTCCTCCCGCAACGAAAATGTATTTGGCCACGATAATGGAAACGCGAATCAAAAATCTTGAATTATGAAAAAATTCCTAATTCCCGATTCCTGATGCTTGTTTTTTATTTTCAAGCGAGTGAGTGAAATGATCCCGCTCTGGCGGGACATTTCCGAGCGAGCCCCGTACAACAACAAGTTGTATACGGGGCGAGCGCAAAAAACACAAGGCAAAAACTCTTTACAATACTTCGTCTGTCGATTCGGCCATTTTTTTGCCCAATTCCTCGCCGACTATTACTTTTACTTTTGCTTCCAAGCCGTGATCCAGTTCCAACGCCACCTCATAATCCCCAATCTCTTTAATCGGTTCGTTTAATTTAACATGCTTTCTTTTAACGATAAAACCTTTGTCGCTTAAGACTTTGGCTATTTTGGCGGCCGTAATTGAGCCATAAAGTTTGCCCGTCTCATCGGCCTTGGCCGATATTTCTATTTCTTGTCCGTCGAGCTGAGAAATCACAGAGGCGGTCGCTACCAGATCCTCTTCTTCTTTTTTAGCCGCTGCTTCTTTTTCAAGTTCCATTTGCTTTATTGCGTCGGCGCTGGCAGGTTTGGCTAATTTTTTGGGAAATAAAAAATTTCTGGCAAAACCATCGGCCGTTTCTTTAACGTCGTTTTTTCTGCCTAAATTTTCAACGTCTTGCAATAATATAACCTTCATATTCAGCCAAAAAATTAATTATAAATAATGTCAAAGTCTTTAAATTTTCCTGTCGCCTCCTCCCATTTTACCTCAACTCTTTGAACTTTAGCAAGCTTGTGACCACTCCGGCAATAATCGACCAATTTTTCGAGTTGTTCCTGCTCCCCCTCGGCCAAAATTTTTACCGTTGCGTCTGCTTCATTTTTTACCCAGCCGGTCAAACCCAATTCCTGGGCCTGGGCCTGGGTGTTGACGCGGAAAAAAACTCCCTGCACTTCGCCAAAAATAGTGATGATTGCTCTCTTTTTCATTTCACTGTCGCGGCTTTTATTTAAACAATTCCAGCGCTTTGTCCAGCTGCGGGTCGCGACCGTTATCAATATCTTCTTTGGTTATATCAACTTTGACATCTGGCTCCAGTCCTTCATCGGCGATTGAGTGGCCGGAGGGCGTCAACCATTTGGCCACCGTGATTTTTATTGATGTGCCGCCGTTCATGTCTTGGAATTCTTGAACCGATCCCTTGCCAAAACTTTTTTCACCCACCAGCTTAACCCCGGGGATATCGTCGCGCAGCGCACCGGCTAAAATTTCTGAGGCAGAAGCGGAACCCTCGTTTATTAAAACGACGATTGGATAGGAACTTAATTTATTTATGCCGGTGGAACGATGTTCAATTTTTTTGTTGTTGCCGTAATCTTCAGTGACGACTAGTTTATCTTCGGACAAAAACCAACTGGCGATATCAACGGCTGCATCCAAATAGCCGCCCGGATCGTCGCGTAAATCTAAAACGATGCCTTTGGCACCCGAAGTTAAAATTTGCTGCGCCGCCTTGGCGAATTCCTGATAAGAGTTTTCGGTAAAATGATAAAGCGCCAAATAAGCGATGGACTTATCGGCCACTTGCTTGATTTCAAATTTAGTAACGGGAATATCAATGACATCGCGAGTAATCGTGATTTCTTGTGCCGAGGCCCAAGAATCGCGGGCTATGGTCAAGCGCACCGGCGTGCCTTTGGGACCCCTGATCAGACTGACCGCCTGGTCAGCGGTAAGATCGGCGGTAATTGTATCGTCTATTTTTAAAATTTTATCACCGGCCAGGAGACCGGCTTTTTTGGCCGGCGAATTTTCCAAAGGGGAGATCACGGTTAAAATATCATTTCTTATGCCAATTTCCGCACCGATACCTTCAAAATTGCCCTGCAGAGCTTGAGAAAAATCTTTATTTTCCTGCGGTGTCATAAAAACCGTATAGGGGTCGCCCAGCGATTTGAGCATGCCAGAAATCGCCCCATAAACCATCTGTTGATAATTGAGTTCTTCCCGATTAACAAACTTATCTTGAATTTTTGCCCAAGCATCCCAAAACAAAGTAAAGTCAATGCTCTGGGGCTTCCCCTGTTCTAAGTTTATGACGCCCGTTACTTTCTCAATTGAAGGCTGGCTATTTTTGCCGTACCAAAAACCGGCGCCAAATCCCCCGATGATTAAAGCAACCACAACAACGGCTGAAATTATTTTCTTCATACAATTAAATTATAACAAATCTAATAAAATTTACGAATTTTGATATCGATATTTCCAAAAATATTTAACAGCGCTGGCTAAATGAATCCAGGTGTATTTGTTAAAAAATATATCGCTGATTCCCCCGCTTTTTTTGCTGATGCGGCCGTGATAATGGTGCATTTTGGCCTCAGGAAAATAAACAACTCGCCAACCCGCGCGAGCGAAGCGCCGGCACCAGTCCACGTCTTCAAAATATAAAAAAAACCTTTCGTCCATTAGTCCGACCTCATCAATCGCCCGCGAGCGCACCATGAGCGCGGCGCCCAACAACCAGTCAACACCGCGAATACTGGCGCGGTCAAAATCCCTCATTAAAAATCTATCCAAGTCCGCCTTCCCTTTTTTGGTTCTGCCCAGAAATGTTCGACGGTATAAAACCGTCAACGGCCGATAAAATCTGAAACAGGAATCCTGAACTGTTCCGTTAAAATTTAGGAGTTTTGGTCCCAAAATCCCGATTTTGGAATCATTCTCCAGGCACCCGATCATTTTTTGCAAAGAATCGCTAAATAAAATCAGGTCGGCATTTAAGATTATAATATACTCACCCTTGGCTTTGAGCAAACCGGCATTAACCAATTTAGCATAGCCCTGATTTTTTTTAAAAGAAATTAAATCAACAGGCTGGTCGCAAATATATTCCCCGATAATTTCCGCTGTCGCTTCTTGGGCTTCCGAATCGACCACTATAATTTCATAGTCCAAACCGGCCGCGGCTATCTTTATCGATTCCAAACAAAGCTTGAGCAGCTCCGGTGTTTGATGATTGGTCACAATTATAGATAATAACATTTCGAGGTATTAGACTCCACTAAATTATTATCGATTAAACCCCCACACCAAACGAAGATAGGTGCCAAAGGCGCAAGGCTTCATATCTTATAATAGTAATAGCCTTGATACCGAGCGTAAAAATTTTAAATAAATTTTACCACCTAAATAAAAAAAATAAATCTTCGTTATGGTGTGGGGGTAAAAATATTTTTACAGACCTCCTGAATTTTATCAAAATTATCTCCCTCGGGCAACAAGATATAAGCGCCGTCTGGCGCTTTGCTTTCATATAGCAAACCTTCGGACGTGGTATCAAAAACTTTATGAACAATATTTTTGGTATCCAAATTCGGATACATTGCCGCCAAGCTGGTAAAATCGCTGGTACCAATATCGGACCTGATATTTTTACCCAATGAATCCATCATTTGAAAAAGTTTAACAGGATTGGCGATAACGCCAACTGAGAAGGCTTTATTTTTGATCGCCATCAAAACCATCTGCTGTCTGCGAACTCGGTCAAAATCGCTACTTGAGTAACGCGCCCGAACAAAATAGAGTGCGCTAACACCATCCAGATGTGAAGTGCCGGCGGGAATTTTGAAAACCCATTTTTGAGTCGTTTCTACGCCCGCTGACGTGGTCGCCGTTTCACTTTGAATAAAAAAGGCTGTGGATGTCCCAAAATCGCCGCCTTTTACCCACTGTTGGTCTTCAATAAATGGTTTGTCAAGATTAATGTCAATGCCGCCCAAAATATCGACGATTTCTTTAAAAGCCGTGTGATCCACGGAAATGGCATACGTTATATTAAGGCCGGTAATTTGGGAAACCGCTATTTTGCTATATAAAAGCCCGCCGCCAGCCCCCTTTCTTTTTTCATAACCTAAAGCATAGGCAAAGTTTATTTTTTCTTTAGTTTGTTCACCTGGCATGGTTAAATATATGTCGCGGGGTATTGAAATTAGGGCAACGCGACCCGTTGATTTTTTGATGCTTATTACCATTACTGAATCGGTCAGGAGCCCTCCGTCTGGATCGCCCTCACCGCGTAAGCCCAGAAGCAAAATATTAATCCGGTCCGGATCGGGCGTCGGAGTTGATTGGTCCTCGGCTAAAGGCAGGGTATCGTTATTTTTTACGTTGATCTGTGAAAAAGTAAAACCGGTTTTATAAACTAAAGCGCCGCCCAAACCGACTATGAGCAAAACTAAAAATAAAATCCAGAAACTAAAAGCGAAACGACGCCACCGCGGCCGATTCTTAGCCGTTTGTTCACGCAGTATGGTTTCTTCTACATCGTCTTTATGTTTTAATTCGTTTTCCGGCATTATTTTTCTCAAAATTAACAATTTTTAATTTTAGGATTATTTGAACCAATCCCCCATCTCTTTATTACTTATACGTTTGCACTCCATAATTTTCTTTCGTTTCCACCATGCGCGCGGCGCCTGCTTGAATAAATCTTTGATTGCCTTTAGAGTAAATCGCTCAAATAAAATCACATAGAACCAAGAAGCAATTTCTTTGGGTAAAAACCACGGCAGATGTTTCAGCAAAAGTAGGGGCTGTTCATTTTTAATCTGCATCAGACGCTGGTTTTTGAAAGCAACGTATTTGGCAAATTTACTTATTTTTTGGCGCTCCCTGATTATGGCAAAATAATTTATCGCGGCGCTGTCGCCCGCACTGCGCGCATGCCAAGCAATGGCCTTGGGCTCATAATATGCTTTCCAGCCGGCCAGGCGCAGCCGCCAGGCCAAATCAACATCTTCTTTATACATATAAAAATCCTCGTCCAAATATTCGCAGGTTTGCCCCAAACAAATTTTTGTGTCCTCCAGAGCCTGGCGTCGATAAACGGGCGCGGCTCCGTCAACGCCAAAAATTTCCCCGATCAAATTATATTGTTCTTTGTCAACTTGGCCCTGGCCGCGAGCGATGATTCGGCGGTTTTTTAAAACGACCAATCCCGTCGTATCAATTATTTCGGTTTGAAACAGAGAGTCGTTCTCAACTTTCAGTCTCAGCAATTTTCCCTGGACCGACCCGATTCTTTCATCGCGGCCGAAAAGTTCAACTGCCGCCAGCAAAAAATCTTTCTCTAAGATTATATCCTGATTAATTAAAAAAACAAGCTCGCCGCGGCTTTCACGGATACCTAAATTATGAGCCGCCGCAAAACCCAAATTTTCTTGATTAGCAATAATTCTACAAGACGGCAATATTTGACCTATCTCTTGCGCCTGCTTAATAATTTCTTGAACTTGCTCCAGCGTCCCGTCGCCAGAGCTATTATCAATAATCAGCAGTTCAAATTTTTTATAAATCTGCGCCAGGATCGAATTTAGACAGGGTTTCAAATAGAATCCCGGTTGATGAAGCAGTAAATTTATTGAAACTAATGGATATTCCATAAAAAATTTCTACAACTTTTCCGGCTTAAAAATCATATTTCTTAAGTTATAGAGCGTCGCCAAAACCAACATTACCAGCAGCAAAACCTTGTCGTTTAAAAGCACCACATCAAAGAAACTGTATGCTGCCACCCACAAAAAATAAAGACCGACCAGCAATCCATAAATCTTAAAATGCGGCTGCTCCCCCCGACGAAAAACTAACCAGGCGGTATATAAAATATTGGCAAATATTAAAATTAAAACCAGCGCTCCAAAAATCCCGATCTCGGAAGCAAAATCCAAGTAAAGGTTGTGGGCTGAGGCACCTTTTTTGGCGGCCGAAGTTGACTCTCCCAAAACATTAAAGTAGTTGCCAAGTCCCACACCCAAAAAGGGATGAGCAGTAATTGATTTTAAGCTGGCACCCCAAATTTCTAAACGGCTCTTGTTTGAAAGTTCATCCAGGTCTGAAATTGATTTGGCGCGTTCAAAGAAAGAAAAAGTTGTGCTCGCATTTCCTCCTTGCCAGGACTGAAACGTATAGAGCAGTGGCGGATAACCCACCGAGGCTAAAAAAAACAAAGCAAAAATTGCCAGATTCAAAAGTACTTTTTTGGTTAAATAGGTTTCGATTTTTTTACCAAAAATTGCGAGGGCCACGACGACCACCGGAATTGCGCTCAACCAAGCGCCGCGAGAGCCCGACATTACTATCCCAAAAGCTGCCAAAATCGCCATCAGCCAATAGAATATTCTTTTGCGCCTTTCATCTTTAAAATATAGAGCTAGGCCCAAAAAAATCGGAATTATTAAAATGCATGACATGGCGAATGAATGAGCATCGGGAAAAACTGAGAAAAGGCGCAGGGTCGGCGGGTTGCTGGCATAGTAAGCAAACCAGGTGTTGGAATAAGATAAAAGGTGAGCCAAATTGGCGCCGTAAAAAACCTCAATTACTTTATCCGCCCAAAATTGCCAAAAAGAGTAAAGCGGTGCAAACAAAACCGTTATAAATTGCAACAAAGCCACTGCCATGACAACAATTCCTCCAATTGCTGCCGCTTGCCACAGACGAATAATTGTCTGTTTTTCCCGCGTCAATTTTCTGGCAATCATAAATAGCAAAAAAATATTTATTAAAAATAGTAATTTTTTAATGGCTAAAAACTTGTAGTCGGCAACAGCGATGGAAATAGTGGCGATGGCTAGCAACGCCAAACCAAGATATTCAATGCTATAACGCTTAAAATTTTCTTTTAACCGGATTCTGCCAGCCGGGTCTTTAATAAAATTAATAAAATTCGCCAATAAGTCTTTTTTAAAAAACAGACACAAAAATAAAACCGCGATCAGAATTCGCCAATTGGCCATTGAGTCAAAGCTGTCAATTAGTGGCAGCGCGACAAATAGCGGGATAGACGCTGCCACCAGCCATAAAGAGTCTTCCACCGGTGAAAAAATCATGTAAAAAACCATGACCCCGGTCAAAATCAAAACTGCCTCTCGGGGAATGAGGCCCAAAGAAGCCAAAATTATAACAATGACTTCTAAGGTAAATATTAAATTTAGAGCTGTAAAATATTTTTTCACAATTTTAAACCGACATCAAAGCATTCAGAATATCTTGCGCGCATCTTGTCCAAGAAAATCTGGCCGCTTGTTCTTTCCCCTTTTTTATTAAATCATTTCGCAAATTTTCGTCCGAGACCAGTTGTTTCATCGCCCGATAAATTTCTTGTATATCGGAGTTATCTTTCATCAATAACGCCGCCTCGCCCGCCACTTCTTTAAGTGAGGTGTGATCAGAGGTTATCACGAGTGCGCCCGCACTCATTGCTTCAAGCGGCGGCAGACCGAAGCCTTCGTAATCAGAAAGGTAAATAAAAAACGCGCAAGCGCTATACAATAATTTTAAATCAAAATCCCCGATAAAATCAACTTTTATTATCGCCTTTCTGCCCAAGGCGTTATTTTTTTGTTCTATTAATTTATCTATGTCGAGGTGCGGATGCGTATAATTTTTGCCGCCGATTAAAAATTGATAATCGGATCTTTCTTTGGCTAAGTTAAAAAAGGCTTCAATTATCTCTGGCAGATGGCGGCGGGAAAAAATTGAACCAACATAAAAAACGTATTTATCTTTAAGCCCGTACTTTATTTTTATTTTTTCAATTTCTGCTTGGGTGTCTTCCGTCAATTCAAGCTGTAATCCCGGGTCAGCCGCCGCCGAAACCATCTTAACTTTTTCGGGTGCAACTTGATAGAATTTAATAATTTCCTGGCGCGAAAATTCTGACGGGGTAAAAATTATCTTTGCCTTTCTGGCCGCCTTTTTTGAAACCCATTTGAGCAATATTTTATCGGCCGGACTTTGCCAGTTAAACCATTCTGGGCGCGCTTCATAGATAATATCGTGCAAAATCAAGGCAAGCTTTCCGCGCCAAAATACTGGTGCCACATAGGCAGGACAAAATAAAATATCGACTTTATCATTTTTTGCCGCGCACCACAAATCCCAATGGATAAATTTTGCGGTACTTGAAACATTCGACAATTTACTTTCAAACAACTCCGACTGGGGTAAATCGCTTGGAATTTCGTCTTTAAAATATAGAATAAATTTACAATCAGCGATTTGCGATTTGCAATTTGCGATTTTCCATTCCTGGAGCAAATTAAAAAGATACCGGCCCGCGCCGGTCCGATTACCTTCTAAATTGTGAGCGTCAACGCCAATCACGGTTTTGACATTTGACATTTGAGTTTTGACATTCTAATAGTATCCTTCTAACTTTCCCTTCTTCCCCTGCCAAAAATCAACTACTCCTTTCATTACCGGGCGCGCCCAGTCGCGTCTGTAACCAATAGCTAACTTTATCACCTGCTTTAAAAAAATCCAGTTGCTGATTAAATAAGTTAAAAACTTTGAGCCGAATCGCGAAGCGAAAATCAAGCCGTTGCGGGAATGATAATAGATATAAGGATAAGAAAATTCCTGAGAGCTTTTGGAAGCTTTATGATAAATTTTAGCCTGCGGCACGACGCCACACAACCACCCGGCGTTTCGCGCCTGCATATTCCAGTCAGTATCTTCGTAGTATAAAAAGTAATCTTCCGACAAAAGACCGATTTTTTCAATAACTTTCCGTTTTATTAGTAAGCAGCAGCCGGTGATGTAGTCGGTAAAATATAACTCCCCCGCTCCCCCTCTTAAATTAAGAGGGGGCTGAGGGGCGTTAAATAAAATCAGATGTTCACTTTTTGTCTTACTCCAGTTAATTTTTCCTCCGGCGAATTGAATTTTTTCTCGCTCGTTATAATCGTAAATAACCGGCCCTAAAATACCGTATTCTTTATTATTTTCCGCCGTTTCAACAAGTTTATTTAAAAAATCCGACTCAACGGTCGTATCATTATTTAGTAATAAAATATAATCTGCTCCCTTTTGGAGCGCCATTTTCATCCCCTGATTGTTTCCAGCCGCAAAACCCAAATTGAGGTCATTAAAAATTTGGGTGATTCGTAATTTTGGAAATTGATAATTGCCCGCCCTGCTTCGCTCGGCGAGGCCGGGGGAAATTGGTAATTTTTCTTTAGACCCGTTATCAATCAAAATTACCTCAAAATTATCGTAAATAACGCCATTCAATGACGAGAGACATTCCGTGGTATCGGACCAGCCGTTCCAATTTAAAATGATAATAAAAACTTTCGGCATTAATAAATTTTTTGTAATGTTATCCCCGGATAATAATGCTTCAAAATCTCCTGATAATTTTTGGTGCCGATTTTGGCGAACTGACGAGTGCCCGCACCTGACAGACCAACGCAGTGGTTTGCACCCGAACAGGTAGCATAGTTATATTCCGTACCGGCTGGGTCCTTGACCCCTCCGGCTAAATATTCAAAACCGGCTTGGCAATAGCCCTGTCCCGAGCCTGTCGAGGGATTTCCCCAAACGACGCAGGCTGATTTTGTTCCGCTGGTTTGTAACTCGGCCGCGCCCGAAGAATAGGCTGCCACGATGGGCTGGCCGTTAAAAGTCGCAATTTCACCCCGCGTCGCGCCAACTGCATCAACGACTGCGCTCGCCAAGGTTTCTCTGACATAGCCTTTGTATAGCTGGTCAGCTGCCAGATTGTTTAAATGAAAAACCTCGTCTGTCCCTCTTTTGCCGCCTTTTAAAATATAATAATAAGCGTAAGTTCGGGCCGCCACCATCATTGTTTTTTGATATTCGGCCGGATCGGTCTGGCCCGTTTCGGCTATGCCTTTCAGATAATCTTCCAGCGCCAATTCATTGACCGCCCAGGGTTTGGCGGATTTGTTGGAATAGATAATTTCAATTGTCCCGTGAAATTTATTGTAATTTAGGGTCGGCTTCCAGGCCGGGTGATCCTCATAAGATGTTATCTGGACTATCCCATCGGCTGAAGCCGGAACAATTTTGACATAGGCGTCAGCGGGCGTACCAATGTTATAGGTATAAATTTCTCCTGATTTTTTTGAAGCAATAACCTGTCCGTTTTTATTTAAAACATCGAAGTTAGTGTCGGCAGTAAAAGAAACGGCCGGGTCAGTTACTTCAAAAATAGCAATCCTAATTTTGGGCATGGCGGCAATAGGCGTTCCCGCGCTAAAGGTTGAAGTTGCGGCTGTTGTCGCAATTGGAGTGGTTAAGGAAGAAGTGGTCGGCTGGGTAATTGAAGCCAAAGAAGAAATTGGTATGCCCCCATAAAGCACGCCAAAGTCCCGTGAGGATATAACCAAAACATTAGACCAGCTATATTTTTTCTTTTTGAAAGTGGCGGCGTCTACTGCTTTTGCCTGGCCGCTAGAAATCAAATAAACATCGTTGGCTTCCTTGGGGCGCAACAGCGTTCCTTCTGAATATTTAACCGGCTCTCCCTGAATATAATAAGATAACTCATCTGCCGATACGGTTAGAATTTGCGACCGTTTGTATTTTAAGTTCTGAAATATTTCATTACTGACAAACTGATGAAGCGCTCCCTTACTAAATAAAAAAACGTTGGGATCATTAATGACTTGGAGCACTGTACCCTCAGCGTAAGTGACAATATTGCCACTTGGCGCCTGAGCAATTTCGGCCGGATCCGTCGATAGAACCTTCCCCCATTTGTAACCAAGTTTCAAAAAAGACTGAGCTGAAACAAACTGGTGCTTCTGGCCGCTTTTCATCAAATAAACGGTCGGGCTATCGCTGGAACGCAGAAGTGTGCCGTCCGGATACAGTAGTGGATCGCCATCCAAATAAGTAACGATCTGCGAGGGATCAATTTTTTTAACTTTGGAACGGCTGTAACCTAAAATTGAAAACAACTGGTTAGAAGAAATCAAACGCTTTTTGCCGTTTTCCGCTAAATAAGTTTTTGTCCCATCGCTAATCAGTTGTTTGTCGGGGCCATATTTGATGGACGGACCATCAAGGTAGCTGATTAATTCGTCAGCGGTCACCGGTTTAACATTATCGAAATCAAATCCCAATTTTGAAAATTGCTTAGCCGTCACATTAAAAGGTCGCTTTTTGCCGCTCTCGATCAGATAGACGGTCGGATCATTTTTAATTTGAACCAATGAGCCGTCGGGATATTTAAGAAATCTGCCTTCCGAAAACAGATCCAGCTGAGCGGACGAAAGACTCACTACTTTAGTGTATAAAATTCCTTGATTAATAAATGCGGTTAAATTATCAAAAACCTGGCGACTGCCGCTCGCAATTTTATAAATAATTGAGCCGCCGTCATTTTTTTGATAAACATAATCTTTCTCTTTGACAGCAAAGCTACCGGCCTCTTTTCTGACGCGAATCAAATCAACCATTCCCGGATCAGGATTTCCTGGCTCCAAATTTTTATGACCAACAACTATCGAACCGGCGTAAAAAGTTTTAAACCCGCCCTTTAGAGTATTCCAGATATAAGACGAGGATTGACCTTGCGGGTCCAACCCATTCATCGCCGCCAGCCATCCCACCAGACGGTTCAGGCTAACATAAACCGCTTCCGGCGGCTGGGTGTTGGCGTAATTGCCCAAAATAGCAATGCCGATTGAACCATAATTAAAATTATCAGAGGCGCGGTCATAATAGGTATGGGCGCCGCGGGAACCGTTGCCGCCGTAACGCCCTTCATAAATTCTGCCTTGCTGGTCAATGATGTAGTTGTAACCAATGTCGCCCCAGCCGCGCGTGACGGCGTGGTAGCGATAAATTGCCTGAATCGTAGCAACGGGATTTGAATTGCTGTTACAGATCGCATTGCTCGTGTCGCAACCAGTATCGTGTATAACTATTCGCTCCACGGGCTGCCAATCAGAAGGATAGTCAATATTTTGCGGCAGCCATGTCATCAAAGCGTTAAGCGAAGGAGTATTATCCCAGGTGGAGCGCGGCAAAATCAAGGGCACGTCCGAGTCGCTATAATAAGTGGTTAAGCCACCCTGCGCCTCAACCACGCCAAAAACGACCAAACCGCTTAATATAGTAAACAAACTCAACAAGGCCCAAAGGTATTTTTTGGCAAAATTATTCATATACTTTCTTTTAAAATTATATCACAGAACCTGAATATGAAAAAGCGTTGTCTTATAAATTTTTACAATTTTGCGCTTGATTTATTTCTTTTTTAATAAAGGTAGGCCACCCCGCGCTACTTTTGCAAAAAATTTTCTGGCGAGGCGCTTCGCCCAAAGAAGGTCGCGCAATTGGCGCACGCGCCCCACAATTGCCTGTCGCGATTTAAAAATTATCTAATATTGTTGAGGTTATAATGGCAAAAGTAAAACTCCCTCAATTGAGAGAGTTCTACGGTCTTGCCGAGATTATTTGCTCCTACATCTGCGGCGGCTGGGGCGGTTCACCTCCGCCTCCGGCAGCCGGCCCCTGTGATGACCCTCCTTTTTTCTTCATCATCCACCAAATGACCCCCGCAACCACGACAACCACGACGATAATAAGAATCCATGTCCACATAGTTTTTGTTTAATATTTAATATTTAATCAACTCGCTTTATTTAATATAGCACTTGTCAATGAATAAAAGAAGAGACTGGGCTGTGGATAACCAAAATTAAGATTTTAATAAAATTTCCGTCAATTTATAAATGTCACCCGCACCCATAATGACACAGATATCATCTTTTTTTAAATTTTTCATTAAGTATTCTTTTGCTTCATTAAAATCGTTCAAATATATCACCTCTTTTGCTTTACCCTGCGCTTTCAGGCGAAGGGCCAGCATTTGTGAACTCACTTTCTTTTTTATTTCGTCTTTTTCGCGGCCTGCTACACTATAAATCGGCAGCAAAATGACTTTATCGGCATCATCAAAAGCATTCGCAAATTTATCAAACAACTGATACGTGCGCTGAAATTGGTGCGGCTGAAAAACGCACCACAATCGCCTATCGCTCATCGCAAATCGCTTATTGCCAATAGCTAAGAGCTCTCGTGCGCCTTGCAACGTTGCTTTGATTTCGGTCGGATGATGGCCGTAATCGTCATAAATTCTGGCGCCATTGATTTTTCCTTTATATTCCATCCGCCGCCAAGTGCCCGAAAAATTATTCAGAGTTTTGATCGAAATTTTGTCGGGTATTTTCAGCAATCTCGCCACGGTGATAGCCGCGGCCGCATTACTTAAATTATGCTTGCCTGGAATTTGTAATTTCAACCCTTCAATCTTTTCGCTAGCACAATAGTTTTGAATTTGGAATTTGGAATTTGGAATTTTATTGGAAATTGGAAATTGGAAATTGGAAATTAAATCTTGAATATTTTTATCTTCATTGTTAGAAACTAATACTCCTTTTCCATCTAAATGGTTTATATACTCGTAAAATGCTTTTTTTATATGTTCAAGATTTTTATAATAATCCAAATGGTCTTCCTCAATATTGGTTAACACAATAATTTTAGGCCAATAATTTAAAAAGGACGCTGAATATTCATCGGCTTCTATCACTAAATATCGGCTTTTGCCTAAACGGAAATTGCTATTATTCCATTCTCGGACTTTCGTCCCCACAATCACCGTCGGGTCAAGTCCCGCCGCTTCCAAAATCAGCCCAATCATGGCGGTGGTCGTGCTTTTGCCGTGAGTTCCGGAAACCGCAATTGTAAAATATTTTTTTGTCAGCTCGCCCAACGCCTGCGCATAAGTTTGGCATTTTACTCCGCGCCGCCTCGCCTCAACTAATTCTAAATTATTTTCTTCAACTGCCGCGCTGTAAATAATTCTGCCGTCATCGCAAGACGACAGATTAGCTAAATTTTGTTTTTTGTGGCCGACAAAAATTTTAGCGCCCAGTTTTTCCAATTCATTTGTTGTCTTACTCTCCGCCACATCCGACCCGCTCGCCTCAAATCCCCGCGCCAGATAATATCTGGCCAACGCCGAAACGCCGATACCGCCGATGCCGATAAAATGAATTCTCATAATTTTTCTTTAATGACTAATAAAGGAAAAATTATTACCGACCGCCAGACCTTTCGCCACCGACGTGGCTCTAAAAAGAGCCGCCAGAGCCATTCCAGTCCGAGCGCCTGAAAAATTTTGGGCGCTCTTTTTATTTGGCCAGAGAGCAAATTAAACGCGCTACCAACACCAATTGCCACTTTGACCGAAGGGATCATCGCTAAATTTTGCGCAATCCATTTTTCCTGCTTTGGCGCGCCCAGCGCCACCAAAAGAATATTGGGCTGGCACTGGCTAATTCGTGCGAATATGCCGATATCATCTATCTCTTCACTGAATCCAACCACCGCCGTCCAGTTTTTGGCAACCTTTTCAGCCGCTCCCTGATAGCCTCCCAGCAAAAAAATTCTTAAATCTTCAATTTTCAATTTACAATTTTCTATTAAATCAACTCCCGCCACTCTCTCTTTCAATGACTCGCCCATCAAGCGTGCCACCCAAACCAAACCAATGCCATCGGGCAGGCTTAAATCAGCTTTGTTTAAAATTTCTTTAAATTCTTCATCTTTCTGCGCTAAAACCAAAAAATCAGGATTTGGTGTCACAATATAATGTTGCCGGCTATCGTTTAAAAAATCTCTTATTTTATTAAGAGCTTCCTCCATTGAAACATTATCGAGGCGAACACCGAGGATATGCACAAAAGTTCAAATTTCAAAGCTCAAATGTCAAATCAAATCCCAAATCCAAATAACAAAAAGAGGGATTAATTAGGATTTTGAGCTTTGAACTTGATTTGAAATTTGGATTTTGACATTTGAATTTTAAGCACCTATCGGCATTGATTCCAATATTGCATATTCCGCCCCGTCGCGCTTCAAGTCGCTTTCCATCACTTCAATGCTTGCCACCGGCACCTGTGCCTGAAATTCCTCATCAATTTTCGGTTGAGGCTCAATTTTATGCCATCTGTCCATTTTTATTCTGGCCAATGTTATGTGCGGCCTCATCAAGCGAGCTTCTTTGTGTCTGAAACCTGAATCCACTTCTAGCAGTGCGTCTTCCAGCTTGTTTTTTAAATTAGATAATTGCTGACTCACCTCTCCCTCAACCCAAATCATCCGTGGCGGCTTGCCGGGCGGACCTAAAATTATTTTTTTGAAATTAATAAAAAATGGCTCAAATTTATTTGTCGTTTCGCGCGTCACGCGGCAAATTTCCAGCATTTGCTCATTTGAAACATAACCGATAAAAACCAGCGTCAAATGCAAGCTTGCCTCTTTGGTCCAGCGAACGGGCAAATAATCAAATTTTTCCTGAAATTCTTTCAGTCTTTTTTTAACACCATCTGGTAGATTAATAGCAATAAAGACCCTACGTTTCATAAAAAATGCTTTTTGAATTTCTTATTCGCCCATAGCGAAAAAATAATCAGAAAATCGAGGCGACCTGCCCGCCGATAACCAAAGCTTGATTAGTTGATATACCCTTTTCGCAAACTCCAGTTCGCTTTGGTTGGTATATCAACTTATCATTATCGAGCTTTGGCAGGCGGGGCGGAAGGTAAAAATTTACGTGCTGTGGTGGGGCCCCGACCGTCAGGTCGGGGCGTTGTGGATAGTAAATTTTTACGTGCAGCGAGCCCGATTTTCTTTATTTTTTACGCTCGGGCGCAGTCTTTTGGTTACTTTTCTGCTGGCAGAAAAGTAACAAGCTTATCAATTGAATCTTACCATACAAAGTGCTAAAATCAAGAAAATTCATGCCAGGTAGTGAAAATTCGGCAGCGCATTTATTTTCTTAGAGAAGTTTGATTATTTTCGCGCTCTGGATTTTTCAAAGCCGGGCAAGATTCAAATAAAATTATTTAAAACAGCCAAATTTCTACTACCTGGATGAAAATTATAGACATCATTCCCGTCACCAAAATTCCCCTGGCCCAACCTCAAATTTTGAGTTATTTTTCCCTTACCAATTTGCCCGCCGGCGCACTGGTAGAAATTCCTTTAGGCCGGCGCAAAGAGATTGGTGTTGTTTTTGATTCCCACCAAGCCGCTGATCTAAAAATGGAAATAAAAAAAGCCGGCTATGAATTGCGGCCCATCATAAAAATAATAAGCGGCCAGCCGATTTTAACCAGCCAGCAAATAAAATTGGCTTTGTGGTTAGGACAATATTATTTTTGCTCGCCCGGAATTTTTTTGAAAATGATGATGCCAAAAAAAATTACAAAACCCAAATTACAAAACCCAAATTACAAATTTCCGAAACCCAAATTACAAAAGCTTTTTTTAATACCAACAATGACCGCGGCCCAAAAGTCGGCCAAAGGACACGGAGACACTATTGTCTGGCACAGCAATCTGCCAAAAAAACAATTGGAAGAGAATTGGTGGAGAATAAAAAATGGCCAAGCGCCGACAATTGTCGGCACGCGCTCGGCGGTTTTTTTACCTTTCCAAAATTTAAAAAAGGTTACTATTGAGGACGAAGCCAACCCGGCCCATCGCTCCTGGGATATGTTTCCGCACTATCGCGTCCATGAAGTGACGCAAAAATTGACAGAAATTTTTGGAGCAAAATTAATTTTAAAAAGCGAGATTCCTTCGGTTGACTCATTTTACTTTAACCCCCAACTAAAAACTAACAACCATAAACTAAAAACCGATATCATAGATATGCGCGCCGAAATCAAGGATGGCAATTTTTCAATTTTCAGCCGCGAACTTCAAAAAGCCATCACTAATGTACTTGCACAAAAAAAGCAAGTAATTTTATTTATCAACCGCCGTGGCACAGCTAATTTTGTGCTATGCCGCGACTGCGGCTATGTGTCAAAATGCTCAAACTGTGACGCCCCGCTATCCTACCACTTAATGAATGGTAAACCGATGTTATTGTGTCATCGCTGCGGCTACAAAGATACCCCGGCGGATTTATGCCCGCAATGCCAAAGTCATCGCATCAAAACAGTGGGCGTCGGCACGCAAAAAGTGGAATTGGAAGCTAAAAAATTATTTTCTCAGGCAAAAATTTCCCGCCTGGACAGCGACGCGGCCCCAACGCCAGAAGTTCAGCAAAAGATCATTGAGGGTTTTGTTAAAAAAGAAATTGATATTTTAGTCGCTACCCAAATTATTTTTTCCTGGCTGGACAAAATTAAATCAACCTCAGGCGCGTCTGTCGCCATTATATCGGCCGACACACTTTTGCATTTACCCGATTTTCATTCCGGCGAGCGGACCTTCCAGACAATTGCTCTTTTGAAAAATCTTTCGCGGCTTACAGAAAAATTTATTATCCAAACTTATAATCCAGAAAATCCTGTCATTAACTTTGCGGCCAAAGATGAATGGCAATCTTTTTATCAAGACGAAATTGAGGCCAGAAAATTGTTAAGCTATCCACCCTTTTCTCAAATCGTCAAGCTAACTTTCCGCCACAAAGACCCCAAAAAATCAGGACAGGAAGCAAAAATTTTAGCGGCAAAACTCAAACAAGCAAATAAAAATAAAGAGATAGAAGTTTCCGATGCCCTGCCGGCTTTTATTTCTAAAGAAAAAGGCAAGTATGTTTGGAATATTATTATAAAATTCCCAATAACCAATGACCAATTAAAAACGAGCAGTGAATTTCTGCGGCGCAGAAATTCACTGCTCCAATATGTCCCTTCAAATTGGAATATTGATGTGGACCCGGTTGACCTTCTGTAATCGGTGCATGTCATACTGAACTTGATCCAGAATCTGGATTCCGCATCAAGTGCGGAATGACAACAAGGTGAAATCGAACATAAAGAAAAGAGGCCTCATACAAAACAAGCACGAGACCTCTTGAAAAATTCATAGAGTGAAATTACGGCGCCAAAGATACGCACCAGAAAGAACTAATAAGATTCCGAAAACGGCAAGGGTCATCCGAAGCGGAGTAATCCTTATTTCTACCTCAAGACCAGAAGCAAGCAAGGCAATGATTACCCCGGATGCAACCAGCAGAATCACCAGCCGTCTCTCCTTGTCGGGATAATGGAGGTATACCTGGTCTGCAAGGCGAATGCTTTTAGCAAATACTAGCAGACCGCCTACCATCAATAGCCACCCCAAAACGCTCCCGAGAGAAAACTGCAATAAGTAGAGCCCTAACATTGATATGCTTAAAAAAACAAACATAGCAATCACCCAAAAGATTCTATCCTCCTGTCCTCGATTCATTTCTCCCTCCTAAAAAACTTTTTTATTTTTTGCGGCCAAGAGAACATCTTGGCCAAAATTCCGGTTTCTGTCTTGGTTCTGTACTCCCATTGTCGTGGGAAAAAACGGCGTAGAAATTCCGATAATGGCTTAGCGTCAACCTCATCCTCTAACCATGCGTCCCCAGCATCTATATAATTGTGGGTCATAAAGGAAATAAGGGTGAACCAATTGTTTATTAAAAAACAAAAGGCAATTACGCCGCCCAGCGCCGTCCACGTATGCAACCGATAAATTTGACCTGCTACCGGCGTTTTGTCGCCCTCCAGAAGCCGCCTAATCCTTTCCCGAGAGAAAAGATGGTCAAAATCAAGAGAAAGACCCAAAAACCAAACTGAGGCCTGGGTTGCCCATTGCCAACCACCTAACAGAAAGGCAGCAATAGATATCGGGAGTGTAAACGCACCATGTACCACCGGTCCAGCCATTTCGTCCTCCATCAATTTTTTATTTATTGACCGCGATTGTCATTGTAATTCCGAAAAGACAATAGCATACAAGCCCAAATTAATAAGTATCAGCGCCACCTGTAATAACAGCTTGGCGCAGCGGAAACCGAGCTCGTCAAAGCTATCTCGGTGGAAGTCATAAAAAAACAGACGAAAATGCCACTCTAATGCGTCAAGCGTTTCCGCCCATATTTCGCACGGAAAAGACACGGCTTTCTTAATCATATTCAACATGTTGGCTCCTTTCCTAAGCTTTTTTTATTTGTTTAGTCCGCTTTTACGGGCTATAATTTGACAAAGAACCGACACAAATTTATATGTCTAATATTATAAATCAATCGAATAATAATGTCAATGGCAAAATATAAAATCGCCTATTTGGGTACGCCGGAATTTGCCGTACCTATTTTGGAAAAACTGATACAGAACGGATATAAGCCAATCGCTGTTTTTTGTGCGCCCGACAAACCCGTCGGCCGAAAACAAATTTTAACTCCCCCGCCAGTCAAGGTCATCGCGCAAAAATATAACATACCGGTTTACCAACCTGCCGATGTCCAAAATCTTAAATCATCAATCTTAAATCTTAAATCTGACTTAACAATCTGCGCTGCCTACGGCTTAATTCTCCCAAAAGAGATACTAGACGCGCCACGATACGGCTGCCTAAACATTCATCCATCGGTTCTGCCAAAATACCGCGGTCCATCGCCCATTCAATACGCTATCTTAAACGGTGACGAAAAAACGGGTGTCACAATAATAAAAATGAATGAAAAAATAGACGCCGGTCCAATAATCAAAAATCAAAGATTAAATATAAAAAATCAAAGATATACGACGCCAGAACTTTCCGAAAAACTATCAGAAATGGGCGCTAATTTACTTTTGGAAATCTTACCAGACTGGATTACTGGAAAAATTAAACCGACGCCGCAGGACGAATCTCAAGCGACCTATACCAAGATAATTAAAAAAGAAGACGGCTTGCTTAACTGGCAGAAATCGGCCCAAGAAATAGAACGCCAAATCCGTGCTTTTACGCCCTGGCCAGGCGCATATACGAGAATTATGAATAATGAATCAAGAATTATGAATTTAAAAATTACTGAAGCTGCTGTTTCAAAAGATGACAAAAATAAAAAACCAGGCGAAATTTTTTTAACAGATGACGAAAAATTAGCCATCCGAGCCGGTGACGGCTGCCTTTTACTTGAAAAACTCCAAATAGAAGGTGGGAAGCCGATGACGGCTCAAGATTTTCTTCGCGGTCATCGCGAAATAATCGGACAGATACTAAGTTAATTTTAATAACCAAAAAACCCTCCCCCTCCGGGAGGATTTTTTGTTTTGTATTGTGATATCAAAATGCAAACTCTCGCCAGTCCGCCTAGCGGGACCAGCGCGTAAAAAATCCTATTCCGAGATATCTTTGCGAAGCTTATTTATGAAATTACTGGCTTGCTCTTTACCTCCCAAACCAAAGGCTAATCCGCCGGCAATGGCAAGCATCGCAATCAAACCCGTAATTAATGTCTGAAGCAAAACCGGTGCAATTCCTAATTGAATTAGCGCCGCAAACAGACCAAAAATCAATAATGACCAGTAGGTTATCGCCCCCAAAAACGCTGCCGCTTTAATGTTGGAAGCTGCAACGCTTGCCTGAACAATCTTTCTCAAAACATTGGCCAGCCAAACAGCCACCAGCAACACCATTACCGCAACAACCACATTGGGGATATAGCCCAGAACGCTTCGGATGAAGATTGAAACATCATTTAATTGCAAAATATCGGTGGCCGCCAACAAAAACACGATAAGTAAAAACCATTTAACAAAAGTCCCTATCCAGCCGGCAAAATCCATTTTTATTCCAGCCTTATCAAAAAAGCGATTTGTTCCTACTTTTTCTAAAATCGAATCGAGTCTTAATGCGCGTAGGACCTGGGTGATTAATTTTTGTAGTCCAACCGCAATTGCCCAACCGATGAAAAACACGATCAGGGCACCCAAAAGACTGGGTAAGAAAGTTATAAACCCCTGCCAAAGAGACTGGAAGGCATTAACCGTCACCTCGGTCCAAGATTGTAACAACATTTATCTCACCCCCTTTCGCCAAATTTGTCTAAATTTTAATTTAGTTACAAATTTGAGCGTCCGCCGAAGCCTTGGCGTAGGCGGACTGCTAATTAATTTTTTCGACCTTATTTTTATTAAACGAAAACCCGTTCTCCCAAGGAGATTCGGGTTTAATCTTTATTAGCTGCGAAGCTATCCATTGCTTCTATTATCGCCCCAAAAAAATACCCTGTCGATAGACGGGTTGTGGATAAGTAAATAATGTGCAGTATTCTTGAATTAGTCCGAAAGCATTTCGCCGCCGCAGGCGGCGAGGAAGTCACCCCGCGAAAATTAGGAAAGGCGACGGAGTCGCATCGCTGACAATTCCAAGTTTTTCTTTGGCGGCAATTCAATTATGAATTTACAAAATAAATACAATTACGCTTTAGGATTTTCTATATTCCCGCCCTCAATCGGGTTCACTTCTGGTTTTATTTCACTGGGCGGAACTTCACCTTCCGGAATTTCCGGTTTTGGTTCCTCTGGTTTTTCTTCCTTTTTCTGCTCCTCTTCCTTTTTATGTTTTTCTTCTTCCAATCTTTTGTCCACGCGCTCTGTTGCTTCTTTTGTTAGGTCCTCATCAAACTTTTTTAAAAGTTCCGGTAGAGCCTCTAGGATTTTCGGGAGTAATTTAATTCCTTCTTTGAAAGCCCTTGCTAAAGATTGTGCAACTTCCGGATCAAGAGAGCCCATCGATTTACTTTCAACAATACGTCCTTCGTAAGTTTTTCCGTTCTTAAAAATACTCTCAAAATCACGGGGATTAAGTCCTTCAAATTCTTTGAATACTTCGTCTAATTTTTCTTGCAAAATTTTTTCTTTTTCCTCTCTGATGAGCCGTTCTTTTTCTTGCTGCCTGATAAGTTCTTCTTTTTGTTTTTCTAAAGCTTTTTGCTCAGCTTGTAGTTTCTCTAGTTTATCTTTTTCTGAGGATATGCTCGGCGGTTCTTCTTCTGTTGGTGGAAGTCCAAGTTTTTCTCTCACTTCGTTCAACTTAGCTTTTGTTCCCTCGACCGATTCATTCAACCTCGTAATTTCTTGTTGCCGACCCTCGGCTTCACCCTCCAAATTTTTAAGCTGTTCTTCTGGCGATAACTCTGGTTTTTCTGCTTTTTGTTCTTGTCCTTCTTCCACTTTTAACTTTTGTAATTCATCCGGTGTAAGTTCACCTTCCAATTTTTTAGCGGCATTAACATCCGCTCCTATTTCGCTTGGAGTTAATTCGGGGTTATTTAGATTTGATGCTTCATCAAATTTTGGCATAGTTTTTGTTGAATATATTAAAAATTTTCTTCCCCCAAAATTGAATAAGAATTAGTCGCTGAGCGAAGCGAGGCGAACCAAAACTGCTTGCAATGTCCTTTCTGGTGCGCCCACCAGGATTCGGACCTGGGACCCTCTGCTTAAAAGGCAGGTGCTCTACCAGACTGAGCTATGGGCGCAAAAAAACTTATAGCGTATAGCTTATAGTAAATCGCTAATTAACAAAAAAAGGCTATTCAGCCATTATATTGTAAAACGTTTTTCTTAAAAATGCAAACTGAAAATATAAGTCATTCCTCAATTTCATGCCGTCGGCGGCGCAAAAACATGATAGCAAAAATTGGCAAAAGCAACCAAAGAAATTGTGCCAACTGGCCGATAAAAATTGTTTTGGCCAAAGGACTCAATCCAGCTAGAATTTTTCCTGACAAAAAATTAATGACTATTGATAATATCAGGCCGACTTGTAAAACGCTCAAAATTAACGCCTGCCACCAGCTTGATCTTCCCCGCCCGCGCAATCTTAAAGCCGAACTCAGGGCCGAATGAGGAATCAAAAAATAAAATCCCAAGATTATTGCTAAAAATATAAAAATTTGGACGGTGCTGGAAGGAGTCTCTTTAATGCCGGCGAAACTCAGCTCACTCCAGGGCAAACCCTTGGTCAAAATCAGCGATAAATACGTTCCTAAAATTACCACTACCAGCCGATTTTTTCCCATTGACAGAGCATAAACAAAAGCCACAATCAAAAAAAACAAAATTATCAACCAGTCCCAAGAACCCGACCAGCTGAAATTATTTAAAAATGAAAAATTCATCCTCCTAAGAATTATGAATTAAATTTCCCGCGCGTTGGCGAAAATTTTACACAAATTCAGGCCGAGGCGAGCGTTAAAAATTTGCGTGATGTGGTCGATGGTGGATAGCAAATTTAGCGAGTCGAGGCCTTAGAATTTTTCAAAATTTTACGCCCTGCGCGGCGGTTTTTTCCACCGCTTTTTTGCCGCCAAAAAAGCGGCAAACACGTTTATTCTATTTCTCTTTTTAATTCTTCCAAAAGCTCCTTTGCCTTTTTTGATAACTTTTTCGGCGTCTTTACCTTCACCCTCACCATCATATCACCAAAGCCGCGGCGCTGCAAATGCGGCATCCCCTTGTCTTCTAGTCGAATGGTCGCGCCCGATTCAATTCCTTCGGGAATTTTTAAGTTTATCCAGCCCGATAGCGTCGGCACTTCGATTTTGTCACCCAGTGCCGCCTGTGAAACCGAAATCATCAACTCATAAACTAAATCATCGTCTTCGCGCCTGAATCTTGGATCCGGTCGTACGCGGACCCTGACGTATAAATCACCGGCTTGGCCGTCCAGCGCCGCCGCCTCGCCCTGTCCAGATAAACTGATTATTTGTCCGTCTTGAATCCCGGGCGGAATTTTAACTTTGAGGGTTTTAGAATCTTTAATTCGGCCGTCGCCGCCGCACCGTGAGCAAGCTTTTTCCGGTTTTTTGCCCAAGCCGCCGCAGGTCGGACAGGTTCTAACTTGAGAAAAACTAAAAAATCCGCCGCGCGTTCGCTCCTCAACCTGACCATGACCTTTGCAAGTCGGGCATTCTTTAACTTTTGAGCCCGGCTCGGCTCCCGAGCCCCTACAGCGAGGACAAACTACGCCTTTGTATAAATTTATCTCTCGCTCAACGCCCAAATAAGCGTCTTCAAGCGATATCTCTAAATCAGCGCTGATATCGGCGCCGCGCGAGCGGCGGCCGCGCGCTCTGGCGCCTCCGCCAAAAATGTTCTCAAAAATATCCTCAAAACCAAAACCCTCTACCGGTTCACCTCGCTGTCTGCCGCTTTGCCGGGCACCCCCGCCAAAAAAATCAAACGCATCGGCGAAGGAAGAAAAATCGCGAAATCCCTCAAAACCCTGAAAACCGCCGCCGGCTTTGGCTTGCTCAAAAGTAGTGCCAAACTGATCGTACTGAGAACGTTTCTGCGGGTCAGATAAAACCTGATAGGCCTCATTAACTTCCTTAAATTTTTCCGGATCGCCGCCCTTGTCAGGATGATATTGCTGAGCCAAACGCCGATAAGCCCGCTTGATTTCATCGGGTGAGGCATTTTTGGAAATTCCTAAAATTTTGTAGTAGTCTTCTGGCACAAAAGTAAAATCAAAAATTAAAAATCAAAGATAAAAATGGTAATGCAAAATTCAAAATTAAAATAAGGTGAAGCCGACTATTTATATAGTTTAGCACAAAAATAGCCAGCTCCACCTAGATTATCACTGCTAACTATCCAACAAAGAAAGGTATTCGTCTGCTCGACGCTTTATCTTCCTCATTGCTTTAATCAAAGCTTTCTTTTTCCGAAAGCTCAAAACATTAGTGGAGAATATGTGATTGCCTAGAAAGAAGCATAATAAATCATTCGGAGTCCCGACCGCTAATAACGCCAGGGCCACTCTGTAATTCGGTAAACCGTCAATCGAAAACGGTGACCTTAATCCGGAGGGATTCGATCCCCAATTCTTTAGATATTCCTCATATCCCTCTAATCCTCTCTTTCGAGCTGCCATACGATTTTCCTCCTCTCCGCTATTTAGAGTAAAAGAACTTTTATTCCTTGCTTATTTTTGTTTCTTATCATCTCCCTCTTCAAACTCCCCCTTAATCGTTCCGCCACCCTTGTCTTTATCTTTAATTTCTTTTTCCTCGGTTACATCTTTTTCGGTTGCCTTTTCTTGTTTATACATTTCCGCACCGATTTTTTGGATTTCTTGCTGCAAATCATCCAACGCTTTGCGGATCGCCTGCTCATCACTGCCATCTTTTACTTTTTTCAAAGCTTCTAGTTTTTCTTCAACCGCTTTTTTGACGGTGCTGGAAACTTTTTCACCCGCCTCGCGCAAGGTTTTTTCGACACTATAAATTATTGTGTCGGCCTGATTTCGCAAATCAATTATCTCCTTTTGTTTTCGGTCCTCAACCGCGTGCGCTTCGGCTTCCTTTTTCATCCGCTCAATTTCTTCTTTGGAAAGAGCCGAGGTATCTTTAATCGTGATATTTTGAGATTTATTGGTCGTCTTATCTTTGGCCGTCACGGTCAAAATTCCGTTGGCGTCAATGTCAAAAGTTACCTCAATTTGCGGCACGCCCCGCGGTGCGGGCGGGATACCGTCTAAAATAAATCTACCTAGTGTCCGGTTGTCGCAAGCTAATGGTCGCTCGCCCTGCAAAACGTGGATTTCAACGGCCGGCTGGCTGTCGGAAGCGGTTGAAAAAATCTGTGATTTGGAAGTCGGGATTGTGGTGTTTCGTTCAATCAATGGCGTCGCCACCGCGCCCATCGTTTCAATACCAAGAGTCAGCGGGGTTACATCCAACAATAAAACATCTTTCATTTCTCCGCCCAAAACCGCGCCCTGAATTGCCGCGCCCATCGCCACGCATTCCATCGGGTCAACCCCGCGCTCGATTTTTTTACCGACATAATCTTCGACAAATTTCTGGATAATCGGCATTCTGGTCGGGCCGCCAACCATAATAATGCGCGTGATATTTTGCGGTCCGAGCTTGGCATCATTGAGCGCCTGCTCCATCGGCCCGCGGCATTTATCTACGATGGGCCTGACCAATTCCTCAAGTTTTGCCCGCGTAATTTTCATCTGTAAATGTTTTGGCCCGTTTTGGTCGGCGGTGATAAACGGTAAATTAATATCGGTTTCTAGCGTTGTGGAAAGTTCAATTTTGGCTTTCTCGGCCGCCTCTCTCAGACGCGTCATCGCCATCTTATCATTTTTTAAATCAATACCCGATTCTTTTTTAAATTCACCTATAATATAGTCCGCTAAAAGCGTATCCATGTCTGTGCCGCCGAGCTGGGTATCACCCGAAGTGGAAATCACTTCAAAAACGCCTTCGCCAAATTCCATAATCGTCACGTCAAGTGTGCCGCCGCCAAAATCAAAAACCATAATTTTTTCCTCCTTACCGGCCTTATCAATGCCGTAAGCCAAAGCGGCGGCCGTGGGTTCATTGATAATTCTGACCACTTCCAAACCGGCAATGGCACCGGCGTCTTTGGTGGCTTGACGCTGGGCGTCGTTGAAATAGGCCGGCACGGTAATCACGGCCTTTTCCACTCGATCGCCGAGAAATGCTTCGGCGTCTTTTTTTATTTTTTGCAAAATAAAAGCAGAAATTTGCTGAGGAGTATATTCTTTACCCAGTACGCTCACTTTATAATCTGTTCCCATTTTGCGTTTAATCGCGACAATAGTTCCTTCGGGATTTGTCACGGCTTGACGCCTGGCCGGCTCACCCACCAAAAGTTGGCCGTCCTTGGTAAATGCCACGTAGGAGGGAAAGGCTTTACCGCCCACGGTTGTTCCCTCAGCAGATTGAATAATTATCGGCTTGCCGGCTTCCACCACCGCGCACGCCGAGTTTGATGTTCCTAAATCAATACCAATTATTTTTGACATATGTTTTGTAATTTTATTATTTATTAATTAATTCTTTTATATATTTCGCGGGTCTGCAAATTCCCATGTTTGCTGGAATTTTTATCATTTTGCCGTCAGATAGTTGAACATTATTGTCTATTCTCCCGCTAACTATACCAATAATTTTCCCTGTTTCTTTCAAAAATAAGGGCGAACCGCTAGAGCCATTATTAATATGAGTATCTACGAAAAAGAAATGTAAAGACCCGTCTACTCCTCGTCTTTTAACAGAACTAATAATACATTGATTTGTACTTATCGTAATGCCAAATCCCATTATTATAAGTTCTAATGCTAAAGGGTAACCTATGAAAATAACTTCATCTCCTTCTTTGACATTTTCAGGATCACCAATCTCTTTTATCGGCTCAAATTCAATTTTTTTATCAGTTATAATTTGCATTAATGCCAAATCATTTTCCTCATCCATCTTTAGTAACTTTACACTATATCGCTCATAGTGCATTACACCCCTTTCGTCAATCTTGCCCGGCACCATAACGCCTAAATAAGGAAGTTCATTCTGTAGTATTTCTTTATATAGATGTGCACAAGTGATAAATTTTCCGTCGTTAGATACTATAAAACCAGTGCCCCTGATGCTTTTGGTGACCTGATTATTTTCTTTAGGTATTAGAATATCTATTAAAATAATCGATGTTTTATTTTTTTCTATAATTTTAGAAATTTCCATAAATTTTAAATTATTTTTAAAGTATTTATTTTCCTAATAAATTCGTCTTTATATTTAGCAGGTCCATTATATTCTTTTAGCGCTGTTTCGGCTATCAGAAAAACAAAAGGAATATTACGTAAATAAGCATTTGCAGCTTCGTGGTAATCTGCACACATCACTATTCCGTTATATAATTGTGCGACAATTATCGGCGTTGCGTCAGCCTTATTTCCAATAAATCCTCTAACATCCGTGCTGTCTGTATCGAAGGCTTTAATATTCTGAATAATTCCGTATTTAGCTAAAGAACAATTAGAAATAAATTCTTTGTCGTTGTTCAGCTCTTTAATGACATCGGTGGTAGTTGCTGTTTGTGCATAATTTATCAGGATTTCAGGGCCTTCCGCAATAATATACGAAGAACACAAAATTAATGTTTTTGAGAATATAAAATTATTAATTTCTTCTTTGTTTGTTGCAACCTTAAACCAAACTAGAGGCAAATTAAGGATTGAATCGTTAATATGATTGTGATAGATATATTTCTTTTCCACAAAAATTGAAAAATACTTTTTATTTACTCCCTTTTTATTATTTTATTTACTCACTTTCACTTTCGCTACTCTTAAAACTTTTCCATTTATTAGATACCCTTTCTGCACTTCTTCCACCACTGTTCCTGCTGGCGCGTCTGCTTTCACCTGCTCCATTGCTTCATGAAGTTCGGGATTAAATTTTTCGCCGATGGATTTTATCTCTTCAATACCGTTCTTTTTTAAAATATCTGCTAACTGTTTCCTGACTCCCGCTAATCCTTCGGCCAGATGTTTTTTTTCTGACTTTTCATCATGTCCGGCATGGCTTTTTTCAAATGAGTCCAGAGTATCCAGCACCGGTAAAATTTCTCTGATTATTTTCTCGCCGGCCATCTGGAGCCACTCGGCCAGCTGTTCTTCCTGCCGGCGCTTGTAATTGATAAAATCGGCTTGGCTTCTCTGCCAACCATTAAGATATTCTTGTTTCTCTTGCTGACAATGTTTCAACTGTTCTTTGATTTTTTTCAGCTTGGCGATTGGCGCCTCTTCATCAAATTCGCCGCTGTCTACTTCCTCAACTATTTCCTCATTTTTTTTATCTTCTTCTGACATGTTGAAAAAAGTTTAGCGTTTAGTGTTTTGTTTCTTAGCTTTTTTGCGAGTTTCCTCTAAAACAAACTTATTTTTTTGGTAATTCATTCTTTTGGACCCCAAAATTGCTAGCACTCCACGACCGTCCTCATTTTCAAAACCGGTAACCACCAGACTGCAGTTATGCAGATATTTTATCGGGTTTTCCTGACCGATAAAAATTTCCACTTCGTCATCCAAATCCCCGAAAAATTTTTCAAAATCTTTGTCCAGCGAGTCAAAATATTTCATGATATGACGAAAATTGCCATCCTCAAATTCCGACTCCTCGGCCAACCATTTTAGCCCCGCTTCGTGGAAATCCTTGTCGCGGCCAAATAGCCCAGAGATCCCCATGCTCTTTGAACAATCGGCTAAAAACTCGGCCATTTCCCTGATTGACTCGTCATGATATTGTTCCATTCTCTCCCATACTTGATTTTTTTCAGTCTGTTTTAAGTCTTCTGCGGCCATTTCATTAACAAAAAACCGCAACGCTTTGTCGGTCGGCACGCGGCCGGCAGAGATGTGCGGCTGCTCCAAGAAACCCTGTTCGTCCAAATCCAGCATCTCGGCGCGAACCGTGGCGGGACTAAAATCAAATTCGTATCGCTCCAGCAACACGCCCGAAGCCACCGGCTGGCCGGTCTTTTGATATTCCTTAACTACCGCGTTTAAAATTTTCTGTTGGCGCTCTTTCATATAATTAGCAGTCGTCTGTTGAGAGTGCTAAATCCATTTTATTCGCCCGTCACGTTGTTGTCAAGAGGCATTTTATGATATTATTAATTTATAAAGAATAATTTAAACTAAACTATGCAAATTCAACAAAACCAAGTTACTTGGCTTAATTTAGCCAATCCAAAGCCTGAAGATTTAAATTTCCTGGAAAAAGATTTAAAAGTTAATCCCTCGGTTTTAAAAGAATTGTTGGGCGTTAACAAGCGCTCCAAAATTGAAGAATATGACAATTATTTGTTTTTGGTGATGCACTTCCCCGTTTTCCACGAAGAGAATCGCCAAACCATTCCCACGGAGTTGGATTTTGTTGTGACGCCAAACCAAGTCATCACCGTCTATCAAAACGCTAATCCCTGCCTCGACAAACTTTTTCAGGAATTAGAAAAAGACGAATCGCGGCGTCAAGAATATTTTAAAAGCTCTGGTTTCCTGCTTTTTTGCATCTTAGACCGGCTGATTGATTCCTGCCTCCCCATGCTTGACCATGTCCACGAAAAAATTGAAAATATTGAAAATAAAATTTTTGAAGGCAAGGAACGGGAAATGCTTAAAGAAATCGCCATTGTTAAGCGCGATATCATTGATTTTCGCCGAACGCTAAAGCCGGAACGCTCGGTTTTGGAAATCCTCGCTAAAAAAGACAGGCATTTTTTTAAAGAAGATTTAGATTATATTGCCCAAGAAGTCATCGGCTCGGAAGTGCGTGTCTGGAATATTTTGGAAAACCACAAAGAAATGATTGAAGCGATCGAAAAAACCAACGAAAGCCTGCTTTCTTATCAAATCAATCGCGTGATGCACACCCTCACATTTTTTTCGATTATTCTTTTTTCGCTGACGTTCATTGCCGGTTTTTTCAGCATGAGAATTTTCACTATTACCAGCAGCTTTGGTCTTTATGCTATTTTAGGCGTCATGCTAGCCGACATATTAATTATCGCGATTTTGTTTAAAAGGAAAAAATGGATGTGATAAATTTCTAGTATCGAAATTTTATGTAATTTATGTAATATTATGACGAACCAAAACGAATTAATTATTAATAATCCACCCCTAAAACAAAAAGGCCTTTTTTGGCAAATTACCACGATCTTGGTAACCCAAATAATTTTTGCTAGCACTGCTATTTTTGCAATTTTGTTTGTTTTTTCCCTGGTTTTTAAATCTTCCTTTCAAGAATTAATAAATTCTTTTCCGCTATTAAAAACTGTCATCTATATTTGCGGCATTATTCCAGGCTTATTTTTTGGTATTAGTTATGTTGTTGTAAAAAGCGAAATTAATGATAGAAAAATAAAAAGTATTTGTATTTGGTTAACCCTGCTTTATTTTCTTGGATTCGGCCTGGATCTGGTGTACTTAATAAAGCAAGGTAACGATTATATTTTTGGTGTGTCAAAATTTATTTTAATTCCACCTATAGTTTATTTTTTCTCAAAATATGTATTAAATCGTGCAGAAAAAATTAGGCGATCGTTTCTAGGAAAATTAAGTATAAGAAAATTGGAATTTATCTCAATTAGTATATACATCGCAATGTTTCTGATAGTAACGGTGGCACTCTTTAACGCTGTAAAAAATAATAATCGGTTTGTCTTGGAATTTTTGCCTCAGACCGAAAGGCAACAGATTGAATCACAAATGAATCAGTATCAAGAATTCCAAACTCAGCAAATTGATGATTCAAAATTACAGAAAGGCCAGCTTATAGTTAATCAATTAGAGTCAATGAATTACCTCTTTAATGGCCGATATCCTGATGATTTAAAAAGCGATAAATTTTTCCGAATGTCTGAACAATTTTCACAACAAATATCAACCAAAGACACAGAAAAATATAACATTAAATTAGATGAATTTTCATATCAATCATTTAACGAAGGGCAAGGTTTCAAATTATGCATTGAATTATCAACTGGTCAGAAATGCTGGGAAAATAACCGAGCTACATCAAATTGATGTTAGTCTGTTTTAATTAAAAATTTTTTATTAAATGCCTATTCGCCTTTACAACACACTCACCCGCCAGAAAGAAATTTTTAAACCCCTTAAAGCCAAACAAGTGGGCATGTATTGCTGCGGCCCGACGGTTTATTGGTACGCGCATATTGGAAATTTACGCACCTATATTTTTGAAGATGTTTTGCGCCGGGTTTTGGAATATAACGGCTATCGCGTCAAGCACATTGTTAATTTCACCGATGTTGGGCACTTAACATCCGATGACGATATGGGCGAGGACAAAATGGAAAAAGGAGCGCAGCGCGAAGGCAAAACAGCCCAAGAAATCGCCGATTTTTATATCGCTGCTTTTAAAAAAGACCTTAAAACTCTAAATATTGAAAAACCAACAATGTTTGTCCGCGCTACCGAGCATATTAGAGAACAAATTGAGCTGGTTAAAATTTTAGAAAAAAAAGGTTTTACTTATAAAATCGCAGACGGCATTTATTTTGATACTTCTAAACTCCCAAGCTACGGCCAATTAACAGGACTTAATTTAGAAGGCCAAAAAGCAGGAGCGCGCATTGCGCTGGTACAAGGCAAAAAAAATCCGACCGATTTTGCGGTCTGGAAGTTTACTCCGAATGAAATGAGGAGGCAACAAGAATGGTCCTCTCCATGGAGTAAAAAAGGATTTCCGGGCTGGCACCTGGAATGCTCCGCCATGTCGCAAAAGTACCTGGGCACACAATTTGATATTCATTGCGGCGGCATAGACCTCGTTGCAATTCATCACACTAACGAAATTGCCCAATCGCAAGCCGCTTACGGCCAAATTCCGGCCCGCTTTTGGCTGCACGGAGAATTTTTATTGATCGACAGCAACAAAATGGCTAAATCTCTTGGAAATTTTATTCCGCTTAAAAAATTTGCTGAAAAATTTAATCCTTTGGCATTACGCTATCTCGTCTTAACCGCTCATTATCGCTCCCCCCTTAACCTGACCTGGGAATCAATGGAAGCTTCACAAATTGCGCTGGCCAACCTCTATGACAAACTGCGCCAGCTCAATTCGGCTCCGACGATTGATTGGCAAATGGCAAAAGTCGGAAAAGCTTTGGGGTTAATTGGTAAAAATAAAACAGAAATTCTAAAAAAATATGTTAAATATGAAGAAGATTTTTTAGCGGCCATAAACGACGACCTTGATATGCCAAAAGCCTTAAGTATTTTCTGGCAGATGGCGCAAGATGGCGCGCTACCCGCCCCAGCCAAAAAAGAATTATTTTTAAAATTTGATAAAATTTTCGGGTTAGGGTTCGCGAATGTTAAAACCATTGTCGTGCCGCCCCAAATAAAAAAATTGATCCAGGAACGCCAGCTGCTTCGCCAAGAACAGGAATGGGAGAAAGCCGACAAAATCCGCCGAAAAATTGAAAAAGCCGGCTGGATTGTTGAAGACGCACCCGAAGGGCCAAAAATAAAACCAAAATCTTGATTTTAACTTTTTTTGCTGAATTGAGAATGAGAGGAGGTTTTTGCCTTCTCTTTTGTTTATATTACATCCACAAAAATTCCACCGATTTTCTTCTTGCCAGGTAGCAATGCGGTGATATACTGAAGTAATACCGTTTCTTCATACTCACTGAAAAATTATTGTTCGAGCGGCGCGCCCCGCAATTGCGGGGCGCGCCGTCGAGAACTATATGGTTATAACTTCTCGATTCGTCCCGACGTAACGTCGGGACTCACTCGAAGAATAAATATTAACCATGCCAAACCTCAATCAACTTCCCGATAAACTTCCGCCCCAAAACATTGAAGCCGAGCAATCGGTGCTGGGCTGTTTGATGCTGGATAAAGACGCGATTGTGCGCGTCGCCGATAATCTGCGCTCCGGCGATTTTTATCGCCAGGTTCACAACTTTATTTTTGACGCGATGATAGAGCTTTACGAACAAGGCGAGCCGATTGATTTGCTGAGCTTGACCAATCGCTTGGAGGAATTAGGACTTTTAGAAGGGATCGGCGGACCCGCCTATCTGACAACTTTGGTTAACACCGTTCCCACCGCCGCTCATGTTTTGCATTATGCCAAAATAGTTCATCACAAAAAAGTGCTGCGCGATTTAATAGAAGCAGCCGAACACATAACCCAGCTTGGTTTTCGCGAAGAAGAAAATATAGAAACTATTTTGGACGAAGCCGAACAGCGAATTTTCCGTATCTCTCAAAAAATGCTGACGCAGGAATTTTTACCGGTCAAAAGCGCGCTGGAAGAAGCCTTTGAAAGAATTGATAAATTGCACAAAGGAGACGGGACGTTTCGAGGTGTCCCGACCGGTTTTAACGACCTGGATAATATTTTAGCCGGCTTGCAAAAATCTGATCTGGTGATTTTGGCTTCCCGTCCATCTTTGGGAAAAACTGCACTAGCCATGGACATTGCGCGGTACGTCGCGATTAAACAAAAAGTTCCGGTGGGCATTTTTTCCTTGGAAATGTCAAAACACGATGTCGTTGACCGATTAATAGCCTCCGAGGCCGGAGTGGATTTGTGGAAACTACGAACAGGTCGACTTTCCTCCGACGGTCTTGATAATGATTTTACAAAAATTCAGGAAGCGCTAGCCGCTCTTTCGGAATCGCCAATTTTTATTGATGACGCCGCCTCTCCTTCGGTTTTACAAATGCGCACGATGGGTCGCCGCCTCCAAACCGAACACGATTTGGGACTGATTATTGTTGATTATTTGCAACTCATTCAGCCGCGGATTAATTCTGAAAGTTTGGTCCAACAAGTTACAGAAATTTCACGCTCTCTCAAGGGGCTGGCGCGCGAACTGGAAGTGCCGGTGCTGGCGCTTTCGCAGCTGTCGCGCGCGGTTGAAGGCCGGCCAGACCAGGTGCCGCGCCTGTCGGACTTGCGCGAATCCGGCTCAATTGAGCAAGATGCGGATGTCGTGCTATTTATTTATCGAGAAGATAAAACCAAAAGAGATTCGCCTCGCCCCAATATTGCCGACATTATCATTGCCAAACATAGAAATGGTCCCATCGGCAAAGTCGAGTTGTATTTCAATGATTCGCAAGTAAGTTTTAAAAATTTGGAAAGACACTTTAGTGAATAAATTTTAATTATTACTTTTCTGACCGCCCCAGTAGCAGAGCGAAGCTCGCTACGGGGTAAACAGAAAAGCATGCCCCGTACTAATCGCCGTGGGCGATTTGGTTCGGGGTAACCAAAAGACTGCGCGCAAGGCGTTCCCGCTGAGCGGGACGTCAATGCGCGGAAAATAAAAAAATTGATTCCACAATCTCTTAAAAATTTGATTGATCAATTAAGTAAGCTCCCTGGCCTCGGCCAACGCTCTGCCACGCGGCTGGCTTTTTATTTGCTTAATCAACCCGAAAAAGATTTAGCGGCCCTGGCTCAAACATTGAAAGAGCTAAAAACAAAAACTAAAGTCTGCAAACAATGTTATAATTTGACCAGCGGCGCCGATTTTTGTGAGATTTGCCTTAATCGCAAGCGCCAGCAAAATTTAATCTGCGTGGTGGAAGACATTTTGGATATTATTCCGATAGAGCGTACGCGACAATTTGGTGGCGTCTATCACGTTCTGGGAGGTCTGATCGCGCCAACCGAAGGAGTCATGCCCGACAAATTGCATATTAAGGAACTACTGGCGCGCGTAAAACGCTTGACAGAAAAAAAACTGGAAACAGAAATTATTTTGGCTTTGAACCCCACGACCGAGGGCGACACCACGGCTTTATATATTGAAAGGCAATTAAAACCGTTCAGCGTCAAAATCACCAAATTAAATCGCGGCCTTGCCACAGGCAGCGATTTGGAGTACGCTGATGAAACGACTTTAGTTAATGCTTTAAAATTTCGGCATTAAAAATGTTCTTTTTAAAGGAGGGGTAAAAATGGTTAAAAAATCACTAACGATGGTAGTCTGCCCAAAACGCATCGTAATGGAAATAAAGTTGTCCAAAAGTCATACACAGATGCTAGGAGAATATCTCTCTCAAAAGTTTCCTTCTGCCGATATTGAAATCCGTCACCACTCAGTGTCAATTAGCGTTAAGCTCCTACAAGCAATGAATTTTGAGGCTTATCTCTCTCCTTTCTGTAAAAAACATAATCTACATATGACAGCCTTCCTACCTTCCGGAACTCACGCGGTCTGCAGTTGAAAAAATTACAAAAATCGAACCCCTTTAACAAAAGCCCCGCCGAAAAAACTCGACGGGGATTTTTTTGCATACGAATCGCGTAAATTCATGCGAATTCCGCCCATCCGAATTTTAAATCCACATTCTTAAATCTTAATTCATAAATCTTAAATCATTTTTAATCCCTCCGATTAAACGCCCAAACCGCCGCTGAAACGACAATTAAAGAAAAAATTGCGAGTGCCAAAATATCTATGTGTATCGGATATAAAGATAATTTTTGGAGCACCGCCGCCGGTGTCTGGGGCCCGAGTAAAATTTGCCGCGCCGCATCAACGCCATAGGTTAAAGGATTAATCCTTGATATAACCGATAGCCATCCTGGAATTGATGTTAATGGAAAAAATGCGCCTGAAAGAAAAAACATCGGAAAAATCAAAACCTGCATAACGACGCCGAAACTTTCGGTTGTTTTCATCAGCGACGCTATCAAAAGACCTAGGCTAGAAATGGCAAACGATAACACCAGAAAAAACAAAAATAACTCCACAATCGTTAAAATATGGATACTGACGCCGATAAATGGCGCCAGCACCAGTAAAATTAAGGCTTGAGTGGAAGCAATGGTCATGGCACCAGAAATTTTGCCAATAACAATCGCCACTCGCGGCACGGGCGCCACCAAAATTTCTTTCAAAAAACCGAATTCTCTGTCCCAGACAGTGGAAACTGTTGAAAAAAACGCGATACCCATGACACTCATCGCGATGATTCCTGGATACATAAATTTGATAAAATCAATGCCGAAATTTCCCTGCGCTAATGTTGAACGCAGCCCTAAGCCAAAAATCGCCAAAAACATTAACGGCTGCAAAAAGGTGGAAAAGATTCTGGCGCGGTCGCGGATATAACGGATTATTTCCCGCCGCCAAATAGTGTAGATAGCCTGAAAAAAATACATCTTTTTGATTTAAAAATAGATTAATGACCTCCACGTCTTCTGGCTTGCCGGCGCATCAAGTCTTTTTCGCTTGCCTCTTCTTTTCTGATCTGATGGCCCGTCAGTCTTAAAAAAACATCTTCGAGTGTCGGCTCTCTCAATTCAATGGAATCAATTTTGGTCGTCATATCATTAAAAAGTTGCGGTAAAAATTTTTGACCGTCCGTCACCTCAATTTTCAAAACGCCGTCCTCTTCTTTGATTTCTTTTTGATACCGTTCTTGTAATTCCGCTTTAAGTTTTTCTTTATCGGCTGAAGCCAAACTGATAATGTCTCCGCCAATCATTTTTTTCAGATTCGCGGGTGTATCAAGCGCAACAATTTGACCGTGGTCAATAATGGCAATGCGGTCGCAGTATTCCGCTTCGTTCATATAGTGCGTCGTCATAAAAATCGTCATTTCACTTTCCCTTTTTAATTTCAAAATATATTCCCAAATATTAAATCTGGTCTGAGGATCAAGGCCCAGCGTTGGTTCATCCAAAAATAAAACTTTAGGCTGATGAATTAAACCGCGGGCAATTTCCAAACGCCGCTTCATACCTCCGGAAAAAGTTCTGACAATGCTGTCGCGGCGTTCCCATAAATCAACCAATTTTAAAACCGCCTCCACGCGCGGGTCGCACTGACTTTTGGGGATCCGATATAACTGGGCGTGGAAACAAAGATTTTCTCTGGCGGTTAAACGATCGTCCAGCGAAGGATCTTGAAAAACCAGACCGATTGATTTGCGAACATCGTCGCGCTGCGAATTGATATTGAAACCGTTAATGAATGCCGTGCCGCTGGTTGGCGAGATAAGTGTGGCCAGCATGCTAATAGTCGTAGATTTACCCGCACCGTTGGGCCCTAAAAATCCAAAAATCTCGCCCTGTCTTACATCAAAGGAAACATTATTAACCGCTGTTAAATTTTTGTATTTTTTGGTTAAATTTTTAACCTCAATAACATTCATCAAAATGCATTATACCAAACTTTAAGTTAAATGCAAAAATTAAAAAAAGCAACCATTTCGCCAAATTAGCGAAGAGGCTGCTTTTTTTGATTGTAAGTTTATCTTGTATTTTGCCCCTGCGGGGTTGCTTCGGGTATAGGTAACTGCGCCGGCTGCTGAGGCACCTGGCCTATGGCCGGTTTGCCGGCTTGCAGATTAGCTAAAATATTTTCGACGTCCTGATTGCCCGGATTGAGCGCCAGAATCTTTTCAAACTGGTCTATGGCTTTCGTCTTGTCTCCCAGCTGATCATAAATTAATCCTAAAAAATAACGAGCGTTTGAATAATTACCGTCAAGCGTTACTGCCCTCTCAAATTCGGCTCTGGCCAGAGTCCAATTGGCTTTTTTGTAATAAAGCAAACCGAGCTGAAAAGCCACGCCGATATCTTGCGGGTACATATTGCGAGTCTGTTTCATTTGGGTAATTGCTTCGTCCAGTTTTCCTTCGCGATCATAAACTAAAGCTAACTGGAAAATAGCCGGCGCGTAATCGGGCTTAAGCGTCACCGCTCTATTTAAAGCCTCTTCGGCTTTGGATAAGTAGTCGGTGATTTTCGCTTGTGTGTCTTTGTCCTGAGCGCCCGTATAGGTTAAAACATCAATCGCCAAGGTATAGGTGCGCCCCAGCTCTAAAAGGTAGAAGGGATTGGAAGGTTCCAATTTGGTTGCCTCGCTGTAGGAATCGAAAGCCCATTGGTCTGCGCCGCTGGTATAGGGCATGACGAGCCGATAAATAGCTGCTCGCTGCGCCCAATTATCAACGTTTAGCGGTGACAGATCGGTCGAGCGCTTGGCAATGTTGATGGCAACGGCGCTGTAATTTTGAATTTGGGTGTCGCGTGCTACCGATTGGGGCTGAGTAAATGTCTCGTTGATTCTCGCCATGGCGATTTGAGCGAGATTTCGCAAATACAAATCGTTATAAGGATTAAGCAGCACGGCGTGAGATATATCGTTGTAACTGGCACTCAAATTATTGCTCTGATTTTCTAGACCGCCTCGATTGAACAAAATATCGGCGTAATAGTAAGTGCCGCCAAGATAGAAAGCGCTGATGGTTAAAACCAAAACGATCACAAAAACAAATGACAAAATTGAAGCCAAGGGCGAGTTACGGTCAAATTCAACCAGCACGGCTTTTTCTTTAACTTCCATTTCTTCGCCCCGCGGTGTCAGGGTTTTTAGACTGGTAAAAGCCAAAGCGAGCATCAACCAAAAAGCAAATTCTAAAGTAAAATTGCTGTCGTATAAAAACTGTAACAGAGCCAACAAAAACCAGGAGGTAAAAAGCCCCAAGGCCATAGCCCAGTTTTTTCCGCGCCGTCTGATCAGCAATATTAATCCGTAAACCGCAAAGACAGCCAAAATCAAAAGCCAGGTTACCGAACCAAACAGTCCCAGGGTCGAGGGCAAAGTAAAAATTTTGGAGTATCCTTGATTAAATCTAACGTTCCAGAAATCAGTCTGGTTCAAAATCGGCGAACGATTAAGTCCGTAATCATAAGAGTAACTACCCGGTCCCGTTCCAAAAAATAAATTGTTTTTAACGACCTGTTTATCGATGTCAAAGGTAGCGTTGAGCGATGGCGAAACTTCCGCCGGAGTTTTAAGCCAAGTGGAGAAAATGCTTAGGCGAGTCAACAACATCAAAAGTGCGAAAGCTAAAATTACCATTGGCAGAATTAGCCGGTATTGATTCATCTGGTCTCGGTTAATAAATCCTAAACCAATAATGATCATCGCTGAAATTCCCAAAACCCACCAGACATTTGAGAAATTAAGCGAGAGAACCGCAAAAAGGAAAAAAGCCGCGGCAATTCCGTAAAAAATTTGACGCCATCTTTCCGATTCGCTCTCGACAAAAAATACAGCGCTCAAAACTAGCAGCGCGGCTAAAAATATTTCCAGGGAATTGGCAGAGCCGATCGTATTAAAGTTAACAGCTTTGGTAAAATCCCAGGGCAAAAGGAAGGTGCCGGAAAGCTGGATCAGACCGAGGAGTCCGACCAAAAACCCGGATAAAACCAAGGGGAAAACCAAGCCAGAAATTTCTTCTCTTTTTTTAAAGTTATTAACAATGACAAAAAATATTATAGCGAAACCCAAAATACTGAAAAACGCTTCGTTCACCGTGCCGGTCAACCCCACCAGTCCCTGATAAAGATTTTTAGACAAGATGGCGCTGATCAAATAAAATATCAGAAACAGGAGAATCCCCAGATTCAGCAAACTTTTTCGCAGTTCCATTTTTCCTTGAGCAATCATTTTACCAAGCCAGGCAATAACCAAAATCAAACTGAAAATAATTAACAGCAATTGTTTGTTTAATTCGATAATGCTCGAATTAAACGGCAAGAAAAATAGAGGCAACAAAAACACTAATACGTAAAGCCCCCATTTAATGACCTTATCGCAAAGAGCGGCGATTCTTGAACCTTTTTCCATATTGAGAAAAAACCTCCTAAATATCCATCATTATTTGATTATAAAAATAAATAATAATGGCTGAGAGGAGTCTATTTAATTATTTAAAGTATACAAAAAAGAGGAATTTCCATCCCCTCCTCTCTCGGCTCAATTATAGCAAATTATATTAGTGTCAACAAGTCAGTTTTCCACAACGCAAAAATCTGTCCAGACGGACAGATTTTTGCGTAAAAAAACTAGGTTAAATTATTTTATAGTTTCAATTTCAATTAAGGTATAAGGTTGCCTGTGTCCGCGCTTGACCTGATAGCGTTTCTTCGGTTTATATTTAAAAACTATCACTTTTTTGGCGCGGTCCTGTTTCAAAATTTTAGCCATGACTTTCGCGCCTTCAACTTTCGGCTGGCCGATTTTTACTTCTTTATCGCCGGCCATTAATAAAACATCGCCGAGGGTTATTGCGTCGCCCTCGTTTCCTTCCAGCTTCTCTATCTTGATTTTCCGGCCAGGCGATATTTTGTACTGTTTACCACCCGTCTTGATAATAGCCAACATAATGAATGTAGTTTATCAAAATTCTAAAAAAAGTCAAATAAATGAAAAAGGGGTGGTTTCAACCATTCCCCCTTGCAGAATCGCTGTTATGGTTCTCTAGCCGCCACAGCTTCTATAAATTTATTGAGCTCATTGAAAGTCACTATCCGTTCGGTAAGGGGTATGGATTCTGTCATCGTCGCATCAACCGCACTCCACAATTCATTCAGAACAACGGCGGGAATTCCAAGAATCAAGCAGCACTTTTTTAAAATATCGTAACCCAATTTGGCATCATGAAATCTCTCCAACCCGCCCTGTAACGTAATATTTCGGACACCGATAACAAAATTCCGCAACGGCGGAAATTCTTTTCCAAAAGGATATATTTCTTTACCGATTAACGCACCTTGAATCTGCCACAGCATGCTTCCTACCTCTTCTTTAGTAAGATTAAGTCCGACTTTAATAAAAAACGACACTTTGTCGGCCAGGCATATTTCGTAAGTAGCCAAGAGAAACTGTTCTGAAAAATGTACAAAAAGTTTCAGAACGATTTTTTGGACAGGTTTGTCATACTTGTTCATCAATCGCTGAAGATAATCTTTAAAATTCAACGACTCCGTGGCTGTGTCGCTTATCTCGTTTTTCTGTCGAGACCAAATCATTAAATTTTTTAAAAGATCTTTAGCCCTGCTTCTTAAGAACCATAAACAGACATCCAATCTCAGTTGCCATTTATAATTCAACATTTCACGCCCCCTTTATTCAAAGAACTGCTGTTTAATTTTCTTCTTCTTTTCTTTCCGGCCCTTCAATCTGCACTGGCTCTATTTCTCCCGCTTTGCCCGTAATTTTGAAAACGTCTTTATCAATCTTGCCAAATTCTTTGTAGGCGCGGTTATACATATTCACGGTCGTGCCAAGATTGTTGCCGAGTTTTTGCAGATATTCCTCGTAGCTCATTAAATGTTTTTGTAACATTTCAACGTATTTACGGATTTCTTTGGCCGATTCCTCAATTTGCAGCGCGCGCAGGCCTTGCATCACGGTTTGTAAATAAGCAAAAAAGGAAGTCGGCGAAACAATAATCACGTGTTTTTCTTTAAAAGCGTATTCAATCAAATCGCGCGTGTTGACCTTGACGGCGCCGACCTGATTAATCAGCAAATCATAATAAATACCTTCGGCCGGAATGAACATAAAAGCAAAGTCCATGGTGCCTTCATTCGGTCTGATATATTTGGCTGTTTCGTCAATGCGCATTTTTAAATCAATTTTAAATTGTTTTTCCAGCTCCTCTTTCCGCTGGAGGTCTGGCTCCTGAACGATGCGGTTATAATTTTCCAGCGAAAATTTGGAGTCAATCGGAATAATTTTATCTTTTATAAAAACCGCCGCGTCAACTATTTCGCCATTTTTGAATTCATATTGCATCTGGTAATTTTTTGGCGGTAAAACATTTTTTAAAACTGTTTCCAGATAGTATTCGCCCAACACGCCTCGGTGCTTGGGATTTTTCAAAACGTCTTCCAAACCTTGAAGCTGGTCCGCCACGCCCATCACTTGTTTATTTGTTTCATCAAGTTTGGTTAAACGTTCTGTTACATCTCTAATAATTTTAGCGCTCTGGCTAAACTGCTGCTGCATAATTTTCGCCGAATCACCCATCTTAGTATCAAGTGTCTGACGAATTTCTTTCAACTGCTCCTGCATCATCACCATCGCCGAATTATCCTGCGGCTTTTCATCGGGTTTTTTGCGACGAGCTAAAAAATAGGCCAAAATGCCGATTATAGCGACAGCTATCCCTAAAAAAATAAAGACAATCTGATTCATTAAGATTATTTTAACATTATCATTCTATCTTGTCATGTTGAATTAATCTTTGTATTTTTCCGCTTGATTAAAAACAAAAGGACAAAAATAAAAACACCCAACGAAATCCACTGACTGCTCGTTAAACCCAACCAGCGCGGGTCAGCGAGAATTACTTTTGAGGCGCGCAGGAAATCGAGAAAAAACCTAATTGCCGCATAACTTGCCAAAAATAACAAAAACAGGCTTCCTGCGGGTTTAGATTTAAGGAATACCCTGAGTTTATTGAAAGGCAAATACCAAAAAATCGCAAATAGAGCGAAGCCCACCAACGACTCATACAGCGCAACGGGATGGCGCGAAATGCCGTCAGGCCACAAAATTCCCCAGGGCAAAGAGGTTGCAGCACCGATGTGATCGTTAATCAAAAAGCAGCCGATGCGGCCAATGCCGATGCCTAAAGCGACGGCCGGCGTAAACAAATCTGCCATTTCCCAAAAATCCATTTTTGCTATTTTGACGTAGAGCCAAAAAAATAGTATCGCCCCTAAAATTCCGCCCCAAATCATCAACCCGCCCTGATAAAAACGCCAGAGCAAACTAACATCAGACAGCAACTGGTTCGGAAATTGCAAAAGATAAGCCACGCGGCTGCCCAGCGCCGCGCCCAGAAAAATTATCCAAGTCAGTATTAAAATTTGCTGAACGGAAATATTTTTTTTCTTGGCTCGATAAAGAGTTAAAAAATAGCCGACCGCAAAAGCCAATCCGAAAAAAAATCCCCAGGTGTAAAAATTTAACGGCCCGATTGAAATATGGTCAAAAACAAAATAAGGTATCATTTAATATAACGACTTGCGACGTCACAAAATTACGTAATGTTAGGACGTCGCAAGTCGCAAAAATTAATTATAATCAATCAACTTTTCAGTTACTGACTCCAAATTATTATCCACATGAAATCGTCGAATGCTCCAGCGGTATTTCGGCGACTGCGAAATAATTTTATAAACCCCGACGGCGCCGATATAGCCGGCGTTCTTAACCGCCTGAATTACTTTATCATTATAAAATCCGGCCGGATAGGCAATAAAATCGATAGTTTTGCCCAAATTTTCCTCTAAAACTTTTTTGCTATTTTCAACTTCATTTTTTAAATCTTCATCGGATAAAGTATCCAGGTGCGGATGAGTGACCGAGTGACTGCCGACAGCCATTCCTGCCTCGCTCATTTCTTTGATTTGGGCCCAAGAAAATGCGTCAGCTCGTCCGACCCAGCTGGTAATGACAAAAAAAGTCGCCACAAAGCCGTATTTTTTTAATAAGGGAAAAGCGTATTGATACTGCTCTTTATAACTATCATCAAAAGTAATGGCAATGGCTTTTTCTGGCAAGGGCTTGCCACTATCAAAATATTCTATCAGTTGGTCTAAATAAACTGCCTGATAACCATTTTCTTTAAAATATTTTAATTGCTGCTCAAAAATTTCCGGCGTCACGGTGAAGGCTTTGCGATTTTCATCGGCGTTTTCGGGCAGCGGTCCTAAATGATGATAATTGAATACAGGAAATCTGATTACTGCATTATCCGCCGGAGGTTGGTATTGAGAAGGACTGGCTGATAAATTTTCGCTGGAAAATATTTGTTTATAATCCTGGCTGGTTTTACTTGGCAGCGGAGAAAATTTTATATTGCTACTTTTAAGATCAATTGTGCTGCCGCCCTGCCACCATAAATAAAAAACCACGCCAATGGCGACAACTGCGAGAATTATTAAAGAATAGATAAATTTTCTCATTTCAGCCGTTTTATTCTTTCTAAAATTTGCTCTGCTGTTTTTTCAGCTTCTCGATTAGGAGATTCGCTAACCGTACCCAAAGCGATCAGAGAAGAAAGAATTGATTCCTTAAGACGCTCTAATCTGTCCTCTTTTTTTGAATCCGATGCTTTCTCAATCGCAGGCATGATTTCTTCTTGAAAAATTTTCATCTCGTCGCTAAATAACTTCTCTGCAATTGGCAAAGTAGTTTCTTTTGATTCTTGATTTTCTATTGGGGTTTGTTCTCTCATTGAAATATCATTTGTTTTTCTTGAGAAATCAAAGATTGCCAGAGGGTTTCATCGCCAGATTTAAGAATACTGATTTTTTGCTTTAAAAGAGAATTGAAGTTTTTTATTTCTTCTCGCGTGGCCGCACCCAAATACTGAGCCAGGGCGCCATAGGCGGAAAAATTCAAATTACTGACTCCGGACCAAAAACGAAACTCGCCCTTTGGAATCCCAGCATTGCTTAAAATATTAATAATTTCTTTTGCCAATAAAATTTCATTAGACATAAATATTTATCATAAGCGAAGCTTGAAATTGGTTCGTTCGATCAAAGAGAAAATAAATTTTCTCTTTTCCCTCGCTGCCAATTATAAATTTAGTACCGCTACGGGGAGTCGAACCCCGTTAGATGCAAAACCCATCTAACGGGGCAAGCCCCGGTTATATGGCCTTGCCCGCCTAAATTTTCATGTAGCCCTAGGGAGAATCCTCCTTCGCAAAGGCTTCGGAAGGACGCAGTCGAACTCCCCGCTTGATGGCTGACCAATCAAGATTTTGTACCGCTACCGGGATTCGAACCCGGGTTCCCGCCGTGAGAGGGCGATGTCCTAGACCAGGCTAGACGATAGCGGCAATTCTGATGAAAATTTAACATATTTTAACTCTTTTTTCAATTACCCCCTTGACAAGTGAACGTTCGTTCAGATAAAATTAGGTTATGAAGAAAATTTCATTTAAAAATACCGACTGGCAAAAAACCGTTCAAAAATTGCGGGAATTTTACTTTCGACGCAAACGGCTCCCCTCCTACCGGGAGATGGCAAGGCTTTTGGGTTTCAAATCGGTTAACGCGGCCTGGCGCGTGGCTAAAAAATTGGTTGAGTTTAATTATTTGGAAAAAGACAGCGCGGGCCGGCTCATTCCGAAAAATTTGGCGCACGAGCTCAAAGTGCTGGGAACGATAGAAGCTGGCTTACCCACCTTGGCTGAGGAAGAACTGATTGACACAATCTCTCTTGACCAATATCTGCTCACGCGTCCGGAAAAAAATTATATGCTGCGCGTGACCGGCCGCTCAATGCTTGGCGCGGGTATTGCGCCAAATGACTTGGTCATTGTGGAGGCGGAGCGCGAACCGAAAAACGGCGACATCATTATCGCCGAAGTGGACGGCTCCTGGACCATGAAATATTTTCAAAAAAGAGGCAAAGAGATTGTACTGATGCCCGCCAACAAAGACTACCCAGCGATTTATCCCAAACAGGAACTTAAAATCGGCGGAGTCGTGGTTTCGGTGATTAAAAAATATTATTAAAAAAGCCCTGCTCAAAGCAGGGCTGACGAAGCTAGATATAGAAGGTTAGGATTTACTTGCCAGCGCAGTTTGACCTGAAAAACTGCGCCATTTTTTCTGATTCAATTATCTGAAGATGTCTGACCAAGTTAAACGGAGCGGGTCTAGGTGACCCCAAACTGCCGTTTCGCAGGTACTGCTGCTGCCAAAGAATTTCCCAATCTTCTATGGCATCCTGCGGTACCCAAGGCGACTTCAAGCATTCTCGCGTTTCGCAACTTTGGCAAATCAGCGGGTGGTCTCCATCAGCAGACAACGAAAATCCGGTAATTTGAATCGACGTCGGCATGTCACACCTCCTTTGTATCTAATTTTTTCTAAAAGAACAAAAACCCCGCCTCCGGGGTTTTCTGTTAGCTTATTCTTATCTTTTATAGATCATATTCGTTAATTTTATTTTACTAGATTCTTCTGTCTAAATCAAGTTTTCTTGTCCACAGCTCAATTATTCATGAACAATTGCCTATCGTGCGAAATAAAAAATAAAAAGCCTCACGATGGTGAGGCTTTTCGAGACAGATTAGATTCCTAATGTTTAGGATGAATCAGTGAATTAATCAAAATCGTCACAAAGAGCGCTCCACCAGATATTGATACATTATCAGCTTCATAAATTATATCAAAATCTGACGGATTTTTATGAGAAGGCAAACGTTTGCGTATGTTTATAGCCGCCCTGATTGAGGCTCTTAGATAAAAATCGCCCTCATCGCGAATTCCCACAAGAATTCCTTTCTCTCCAAACCACCAGCCCAGTATTATTTTTTTTTGTGAATCGTTTTGATTACCGTGCTTAGCGGCATTGTGCAATACCCCCAAAATTATGTAGTTTAGAAATGCATCCATTTCATGAACATCTATAACGCTCGCTGTAATCTTCCCCCCGAAGTGCTCTTTAATGGCCGCAATAAACATCGCTGAATATATTCCATAAAATTTTTTACTCGTGTACGTGCGAACATCCATTTTCACCCTTATTCCTCTGGGTGACGCCACTAATCCTAAAGTTTCGGTTTCTTTATATCCAATGTCTTTTAAAAGTTGCTGCGGCGGCTTTAATCTAAACATAATTTACTCCCTCCTTTTATAAGAACAATTTCACTTTATAGTGTTCCAGTATTATAAACGATTTTTAAATAATGTCAATGTTTAAAACCGTTATTTTAGCCACGCTTTTTCCTGCCTGACTAAAAGCTCGCTCGCTCGCTCGGGCTCGGCCATAATTTCTTTTACTATTTTTTCCATCCGAATACTTTGAGATCCTTTAATTAAAATTATATCGCCTTCCTGAATTAAATTTTGCAAAACTCGAGCCGCCTCCTCCGAATTGGCAAAATGAAAAATTTTGTCCTCGGCCAGCCCGCCTTTTCTGGCTTGTTCGACAATAAAAAGCGAACGCTCCCCGACGGTTAAAAGTAAATCAGCGCTTTGCGCCGCTTTGGCGCCAACTTGCCGGTGCGCTTCTTCGCTGAAGGAACCCAGCTCCAGCATATCGCCAAGCACCGCAATTTTTCGTCCTTTGGTCTTGGCTAAAACTTCCAGCGCCGCCAGGGTGGCGATAGGAGAAGCATTATAGGTGTCATCAATAACCCAAGAATTTTTAATGCCTTTAATCAGCTGCAGGCGGCCAGGGGGGAGTTGATAATTTTTCAGCGCCTGGGAAATTTCCACTAAATTCATTTTGAAAATTAATCCCACAGCTACAGCCGCCAAAACCGGACAAATTTGGTGAGCGCCCAAAAGTCCGGTTAGGCGAAGGGGCACGTTAGAACCCAGATAATCAACCTTAAAACTAATCGCCGCTTGGGATAAATCGTCCAGGTGCGCTTCCAGCTGCGAAGCCTGCAAATCGGCATCAGGATGAAATCCGTAGCCAAAAACCTTGGCTTTGGTTTTTTCCGCCATCGCCCGCACTCGCTCATCATCAAAGTTCAAAATAGCCCAGCCGTCTTTATCTAGGCTTTTTATTAAATTAGCCTTTTCCTGCGCTACCTGCTCCGCTCCTTGAAAAAACTCCACGTGCACGGGGATGGCGCCAATGGCGGTTACTACTCCGATGTAGCAGCGCACAAAACTAACCAAATAGGCAATGTCGCCAATTTTGTCTGCACCCATTTCTAAAACTAAAATTTCTGGGTAATTTCTGGTGTATAAAATTCCGAGCGAACCCGCAATTATGACTTTCAGCCAATGAAAAAAAGATTGCCCGCCCGTTTCCTGGCCCAAAATAGTTAAGGGCACGCCCAGTTCATTGTTATAATTTTTTTGATTCCGCCGGACGTTAAATTTATTTTTTAGCACGGCGAAAATCGCCTCCTTTGAAGAGGTCTTGCCAACGCTGCCCGTCAATCCCACAACCGTGGGCCGATAGCGCCAAAGCGTGGCTTTCGCCAGAATTTTTAGAATAAAAATTAATAAATCCCTGACCATAAATATTAATTGCCGATCATTGTTCGGGCGGAATCTCATAATAATTTAAAAGATATTGGGTGAGGTCAGAAAAAACCGGAGCCAGCGAATCGGAAGCGAATTCAATGCCTTGCGGCTTTTCCATTTGCAAATATATTAAAAATTTAGGATTATAGGCCGGCGCATAACCGGCAAAGGAATGAATTGTTTGATCGGAATAGCCGGGCTTGTCTGCGTTGGGAATCTGAGCGGTACCGGTTTTGCCGGCGACAAAATAATTTTTTACTTTAATTTTATCGTAACCATTGCGAACCGTGCTAACCAGCATTGCAGTCAATTCGCTGGCGGCTAAAGGAGAAACGACTTGTCTTAAAACCTGAGGTTGAGTTTTTATCTCTTTGCCGTCGCTTTGAACAATTTTTTCCACAAAATACGGCTTCATGAGCTTGCCGTTATTGGCGATCGCCGCAATGGCGTCCGCCATCTGAAGCGAAGTGACGGAAATTCCTTGACCGAAAGAAGCGGTGGCAAAGTTTACTTCATGATTTTGCCCTATATTATATAGGCTTCCGGAAGCTTCCCCGGCTAAATCAACTCCCAAGGGTTCCCCAAAACCAAAAGCTTCAACATAATTTTTAAAAATATCTGCGCCAATTGAGCGCTGCACATATATCGCGCCGGTATTAATCGATTTTTCCAAAACTTTAGTCATAGAACTTAGACCGTAACTCAAATTATGAGCGTTGTTGATGGTGTAGCCTCCGATTTTAACTGAGCCGGTATCAACATAAGTTGTTTCGGGCGTGATTTTATTTGTATCCAGACCGGCCGCCATGGTAACGGGCTTGAAGACCGAACCGGGTTCGTAAACTTTTTGGGTACAAGGATTTAAAAAAACATTTATATTTCCAACCTTATTATATTCGTTGGGATTAAAATTTGGAAAAGCCGCCATGGCTCGTACAGCGCCGGTTTTTGGATCCATAACAATGGCGCAACCTTCGGTCGCTTTCCATTTTTCCAAAACTGCCTTTAATTTCTGTTCAATGATATATTGAATGTTCTGGTCCAGGGTCAAATAAATATTATCTCCATCCTGAGCCGGAGCCAAATTATAATCATTAAATAACAACCACTGACCCAGGGCGTCTTTTTCTGACTTTAAAAATCCACTGTTACCGGCCAGTTCTTTTTCATAATAGCCCTCAAGACCATACTGGCCTTGGCGCTGATTATCATTTATACCAACAAAGCCTAGGGCATGACAAGCCAGGGTGTCCTGCGGGTACCAGCGCCATTGCTCGCCGGTTAAATAAACGCCGGCCAATTTTAAGTCTTGAATTTGCTGAGCCACCTTGTCATCTAATTTTGATTTTAACGGCTCATAGGGATCGCCTGGTTTTTGCAGTTTTTCTAAAATTTTTTCTTCCGGAATTTGCACCAAAGGTGCCAAGGCCCGCGCTACTTCGTTTTTATCCAAAACTTCTTTGGGGACCAAAAAAACCGTCTGGTAATTGCGGCTGATGGCCAAGGGATGCCAAATATCATTTTTTTCCTGAATAAAAATTTCCCCTCTTTGGGGAACTATTTGCTCATTGAAACCGTGCTGATCCTGTGCCATCGCGACATAAAAATTATGCTTCAAAACTTGCAAATAAAAAAGGCGTGCTAAAATACAGCCAACCACGCCAACGATGAAAAAAAAGATTACAAAATAACGTAAATTGCCAAATTTTTTCTTCATTTTTTTAAAAAACCCCAGCAGGAATTGAGCTATTCGGACAGAGCGAAAAAACCAGGAGTAATTTTTAAATAATTTGCCTTCTCAATTATCACCAAATTCAAATCCTTGGCCGCCTGCTCCAAATTGTTGAGCGAGCGCGTCTGCGTTAAAGAAACCGTCAGAGACTGAATTTTGTCCTGACTTTGCTGCAATGTTTTTTGGAAAGCGTGCAATTCAAAATTCTTTGCAACTAAATTGTTGACCTGCATCAGATAAAAAACGCTCAAACCCACCAGCACAAAAATTATGGTCAAACTCAGGGCTATTTTGCCTCTTTTTGGAATCGACAACTCGGAATTTGGGTGAGTTTTATAGTAGGTCATTATAATAATCTTACGGCTCTCAATTTGGCAGAGCGGCTGCGGGGATTGGCGAATATTTCTTCACCTGTTGGCGTTAGCGGCTTTTTAGTTAAAATTTCTAACTTTTTTTCTTTGGCGCTTTGACGAAAAAAATTTTTAACAATTCTATCTTCCAGCGACTGGAAAGAAATAATTACCAGGCACCCTTCGCCGGCTAAAACACGAAGGGACTGAGGTAAAAACTTTTTAAGATTTTCCAGCTCATCATTGACCGCAATGCGTAAAGCTTGAAAAGTTCTCGTAGCAAAATTTGTCCGGCCATGTTTATATTTTTCGGGAACGGCCCGACCAATAACTTCGAGCAATTCCCTGGTTGTTTCTATGGATTTTAATTTTCTGGCTTTGCCAATTTCTAGTGAAATTTTTCTGGCAAATTTTTCTTCGCCGTACTCTTCCAATATTTTTTCTATTTCTAGCGGCGACCACTGATTAACAATCTGATGTGCCGTTATTTCGTTACTTTGCCAATAGCGCATATCAAGCGGCTCATCTTTCAGAAAAGAAAATCCTCGGCCGCTCTCTTCCAACTGATCCGACGACATTCCCAGATCCAGCAAAATTCCATTGACCGGCGAAAAATTATTTTTTTGAACTATCTTTTCGAGGTCTCCAAAATTATCGTTGACAAAAATCATGCGACCCGCCACCCTCTCTCCATTAAATTTTTTTTGCAGACGCTCGATCGTTTCCTTATCTAAATCCAAGCACAAAATTCTGCCTCCCGGTGTAATATGTTTTAAAATTTCCTGCGCGTGGCCTCCTCCACCGCAGGTGCCATCAATAAAATTCTCGCCAGGTCGGGGATCCAGATACTTAATGACCTCGTCTTTGAGGACGGGAATGTGAGCCATAATTTTACCCTCCCCAGTCTGTAGCTAATTCAAAATTTAAAAAATCATCTAATCTACGTTTTTCAAAATCCCAACTCAGATAATTTTGATGCCATATCGCCTACTTCTTTTTCCGTCTTTTGTTTATAAGATTCCCAACGTGCTTGGTCCCAAATTTCCAAATGATTGAAAACGCCGGCAATCACAACGTTTTTGCCGATACTGGCATAATGTTTTAAATAATCAGGAATTAAAATCCTGCCCAGTGCATCAAAATCTACATCAGCCGCACCGGATAAAATCACTCTGGCCAAACCCCTTGCCTCAATTTGTCCGGTTGGCAATTTGTTTAATTTTTCGGCCAGCTTTTGCCACTCGTCTAAGGGATAAAGAGCCAAACAATTATCAAGACCCCGGGTCAGCACCGCTCCACGCCCCAATTCTTTTCGCAGTTTGGCCGGAATTGCCAAACGTTTTTTTTCATCAATAGTGTGTTTGTATTCTCCTATGAGCATCTTTTTTTCTATCCCCCAAAAGGCGAACGGCAAGGCCTTGAGCGAAGACCGGCGCCCGGAGGGTAGGGTTGGCGTGGGTGGTCGGAAGTGAAAGGCTTTGCCGTTCGCCGACCCCACTAAGTTATCCCCAGAAATGGCAAGTTATTAACAGAATTATCCACAATTTCCCACTTCGCTCTCATTCTATTCCACTTATTAAATTGCGTCAACCACCTTAATGCACGCTTATTTTCAATTTTATTTTAATATTATAATTTTCTATAAATAACAAAAAAATGGCTCAAATGAGCCAGTTTTTCAATAATAACTAAAAACTATCAACTAATAACTATTTTAAGTTGTCCACCGTTTGTCCACAAAAAGAAAAATACTGTGGGCAAGGCAGGTCTCGAAACTGCGGTATCGTCGATGTGAACGACGCGCTCTACTTCGCCCCGTTAGATTTGGGCTGTGGGCACATCTGGACTCGAACCAGAGACCTTTCCGATGTGAACGGAACGCTCTACCAACTGAGCTATGTGCCCAAGAATCTAACGGGGCAAGCTGAACTAAGTGCCCCAATCTGCCGTCATCGCAAGACGGCAGATTTATTCGATAAATCTAATTTTATTCACCAGCTTCTCGTGCGGTTTTTCCAAAATATCGTGCACAAATCGGTCAAACATATGAAAGCGATAATCGAATTCTTGAGTAGCCATGGCGGCGTATTCAATTTCTTTACCGACTTCCGATTCCATTTCAGCCAAAAAGTTCATCAGTTTTCTGCGCGAGATGCTGTCCCCTACTAAAAATAAATCAACGCGACTGTTTTCCGTATTTAAAAATACCCCGGCGATCAACGCCATCTTCATCCGGCCAATTCTTAAAATTTTTTTGAGCATTTTTTCTTTTGAGGTCGGGCTCGATTTCAAAATTAAGCTTTGAAGTTCGTTATAAAAATCGAAGTCTGAATTGACCGAGAAATATAAACCGCCCTTTATCTGTTTTTTCCGATTCCCTTTGATTTTTATCTGTCGCAACAAACCGATGCTTTTCAAGCTCCTGATTTGTTTTCTTAATTCGCGCTTTCTTGTTTTAGTTTTTTTTATGATGTCCACCAAAAGAAACTGCTTTTGGGGATTACGCAAGAAAAGTTTTAGCAATTTAAGTTTGACCGGAGATTCAAACAGTTGTTCTAATATTTGTTCTGACATACTAGGTAGTAGAAATTTGGCTAGTTTTAATTTTTTTAAAATTTAAATTTAAAACAGCGATTTCTATCCTTTCATTCCCTCCTGCCGCCAACTAGTAATTACTTGGCTGTCTGCCAAATTTTCACTACCTGGCATATATTAATAAGGCCCCTCCCGAGACCCCTTTACCGTTTACATATCTAAAGATTAGTATTTTTTATTGCTTGTGTAAACCCCCGCACCAAATTTGTTATTAAAATTTGCCAAGGGGAGAAGCATTCCTTCGCTTTTTGATTTTTGAAAAAAGTGATATAATCTAAAGGCATGGTCAAAACTGAAGAGATTTTAATCAAGGGTGCCAAAAACAAAAAATCAATTTGTGATATTTTTTGTTACGAACCAGAAAACATTGAAGAAGCGTCACTGGGAAATTTATATATGGTGGCGGAGTTAAACGCGGACGAAGATTCATCGCATTTAATAAGTCTGATAAGCTCGCTCATTAAAAGAGAATATTATGACTCGGCACACCGCGGACCGCTGGATTCGCTTGAAGCAAGTTTAAAAAAAGCTAATTTGACTTTAAAAGAGCTAACCAACAAAGGAAATTTGGAATGGTTGGGTAAGCTTCATTTTATCTGTGCCGCTATTAATAAAGAGCAGGATTTATTTTTGTCGCAAAGCGGCGATGCCCAAGCGTATCACTATCGCGAAGGCAGCCTGACCAACATTACCAAAAAAATTGTTCCCCCGCCGGCCAAACCCCACCCGGCAAAGACTTTTCAGAGTGTGATTTCGGGCAAAATTGAGCCGACCGATAAATTATTTTTTGCCACACCAAAACTTTTTGAATTTTTTGACGTTCAAGGGTTTAAACAATTATTTGATTTCCCAAAAATTGAATTGATATCAGATCAAATAAATAAAACTTTACGCGAACAAAAAAAGATATTACCAATGAGCGCGCTGCTTATTGAAATTGTGCCGGAAGTAGAACCTGTTGCCGCCGCTGAAGGAAAAAAGAATTTTATAACTCCGCCGATTAGATTAGAAGAACTTTTACAATAAAATAAGTATAGATACCATATATAAAAGGGACTAAAAAAATTCGGCACCTTTATGGCAGCACCTTTAAAAAAGAAAAAGGAGGTATCCTTATGACCAAATTTCTGCAACGGCTTTCCTTCTATAAAAAAAATTGGAAACTAGGCTTGCATCTTCTGCTTCATACAAAAAGATTTGGTGTGAATAATGAACGGTGGAGCCGATTTGACTCCTGGGTCTTTGGAAAACCAACCATTAAAATAATTTGGGATATTGTAAGGATTCTTCCTATAATTGACAACTACAGAGGAATGAAATTCCGTGCAGGAGTGCTTCACTTTATGACCGACGAGCAATATAAGCACGCCTTTGGAAAGGATAAAAGTGAAGATTGGATCTAAGCAAAGACCAAATTGAGCGAAGAAAATATATTACAATTCCTAGACGAGCACCAACCATTTGGTGCTCTTTTTTTAAATATTAAAACAAAAATAACCGCTTAAGGGCGGTTATTTTAAGACTCAATATAAATATTTAGAAATTTATTTTATTTCCGCTGTCGCTCCAGCTGCTTCCAGTTTCTTTTTTATTTCCTCGGCCTCTTCTTTTTTAACCCCCTCTTTGACTATCTTTGGCGCTCCTTCGGCCATGTCTTTGGCCTCTTTGAGCCCAAGACTGGTTATCTCGCGGATAACCTTGATTACGTTTATTTTTTGCTCGCCCGCCGATTTCAGCTCAACATTGAAGCTAGTTTTCTCTTCCTTGTCCGCCGTAGCTTCAGCGGAGGCGGAGGCTGCCGCTACTGCCGCGACTGGCGCTGCCGCCGAGACGCCGAATTTCTTCTCCAAAACCTTGACCAATTCGGCCAAGTCCAAAACAGATAACTCTTCTATCTGCTTTACTAAATCTTTAAATTTAGCTGGCACTTCAATTTTTTCTTTTTCTTCTGACATATTGAATCGATACTAATATACTAATTGATACTAATGATACGAATAAAATTGGTATTAGTATAATTCGTATACATTCGTATATTGGTATCGCGTTTTATTTTTTTATTTGTGATAATACATAAACTAAATTTTTCAAATTTCCCTGCAATACATTCATCAGTCCGGTCAAGGGCGAAGCGATTGAGCCCGCTAAATTAGCCAACAATTCTTGGCGCGAAGGCAGTTTTGCCAAACTAATGATGGCTGGGCCATCAAAAAAATTATTGTTTAAAATTCCGCCTAAAATTTTTATGTGTTCCTCGGTCTTGCCAAATTCATATACGGTTTTTGCCGGCGCAACTTCGTCCTGATAACCCAAAACCAAGGCAATTTGTCCGGTCATTTTTTTTGTATTGACCTGGCCGACTCCCGCTTGTTTAAATGCCAAATCGATCAAAGTTTTTTTGGCAACTTTTATTTCCATATTTTGAGCTTTCAATTTCCGGCGCAACTCGGTGATTTTAGCCACGCTCAAGCCTGTGTAGTCGGCAAAAACTGCCGCCTTTATTTTAACTAAGCGCTCTGCTAAATCTTTAACTAAATTTTGTTTTTGGGTTTTAGTTAACATAATAAATAAAAAACGCCATTTCCAGGCGTAAATAACGATTAGCTATTAGCGATTTGCTATAAGCTATTCTCCGCCTGGGCAGGACTTATTTCTCTTTTACTCTCTGGGATTTACCCCGAGCGTAGCGAGGGGCCTGCTTTCTTGGGCTTATATTCGATTATGATTGCATTTTACTTGCCCTTAATTTTTTGTCAAGGGTTATCCGCGCATTGGCGAAAATTTTGTTAAAATTCTGGCCGAGGCGAGCGTTAAAAATTTGCGTGATATGGTGGGGCCCTGACCGTCAGGTCGGGGCGTTGTGGATAGCAAATTTAGCGAGCCGAGGCCTTAGAATTTTTCAAAATTTTACGCCCTGCGCGGCGGTTTTTTCCGCCGCTTTTTTGACGTCAAAAAAGCGGCAACAAATTCTATTTCAAATACTTCGCTTTATTCCAATTATGCTCATCCAGGGTTTTGCTATAAACCGCCGGACTATTTAAGGGATGTAAAAAATATAAATAATCTGACTGCTGCGGATAGATTGCCGCCTTAATTGCCTCAATGCCCGGATTAGAAATGGGCGTGGGCGGCAAACCTTTATTTAGATATGAATTGTAGGGCGATATAATTTTTGTATCATCAGAAGTTACTTGCCTGTCTTTTTTACCGGTAATATAATTTACCGTCGCATCCGATTCCAGCGCCATGCCTATTTTCAGACGATTTAAAAAAATTCCGGCAATGGTCGGCATTTCTTGTTCGTTCAAAGCTTCCTGCTGCACAATTGAAGCCAGCGTCACAACCTCATAGATTGTGCGGTGCTGCCGTTCAATTTCCGCCCGCCAGGCGGGCGTTAATTTTTTATCAAAATTATCCAAAAACTTTTTGATTATCTCTTCTTTTTTAATATCTTTGTTAAAACGATAAGTATCGGGGAACAAAAAACCCTCTAAGCTCAGGTCGGGCGAAACTTCACCCAAAAATTTGTATTGCAGCTGGAACCCGTCAATTTTTTCTTGATCTAGAGCGCTGGCAGATTTTATCCCATTTTCCAGCAGCCGATCTTTTATTTGGCTGGCGTCAAAACCCTCCGGAAAAGTAACTTGGATTTCGTTGGAAATAACTTTGCCGCCGGTGATAATTTGCAAAATTTCTGGAATGCTTAAGTTGGGACTTAAAGCATAGTCGCCCGCCTGCAAATTTGCTTGCTGTTTTTCATACCAAACATAGGCCTCAAACCAAAACTGGCTGCGAATAAAATTTTCCGAGCGCAACTTGGCAGCAATGGCTTTGACGCTTTCCCCTTTGGCAACGCTAAACAACGACTGCTCGCCGTTACCTTTGTCGGCCGGCGAATAGATTTGATAATAAATATAAGAGAAGCCAAAAGTAATGGCCAAAACTATCAGGGCAAAAAGCGAAATAAAAAAAATAAGCCATCTGCCCTTGTCTGATTTTTTAGTTTCTACGAGTTGTTCTTCCATATTAATATTTAACGACGTGCGACGTCCCAAAAATTACGTAATGTTAGGACGTCGCACGTCGCCATATTAATTAACCTTCTATTAATGGCACGAAAGCAAAACCGGGAAATTCTTTTTCGCTAAATTTATTGGCTGATTTTTTAGTGATCAGCCAGATGCTGCTCTTTATCGGCAAAACCATTTTGCCGCCAATTTTTAGCTGCTCCTTCCAGGCGTCAGGAATATTTTGAGCGCTGGCGGCCGCAATTATTTTATCAAATGGCGCGTTTTCTGGCCAGCCTTTGGTTCCGTCGGCGCAAATAAACTCCTCAATGCCTTTCTCAATAAAATTATACTTGGCCACGTTGTTTTTGCCAAATTCGCAAAGCTCGCCTATTCGCTCAATGGCATAAACCTTTCCTGTATCAGCAACGCAGTGAGCCAACAGCGCGCTTGTCCAGCCCGAACCCGCTCCAACATCCAAAATTTTTTCACCTACTTGGGGTTGCAACAACTCAAGCATAAAAGCGACGGTTAGGGGCTGAGAATTGGTTTGACCAAAACCGATTGGTAAGGGCGCATTAACACCGGCTTCATTTTTTAACTCGTCGGGCAAAAAATCAGCCCGATTGATGTTTTTGAAAGCTTCAATCAATAATTGTGTTTTTAAATATCCGCTGGTTATCAAATTATCAACTAATTCCAAATAGCTCATTTTATTTGCCAAAAATATTTATTTTTGCTATATTATAAATAGCTCTTTTCGCTGATCACTTTATTAAATTAAATCAACAAAAAAAGGAGGAAGAATGGAGAAGTTCGAATTGGAATTCCCGAAAGGACTACCAGAGGAGCACAAGCACCATTTTGAGGTGCATCATCACCTGCTAAACCTTTTCCGAGCGGCAGCCATGGAATGCCATTCATTTTCTTTTCGGGTAGAAAATGGAATCCATATTTTTAGGGTCCTGCCCCATGTGGCAGAGAAAATCGGCCTCCCGTCGCCCGTTATCGCCGACCCTGATCCTTGGGCAATCCATGCCCTGGTGGCCAAGTGCCTAATTCCTTTTTTCTGCCAGTAAACTCCTTTTAAGTTTTAATTTCTTGGTCCCATACGAAGCTGTGTGGGACTTTTTTTATGGAGAATGTTTAATCTCTATCACATCCCCGTCGCGCACCACGTACTCTTTACCCTCGGTCCGAATCAAACCTCGCTCGCGCGCCCTGCCAAAGCCGCCGGCATTCAATAAATCCTGCCAATTGATAACTTCGGCTCGGATGAAATGCGTTTCAAAATCTGTGTGAATTACCCCGCCGGCTTGGGGAACTTTTGTCCCTTTCAGAATTGGCCAGGCGCGTGTTTCATTAGAAAGAATAGTGAAAAAAGTGACTAAATTCAAAAGCTCGTATGATTTCTTTATTAAAAAATCTAACTGCGATTCTGGTTTTAATCCCAAAGCTTTTCTATCTTCTGAATTGAGATCAGCAGCTTCTTCTTCGGCCAAAACATCCGTCACCAAAAAAGGCCAGGCTTTCTGTTGAAAAACTTTAACAAAGAGTAGGGTCGTCTCGTTTTCCTCGCCGTTCAATAAAAATAACATCGGCTTTAAAGTCAACAATTGGTAATTTTTAATAATTTTATTTTCCTCCTCGCTCCAGGGCTGCTGAAACAAAATTACGCCTTTTTCCAAAAAATCTACGGCCTTTTTTAAAACTGACATTTCTTTAGCCGCCTCCTTGGAACCAGACTTTAGTTTTTTCTCCAGAGCAGCGCGTCTTTTCTCTAATGTTTCTAAATCTTTTAACGCCAGCTCCGTGTCTAAAATTTCTTTTTCTTCAAACGGGTCAATCGTCGGCTGGGTGTTGACGACGCTGGAACTGGTAAAAAGGCGCAAAAGATAAATTATTGCATCGCACTCGCGAATATGAGCCAGAAACTGATTACCTAGTCCCTCGCCTTGATGCGCGCCGCGCACGAGCCCCGCAATATCAACAAATTCAACTGTGGCAAAAATCTTTTTTTCGGGATGCAACAAGTCAGCCAAAGCATCCAGTCTTTTATCCGACATTGCCACAACTCCCACATTTGGCTCAATGGTGCAAAAGGGGTAATTGGAGCAATCAACCTGCTTTTTGGTAATTGCCTGAAATAGCGTTGATTTACCAACATTGGGCAGGCCGACTATTCCGATTGATAATGACGAACCTTTCATAAATAAATTTAATTTGAAACCTGAAAATATTTATCCGTACCGTTCCAGCCCGCTGAGGCAGCCTGGAAAACGCCCTTGCCTCCGCCCGGAGTCGGAGCGCTGATGCCAGACAAAGTTATTGGCTCGGCCGGGTTTTCTAAATTGGCATAAAGCACGCATCTTGTGCCTGAGCTATCAATAATATAGCGATAAAAAGACTGCGTGGCGGTACCGGATTTGGGGTCTTTGGGCGCCAGGGAGGCGTATTGGGCGTATTGAGGATTTTTTGCTGCAAGTTCGGGCACCAGCGTCGCTGTGTCGTAATCGCCTGGTCCCCCATTTGGCATATAGCAGCCGCCAGCCGAAAGCACCTGGCCAATTTGCGCCAGCTCTGTTTTTCGCTTGGCGTCGCGCGCTTTGCCGGTGGTTGAGCTTAAATTTACCAAAATAATCGTCGCGATAACGCCGATAATCGCAATCACCACCAATAATTCCACCAAAGAAAATCCGCACCTCTTTTTGCGATGCCACCAATAAATAAATTTTTTCACATTTTCATTATATCATTCTAACCAACAAAAAACAGCTTTGATGGCTGTTTTTTCAGCAGGGCTCGTGGCTGATGTTATAACTATATTTCAACGGTCAAGTAAGTCTCTTTTAATGTCAGACTTAACAGTTAACTTCTCCCATATCTGGTATCTGATAAATACTGTAATAAAAATAGAAGTTGATATTTTCATTTCTTATGCGACAATAGGAAGAGTGAAAAAGAAGGAGGAACCTTTGCCTAAAGCGCTTTTTACCCCGATTTCTCCCCCCAATTTTTCTACTATCAACTTGCAAATATAAAGACCGAGTCCCGTCCCTTCCTGCGAACGGGAAAGAGACGAATCCAGCTGCGAAAATTTGGCAAAAAGCTTGCTCTGCAATTTCTTTGCTATCCCCTCGCCCTGGTCTATAACTTCTATTTTAGCGAATTTTGGAGAAAACCTGCTTACGGAAATTGTAATGGTTTGGCCGGCAGAGCTGTGTTTTACGGCATTATCAATAAAATTATAAATAACCTCTGAAATTTTCTCTTTGTCGCTTATTAAATTTATATTTTCATCTTTTATATCAATAGCTATTTTTACGTCTTTTTTACTCGTCACAACTTCCAGGGAGGGCAAAAAAGAAAAAATAAGTTCTTTTAAGTTAATTTTTTCCTTAGCAATGATTTCTCTGCCGCTCTCAAAGCGCGTTACTGTTAATACCCGCTTGATAATATGATTAAGTTTATGGCCTTCGGCGTTAATAATGTTTAGGTATTTTTGATATTCGGGATTTAGAGAATTATTTTGTTCTTTCATTATTTCGCTTAAGCCGATGATTGTGGTCAAAGGAGTCTTGAGTTCGTGGGTAGCAATATTTAAAAAATCGTCTTTCAATTTATTGACTTCACTTAACTGGTTTATGGTCGTCTTCGCTTGTTCCAGCTCGCTGATGTCTATCCCTGTGCTTAAAACCGTCTGCCTTTTACCCGGTCCATCTTTTATTACAACGCTGCCCCAACCGATATTCATCTGGTTTTTGTTTTTAGTCAAAATATGAGTTTCTAAATATTTAATCTCGTCTGCTTTTCCTTCAATCAATCCATCAAAAGCAACCCTTGCTTTAGCTATGTCTTTTACCGGAATAAAATCAGTAAACCAATCTTTATTCAAAATATCTTCTGGCTCGTATCCTAAAATTTCACAACCCCTTTTATTTATAAGAAGAATTTTTCCTTCCGGGCTAAGGAATAAAATTATAGCTCCGGCAACATTAAGGTACTTTTCGAGTTTCTTTTTTTCTTCCAGCACCGCGGCTTCCGCCTTGTTTTGCGCGCTGATATCCCTGACCGTTGCCTGAAGTATTTTCTTTCCGCCTTGCTCCATCCTGGTCAGGAGCACGGTGGCGGGGAAGTCCGCGCCGCCGAGCCGCTTGTGTGTCCATTCGAAGAAGTTGGATCCATCGTGCATGGCCTTCTCAATCATCTCCTTGGCCTTTAGGGCAGAATCACGTCCGTCCGGCTGCCGCTCGGGAGAAACATTCCAAGGTCCGAGACTCGAGAATTCCTCCGCATTCCTAGCCCCAAACATTTCCACTGTCGCCTGATTTCCGGACGTGAACTTCCAGGAAGGAGGTTCGAGGGTCATGATGGCATCACGGGAGCTTTCAAAGAGATTGCGGAACTTCTTTTCGCTCTCCTGCAATGCTTCCTCCGCCTTCTTGCGTTCGGTGATATCCCTTACTACTATAAACACCATCATCGGATTACCTTTGACATCGCTTACTAAATTAGGAGAGACAGATACTGTCATTTTTTTGCCGCCTTTATTGGTAAAAGGCATTTCTGCATTCCTTACCGAAGTCCCGGCAAAGACTTGCTTCATAATGTCGTTTGCCTTCTTTAATTCCGCTGGATCAGTCACCGAGCCGAGCACTTGCCCGAAAGGCAACCCCATGATTTCTTGGCTCTTAAGACTAAATATCTTTAAAAGAGCATCATTGGTATCAGTTACCTTCCCTTCGAGATTAATTACGGCCAGACCATCGCTCATCGTCTTAATCAATCCCTCGTTATAGGCTCGGGCCTTCGCTAACTTGTCAACTATTGATTGGAGTTTTTCGTTCTGCACCTTTAGCTCATCGTTTTTGTCATGGATTTCCACCTCCGCCTTCTTGCGTTCGGTGATGTCGCGAATAATACATACCATGCCTTCAATTTTCTCTTTTTTAATTACGGGGGAAGCAGAAACATCAATTGGGAATACTTGCTTTTTTTTATTAACTGCTTCTAATTCGAGCAGTTTAAAAGGTTTTCCTTTCAACAGTTCAAAAAAAAGCTTTATAGATTTCAATGCAGAAATTTTTGTCAAATACTTGGTGAAATGCGTACCCAAGGACTCCGAGGCGTTAATCTTAAACATTTTTTCTAATGTCGGATTAACATAGGTGAGAAATCCTTGCCTGTTTGTTAAAAGCATGCCCTCTCCGGAGGTTTCAACCAGTATTTTATATTTTTTTTCCAATTCTTTAAAAATCTTCTCCCTCGCCTTATGCTCAATGTTATTCTCTGAATATTGTTTGGTTTTCTTTTTTATATTTTTGATAACTTTCATAATTTACCCCCACACCAGAACGCCATGGACGTAAGCTCCCACACCTCGCAAGGTGTGAGGTAAGTCTATGGTGTGGGGGTTTATGTTTAAAAAAATACAAAAACCGCGATAAGTTTTTGTATTGCTGAGAACTATTTGTCAAAAATTGTCTTAACTTTAGCCAACAAATCTTTAATTTCAACCGGTTTTTCCAATACGCCTTTTATCACGCTCAGTTCGTTAAGTTTTCCCAGAGATTCCTGAAAAGCGCTTGAGGCAATGGGCAGGGCCGAAACTAAAAGAACGGGAATATTCTTTAATTTTTCATCCTGGCACATTGATTTGCAAACGTCTATTCCGCTAACTTCTGGCATCATAATATCAAGAATTATAAGATTACAAGAAATGTCCGTTCTTATTTTCTCTAAGGCTTCTTTGCCACCATAAGCAACATCAATTTTATAATTGGGCGTGCTGCTAAGGGCGGCTTTAAAAGTTTCCGCTGTATTTTCGTCGTTATCAACGACAAGAATGTTCATAAGTTTTTGTTATTGTTAATATTATCGAAAATATTTTTTAATAATATTCAAATTTTCTTCAATTGGGCGAAGGCGCTCCTTCGCTTCCTTATCGGATTCCCGGGAAGAAAAACTTATCTTTTTGCCAAAAGTCTTTTCGTATTGAAGAATAAGCAAGGCGACAATTTCTGCCGGGTCTTTATTGATTTTTAGCACCTTCCCGTTTTCTTCATTGATAATTAAGCCGTCTATCTTTCCCGCTATCTGGATTGCTTCGTCCCCCTTATGAGAACGCATTTGTGTTATCGTGTCGCTGATTATTTCGTAAAACAACCTCTCCTGTTTTGGCACATCTTGATATTCGTGCAAAGTCCCTCTGCTAACCCGGCGCTTTATAATCAATCGACTGACAATTGCAAACGCGATGCCGACCAAAAGCGTAATCGCACCGTAAAGAATCAGCTGGCTAAGAAAAATTCCGGCAATTTTTCGCTCAACGGTGAATTCAAATTTTGAAATTGCCGGAACTTCTTGACCTTCATAGACAATGTTGCTGGAAGCAATATACTTGCCAGGCGGCAAACCAAAAGGAATTTGAATATTTTTTACAAAACTGGCCGTTGTTTCTACGGCTACGGTTTCGCTATAGCTAACAACAACATCATCTTCATCGCTATCAAGAATTTGGTAATCAATGGTAACGTCGACCCTTTGTCCCGCGCCAAAGTTTATTAATTTGACCGAGATAGGCAGAAATTCACCCGGCGCTACTTTAGAAATCAGCTTTCCGCTCCCCGTCTCCACCCCTTTTGTCTCTGACTCCGCTGCCAAAACTTGGAAACTGCATCTTGCTACAAGAATTAATAAAATCGAACCAGTAAATACTAGCAATTTTAGCTTTCTAAATTCTGTTTTTAGATTTATTTTCATCTTCTGGTAAAACAGCCGATTTAACTTTCACGCCAGAGATTTTACCCAAAGATCCGGTTATCGCCCCCAGC
>Ga0315274_10000274_pt1 | contig 79474 bp, 86 predicted proteins | sample YL17G02_20_MG_FD_203700 | JGI IMG/M metagenome (GOLD analysis project Ga0315274, IMG submission 203700) | Sediment microbial communities from Yellowstone Lake, YNP, Wyoming, USA - YL17G02_20 | ecosystem: Environmental > Aquatic > Freshwater > Lake > Sediment | place: USA: Wyoming | collected... | reverse complement strand
AATGAGGATTTAGAAGGCAAGAGGATATATATAAAAGATGCGACGGGAACCGTCGGCATTGGCGAGAGAGTGGGGGAGGTAATCGAAGTAATGGGAGGCAAGGTTGTGACGATAGAAAAGGCTGCGCCGGAAGATTCTGACTGTCTGGTTACCGGGGATCTTTCAAAGAAAATTGCGAGGGTATTCTCGTGCACTGTGGGTAAGGGGAAGACGGATTTTGATCTGGAAGTTGTTTTGGGTAGGCAATTTGCCAAGAGGTATTAATCTTCGGGCAGATCTATTTCCGGGGTTTCTTTGTGAACCAGCTCCGGCGGGGTGAACGAGACGTAGTCGATTTTTTCAGGGGGGAACGAAGGCGCGTTTCCTCTTATAAACACCTTAACTTCCCCATTTTCTATAGACTTTATGAGTACTTGGAAGGTATTCCCGAGGTTTATAAACTTGCGGAGTCTGGCTGCCAGGTCGTCTGGAAGTCTGCCGATGTACTTTCCGTCTTTTGTTACAATCGAAACTCTGTGCGGGTGGGGGAGAAGATTTACTTCGTCTCCGGAGTCCAGGGAAGCCAAGACTGTCTTATCCCCTATATGTATCAGCGGAGCTATTTTGGTTTTCCCGGCTTCCTCTAAGAAAATTTCGGCTGATAAAACAGATGTTGGCTGCGATTTATCTATCTTTTTCCCTATAACTCTCCATTTCTCCAGGGCCTTGATTGCAATCGGGTTCGCAGAGTCAATTTTAAGAACTTTCTGGGCGGTTAGCCTGGCCTTTGTTATTAATCCGAGTTCGGCATATGCCCGGGCAAGCCTATTGAGCGAGTCTATGTCGTTGGGGTTTTCCTTAAGAATCTGAACATTGGTATCAACCGCGTCCTTCCATGCGCCGGCCAGGGCTTGATTGATGGCTTTTTGGGCAAGTGAAGTTTCCATCTTAACTTTAATTGAGTATAGAAGTATAATCTGTGTTGTCAAGAACTTATGAGCGGGCATTCCCACTATGCAACAATAAAAAGACAGAAAGCGATAACAGATGCTGCTCGTGGCAACGCTTTCTCAAAGATGACCAGAGCCATTATGATTGCCGCCAAAGCGGGTGCGGATCCCACTTCCAATTTTAAACTCCGGGTAGAAATTGACAGGGCAAGAGGGGTCAATATGCCCAAAGGAAACATAGAAAGGGCGATTGCCAGGGCTACAACCGACGCTCAAAAACTGGAGGAGATTGCTTATGAGGGTTTTGGCCCGGGAGGCATTGCGGTTATCGTTGAAGCGGCCACCGATAATAAAAATAGGACGGCCCAGGAAATTAAAAATCTTTTTGAGCGCGCAGGGGGGAGTCTGGCAGGGCCGGGGTCGGTTGCTTTCAATTTCGAAAGTAAGGGCTTCCTTTTGGTTAAGAAATCTAATGACCCGCAGGTGCAAATGCTAAAAATGATTGATTTAGGGGTGGAGGATATAGTTGAGAGCGGAGACGGACTTGAGGCATATGTAACACCGGAAAAATTGGGAGAGGTCAAGAAAAAACTGGAGGAGGAAGGCTTTGAGATCAGCCAAACCGAACTTCAAATGAGGCCGAAGAATTTTCAGACAATTTCCGACCGTGCCTTGAGTGAAAAAGCGATTAGTTTCCTGGATAAAATTGAAGAGCTCGACGATGTTCAGAAGGTCTATACAAATCTGGACACACCGGACGCACCATGAGCAAGAGACAGCGCTTTTTAGTTACATCACTTCTTCTTTCGCTGGGATTTATTGGACTTCAATTTCTGAAAGATCAGAACAGATTCTGGGCGATCGGAGTTTTGGGGGCATGCACAATAGTTCTTTTTACCTGGTCTTTATATGAGGGCTTGGGGGAAAATATGACACTTTCAACTTTGATTCTTCCTACGGTTTTTACACTTGGAGTGGGTACGTTTTGGTTTTTGCTTCCGAGCAGTGTTTTTGCACAGATACCAGTTATTATTTTTTACGGAGTGGGGATTTATGTTCTTTCCCTGACCATGAATATTTATTCCGTTTCGGCAATAAGAACAATAGCGCTTCTACGGGCGGCTAGGGGAGTTGGATTTGTACTCACTTTAATGACTTCCTTCCTTGTTTTTGACTCAATATTATCTCTTAGAGCACCGGTCTTGCTAACCGTTCCCCTGGTTTTTATATTTTCCTTCCCTTTGTTGTTTCAGGGATTTTGGGCGGTGAAGCTGGAAAAGGAGTTTAACCTTCAACTGGTCATTCTTTCTGCAGTTCTCTCCTTAATTATTTCCGAGATTGCACTCGCTTTATATTTCTGGCCCGTAACGGTAGTAGTAGGATCACTTTTTTTGACTGTGGCTGTTTATGTGCTTTTGGGGCTAGGGCAGGCCGAGCTCGAGGAGAGGCTTTTTAAGGCAACTATTAGGGAACATTTGGTCTTGGGAGTTTTGGTTTTTGTGGCAATTTTCTTGGCTACACACTGGGGAAATTAATTGACAGACATACAAAGAGGGGAGAAGTGAGGTATATATCCTATAATTATGATTTGAGATGAGCCCCGCAGGCAAGTGTTTTCACGAATATTACAGGATGTTTTCACGAATTGCGACGTATCCATGCCGGAAAGAAAACCCGAAGCACTTGTTCTAGAGAACTGATATGGATTGATATAGACATTAGCTTCATTGTGGATAACTTACTCTCTTTCCGGGGAGGTTTTGTTTGTTTGTTACCTTATGCTGCCCGGATAGAAGAGGATGCTGCTCTTTCGTAGGCTCTGTGGCCGTTTGTACACGATTTTGAGCTCTCGCCCGGAAAAGGATTGGTATAACATGTGTCAGCGGGAGAAGCTTGATTAGATATCGTCGTACAATGATACTTTTGCGACGCAATATAATTCTGAAGGCTGGAGGGTAGTGTTTCATATATTATTTTTGACATAAAAATATTTTGTCGTTTTTATGTTCATTTTTTTAATTATTCCCTCGATTTCGTATATCACTAAAAAATACCCTTTCCCAACAAAACCCGTACCCACTCCCCCGTTTTCCGGATAGTAGTTTTTCCCAGTCTTTCGGGACGATTACTTATATGTCTTTTGATTTCAAGTGCTCTTAAAATCGATTACACGAGGCCGGTTTTTGGTATATACTGCATTTGTAATGAAGACTGTTCATGTAGCTGCAGTTTTGCTCGTAAATGAAAACGGCGAGATTTTAGTTTTGCGTCGTTCGAAAAATAGACCCGAGCCAAATACATACGGTCTGCCCGGCGGTAAAATAAATTCTTCGGAAGATAAGAAAGATGCTTGCATAAGAAAGGTCTATGAAGAAGCGAAATTGACAATCGATCCTGGGAAACTTGTGTTTTTAAAGACTTATAACAAAGAATGGCAAAGTGAGGGTATTAATATTATCTTTGAGACATTTCGGTATAAACTTCCTGAACCGAATATAGAAATAGTTTTGGATTCCAAGGGGGCATCAGGTTTTCTGTGGCAAACCCCGCAAGAACTTTACAAAAGGAAAGATCTAATGGCCGGATTATATATAATTTTAAAGGATATCTACAAATTGTGAATGTCGCACAATGTTGACAGCCTACTGCCCTTAGTATAGACTGTCTATATGACTGAATCTGCTCTCAATCAGTCTGAAATTGCAAGGAAATCGGAAGACTTTCTGGAATATCTTCAGGTTGAAAAAGGTGCCTCTCCCCTAACCCTTCGAAATTACAGACATTATATTAATCGGTTAATTTTATGGATGGGAAAAGAAGGCATTCGGGAAAATCTGAAAGACATTAATCAGGATGTAATACGTTCTTACAGAGTCTTTTTGGCAAACCTGGGCCTGGGGAGGCGAACTCAAAGCTATCATGTGATTGCCCTTCGCTCTTTTTTGAAATGGCTTATTAAGAATGACTACCAGGTTATGGCCCCGGATAAAATCGATTTACCTAAGGTTGCGGACAGACAAGTTAAATTTCTTAGCGGCGAGGAAATGGATAGATTGTTGAATTCCCCCTCGCTGTCAACGATCCAGGGAAAAAGAGATAAAGCGATGCTGGAAGTACTGTTTTCGACAGGGCTTCGTGTAAGCGAGCTTGTTAGCCTGGACCGGGATAAAGTGGATCTTGATAGACGGGAATTTGGAATAATTGGGAAAGGCGGTAGGGCCCGTGTTGTATTTCTTTCTACTCGTGCCGCCGATTGGTTAATTAAATACCTAAATGAGAGAAAGGACCATTTTAAACCCATTTTTATTCGTCATAAGGGGCATATTGAACCAACAACGCCGGACGAAAAAATGAGATTGACTGTCAGGTCTGTTCAAAGAGCAGTAAAGAAATATGTGAGAAAAGCCAAGCTAACGGTTGATGCATCCGTTCATACCATCCGGCATTCGTATGCCACGGATTTACTTAATGCGGGGGCTGACATCAGGAGCGTTCAGGAAATGCTGGGGCATAAAAATATCTCCACCACCCAGATTTATACCCACGTAACCAACAAACAATTAAGAGATATACACGCAGCATTTCATGGAAAAGGGGGAAATTAGTTTTCGGCTTTTTCTGCTTCTTCTTTGGTTTTATGGATTGTGCCGGGTTTGTGATGGGGCGGTGAATATAACGTATAGAGTTTCAACTCATCCGTCTCGGAAGTATTGGTGATGTTGTGCTTACTTCCGGCAGGGACAATAATCGCAAAACCACCGGAAAAACTTTGTTCGTTTCCATCAATTATTGCCTTTCCTTTGCCCTTTTCGATTCGTAAAAATTGATCGTTGTCGGGGTGGACCTCCTCCCCTATTTCTCCATTTGGGATAATAGTCATTACCACAAGTTGTGAATGTTTTGCGGTATATAAAACCTTTCTGAAGTTTGGGTTTTCCTCTGTTAATTTCTCAATATTTCCTACAAATCCATTTGCCATATCTTTACTCTACTCCCTTTTTCCATAAATAATCAAGTTATGTATTCTGTTCCAAGTTTTATTGTTTGTTAAAATCTACAGACTTGACTTTTATAGACATAATATTTCCTTCTGAAAAGGCCGAGTTAACGGATGTCTCAAATTCGTTTATCCCCCGAGAACTACAAGTTACCAGATCGACATGAATCGTAGTTAATTCAGGCCACGAATGGATGACAAGGTGTGACTCCGAGAGAATATATGCTAGGGTTATACCTTTCGGATAAAAAAGATGTGAAGTTTTCTTAACCACCCTTAAATCCAAATCATTTATTATCTCTTGAGCAATATTTTCAACAAAGGCCTGAGATTCGTCAAATGACTTTAGCTTCACTAGAGCTACATAATGATTAATTGTTGGTGTAGATTGGTTTATCATGATTACCGGTTATAAGAGGTTTGGTTTTGGATGTAGTATCCAAGACAAACAATGAGCTGGAACCGCCTATAGATTCTGCTCCATGGTACCTATTAAATTTATCAAAAATCCACCGCATCATCAGACCTGAAGAGCTAAATACTTCATATACAGGTAAAAACCTTTCTTTCGCCCTATCACTGTTTCCATAGCAAAGGTAGATTCTTGCCGATTGGTTTGAAGGATCAAGGGATTGGATTGCTCTTGAGACAAATAACTCCATACCTTCAGGTGTATAAGGGGGGTCCGTAAAAACCACATCAAATTTTTGTATGAATGATGCCGGAAGCTGATTCCCTGCGTCATAATTTGCCCGTTTAATATTCAATTTTTCTTTTTCTGAAATTAAACCGATGCTACTTAAGATTCGATTATCGATATCTAAGACGGTAATATCCGAAGCTTTACGAAGATTTGCAACAGCAACAGAGGTAAAATCATCGTCTCCCAGAAAGAGGATTTTTTTTCCTTCGACATCTTCAAAGAAGTTCATTAGACTGGCGCGTCTTGCTGTTGTTTCAATTGTGGCTGTAAATTGATCGTACTTTCTCTCAGGAGCGGGTCTTTCACCTTTATACTTTTCAAGAAGTTCTATGGATTTTCTATAAGCTTTATCCTCGAGAGGAGCCCATAAAATCTCTTCTGGCTTGTATTCCGGGTCAAAGAGGTTTTGGATTTCCCCAGTGGCACTCTCGGCCAATTGAGTTTGTTTGGAAACCGGTTTAAGGAGAGAAGAAAGAGACTTCTTGGCTTGGTTTAGTATATTTTTGGAAATGCCCGTTTCTCGAAGTAACTCATTATTATCCATGGGTTCCCCCGTTCTTAGGTAATATAGAAAATCCAAGATTTTTTTGGTTGGAATTCCTGTGTCTTTCGAAACCTGTAATATCCTTTCCCGCAGAGTTTTATCTGTCATTCTGCTATTTTAAACTAATTAAAAAGGAATGTCTTCTTGTACACTTTGGGGTTTCTGGGTACAGATTCGATAGTAACACCACTTGCATTTGTCCGGATTTTCAGGAGGCTTGGGACCGTTTAGGAGTTTTGATACCTCGGAAATAAAGGCAAAGAATCTGTCCATATCCTCGGCAATCTCAAAATATTGGGGTTTGGCTTTGAAAATTACATTTTCTCCCGGGAATGTTATTTCTTCGGGGTTAATGGCAACAACCCCCATTTTACTTACCTTCTTTGGTTCTCCGAATGCCGGATTCTCCAAAGCAAATTTGTATGCATGAAGCTGCGCAAAGAACTTTTGGATTTTATCCTCCGTTGGATCCGTAATTTTAAAATCAATTACCGAATATGTTCCGTCATCAAGTTTGGAAGCAATATCAAACCTTCCTCCTATATAGCAGTCATTTGCAGGCGGAATGGGTTTTGATTTAAGAAATCCTTCCTTAACCTCAATTTTCCCTGCGGGAAGATCGGAATTAATTTCCCTCAAATCCATTCCGATAATTGCATTTTGCAAAAGGGAGTTCATTTTCATAAAAACTCCGGGCATGCCGATTGAAGGCAATTCCTTTATCACTCCCCTAGCCTTTTGCCAGTAACAATGCTTACAATCTTCGTAAAGATATTTGAAATCGGAAGGAGATAGCTTGTACATCTGGGGTAATTATACTACACTCTTAGCAAAATCCTTGTTGTCGAATGATACTTATGGGTATATAATCCGAACTAACTCCTGCTCAGATAAGTGAAATGAGATTAGTTTCTTTCAGAATCCAAAATTTTAAGTCAATAATAGATACAGGAGACTGTCATCTCTCCGAAAAGGATAACATTCTTGTACTAGCTGGACAAAATGAAGCGGGTAAAAGTGCCGCAATTGAAGCATTAGCCTTTTTTGGCAATGGTGCTTCCAAAAATTTTAATAGGCTACAAAAGCGACAAGACACCCACCCCCAAGTGATATGCAACTTCTCTTTAGACGAAAGTGAAATAAAGGGGCTTTCTAAACTAATTAAGGACAAGGACTCTAAAAAGCTTTTGAAGAAACTTAAGGTAATAAGTCTGGTAAGAGGTAATCTGGAGAAGGATAGTTTTAAATCAATTCATTTGACCGAAGAGTCAAAAGAGTTGCTGAAAGATCTTTTTCTCCAAGGGGCCAATGAGCAAAAAATCGATGACAGTCCACTAGACGTTCAGACAGAAACCCCGCAAAACGCAGGGGTTTCACAAGAAGGTGTAGAACAACCAACTACTGAACAACCGGTAGAGGCAGAAGAGGTCGTTGAAGAGAAGCTCGAACCAGAAATAGAAGAAGAGTTTATAGAGAGCATCAAGGGCCTTGAAACTCATCTTGTGGGCTTAATGAGAAAGTTTGTATTTTTTGATACCTTCAGCGCTCTCTTACCAGGGGAGGTTAAAATTATTGACATAGAGAAATACCCTGCGGTATCGGATTTTCAGAAAGTATTTAAGGTTAATTTTACCGAAGTGGCTAAAAATCCTGACGGAAGAGCACGATCAAGGGTAACGCTAAGACTTAACACTGATGCAAGCGATGACTTAAATAAATATTGGACCCAAAAGTTAGAGGAGAATGGTAAATATAATTTTAATGTAAATATTGTTCCCCAGAAAAACCTAGATGATTCGTGGATTGAGTTTAAAGTTGACAGAGAAGATGGAGACCCTCTCTGGATTGAACAAAAAAGCAAAGGATTTCAGTGGTTTAGTGCATTTAATTTACGATTAAGATCCTTGGGCACAGACTTGGACACTATCAAAAATTTAATCATTTTGATCGACGAGCCTGGCCAGGGTTTGCATGAAAAAGCACAAAGCGACGTAAAGAGAGTAATTGAAGAATTAGGTGAAAAAGGAGCACAGATTATTTATACAACTCACTATCCCAACCTGATTGGCACTGAAGGCAGGGAGTTTGCAAGGATAAGAATTGTTTCCAATACAAAGGAGGAAGGAACGAAGGTCGAAACCGTTGCCCAGTTTGCTTCAAGATCGGGCCAAGGAGCACAAGATGCACTTTCGCCGCTTATTACCGCAATGGGTATACATAGCGTTGGATCTCTTTTAGATACCCACAGATTAAATGTGGTTGTTGAAGGTATCAGTGACCATTATTATTTGACAGCTTTCAAAAAGTTACTTAACAAAGACGAGCGACTTTACTTTCTACCTGCCTGTGGAGTTACTAATGTACCCAATCTGGTTAGCGTACTGATAGGTTGGGGCTGTAACTATAAAGCTGTTTTTGATGATGACCAAGGGTCTGGCAGAACAGCATACAGATTATTAAGAGATAATTTTTATGAAGGCAAAGATGATCTTGCCCATGAGCATATCTTGAAAATTAAGGACTGCAACGGTATTGAGGATGTTTTTACTAAGACTGATTTTTACAAATATGTCCTAAGTCAAGCTGTGCCAAGTGGACCAAAGGACCGCAATTCTGAAGTTGCAGAGGGAAGGAAAGAAGCTCTGGCTAGGTTATTTTTAGAGAGGGTCGAAACAGACGAAATTAGGTTGGGAGCCATGACTATCAAAAAGATCAGTGAAATTTTTGATTGGTTATATGAGAAGTTTGGAATTACTACTTCCATCCGTACTTAACCAAGCAACCTGGTCCTACTCCAAATTTGTTATATTTCCAATCTCTGTCGAGAAAGTTTTTACTTTTGATTAAGTTTGGAATACATCCAAAGAGCCTTATCCAAAGTCCGTAAAGTCACTTTCATTTTCTTGGCAATAGATTTTACAGTTCTCATATAGTTTATCCAAAAATCAAAATCATAGGCTTTGGGTTGCTGTATCCCCAAAGACCAAATCGCCCGAAAATCCATAATGATATATTTATCGGGTTCAGCAAAATGCAGGATGACGGACGCTACAGGCCAGGAAACACCTTTAAGAAGTTGCAAAACTGAGATTTTTAAATATTCATCTTTAGAACCAACAGCTAATTTTGTTATCTCCCTAACTCTGAAATCCGAATTTAATTTATTTTCGTAATGTTTCTTGGGTCTTTGCGACTTCCACATACAAAGCTTTAGAAAGTTTTTTCTGTCTAGATATTTATGATAGGAAAACCAGCCGATCAATTCCTTCTCGATTTTTCCATCGCTTTTTTCGGAAAATATTTTGTCGTACTCCGAAGCAAGTTGCAGGACATTATTTCTATCTAGTTTTATCTTAGTCATCTGAGGCAATTATACTACTCAAAAATCCTGATGGCTAAGCCAATACCTAAATCATCGCTCGCCGCAAGGCATTTCCGGATGATTTCTCCTTATCGACTGTTCTACCAAAGTACGCTGATCCGTATCGCTAATCACTTTTGCTGCAAAATAGATACCATTAGAGCAGTGTCTTTGCCAACATGGTTGTCTATCGTGATTTTTTGGTCTTATGTTAAAATTGTCAGATTGACCGACATCAATAAATGTGCCGTCCCCATCGATAATTACATAAACGCCACCCAATTCCTTCATTTGATTATTAAGGTTATAAAGTCCCCAGAAATCAATTCCATCGATTTTTATCTGTTTTCCCACTCTTATCACCTCCTCCCCCCTTTTTTTGCCTCTCTTGCAGTTTTTCTTTTATGTGCCGACTTTTTAATTAGGTGTAAATTCCGAAGGGTGTCAGTTCCACCCCTATGTAACGGAACTTTATGATCAATCTCTTTTCCACGAGGTATTTTTTTTAATCCTCGTTTCTTAAGAAATCTTTTTCGAACTGCACTTCTTCTTTTTACCATAAGTTATCACCACCTCAACTGAAGACAATTTTCTATAAGAAGTAGCAGCTGGGAGATACTCTGGACCTAAATCAAGACTACTCTCAAGCAACTACTTCAATGTAGTTGCTTCATATACTTAATTGTACCATGCCAATGCAATACAAAATCCGAAGAGACATACTCCAAATCTTAATATTTCAATCTTGAGTGAAAGTCAAAGATCTCAAAGATCAAATACAAAAGTGGAGGTTATTTAATATCAGACAACGTTTTATTTATCACCTCAAGTATTTCTTCCATGGTGTCCCTGGTACCAGATAGATGGTCCCAGAGTTCTGAAGAAAGTAAAACTTCATTGGGATCAAAAAACTTCTTGAACTCAACAAGGTAATCAAAAAACCTCTCTTTATCGTAGCCAGTAGACGTCTTAGAAGTTGGATCAAAAGGAAATCCAACATAATACCTAATGGTTTTTGTTGGTTTATTGTATTTAAAAGCTGCTTTGGCATACAAAATTTTTTGTTTTTCTCCTTTACCCTCACCAGAATTTGGCCTTACAGATTTTAACTCGATACCTTCAATCACCTTGTCTGTCTCAACATAATTGTCCACCGTAAAATCAAGACTATTAACTTCATTGTCTGAAACGTTGTACGCAAATATTGCCTTGTTTTCTTCATTTAGATTTGGTTTTAGTTGACCCGATTTAAGATCCCTAATTATTTTTTCAATTTTCGTTGCTTGACTGGATTTGATTTTCAAAACCGTACCGCGCTTCCTCGTATATTGTTTTTTAATTCCTCCCGAAAGTATATGTGCCAGCGATTCAAAACCTGTGCCAAGTGTGGTGTCTAGTCCTTGCAACCAACTTGATATGGCTATCAAATATGGAGTCGGTGTATTTATATTTTTTAGTTGTTTTTCAAATGCTTTTAGAAAAAGTTGACTAAATGGTGCATTCCTGACTTCTTGCCCAATCTGCGGAAACTTTTCTATCTTTCTGGAAAGAATTTTTCGCACCCCTCGCGTAATTAAGTCCTTCTGGACTATCGATAAAGACATTTCTGAGGTAATAATATATACCTATACCAAAAAACACAATGCTTAATCCGAATTTTTGAAGTGGAATATGATTTCGGAATATGCAGTTCTGTCTCTTTCTGTTCTATTTAGTACGGGCCTTTTAAATCTATTAACTATTTTTAAGCCAGATTTTTCTGCTATTGTCGGGTATAGGTTAAACTTATCATTCGCTACAATAAAAATATCAAAATCTCTCGCCAAGAACTTTTTGCAATTTATAAGTACTTGCGAAACCCCTTCAACATACGAATTTCGTGCTTCATAACCTCTACCTTTATATAGAGGACCTATTTCCAAGTCATCTTTTCTCTCAAATCCAAAAAGATTGTAGGCATAGGCGTGTTGCTCGTGATAATCAATTTGTCCTACATAGGGCGGAGATGTGAATATACCTTTGATTTTTTTACCCTTTAGTACCCTACTTAAATCTGCTTTTCTGGAATCATCCGAAACAACATGCCAAAAAGAGTCGGTTTTCAGTGTGCTAAATAGTTTTACCCTTTGAAACGTATCAATTGCATATCTATCAAACCATGATTTGATAGAAAATAGGGGTTTACACATTTTTTTATGTTTAAAACAGTAATAAGTTGTTAGTTGCGGATCTTTAAGGGTAGCAAGATCCGAATGTGTAGTTGCACGACAAGAGCGTATGGTTCTGCTTAGAATAACTGCTAGGAGCTTTTTGTTTCTGATATCCTCAATCTTTTTAATTAAGCTAAACACAAACTCTATTTCTTTTTTCACCTTCGTTATATACCATTTATCCAAGAATGAATCCTGGGAGCCATTTTTTAACTCTATACGGTATTTGTTTACTAAATAATTGTATTTTTTCAAAAACTCATCAGCCTTAGCTAGCGCATAACTTTCTTCATTGATTTGTCTTCTCAGAACCTTATATTTGAATGTGGGACCAGGAAAATTTATCGTGTTGTATCTCGCCAACTCTATTATCAATTCTCTTTCAAACTCTGTAATGTTATTATCAGCTTCATAATTAACTAAGGCTTTTCTAATTTTCCAAATTTCTTCATTTAAAGAGGTAAAATCATAATCAAGCATTTTTACTTCGGCTATCATGCAATTAAATCTTGAAATATCTATTCCAATCGAATGCATTCCTAGTTCGTTCGCTTGAACTAGTGTCGTTCCGGAACCTGCAAAGGGATCGAGGATGACATCTCCTGGGCTGAAATATGCTTGTTTTTTGAACTCATCCGTATGACTATCCAAAAAATACTCTACAAGTTGTGGAATGAACTTTCCTTTATAAGGATGGAGTCTGTGAACATGTTTTGTGGTATCTTTTTCTCTAAGATTGTCAAAGGATAGCGCCCAATTTAAATCGCTCCCAAGCCTCTGCTTCCAATCAATTTCTCTTCTACCATTATAAGATTCATAGTACCTTTTTAATTCAGGTATACTTACAAGCGGTGTTCCGTTTCCATATCTTCTAACCTTTCCATAGTTTAATAAATAAGAAATATTCGACCCGCTAACATCTTTATTAAGATAATTACTCGCCCATTTGCTTGCATCAGTAATTGTAGCCAATGATTGAAGATTCATATTCGGGTTTTATTGGTATATTCAGATTAACAACTCTTACAATATGTGTCAATACTCATTTTATCACTTTCTTTGGTTACTGGCAGTCGGAGTCGCAGGCAATGCCATCGCCGTCTGCATCGCGGGCGGAACATCCGCAAACATTAAGTTGATATTGGGCTTCGGCGCACGAAGACATTTGTGAGCAAGTTTTGCTGCAATTGCAGGCGTAACTTCCTTCACCTGATTGTTGTTGGGTTGCTTGGGGCGCAGTGGTTGAGACTGATTTTACTGCGGGTTTGGGTGTCACCTTACACGCCTCACCCCATAAACCTTTATTTTCTTCCCGTGCCGCCCTTTCCGCTTCTATGAATTTGTCTTTGTATTTAATATCCGGCGGGTATGTGGCAACTTTGGCAAATCCTTCCCGAACCAAAATTTTATTGATAAAACTATCCCCGATTCGGATATATCTTAGTAATCTTTTGTATCTGTCGGTTTCTGAAACGTCCTTTTCAAGTTCAACTTCTTTATTAAGTATTAGCTCTTCCAGTTTTTTGGTTGCTTCGATTGCAAAGCACTCCCCTTTTGTTTCCGGCGTATCAATTCCGATTAAGCGAACGATTTCTCCACTTTCCAGTTTTACCGTATCCCCATCAATGACGTTTACAATCTTAAATTTTTGGACTTGGGCTGGTGTTGTACTTTCTGCCGATATTCCTAACTGCTCCGATTGCGGACTCGGGGTAGGTGTTGCAGGTGCAGGAGTTTTTTCCGGTGTTGGGCTAGTACCGATAGAGAATACCAGAAGGAGAAAGGATACAAGGAGCGAAGCCAGGAAAAACCTGATCTTTGAGATGTTACTTTTTGGAAGGATTGTTTTGGGGTTTCGTGTTCCGATAACCATGACGATAAGGGAAAAAAGGAACAGGAAGAAAAAACGATTGACCAGTCCATGTAATTGCCCATATCTTACTATTAATTTTGTGGAGGTCAAACTTTATTTTATTTCTTTCGAGCAAGTACAAAATAGTGAGCGCTAAGGTAATCGGGATAATACTCTTCTTTGTATGAAATCTCCAGAATTTTAAAATCTTTCAGAAGCAATTCGATATCCTCTTTGCTTGCTAAAAAGTGTGGGATACCGGCTTCATGCCCCTCGGTCTTCATAACTGTATTTCCCGAAATTCTTTTTACATCGGGCGAATTAAATACCGAGCCATTTTTTGAGTTAAAAGTAATATAGGCCTCCCCTTCCCTTTTAAGAACTCTTTTCATTTCTCCAATTACCTTTTTTATTCCCTCATCATCTTGGTGGTAAATTGAATGGAATGCCAAAATGCAATCAAATGCCGAATCTTTGTAAGGAAGTTTAATCATGTCGGCGTGTTTGATATTGATCGGAAGCTTTAGTTTTTTAGCCAGATCCCTTAGTTTTTCCAATCCTTCCTTGCCGAGGTCAAGGGCGCTGACATTAAATCCGTGTTGTGCGAAAAGGATAGAGTGCCTTCCGATTCCACAACCCAAATCAAGAAACTTACTAAATTTTTTATTTTTCCACCTGTTGAGAAGTGGATAAACTTCCCCTGCCGGTTCTTCCCACCAAGGCGCAGAGTAATTGTCCCAATTCCATGCTTTCGACTTAACCATGGGCTTATTTTACCATTTTATTTCTTGTTTATATTTACCGATTTGGTTTACCATGAATTATGAAGATTGGGAGGGGTTTATTGGTTGTGGTTTTAAATAATTTTTAGGGAATGCAGTTGGGCCAGAGATAGGCTTTGTTTACATGAAGGACGTAGGCTGCGGTTTGGACTGCTTCTTCGGCATTAAGTCTTAAGTTTGGGTCGGTATCCTCCCCCATTTCTGTTCTTGTGTTTTTCCAGGTAAGGGGTCCGAATTGGTAAAGACCGGCGTAGGAGAGTTTGGTTGCATGGGGATTAAAACCCGATTCGCAAAGGGCAATGTACCTTAATATATGGGGACTTACATTGTATTGGGCGGCAAATCTGTCTATGAATTCGTTTATTTGCTGGGAGGAAAAAGTTGGTTGAGGGATGGGGGTCGGGGTTTGTGTGGGAGTTGGAGTCGGAGGAAGGGTGGGTTCGGGCGTCGGAGTCGGGGTTTCGGTCGGGGAAGAGGCCGGAGTTGATATGGTGATCTCGGCCAGTACCTTATTTTCTTTCTTGTTTTTATTCATGACAAAAAGACTGATGCTTTCTGCGATCAGAATAAGGATCAGAAATTTGAAAAAGAGATTTCCCATGGTGGTATTTTAACATGATCTCTATTTGATATAATTTCCAAGATGGTTACTTTTATTCTGCCGGGGTATTCCTCTCACAATAAAGAATGGGCGGAGGAGGTTGCAAGTAATCTCAAGCTTGACGGGCAGGTTAGACCCATTTTTTGGGATCATTGGGAGGATGAGTCCCAGTCTTTCAAACCTCAAGAAAAAGCGGATTTGATAATAAGGCATTTAAAGGGAGATTCTATTAATATTATCGCCAAATCGGTGGGGACTTTGGTTGCGGCTCTGATTGCGAAAGAAATTCTCGGTCAAGTAAGTAAAGTTATTCTTTGCGGGATTCCGACCGTTTCGGAGGAAAGATTGAAAATTTTCCGGGAGGCATTTTCCGGTTTTACCCCGGGGAAACTGATAGTTTTTCAAAATGAAAAGGACCCGTTTACGTCTTTCGAAGAATTGAAAATGTTTATGAAGAAAGTTAATCCTAAAATTGAAATTAGAGCAATGCCCCGAAGCGACCATCATTATCCTTACTACGAAGAGTTTCAAAACTTCCTGTCTTCTTAGCGGATTTCCCGGTTCGAAGTCCTAGCGGATTTCGTATGAAAGAGAGATGAGGACTGAAAGTTCTGTTTCACCGGGCTTAATATCGGCCGGAGTGGGTTCTTCTGCCATTGGAGAGCCGGCTTTCTCCATAAGGGCAATCGGTATAGGAAAATCTCCGCCTTGAGATTCGGAAATGTTGATAATTTTACCCAAAGTTACTCCCGCAGCTTTTGCCAAGCCTTCTGCTTTTCTTTTGGCTTTAGCCGAGGCTTCAGCTCTTGCTTCATTGAGTTTTTCTTCTTTTACATCCTCGCTGATGTCAAAGTTCACCCCACCGACGATATTTGCACCTGAACTTGTGGCGATGACCAGAGCATCGTTTGTTTTGTCGAAATTGCGGATTGTCACTTCGTAGCTAATACTGACTCGATAACCGGTTATTTTGGGTGGAGTGGTCTGATAATCGCTTTCGGGGTAGATGCTGTAGTTTGTTGTTTTGATATCTTTCTCTTTTATTCCCAATTTTTGAAGCTCGTCTGTCAATTTATTGGATTTTTTGTTAACGCTTTCCTGAACCAGTTTAAGGGATATTCCTGTTTCCTCAATTCCGAATGTTACTTTTGCGATATCGGGAGTGACTGCAACTTTTGCTTCGCCTATGACAATCATCGGCTCGCCTTTTTGTTGGGATAGAACCGAAAAAGGAATGCTCGGTCCCCATTTGGCGAAAACGAAAAGGAAAACAAAGAAAATTATAATTGCACCGATTTTATTCACTTTAGTCATATTAAGTCTAATTGACAGAAATTGCAATTATGATTTAATAAAGGTATGGGCCTAGCCAAGAAAGAAGAAACAAACATTTTAGATTTGATCAAACAGGCAGTAATGGAAGTGTTTGAAGAGATGGGTGTTGTGACTAAAAAAGATTTGGAATACTTACCCAGTAAGGAGGAGTACTTTGATCGAGAAGATAAATCGATGGGAAAGTTGAAAAAGATCGAAGAGGAACTGGCTGTGATATCAGAGCACTCGAGAGACCATTCAGATAGAATTGAAGCTCTTGAGAAAATTCATCCCCGAGGCAAGCACCCTGATTTTCTTCAAGCTTAACAAAGGAGGAGAAGGATAAGACTCTGATTTTATGTTAGAATTCTGCCATGAAGTTGGAGTTTGGTCGACCCGGTACCTCTGCCCAAGCATGGATTAGAATTCCCGACAGGAGCCATCCGGATTATAAAATTAATGGTAGCCCACACGAACACTGTGCCCATTTAGGAGAGTTTATCATTGGGTTTCTTGGATCATGGGTGATCGGAAAAGCCGGGAATCTTACTCTTGAGCAGCGAATGGCGCCGCTGGAAACCGACGATTTGCGTTTACTTTTTCAGGTAAATTCATTTTATCGGGATCTTGACTCGGCTTTTACCGTTAACCATGCCTGCATTGGCGAAGGGAAGCCAAACCCTTGGGTTTTGTTTTTACCTTCCGGTGACGACAACTATCTGTGGTGGCAAATTACGACCCTGCTTCCGGATTGTAAATTTGGTGGATTTAGGTTGTATTGTATCGAGATGAATGACGAGTATAGACCGGACTCGAAAGACAAGATCAGATTTAATGCACATTCCAAGTTTGAGCTGGTTTTTGCAAGAGAAAAGGAAATTCGATTACTGAAGAGTGATCTGGCGCGGTTTAATTAGTTATATTTCTTCTTCCACGCCCTTTTCAAGTACTGCGGTGGCGGCGACGGAATCGGACTTGTCCGTAAAGCGCATCAGAATTACTCCTTGGGTGGCACGCCCCAGTTTGGGAATATTCTTAAGGGGAAGTTTTATGACCTGCCCTATCTTGCTGGTTATAATTATCTGGTCGATATTTTGCGTGACCATTGAGGCGGTTTTTAAGTTTCCGGTTTTGGGGTTTACTACCGCGGTCTTGACCCCCTTGCCTGCCCTTTTTTGAACCGGGAAAAGGTGAATCGGGGTTCTTTTGCCAAGCCCGTGCTCGGAGATGGTTAAGATATCCCTGAAGACTTTTCTCCTTTTATCTTGAATCCTTTTTTCTTTGCCCGGGAAAACCTCCATTCCGATAAGTTCATCGTCTTTTTCAAGTTTTATTCCTGTTACTCCCGTTGTTGCCCTCCCCATGGGCCTGACATTCGCCTCGGGAAATCTGATGGCCTTTGCCCTTTTGGAAAGAAGAATGATGTGATCATCCCCGCCCGTCGGGTGGACGGAGATAAGTTGGTCAGTGCCCCTTAATTTGATGGCAATAAGTCCCGACGCTCTCAGATTTTCAAATTTGGATAGGTTAGTTTTTTTGATAAGCCCGAATTTAGTTGCCATTATCAGGTTTCTGGTTTGCGAATCTTTTGAAAGAGGCAGGATTGACTTAATTTCTTCGTCCTGTTCAAGGTTAAGCAGATTGACAAGCGCCTGGCCTTTCGCCTGCCGCGAGGTTTCGGAAATTTCCCAGGCTTTTATGCCGAAAACCCGCCCCCGGTTGGTGAAAAAAAGAACGACATCGTGGGTTGAGGCGGGGAGGATATGTCCTATCTCGTCCTCCTCCTTGGTTGCCATCCCAACCACTCCCTTGCCCCCTCTTCTTTGGGCTTTATAGGAATTGGCGGAAAGGCGCTTGATGTAGCCTGTTTTAGTGACCGTTATTAAAGTTTCCTCTTCGGCAACCAAGTCCTCTTCGGAAAATTCCCCCACATCCTTTTGGTAAATCTTGGTTTTTCGTGCATCTCCGAATTTTTCTTTTAGATTTTGTAGCTCTGCGACTATTATACCAAGCACCCTTTGCGGGTCTTTGAGAATGGCTACCAGAGTGTCTATTAATTTTTTGATTTCTTCATATTCTTTGTCTATCTTTTCCCGCTCTAAAGCTGCCAGGCGCCTTAACTGCATGTCGAGTATCGCCGTCGCCTGGATTTCGGAGAGATCAAATTTCTCAACTAAATTCTTTTTGGCGTCTTCCTGGGTTCGGCTAGCTCTGATTGTTTTAATGACGGCATCCAGATTATCGAGAGCGATTTTGAGGCCCTCCAAAATATGTGCCCGTTTTTTGGCTTCGGTAAGTTCGAAAATGGTTTTTCGGGTGATGACTTTTTGCCTGTGCTTAATGTATTCAAGCAGGATTTGCTTGAGAGTCAGGGTGTGCGGAGTTCCGTCGACCAGGGCCACAAAATTGGCGGGAAAAGTTGTTTGCAGACGGGTGCGCTTGAAAAGATTATTAAGTACACTTTTGGGTTTGGCGTCGCGCTTTAAATCAACCGCGATTCTCATTCCGTCTTTGTCGCTCTCGTCTCTCAAATCGGAAATTCCGACTAATTTTTTGTCTTTGACCAGTTCTGCAATTTTGGCCACAAGTTCGGCTTTATTTACCTGATAGGGAATCTCGGAAATTATAATTTGGCTTTTGCCTTTGGCCCCTTCCGTTATTTCCGCGATGCCGCGAACGATTATTTTCCCCCGGCCGGTTGAGTAAATTTCGGATAAAGTCGCTCCGGCATAAATGCATCCGCCCGTGGGGAAATCCGGTCCGGGAACAATTTTGACCAGTTCGGCTATCTCAATATCGCTTTCAAAAGAAACCGCGCTGGGGTCAACTTCCTTTTCGGTTAGGGCTTTTGATTCCCCTGCCGCAACCAAATTTATTTTTTTAATGACGAAATCGGTTTGTTCAGCTTGTTTTTTCTCTTCGCCGATAACCCTTCCTCTTTTAATGATTTCGATGATGGCATCGGCAACTTCTTTCAGGTTGTGGGGCGGGATTTTGGTAGCCATCCCTACAGCAATTCCCTCGCTCCCCATGAGAAGCAGATTGGGTAAAAGCGCAGGCAGAAAAGTAGGCTCTTTTAGCGTCGCATCAAAATTATCGGTAAAATCAACGGTTTCTTTTTCGATGTCTGTCAGTATAAAGTCCGAAATTTTGGCTAATTTTACTTCGGTATATCTCATAGCTGCCGGGGGATCACCGTCGACTGAGTTGTGGACAAAGACTCCGGCGTCAAGTGCAAAGTTGTGCCAGGGAGAAATGGTCAAATCATAGACGTCCTCCTTATATAGTAGATGTGTTACCATAACGACTTTGTGGTTATACATTCGTGCGTTATCTACGATCTCGGGAAAGCTTGTAAAATACTTTAGAGCATTGTCGATTCGGGGTACGCCGTTGTTTTTTCTTTCATTTTCGTATATATCCTCTATGATGTTATTGTGTTTTGCCAAAAGAATAGAAGCGTAACTTAAAATCTTGCTCTTAATAACTCGCCTTTTGTAAGAAGGGTTTTGCCATTTTTTATGAAGTGCTTCCCCGGCCAGTATTGTCAGATTATTCATGTAATCAGGATTTTCTTTTATTCGATTGCGGTTCGATGTTGATACGGTTTCGATTACCATTTTCCTAAAATTTGGGTTTGTCCATTGCTGTTTTGCTTTATTGCTGTGAAACTCGCGAACTTTTTCGTCCGACCAAAGGGCCAGTGCCATGTTTCTGAAGTGATCATTGGAGAATTTTGTACGATATTCTTCATTTTTCCACAAAGATTTTGAAATTCTGCTTCTTTCTTCCCTCCATTCGGGATTTTTGGCAATGTCTTTCATAACTGCCGAAATGCGGGCACGGTGTCTGGGATCGTTCCAAAGCTTCCGGGAAATCTTGCTCATGCGAGTAATCATTAATTTTCTATACTGTTCATCTTGCCATCTTTTTTTCATTTCTTTGGATTTAAGTTTACTCATTAGATCCTGGAATTCATTACTTTTCCACAATTCCTTAATTCTTTTACTGGATATATTAGCCATAAACTTCCTGTAATTCTCATCTTTCCACAACTTTTTAATTCGAAGTGAATGCCTTTTGACAAATTCCGGGTCTTTCCACAGCTTTTTATTTAGTTTTTGAGTCCGCTGGGAAAGAATTTCATGGGCTGTAGAGAAAAACCTTTCCCTTCCCTCTTTTAGTTTTCTAACATACTCGGGATCGTTTTTATGTCTCCAACTTGCCATCCTGTAGTGGAGTTCCCAATGCTTTTTCCAATCCATTCTATCGATATTGTCGGGGTTGTTATTAAGTTTGTTAAAATCCTTGTGGTGGCGTACTCTGCCCGAAGACCTTTTATATATATTGTTATTGAGATTCCATAAGTCTGTCAGATGATGAATAAATTCAAATTTGTTGCCTAAAGGCTGGTGTACCATTTCATAATCTTTGAGGTTTTTGTCCACCGAGCCGTCATGAAGCTGGGTATAAAGCGGCATTAATGAATCACCAGAAGCAAGATCCTTTGCCTGTCGATACTCTCCGTTACGGAGTAAAAATCTGTGGTCGGGGGTACATCGGATTTTTTGGCCATTGTCCAACTCAACTGAAACAAGGTTTACATCTTTGCGGGTTAATCGCGGATTTGTGATTTCTGCAATTTCTATTAGCTTGTCTTTTGTATTTAAAGTAAATCCCCAATGCCTTTTACTCTTTTTCTGTTCTCTTATTAATTGTCCGAAATTAAGACTCCTTCCGTCCGTCAATCTAATCTTTGTATCTTTAGTAAAACATCCGAAATTTCCCTGACCGTGAACCAGCGGATACCGCATTGAGAAACTCTGGGCAAGGCGAACCATGGCGTCATATACGGCCATGTCCCCGTGAGGATGGTATTTGCCCAAAACCTCTCCGACTACTTTTGCCGACTTTGTAGTAGAGGAGCCGAGGTAGTGGAGTCCCATCAGATGCATGGCATAGAGGATTCGTCTATGAACGGGTTTTAGGCCGTCCCTGACATCGGGGAGAGCACGGGCGACAATGACGCTCATCGCATAATCAAGGTATGATTTTGACAGCTCCGAAGTTATTTCTGTAGGCAATACTTTCCCGATATCCACGCTTAAATTTTACCTCTTTTGAGCTTGTGAAGCAACGGGATTAAGCAGGAATTTGTATTTTTTTGCTTTCCCTTATTGCCCAGATGATAAGAACAAATAAAACGGCAATACCTATTTTTGCTCCTAGACTCCCGTGATACTGAACGATAACGGGTGCCGCAATCAGAGAGACCAGGTTAACTACTTTAATCATGGGGTTGAGGGCCGGACCGGCGGTATCTTTCAGAGGGTCTCCGACCGTGTCTCCCTCAATAGAGGCTTTGTGTGCGTCTGATCCTTTTCCGCCAAGATTTCCGTTTTCAATATATTTTTTGGCATTATCGAGTGCCCCGCCGCTTACTGCCATGAATACTGCCAAAAGCTGTCCGGAAAGAATAACACCTGCCAAAAATCCACCCAAAGCCTCAACATTAAAAATAAGGCCTACGAGAATGGGAAGTCCCACCGAAAGGACGACTAAAGGAACAAGCTCTTTCTGGGCTGTTCCTGTTGTAATTGAAACGACTCTGTCATATTCCGGTGTTTTGGTTCCTTCAATTACTCCCTTGACTGCAAACTGCTTTCGTACCTCTTCGACAACTTTTTTGGCTCCCCTGGTGACCGCCTTTATGCAAAAAGCCGAAAAGATGAAAGGAAGCGCGCCTCCCAAAAGAAAACCGATTACTCCTTGGAGCGAGGATATGCTTATTGAGGAAATTACAGGCAACCCCAGGCGTGCTTGAACTATTCCGATATCCGTTACATATGAAAAGAATAAAGAGGTAGCAGCAACTACTGCCGAAGCAATGGCAATCTGCTTTGTTATTGCCTTGGTGGTATTTCCAACCGCGTCAAGCTCTGCCATAATTTTGCGGGCTTCGGGTCCGACTGCGGCCATTTCTCCGATTCCGTTGGCGTTGTCTGAAATTGGGCCAAAGGAATCCATGGCAACATTATTCCCGGTTAAAGAGAGCATCCCGATGCCTATCATCGCGACACCGTAAAGCATATAAATCGGGGCATGACCCCAGAAAATCAGGAGACTTGATGCTAAAGCCAATGCAATTACCACAATGCTCCAGACCGATGATTCCATTCCCACTGAAAGACCGGACAAGATGGTAGTTGCCGGACCGGTTTTGGTAGATTCGACGATTTCAGCAACGGGCCTTTTCTTATAAGAAGTGAAGTATGAGGTTAAGGGATTAAAGACAACAGCCAAGATTATTCCGACCGTATTAAGAAGTGCAAGCCGCCAGTCTGCGTAGAAAAATGAAAATATAAAAGCTGCGGCTATCGTGATGACGCTGGAAAGTTCGTAGGAACGAAACATTGCTTCTTCCGCGTCTTTGGCTCTAATTAGCTTAACCGGGAAACGTTCCCATAAAGGAACGGCTAAAGTTCCGATAATCGATGAGACGACTCCCACCGCCCGAACGATGAGCGGGTAGACGATCCAAAAAGTCTGTCCGGTTAAATGATAAAGCACCAATCCCAGAATCAGTGATGAAACAATTGTGACTTCGTATGATTCAAAAATATCGGCTGCCATTCCTGCACAATCACCGACATTGTCTCCGACCAAGTCAGCAATGACCCCTGCGTTTCTGGGATCGTCTTCCGGAAGCCCCTGCTCGACTTTTCCGACCAAATCTGCTCCAACATCGGCTGATTTTGTATAGATTCCTCCGCCAATTCTCATAAAAAGTGCAACAAGGGTTCCACCGAAACCAAAACCTAAAAGAGCATCCGGCGCCGCTTTACCAAAAATAATAAAAATTAAAGTTCCCCCTAAAAGACCCAAGCCGTCTGTGAGCATTCCCGTAAACGTTCCGCCGCGATAGGCCACGGTTAGGGCCTTGTTATAACTGCCTTTTACCGCTTGGGCGCAAACTCTGATATTGCTTTCAACAGCGACTCTCATACCCAGTTGTCCGACCAGAGTGGAAAAAGAAGCACCGATTATAAAGGCTATCGTTCTTCCGAGAGCAACTACTAGTACCGCGTTTTGTCCGAATCTCTGGACCGCTTCGGCAGAGGGAGGAATTATATAAACCGAGAGAAAAAGAATTACCGTCAGGGGGATAAGAACCAAAAGAATTGTCTTGAGTTGTTTTTTGAGATATCCTTCGGCGCCTTTTCGTATTGCCCGCCAAACTGTTTGCATTTTTTCCGTCCCTTTGTCAAAACTTATGGTTTGACGCCAGAGCCAGATGGCATAAATTAGTGCGGTAAAAGCAACCCCGATTACACCCTTAAGGAGAGTTTGTTCAAAGAAAGAGAGTTCGTTCATATTCTAAATTCTAAAAAATAAAATTGATTTGTCAATGCCCCAAATAACAATTAGATATCAAGAGTCGCCAGTTTTGCGTGGGTTTGGATATACTTTTTGCGGGGCGGGACTTCTTCTCCCATCAACATTTCAAACATGCGGCTTGCCTCCTCGGCATCGGCAACATTGATTTGTTTTAGAATTCTTCTTTCGGGATCCATGGTAGTTTCCCAAAGCTGGGAAGGATTCATTTCCCCGAGCCCTTTATACCTTTGAACAGTGTATTTTGAGGAACCCACTTTTTTTAGAACTTCGGCTTGTTCTTCGTCCGAATATGCGTAGTGTATTTCCTTGCCCGAGGTGATTTTATATAGAGGAGGAAGGGCTGCATAGAGATAGCCTCTTGAAATAACTTCGGGTAAGTGTCTATAAAAAAGGGTCAGAAGAAGGGCTTTAATATGCCCCCCGTCAACATCGGCATCCGTCATCATAATTATTCGGTGATATCTGATTTTGTCGTAGTTGAGAGAGTCCCCTATTCCGGCTCCGAGGGCAATGATGAGGTTTTTTATCTCATCCGATTTTACAAGGCGATCAAGATGTGCTCTTTCCGTGTTTAAAATTTTTCCTCCTAAAGGAAGAATTGCCTGGTAACTTCTGTTTCTTCCACCCTTTGCGCTATTGTGGACAAACACGCCGGATGATAATGCAAAGTTGTGGGTAGCCTCTACTTCGAGGTCGTATACATCTACTTTTTTATTTATTTTCTCAATCCTTTTAATTCGGTGGTTGTAGTTTGTTATTGCTTGTCTAAACTCCGTTTCGTTGTTACTAAAGAATCTGTCTAAAATTGTTGAGTATCTGATCAAGCTTCTGTCCCCCGTTTCCTTTCTTATTTTGTTGTATTTTTCCGGGTTTATATTGCCTGAACTCGTATATATAATGTGCAGAGCCTTTAAAGCCTTTTCCAAATAAGTTTTGTCATAGGCGATCTTTCTTTTCTTTCTGAAGCTTTCGGTCCATTGCTCTTTTGTTTTTTGACTTCTCCACTCTCTTAGTTCGCTGTTTTCCCATTGTTTTTTGGAGACCTTGCTCCATATTTTAATTCTTTCTGGGTAGTCTTCGAAGTATCTTTTGCCTTTAAGGGACTGGAACTTTATATTTTCGGGTATTTTCCAATATTTCTTTTGTGCAGCACTCAATCTTTTTAGATTTTCCTTTCTATATTTTGCATTACTGTTATAAAACTCAAGATATTTTTGAATCATAAATTCTTTATATTCTGTGTTTTTCCACTGTTTCTTTGCCCTTGAACTTAACAAAGCCCTCATTTCGGGAGTAGTCATTGCCCTTTTTATCTTTTCTCTAAATTCTGGGGTTTGGTGCAATAATGATATCTTTTTCTTAACGTCTGGCCTATGAAGAGTCTTTTCAAGTAACCTTGTATGTAAAAGAAAATGATCTTCATGAGTGAGTCTTTCGATGTTTGTTGGATTGTTGTTTAATTTATTGAAATCAATATGATGCCTTTGTGGTTTATCCCCTCCTTTGTATATGCCCTTTTCGAGATTGTATTTGTCTGAGAGAAGATGGGTAAATATCCAATAATGAAGCTTGGTATCATAGACCATTTCATATCCGTCTATTGTTATTTTTCCGCCGATTTTGGAGATACGCTTCCTTAGGGGCATTAAAGAAATTTCTTTTGTTAAATCCTGGGCTTTGACGTAACTGCCGTCTCTTGTCATAAACAAGTGATCGGGTGTGCAAACAATTTCTTCGTTGTTGTCTAAAATCACTCTTATAACCTTAGAATTTATTTTTGTTCTTCTAGGGTTTTTGATTTCAGCCATTCCAATCGTTCCGTCCCTTTTTATTGTGTAACAGAAGTTGACTTTTCCTCGTCGATGTTCTTTTACCAGTTCCTTAAAGCTTATGTTTCTTCCGTCTGTGAGAGCCACTTTAGTACTTTCTGAAAAACACCCTCCGGCAGACGGACCTTCTACTATATATAGTTCTGAAATTGTGGGGTCGGAGCTTTGACAGTCAGCCAAAATTCCGGGTAGAGTTGCTCCCTCAAGAGCCCCTTTCCTCAAAACCGCATCTTTGGCCGCGCGGGCTGCCATGCGGGCTCGGGCGGCAAGTGCTACTTTTTCAATAACTTTCTTGGCATCCCCCGGGTGCTCTTCAAAGTAGGTATCAAGGCCTTCCTTGACCATTGTTGCAACAAACCCCTGAATTTCGGGATTATTGAGTTTTGCTTTTGTTTGAGATTCAAATTGCAGAGATTCGGAGGGCATTTTGACGTAAATGACTGCCGTTAACCCCTCTTTCATATCATCCCCGGTCAGTCCTACTTCTTCTTTGTCGTTGCCGTTTGACGTCCGCTTGTAATAATCAGAGATTGCTCTGGTGAGTGCGGTTCTGAATCCGGTGACATGGGTGCCGCCGTCAACGGTAAAAATCCCGTTGACAAAGCCTTTGACATTTTCATTAAAAGAGTCGGAGTATTGGATTGCGACCTCGCAGGCAATCGGATCATCTTCTTTTGCAAAATAGATGACATTTGAAACCACATTTTTGCCCCGGTTTGAATGGGCCACCAGCGATTTTATCCCGCCCTCGAAATAGAAAGTTGTTTGTTCGTTGTCCCTTTCATCGTTGAGTTCAAAAGTCAGCCCCGCTACTAAATAGGCTCTGTCCCGAAGCAGATTTTTGGCTTTGTTTTTTTCGAATTTGGTCTCTCCGAAAACCGATTTGTCAGGCATAAAGGTTGTAATTGTTCCGGTTCCTTTGTCTTTTATGCCCCAGTCTTGTAGTTGTTTATCGGTTGCCTGGGATACTTGTTTGAGAGGTTTGCCGATTTTATATTCTTGGTAGTAAGCCTTGCCCTCTCGTAAGACTACCACCCGAAAATATGAAGACAGGGCGTTGACGACAGATGCTCCCACCCCATGAAGCCCCCCCGAAATTTTATATGCTCCCCCGCCGAATTTGCCTCCGGCGTGAAGTTTTGTCATGGTCAGTTCCAGGGCGGAAATTCCGGACTTGTGTTTCTCAACCGGGATTCCCCGGCCGTTATCTCTAATGGTTGCACTTCCGTCCTCCGCCAGCGTTACCCAGATTGTGTCGGCAACCCCGGCAAAGCTTTCATCAACGCTGTTATCTACTATTTCTCTTAAACATTCATGAAGTCCTCTTGAATCGGTTGAGCCGATAAACATCCCCGGTCTTTTTCTGACCGGTTCAAGCCCTTCCAGGACCTGGATTTGTTCAGCCGTGTAATCGTTTTGCTTTTTCATTATAGATTTATTGCCATTTTTGACAAATGTAAATTTACATTGCCGTTTGCCTTTAGGCAAGTCAAAGTTTCCTGGACTATCTCAATTCTTGCCGCCAACTGACTATATTTTACCTCTTTTTCATGGAGCTTTCTATGCATAAAATTGATCAAATTTTCGGTCAATTCTATAGCCTGTTTTCTGTCTTTTATTTTATCTATAAAGGCCAATTTTTCAGTAACCGTAAGCTCTAAAAATTTTTCTATTTCCCCGCTTTCCGCTTTTTCGGCAGAGCCGGTTATTCCCTTTTCACTTTTGACTTTTATTATTTGGCATCTTGAAACTATTGTCGGTAATACCTTTCTGGTCGAGGTGGCGGTTAGGGCGAAATAAATATTTTCTTGGGGTTCCTCCAGATTTTTTAAGAATGCGTTTAAAGCTTCTTCGGTTGCCTCGTGAATGTTCTCGCAAACTACCAGAGTCGGCCGATTAAAGGTAAGTCTTATTAGGCTATTTAGGCTTCTGACATCATCGATTTTTTGTACGGGAAATTGCAGGATTTCAGCCTTGAGTTTTTGGGCTAATTCCTCCCACCCAGTCTTGCCAATTATTAAAAACGCGTGCATAGCGGTTATCAGTATCTAATTTTGGGATTCGAGAGTCAAGCTACCTCTTGAGTTATTAGTTGGAAGCTAGAGTTCAACTTTTACCTCTGATTTTTGCACATTTCCTAAAACCGCAAGGTTCCAGCTGTCTTCTTTAAGATATTTTTTGGCAACACTTTCAACTTCTTCTAATTTAACTCTGTTAATTCTTTTAATTCTTTGTTCGGGAGATTCAACTTTATCGGGCCAATACAACTCATCTAGTGCATACCAATTTGCGTAATCCCAACTCGTTTCTATGCCACTTAATGTTGATCCACCAAGAAACCCTTTCGCGAGGTTTAATTCGTTTTGAGAAACACCTTTTTCTCGCAATTTCACCAGCTCCTCGCAAAGTATTTGAAACATTTTTGGGAAATTGTGCTTATCACTTGCCCCTATTAGAGTGAATGCTCCAATGTCAAAATATCTTATGATTCGCGCCCCAAAACCGTATATTAGGGATTCTTTCACTCTCAGTCTCTGTTGTATTCTAGATGACCAGCCAGCTGCGAGAATTCCTCTCAAAACCTGTAGCGGGTAAAAATCTTTATAAATCGGGCCACCCGGTGTCTTGAAACTTAGTAGCATATTGGTTCTAGGAAGATCCCTTTTCTCAATAATCATTCTCTCTTTGGCTTTGTATGAGAAACGTGGCGTCTCAATTTCATTAAGTTTTGTCCCGGCGAAATATTTTTCTGCAAGATTGGTAACGTCATTTGCGTTTATTCCGCCAGAGATAAGTAGTATGTTAGACCGCATTTTTGCCTTTTCTGCCCAAAATTTGACAGATTCTTCCAATTTTATATTTTGTAGCGATCTTTCATCTCCTAGAACAGGATTCATCATTAGAGAGGGACTGAAGAAAGTCTTAAACCAGACTTCCCATACTAAATTATCTGGTATGGATTGCTGTCTTGCTTGCTCCTGGAAGATTACCCTGCGTTCTGTCTCGAAACCCTTCTGGTCTATTAACGGGTTGAGAACCATATCTGAGAGAATTCGCATTGTGAGTTCGAGGTCTTTCGAAGAAGATGTAATATTCAAATTCATCCAATCCTTATTAGTTGTACCATTCTTAAAGGCACCTACATTTTCCAATACTTGTGCTAACTCAATATCGGTAGGATAACTTTTTGTTTTTTTGATTAAAAGATGTTCCAGGAAGTGTGCCATCCCGGCTTTCCCGTTCGGGTCGAATCGGGACCCGGCTTTTGTCCAGAACGAAGTTACTAACGATTTTGAATCGGGTATTTCGACTATTACTAATGGAAGGCCATTTGAAAGAGTCACACGCGTTTTCTTAACCATACGAAATTATGATATCATAATTTGATATGCCCACTGCTCAACAGACTGCTAAAGTCGCCCCTAATGGTCAATTAGGGGGCACTCTGGCTGATATTTTGGTTTTGATGGGGGTACTTGATGCCAAAAGAGCCCAGCAGGTTAAATTAACCGAGATTCAAAGCGGATCCACACAGGAAGAGATTTTAAAGAAAGGAAATCTGGTTCCGGAAAGTAAACTGGCCGAGGCCAAAGCCAAACTTTACAATATCCCCTATCTGGATTTAGCCACTGCTCCGGTTGCCCCTGCCGCCCTCTCTACCCTACCTCAGGAAGTTGCCGAAAGATTTAATGTTTTTCCGGTTGTCCTTGACCCTAAAGATAAGTCTCTTACCCTGGCGATGGCGGACCCTTTGGATTTAACCGCCATTGAATTTGTTGAGCAAAAGACGGGATTAAAAGTTAAGCCTGTTGCTGCCGAGCCGGCAAAAATAACGGATTTTATCCAGACGCGTTATGCAACGACTCTGACCCAGGAAGTAACAGCAGCTTTAAAAGAAGCCGAACCGGAAAAGGAGGCTATTACTACTTTTGAGGCGGGAAAGGGCGGATTCATCCGCGAGGAAAAAATCGCTGAGATTGTTTCTCACATTTTGGACTTTGCCATAAAAAGCCGAGCTTCCGATGTTCATATTGAGCCCCAGGAGAAATCAACCCGGGTGCGTTACCGAGTTGACGGTATTTTGAATGAAAAGTTAACCATTCCCAAAGAACTCCACGATTCATTGATTTCAAGAATCAAGATCTTGAGTGGCATGAAAATAGACGAAAGAAGAATTCCCCAAGACGGTAGGTTTAATTTCAAAGGCGGCGATGAGGAAGTTGACCTTCGTATTTCCTGCCTGCCTACTACCTGGGGAGAAAAAATTGTCATGAGGCTTCTCAAGAAATCCGGCGGAGTTCCCGAGCTCCCCGAGCTGGGACTAAGGGGGCAAGGGTTAAAAAATCTCCAGGATTCGATTCTTCGACCCCATGGAATAATTCTTATTTGCGGTCCGACCGGATCGGGTAAAACTACGACTTTATATTCGGTTATTTCGAAACTCAATACTCCCAAGGTCAATATCGTTACTTTGGAAGATCCCGTTGAATATAAAATTCCCGGGGTCAATCAGGTACAGATTAATCCTGCGGTGGGGTTGACTTTTGCTTCGGGGTTAAGGTCTTTCTTGAGGCAGGACCCGAACATTATTTTGGTGGGAGAGATTCGTGATCGGGAAACTGCGGATCTGGCGGTTCAGGCTTCCTTAACCGGGCATCTGGTTTTTTCGACTTTGCATACAAATGACGCTTCGGGTGCTCTCCCCCGCTTATTGGATATGGGTGCCGAGCCATATCTTTTGGCCTCCTCCATGACTTGTATTGTTGCCCAAAGGGTTGTCAGGAAAATCCACGAGGATTGCAAAGAAGCTTACTCTCCCGACCCCAAAATTTTGGCAGAGATGAAGACTGTTTTGGGGAATCTCTGGCAGCCGCAGGGAGAACCGAAACTGTATCGGGGCAAGGGGGATCCCGAATGTGGCAGCTCCGGCTATTTCGGGCGAATCGGAATTTTCGAGGTTTTGCCCATTACCGAGAGAATCGGAAAGCTGATTTTGGAGAGAGCTTCCGCCGCCGACATAGAAAAACAGGCAAAAGAAGAAGGCATGATTCCCTTAAAACAGGACGGATACTTGAAGATTACTGAAGGAATCACTACAGTGGAAGAAGTGCTGCGCGTCGCTCAAGAATAATATGGATATCAAAGGCATGTTACAGTCGGTAGTTGATGCCAATGCAAGTGACCTGCATCTGATTAGCGGTATTGTCCCGACTATAAGAATCGAAGGCAATCTCCTTCCCTTGTCCGGTGCTCCTATTTTGACTCCTGAGGAAATTGCCGAGCTTCTTAAGCAAGTTCTGACGGCGGAACAATTAGAGCGGCTGTCTGTAAATAAGGAAATTGATTTCTCTCTCCCCTTTTCGGACAAAGCCCGCTATCGGGTTAATGCCTATACCCAAAGAGGAACTTTGGCTGCGGCATTTAGAAGAATTCCTCTGGAGATTCCCGGCATAGACTCATTAAATCTTCCCAAGATAATTCACTCATTTACATCTTTAAAGCAGGGACTCATTTTAGTGACGGGCCCGACCGGGCACGGAAAATCAACGACAATTGCTGCCATGATTAACGAAATTAACCTTAACCGGGCAACCCATATAGTCACAATTGAAGATCCGGTTGAGTTTGTTTTCAAACCCCTTAAATCAATGATTTCCCAGAGGGAGATGGGGTCGGATACTCATTCTTGGCCGATTGCTTTAAGAAGTGCTCTAAGAGAGGACCCGGATATCGTTTTGGTCGGGGAAATGCGCGATTTTGAAACCATTGCCGCCACTCTGACGGTTGCCGAAACCGGACATTTGGTTTTTGCGACCCTGCATACCAATTCCGCCGCCCAGACGATAGACAGAATTGTCGATGTTTTCCCCGAGGAACAGCAGGGACAGGTAAAGCTCCAGCTTTCAAATGTTATTGAGGCTGTTTTTTCCCAAAGGCTGGTTGAGTCTACCGCCAAAACCCGGGTTCCGGCATATGAAGTAATGCTGGGGACAACGGCGATTAAAACCGCGATCAGGGACGGTAAAACCCATCAAATAGACAGCATCCTCCAAACTTCCCATGAAGCCGGGATGAATACGCTGGAAAGTTGCTTTGCGGGGCTGGTCAAAAAAGGCACGGTTACTCTGGAGGTTGCCCAGTCCTGGTCTCTTCGCCCCGAAGAACTCGCTAGATTAGTACGCAGTACTTAGTACATAGTACTTAGATGAAAAGATTTAACTACAAGGCCAAGGATAAAGAAGGAAAGCTGGTGACAGGTGAGGTTGAGGCTTCAGGAGTTGATCATGCTGCAAGACTGATTCGGGGCAAGGGCCTAATTGTCATTTCCATTACAGCCAAAATTGACTCTCCCTTTGAGATTATTAGAAGACTAAGGGAAAGAGTCACACCCGCCGATGCCGCAACCTTTACCAGGCAGCTTTCCACAATGATCAATGCGGGTCTGCCTATTACGGAAGCGCTTCTTATCTTGCGCTCTCAAAGCAAGGGTTCTTTGCAAAAAATAGTCGCCCAGATTTTGGCCGACGTTGAAGCGGGTGAATCGCTTTCGGGAGCTTTTGCCAAGCATCCCAAAATATTTACCAAGACCTATATGGCTTTGGTTAAATCCGGCGAAGTCGGAGGGGTAATGGATGAGGTTTTACTGCGTCTGGCTGACAACCTTGAAAAGCAGCAGGAATTCAACGGCAAAGTCAAAGGAGCCCTTATTTACCCGGCCATAATTGTTGTCGGTATGCTTGTGGTCGGCGTGGTTTTGATGATTTTTGTCATTCCCAAACTTACCTCTTTGTACGGTGAATTTAATGCCGAACTTCCCCTCCCTACAAAAATCCTGATGGGTATTTCCAATTTTGTCGTTAAGTTTTGGCCGCTTTTTCTCGGGCTTTTGGCTTTTGCCGTTTACGCCTTTGGTCAATATAGAAAGACCATAGACGGTAGAAAAAAGATTGATGAACTTGTTTTCAAAGTTCCGATTATGGGAGAACTTCAGAGGCAGGTTGTTTTAACGGAACTGACCAGAACCCTTTCTTTAATGGTGGGCGCCGGTGTTCCAATACTCGAGGCTCTTAACATAGCTAGCGAAGTTGTTTCTAATGTGACCATATCCGAGGCTCTGAAAGACTCCGCCAAGCAGATTGAGAAAGGTTTCCCTATAGCTTATGCTTTCGGCAGGCACACCGAAGCCTTTCCCTTTATCCTGACGCAGATGATTGCGGTCGGAGAGGAAACGGGGAAAATGGAGGAGGTACTGGGTAAGGTAAGCCATATTTTTGAAGTTGAAAGCGATCAGAAAGTCAAAACTCTGACAAGCGCCATAGAACCGATTGTCATGATTCTTTTAGGGCTTGGGGTTGGATTTATGGTGATTGCAGTTATATTGCCGATTTACAACTTGACAAGTCAGTTTTAATGGTTAATACTAATTTAATGCTTAAAAAAGGCTTCACCTTAATAGAACTTCTGATAGTTATCGCGGTACTTGGCATTCTGGCAATTGCAGTGATTTCTGCCATCAACCCGATAGAACAGATTAATAGGAGTAAAGACACAGGAAGTACTTCTGATACTGAGCAGCTTATTAGTGCTATAGATCGTTATTATGCTTCGCAGACCTTATATCCTTGGCAAGCCGTCACGACCGATCCAATAGCGCTTGCTTGGACAAAGGTTGGTTCGACGACGCCGGTTAATATGCTGGCTAGACTTTCAGAGGGCACTACAGGCACAATAGTAGGTACAGGAGAATTAAAGGCCTCTTATATTAACCGGATTTCTCAGGCTAGCTATAATTATCTTCACATATACAAGGGTGCCAATGATAGTGATTCAGTTTATATTTGCTATAAGCCGCTGTCTAAGTCTTTCCAAACTACAGCTGCGACACGTTGCGCCGCTGGTGGCCACCCTGCAGATTATCCCGGGGGCGCCTGTGGCAATACTACCGATTGTGGTAGCGAAAAGAATTGTATTTGTCTTCCTTAATGCTTTTAGTATTCCTTTTTGTTTTTGGACTTGTCGTAGGATCTTTCATTTCCGCTTTCACTTATAGGTATCCGAGGAAAATTCAGTTTTTGACAGGCAGATCTTTTTGTCCTAAGTGCAAAAAAAGAATTTCCTGGTTTGACAATATTCCGATTCTCTCCTTTGTTTTGCTTGGCGGGCGATGCCGGAATTGTAACAAGCCGATTTCCCGGCGTTATCCCCTGATCGAGCTGGCAGCAGGGACAGGGTTTTTACTTATCGGTTTTAATTTGCCCTGGCTTGCGATTTTTTGCGTCCTTCTTGCAATTTTTGTAATTGATTTGGAGCATCAAATAATTCCTGACGGGTTAATTTTTTTGGGAATGTTTTTTGTATTATTTCTGATTCCCGGTTCATTGGCCGGGGCTTTGTTTGCCGGTTTTTTGTCCGCAACGATTTTACTCCTCATTTATTTTGCAACCCGCGGACGGGGTATGGGCTTGGGGGATGTTAAATTTGCGGTTTTGGGGGGAATGATTGTGGGCTTGAAATTATGCCTGGCTTGGCTTTTTCTGGCTTTCTTGACTGGAGGAATAGTTGGAGTCATACTGATTTTGGGAGGAAAGAAGAAATTAAAAGACAAAATAGCATTCGGGCCCTTTTTGGTTGTCGCAATACCGGCTTTACACTTATTGAGCTTATCATCGTGGTTTCGGTCATTGCTCTTCTGGTGGTTTTAGGCATGGGCCTTTTCAGAGGCCAGATTCTTAAGGGCAGAGATGCCAGGCGCAAAAGTGATATAAATAGAATCCAAATCGCGGTTGAGGAATACGAGAAAGATCATGACTGCTACCCCGCACCGGCTTTGGTTGAATGCAATCCCGGAACGGGTTTAACTCCCTATATCAATAAAGTTCCCTGTGACCCCGCCACTCACGAAAACTATTATTATGAACCCGAGGATCCAACTTGCCCTTCCTGGTATCTGATTTTTGCAAAACTGGAAAATAATAGTGACTTTGACATTATTTCGGGAATCGGCTTGGGGGGTAGCTACAATTATGTGGCCGGAAGTCCCAATGCTCCTATCCCGACGCCGAGTAGCTCTCCCGTCCCAACTCCAAGCGGAAGTGCACCCCCGTCAAATTATTGGGGGTGCAAAAGCGGAGTTTGTGTTCTTTTGTCAGGGAGGGACGAATGCAGTCCCAACTATGCTTCTGAAGGCTGTTCCGAACAATGCGGGAATCCGTTTAAAGAATGTATTCCTGTGCTGCAATGAAACTTTTTACTAAACAAGAGATTTTAGCTCTGGGAATTATTTTTGGGATTTTACTTGTCATCTCGATACCGAATTTTGCCTTAAGCATTAAAAGGGCAAGAGATGTTACCAGAAAAGATGATCTTTTTGCACTGGAACTTGCTCTTAAAGCTTATGAAGGCGAATACAGGGAGTTCCCGACTAGCTTGGAGCTTTTAAGCCTTAAGCCTTTACCAAATGACCCCCAGTGGGATCGGGGTATTTCCTATCTTTACCTTACAAATGGGCACACCTTTCAGCTTTACGGGTCATTGGAGCTAACCGACCAAGATGAGTATGATGAAAAAGTAGTTTCCAGAAATCTTGCTTGCGGAATCCGGATTTGCAATTTTGGCAGAAGTTATGGGAATACTCCGCTTGATAAATCCATTGAAGAATACGAAAATGAACTTATTGAGAAATAAAAGAGGTTTTACACTTGTGGAGTTGCTGGTCGTGATAGCAATTTTGGGAATTCTGGCGACGATTGGGCTTTCTTCTTTCAGAAACTCTCAAATGCGGGGGCGCGATGTTCAAAGGAAAAGCGATTTAAAGCAAGTTGCGGGTGCTTTGGAGCTTTATTATTCCGACTATAATCAGTATCCGGCCGCGGGCAGCATTACCTGGGGCGGGGAGTTTACCGACGGCAAAACCGTATATTTCAGGGTGCTGCCGACTGACCCGACATCATACAATTATCTATATAGGGTTGACCCAACCAATCAGAAATTCCGGCTCTATGCTTATTTGGAAAATGTGCAGGACAAAGATATTGTCAGCGGTCTAACCCAAATCTGCGGCAGTAATAAAAACTGTAACTTTGCCATAACCAGCCCGAATACTACAGCATCCGGTACGTGGTAGTGTAGAATAGATATATGACAAAATCTGCCCGAGGATTTACCCTAATCGAACTTCTGGTGGTTATTTCCATTATCGGTATTCTGACAACTTTGGTGGCCGCGAACTTAAATTCTGCCCGCGGGCGTGCCCGCGATGCACAAAGGAAAAGCGATTTGAAGAATATTTCAACAGCCTTAAGGCTTTATTATAATGACAAAGGGGCATTCCCCGACAACAACAGTTCTTTTCGGATTAAGGGCTGCGGCGCTTTGGGGACTACGGCTTGTACTTGGGGGCAGGAATGGAAAGCCGGGGATACAACCTATATGTCCACTCTTCCCCGGGATCCGCTACCCGACCAAAGTTACAGGTATAGTTTTGTAGATTCCGATAATTATGTCATATCTGTCTGCCTGGAAAATAAAAGTGATGACAAGGGGGAATCGGCGGGCGGTACGACTTGGTGCCCTAGCAACTGGAAGTACGAAGTCAAACCATGAGGAGAAATGCTTTTACATTAATCGAACTTCTGGTAGTTATTTCCATTCTTGGGATTTTGGCTGCATTGGTTTTTGTTTCTTTCTCCTCAAGCCAAAAGCAGGCCAGGGATACTCAAAGAAAATCCGATCTCAAGCAGTACTCTACTTCGCTTGAGTCCTTTGCCAGTGCGAGTAACGGAATGTATCCTTCTTGGACCAACATAGTTAATGCATCTCTTGGTTTGTGCTCGGCTCTGGGTTTGAGCGCCTGCCCCGAAGATCCCAAGTTAGCAAATGATTCCACCTATCAAAGATATAAGTATAGCTCAAGCGGCAGTGGTGGGGGTGTGGCGAAGGCAGTGAAATATGTTTTGTGGGCAAAGCTTGAGGGTTCTGCGAATTACTGGGTTGTTTGCTCGACGGGGGTAAGCAGCACAAAAAGTAAGACAGGCTGGGCCAACCCATCGGCAGGGGTATGTCCGTTATAACTAATGAAAAAAGGATTTACTTTAATTGAGCTTTTGGTTGTCATTTCTATTATTGGGATTTTGGTAGGATTGTCTTTATTCGGGATCGAAAAAACCAGAGGATCTTCCCGTGACGCCAGGCGCAAAGCCGATCTTGAGCAAATAAGGAGCGCACTTGAAATATATAGGTCCGATTGCGGTAGATATCCTGCTACCCTTTCCTCTCCTCTAAAGGGGACCAAGACCACTTCGCCCTGTTCGACATCGGATACATATATTGACCCTCTTCCCGTTGATCCGACAGTGGCGACTCAGAAATACTCTTATAAGATGTTGACCCAAACAACTTATATTCTTTGCGCTTCGTTGGAGAATGCTCCGAACCCGTCCATGGACGTAACTGGATGCACAAGCTGTACCGCAACCTGCAACTACAAGGTGACAAATCCCTAATGAGAAAATCCGAAAGAGGATACACTCTAATCGAAATTTTGGTCGGGATAACCATCCTCGGACTTTTTTTCAGCTTCGGTTTTGCCAGTTTCAGGGATTTTTCCAGGAGACAAGCCTTGTCGGGTACCGTAAAGCAGGTCCAGGGGGATCTTCGCTTGGCTCAGCAGCAGGCCCTTTCGGGTAAAAAACCGAGTGGTGTGGAATGTGATGCCCCTAAGGTTTTAAATAGTTTTGGTTTCAGAGTTGTCGACTCTATTAGTTATTCGGTTAGGGCTGACTGTTCAGGTGGGAGTAAAGTCATTAAAGATGTCACTTTACCTTCCGGCATAACAATTTCTATCCCCTCCCCTAACCCTATCCGTTTCAAAGTATTGGGCCAGGGGACGTTTATAACTTCGGGCGGGTCGGCCACGCTTACCCTGACCCAAGCGGGAACCGGAAACCAGGCAATCATAACAGTGACATCAGGAGGAGAGATTAAGTGAACAAGGGTCAATCGCTGTTTGAAGTTCTTGTGGCAATTGGAGTAAGTACTCTTATTGTCGTTGCCGTTGTGTCTTTGGTTGCCAATTCCATAAGGAATACCACATATTCAAAAAATAAAACCCTGGCTGCCAGATATGCCCAGGACGCTACCGAATGGTTGAGGGGGCAAAGGGATGCTGATATTGATGATTTCAAGTCAAAAGCAACCGGAATCTATTGTTTCAATACCCTTTATTGGGGTAACCACGATGCCTGCCAAGCCGATATGACAGGAAATGTTTTGCGCAGAGAGGGTTCTTTCAGAACAATACCGATGAGCGGTAAAACGGTGATAGAGGCCGATGTAACGGTTTATTGGGACGATGCCCAGGGGACGCATGAGGTCAGAAGCGTAACAAATTTTACGGATTGGAGGGAGAGGTGAAATTTAAAATTAAAAATTTAAAATTAAAAATTTCAGCAGGCATAAGCCTACTGGAGATATTGGTAGCCGTTGCGATTTTTGCTGTTTTGGGAGTCATGGTTACAAGATCGATTGCCCTGACCCTTAGGGGAAGCAAAAAAAGCGAGTTGACGCTCAAAGTTAGAGAAAATATTGGTTACTCCTTGAGTGTTATCGAAAGGCAGTTGAGGAATGCCGATTCAATTACATCTTGCAGTAGTGACACGGAAATAGGTTACATTGACAGCTTTGGGAATCCGAGTACTTTTTCCTGCGAGGGCATGGATGGGGGCGACCCTTATATTGCCTCCGGATCGGCCCGGCTGACCTCCAATGAGGTTAAGATAACCAAGTGTACTTTCAGCTGTACATCTACCGAACCTCCGGCCGTTAATGTTTCTATTACCGCCATTGATTCCCAGGCCGAAGGGGTCGAAGGGGCCTCCGTTACCGCCTCGACAAAAGTTTACCTAAGAACTTATTAGAGACCTCAGCAGGGTTCAAAAAGAAGTTGATAAACCAACCTTTTTGAAACCCTTGTCTAATGTAAACACTTCATCAAGTTTGAAAGATTTTACTAGAGAATAAATTGATGCGTCGGCGAACGAGAGGTTATGTTCTGCGAATTTAATCATTGCGTCTTCTGAATCTTTAAATATCCCGTCTTCGATTTGGAAAACTCTTAATTTCTCCTCTTTTTGAAGTCTGATAATCATTTCTATTGCAAGTTTCAGTGATCGTGGCCCATGGTCGTAAAGAATTCTTGTATAAAGCTCAGAGAGGACGAATATATTGGTAAAAAACAGCGGTCTAGTCTTTTTATATTCTTCATATTTTTTAAGACATTTTTTGTGCCAGATATCAGACTTAACGAAAAGAGCGATTAGGGGGCCTGTATCAATAAATACCTTCATTTATTGTAATAAATATTGTCTACCCGCTCCGAAGAATCTGTGGTGCCTTTTCCTTTTGTTTTAATAATTCCGATAATCTCATCCAGATCTGCTTTCTTCTTCGAGGCAGGCGGTGAAAGCTTAATAAGATTTTGGGCCAGAGAGTTTATAGCCATACGGATAATGGCTGACCTTGAAATATTTGTCTCCTCTTCAAAATCGTCCAGAATGCTTACCGATTTGGAATTCAAATAAACTTGATATCTTTTCATATTTTATACATTACACTATATGGTGTATATTTGTCAAGGCCTAGGGAGCTATTTCTTTCCAGTTGTATTTTTCAACTTCCTCGAATATTTTTTTCTTTACTTTTTCCCAGGAGAAATCTTTATCTAGGATTTCTATTTTTCTTGAAATATCATCAAGATCAGCATTTTTAAAATAGATGAGACCTTTGAGGATGACCATGGGTTGATAGCTTGGATATTTTTTCAGTGTTATTTTTATAATTTTGTCTAAACTAAACTTTTTAAGGAGATAATAAGCGTCGATGAAATCACGTCTTTTACCTCTCATTGAAATTGCAACCATCTTCATAGCAAGGACATCCTCGATCGAAGCAAGCTTTATATTCTCAAAATCTAGTAGCGGATTTATTAGGTTGTATGGATAATAAAAAAGTGACAAACTTACTTTATCTATTTCGGCCGTGAGTGTATCTTTTGCAACCCTTTCAAGTCTAATCTGGTCAAAATTGCTTTGAAAATCGGCTAAAACTCTTCCCGTTTCAAAATGTTTATCCGTGTAGAAATCAAAGTCCAGCGATGTTCTATGGCCCAGTTGAAGTGCTAAAGCCGTGCCTCCCGCCAGATAACTCCCCGTTGGAAGGGATTTTATCTTTCTTATTAACTTTAATTGTTTTTCATTTAATACTTTTGAATAGATCATGCAGGGTAGATATTTAGGAGAGCGTTGTTATAGTCAGAAACCTTGTTAATTTTGAGGATTTCTTTCCAGTAGTTGAGGGATTCCTCATTCCAAACGCCTCTCTGCGGATTTCTTACAGTGCTTCTTATCTCATTAATTGTGTAATTATCAAAAACCCAAGCTACTGCTTTTTCGTCGCCCAAATTGAGAACTTGAGTTATAATTTCATTGAGGACTCCAGGATCGTCTTTGTTGAGTTTTGCAATATTATAAGAGGGCAAATATGGCTGTAGAAATTTAGGTAGCGCCATACCCTATTATACCAAATCTACGGGGCAACTTCTTTCCAACTGATTCTTCTTGTGGATAATTTGGGAGGGAAGAGAATTACCTGGTCGGGAGCGTATTCAAAAATTTCCGCGGGAGAATTATTTGATCCTCCGGGGTTTCTTTGTATACTTATTCCCTCGCCCCCCGCTAAAGACCCTCGTATGTAAAGCTGGGTGTCGTTTTCTTGTCCCGTTGTTCCTGTTGATATGCTTTCGTCCGCAAAATAAAGCCCTTCAAGATGCGGCCCCGTTCCCCCACCAATACCGGAGCTTATATTTATATTGCCTTTAACAATTGCCAGGAAAAATCCCTTCCCGTCATCAAGATTTATTTTTTTGTTGATATAAAGGTTTGCATTTTCAACCAGAAGAACAACCTTGCTATCATTCAGGGTGATATTGCCATCTATTTTTAGGTCAATATCGCGTGTGTATTTGTACCATTTATATCCCATTTGGTTCGGGGCGGAAGGAAAATTTGTTATCGAAGATGAGGTAATTAGTGTAGGTACAATATCTTGGGGAATCTGACTGACAAAATAATCATAGCTAAAGGCTTTTTGTCCGGCAGAAGCGCCTTCGACTATCCAGCCCTTCTCTGAAACCGTGGAGGAAGTTAAGTTCGTATTGTTTGTATATGCGGGAATACCGGGGTATCCTCCGGCTCCTTTAAGATCAAAATATTCTCCGTTGGCTACCTTGGAGGTAATGTTTCCCCCGCTTGAAACATCCCCGTCGATAACCTGCCACCAGGGGTTGGAGGAAGTAACAGTAACCGATGCCTCAGCGATACAAACCGGTAAATTGGTTCCTGTAAAATAAACTCTTCCCTTTACTGTAACCGGTGCAAGCCTACTTTGGATTCCTGATACTTCAGTTTGGTAGCGCCAGTCTATGTCGCCATCCGGATGGGCGGGGTTGACTTTAACGTAGCCTGTGGCAAGGCTTTGAAACGTGATTCTGTCTATCTCGGAAGAATCCGCAACGCTTGCCGTTAAGGTTTGGGAAGGATCCCCTACCTGAATGGTCATCGAAGTCGGGGTAAGTTCGCAGGAGGAAACGGCTTTGGCTATAGCCGAAGGACTACTGCAAGTAGAATCTTTGTAGGTAACTATTTTATAGTAATAAACCCGTCCGGTATTTAGCACAGAACCGGTATAAAACGGATTGTCGGTGGTGCCTTTTGTTACCCCCACAGTCTCATTGATCAGGCAATTCGGACAGTCATCAACGGCACTCTCGACTCTGGTTTTATTCCTATCAACAAAAACTTTTTGACTCACCCCGTTTTGTCCCGGAATCCAGGTAACTTTAGCGCTGGTTAAGGAAGTGGATTCCACAACAATATTTGTCGGCGGTGTTGCATTACAAGACTGATAGAAAAAATATCTTGTTTCGGAGGAGGCCAAAGCTCCCTCACAGCCATTGGAAGCATCCACCCGCCAGTAAATTGGCTGATCTGAGGGTACGGAACTAGAAACGGTATAGGCATAAGAGGTCTGGGTACTGCCCATAATCTTTACTCTGGTTAAGTTATTTAAGGAAAAACCAACGTAAATAAAATACTGATTAGTATTGACAACATCACATAGAATACAATTAGCTCCCCAGTAACCGACTAGGTCCCAATCTAAGGTAACCTGCTGCGTTTTTGAAATATATCCGTTGGGTGGAGAGTCTAGAACCGGAGCGTCAGGCTTGGCACCAGTACAGCATTTCTTAGTACACCAATATTTTTCAGGGTTCCATCTATCACAACCATCGTCTGGATCCCCAGAACCACCCTGACAGCTCTTCCGGCACTCAGTCGTTGTCGGCCCGCTGCAAACATCACTAAAAGCTTTGCACTTGCAGCCTCCGCTTACCCTCGGACTGCACCAGGTGCCTTGAGGGCATGAACCTTCACAAGCCGGGGCCGCCGCACTCCCGCAGTCCGAATATCCGCCTCCGCCGGTGCAAAGTTTTAAGGCACAACCGTCACTGCAAGGGTTGGTGCAACTGCTAAGGCCCGAACAACTGTTTTCAGGACCACTTGCGGCACAGCGGTAAAAAATATCGCAGGAACCACCCGGACAGTCTGAATTGTAATAACATACTGAACCTTCTTTAGAACCTCTCGAACATACTTTAAAGTCCTCCCAATTTCCGCACCGATACTGCCCGGTACAATCCGCCTTAACCGGCGCAGCTATTTTGCCCAAAGCCACTGCGCCTGCTACAGCAAGAAAAAAAAGTGCGATTAGACAAACCTTTAATTGCCTGGGCACATACTTAATGTAGCATATTTAAAACTGGCTTGGCAATGAAGATTACTCAATGGGCTGGAAAATCTGGTCACCAAGATCACAATAACCTTTTGTTGTATCAACAATCGGGCAGAAATTTTTCCACCCTTCCCACATGAGCTTATCGTTGGGATTAATTAAATTCTCGTTAAACTGCGGACCATGTTCCTGGGCTGAAGTCGGCCAAGATAAATATTGTAGATTCGCATTAAAAGAGGATGTTATCGTATACGGTAAATCTTTTTTGGGTTCACTTTTTCCAAAATATTCACGCATTGACACTGATTTAACATTCCCATTCGGCAGTAGATAAAATCCCATTCCTGCGCGGTACCCCGGTGCATTGGTTATGAATAAAGGCGCATCGCCGTTAGGATCTTTTTCCTTTTCAGTAACAACACTTACAATCGGAATTGACGGGTCAATCTGGTAAATTTTTCCTTCACCGGTTGCAGGATCAACCAGATAGACATTGCTTTTCATATCTTTCCCGGCTTTGTAATCAGCCAGGTATTGTTCAAACGAATAATTGGATTTGTCAAAATCCAAACCCTCGCGCTGAAGATACAGCCGGTAGTAAGCCATAAGAACGCCTTTCATTATTCTCTCTTTTCCCGAAAGTTCACTTCCCGGCGGTGTAACAATCTTTAAACCTCCTCCTGGAAGTTTGTCTGCCAGGGATTTGGAAATTGCAAAGGTCACATCAACCGAAACTCCCTCAAATTCGCCCTTAACTTCAATGGCAAAAGCATCGGGGGCAAGCCCCCTTTCAATTTTCTGATCCAAATTTAAGACCACTTCCTGTACCTGGTTTTTTTCCGGAATTAAAAGGGCATCTACTTTAGCGCTAATAGGAAGGCTCTTTCTTGGAATGCTAGCCTCCCCGGGAACAAAGAAGATATCTCTATTAAGTAGCTCATCCAGAGTTACTTCGGCTATTTCGGTTTCGGTCAGCCCGGTCGAAAAAATCATCACGGGGTTTTCAAGAGGTTTTCCTTGAAGATCATCGGTTATTCCCAAACCAACAATACCATTTTGATCCACCATTCTATTCAGTACCGAGCGAATAACCAATTTTTTTGTCGGGTCCAACTGTATTTCTGTGACCATAGCCGTATAACCCTTACCTTCTTCTTCCGAAACTGCCGAGAAGAAAGGATAAGTTATTGGTTGAGTCGAGCCTACGGGATGAAGCTCTATGCCCATCGCTGAATACTCGATTGTTGAGGGATCTTTAAAAAGTTCCTTAATTTTTGGGTCACTGACAAAACCGTCAAAAACATCTTTGATAGTTCCCCTTTCACTAACTTTAATGGCTAAAACTTCGGCCTGATCGGTAATACGGTAGCTTTCGCTTTGAACGGGAGTCTCCGGGGTGGATCCGATGACAGGGGGATTAGTAATTATCTCCAAGGTCGGTGTAAATTCTGTGGAGACAGGTTTGGTTGGAGAAGGAAGAGGCTCAATGCCTTGTTTGCTGGTACATGCGGTAATTTGCAACTCAAGCACGGCAAGCGCGAGTGCAAGCCTTGTTCCGATATTTATTGCTGATGGATGCCCATTTCTATCCTCCACAGACATATAGATTATTATAGGGTTTTTGTCAATATTTGCAAGTTTTCAGTTGAGTATGCTATTGATTAAGAGTAAATTTCCTTTTACACTTAAACTAATCTGATGTCTTTTCATGAATAAGGTTTTAATTTATGTATTTATCTTCTTAGTAATCCTTACCTTGGTTTTATTGGGTTATTATTTCTACTCTTCCGATTCTCTAAAAACTCTTTTTTTTGATTCTCCTTCCCAAGATAAAGTTGGCAACCTTCCGAAGGTAGAATTGGAAAAATATCAAGGGGAAGTAGTTTGTTTGCCGGCTAAATCAGGAGCGGATGCCGAGGAAGAAAGCTGCATCCTAAGTTTAAAAGACGAAAATAACAAATATTATGCACTTTCTGGAGAAAATTTAAGAAGTATGGTACAGGAAAACACTTCGGCTGTTGTCTGGGGGAATCTTAAGCAGGGTTCTTATGCGAATTATGACGTTGTTGGTTTTATTGAGGTGGTTCGGGCAGAAAAGCAGTAAGCTAGATTAGTTAGGAACTCTTTGAAAACTATTCAAGATGCAAGCCGTTTATTTCGGAGGGCAGTTTGCACGAGGGTTAAAATTTGCTACACTGGATTAGAGTTTATGAAACCTGCTCAAAATTCCGGTCAAGCTCTTGTTTTGGTTCTTCTTTCGCTGAGTGTTGTCTTGACTCTGGTTATGTATATTCTTTCCAGGTCTGTTACAGATATTGCAGTTACTTCCAGGGAGGAAGAGGCGGTTCGGGCATTTTCGGCTGCGGAGGCGGGGGTTGAGAGAGCTTTAGTTACCGCTTCGTCAATCGGAGATACGGAAATTGGGAATGCAAGGTTTAATGCCAGCGTTACGAGCTTTGCGAAAGGCACGATGAACTTTAACTACCCCATTAGACTTGCTCCGGGAGATACGGCTACTTTATGGTTTGTTTCCCATGAAGAGGATGGAAGTTTGGTTTGCAAGGCAGGATTTCCCTGTTATTCGGGCAATTCCCTCAAAGTTTGCTGGGGTGAACCAGAGACTGAGAGGGATTCGGATGCTCCTGCTATCGAGGTCAGCATTTTCTATGAGGATGCGCGTCTTGACGACAATTTTTCCGATTTAAAGATTGCAAGAGCAGCCTTTGATCCTTATTCCTTGAGAAGTCCGCCCAATTCCTTTGACAACGCCCCAATTTCTAACTGTACTATTGGCGATAAATCCTACCAATTCCAAGAAACTTTAAATCTCTCTTCATATAACGGGCTTATTTTTGCTAAAGTAAGAATGTATTACAACACGGATAAAAATCACAGCGTAGGTTTCGTCGTGACGGATGATACCCTGCCGTCCCAAGGGTTGATGGTCAGTTCGTCAGGGACATCAGGGGAAAGTAACCGTAGGCTGGAAGTTTTTCAAAGTTATCCCGAGCCCCCCAGCGTTTTTGACTTTGCCCTTTTTAGTACGGGGGGTTTGGTAAAATAATAATATGTTAGGACTTGATATTGGTTCCAGAACTATAAAAATGGTAGAGCTTGAGAAAGCCGGCGGTGGCTACAACCTTATGGCAAGCGGTGTCGTTGCCGTTTCGGGCATAGATACCGTAAACCTTGACGATGAAAAGACGATCGCTTCTTTAGCGCAGGTTATTAAAAAGCTTCACAAAGAAGCGGGGGTAACTTCGCATAATGTGGCCATAAGCCTTCCCGAGCCCCTGGTTTTTACCAGAACCGTAAGGTTCCCCCTTTTGACGGATAATGAGATTGCCTCGGCCGTCAAATGGGAGGCAGAGCAATATATTCCTATTCCCGCCAACGAAGCCATTATTCAGCACATGATTTTGGAAAAAAATGAGAGGGCAACACCGCCCGAAGTGGTTGTTTTGCTGGTTGCGGCTCCGAGGAAGGTTGTCGAGAGATATATCAAAATTACACAGGCGGCGGGTTTGGCAGTTACTGCCATTGAAACGGAACTGATGTCTTTGACCCGGGCCTTGGCTCCGGTTGATAAAACCGTTCTTCTTCTTGATTTTGGGGCCAAGTCAGCAGATATTGCCGTTGCCAAGCGGGGTATGCTTTCGTTTTCTAGATCAATCCCAATTGCCGGAGAAGCATTTACCCGGGCAGTTTCCCAGTCCTTGGGAGTTAACCCCCAAGCAGCCGAGGAGTACAAAAAAACTTACGGTTTGGATACCTCCCAGCTTGAAGGTAAGGTTAAGGGTGCACTAAACCCCGTTTTGAAAATGGTCACAGATGAGGTCAAAAAAGCCGTTTATTATTATCAGACGGAGGAAAAGGGCGAGGCTCCGTCCGCTGTCATAATTTCCGGAGGGACAAGCGGGATGAAAGAGATAATTCCGATGCTGACCGAGCTTTTGGGAATTGAAGTTTTGATTGCCAATCCATTTTCCAAAATATCGATTGATCCGCAGACAGCCAAAAAGCTGGCTCCTTTTGCTCCTCTGTATGCCGTTGCCGTGGGGCTGGCCCTAAGAGAAAATGACTAAAATAAATTTACTGCCCGAAGAATATAGCCTTAAGACCGGTTTTAGCGCAGTCCTTAAAATCTTAAAAAGTCTGACGCTGATTCTGACCCTGCTTTTTATTTTTTTTGTCATCAGCGCCTCGGCAATCTTACTGATTAGCTCATTAAGCCTTAATGGCCTTGTTGTCTCAAACGAATCGCTGAAATCAGAAATTAAATCCCGTGAGGCAACCGAAACAAAACTTGTTCTTTTAAAAGACAGGCTTTCCAAAATCAAGCTGGTTACCTCGCAGGGGATGCTTACTAAATCATTGGATGATATTGAGCCGGTTTTGGCGGAAGCTTCGAATGCAACGGTCGGAGAGCTTTCCCTTGATTCGGAAAAAACCGATACCTCCCTGACTTTTACTTCAAGCGCCTCTTTAAGCGCATTTTTGCAAAGTCTGACCACCTCATCCGTATTTAGTTCAATTGTCATGAATTCTTTCGGCCTTAACCCGGCAACCGGGTATTTAATCAGCCTTAGATTTACGGGAAAATGAAATTCAATGGTCGTGCAATCGCCATGTCCCTTCTCCCTTTTTTGGGAGTGGTTCTTCTTTTTATATTTGTGGGGAAATTTGCTTTGGGGAAAATTTCCGGAGTCAGGGCCAATATCGCTAGGGAAAAGAAGAGCCAAACGATTCTGACGCAAAAACTAGATCTGCTTAATCAAGTTGAGAGTGTGGTTTTGGATTCTTCCGATGCATCTTTATTGGCCATGCCTTCCGGAAATCCGGCACTGGCTGTTATCTACCAGCTCAAAAAGCTCGCGGCGGAGGCCGGTGTCAGCCTTTCGGGAATTAAAGCCGGAGCGGAAGCTGCGGATCAAAGCGGACTTAAAAGGGTCGATATTTCTTTTGAGGCAACCGGTGCCCGGCCGGTTCTTGTCGCATTTCTCAAAAGTATAGAGACTGCTGCTCCCCTTTCGGTTATAGAAAAGGTAAAGATAAGCGAGGTATCGGGAATTGCCAGGGGCGATATTGCTATAAAATCTTTCTTTGCGGATCTTCCCCAAAAACTTCCGACTTTGGATTCACCTGCCGCCGATTTAACTTCCGCGGAGAGGGATCTTTTGGCTAAAATAAGTTCTTTGACACAGCCGGTTTTTGTTGAAGTCCCCCCCTCCGAGTCGGTAGGCCGTGAAGACCCGTTTGGATCTAGTTCTCTACCTGAAGATTGACGGCCCGCTTTTCAAGCGTAGCCCGGACTTTAAGGATTTGCCTTAGGGCGCTGATCATTCGCCCTTCCTTTCCGATAATAAGACCTTTGTTTTTGTCTTCCGTCTTGATTGTATAAAGAGTTCTTCCGTCTTCATCGCTTTCATCGATTTTGAACTTTTCTTTATCCAGTATTCCTTTCAATAAAAATTCCAGTAGATCTTTCATAAATTTATTTAAACTCTTTAAGTAATTTTGCTACATTCGGGCTAATTTGCGCACCCTTTTCTATCCAAGCTTTTAACTTTTCACTTTCAATTTTTAATTCTTTCTTAACGGGGTTCCAGAAGCCCAATACCTCAAGAGGCATTCCCTCGCGCTTCGATCTGGTGGGGGTTGCTACAATTCGATAAAAAGGCGCTTTTTTTCGGCCGAACCTTGCCAGTCTTATTTTAACCATGTGCCGATTGTATCATATCTAAAGTCGATTTTGCAGCTTCTTGTTCGGCGATGGCTTTACTTTTTCCCAAACCGGTCCCCCAGGATTTTTCATTCACGATAACTTCTATTTTGAATTTTTTATTGTGATCGGGTCCTTCCTCTTTGATGACTTTATATTTCGGTGTAGGCAGGGATCTGCTTTGAACATACTCCTGAAGAAGACTTTTGGCGTCTTTAAGAGGAAGTTTGGCTCTTTTTTCAAGGTCTATTAAAAGGTTTTTATTTATGAATTCCTCCGAGGCGGAGAGTCCCTGGTCAATGAAAAGAGCGCCGATAATCGCTTCAACCGTGTCGGCAAGAAGTGAAAGATTGGTTCTTCCTCCTGTTTCCTCCTCCCCTTTTGAGAGATAAATCATATCACCCAGGTTTAAGTTTTCGGCAATTTCAGCCAGAAAATTCGTATTAACCAAGTTTGACCTAAGGGCGGTCAGATAACCTTCTTCTTTGTCGGGGAAGGTTTTGTAAAGTTCCCTGGAAACAATAAATTCCAAAACTGCGTCTCCCAGAAACTCCAATCTTTCATTTGACGTCCTTTTGCCTTTATGCTCATTTACCCAGGATCTGTGGGTTAGGGCCAGATCAAAAAGATTTTTGTTGGTAAATAGGTTAGACAAGCTTTTCATATAAATCAGCCAGAGTTTCGACTTCGGCCATATTTAGGCCGGTTGTATCAAACCCGGCTGTTTTCAGCATTTCGCTGAAATCGGTTAAATCTATCGCGGTCATGTGCAGGTCCTCCGTCAGTAAATCGTCTTCACTTATATCCCCGGTTTCAACGCCCAAGAAATCAGCCAGAATTTTTCTGATTTTTTCACTAGTCTTTTCCATCTTTATATATAGTACCCAAAACGCCGTTGATAAAGGAAGAGGAAGATTCGCTTCCGTATTCTTTGGCGAGCTCAACCGCCTCATCAATGACTACCTTGGGTGGGGTATCCTCATAATGAAGTTCATAGACAGCTAACCTTAGAATTGCCAGGTCGATTCTGTTTAATTTATCAATCGGCCAGGTTGGGGCTGCTTTTGCAATTTCTGTGTCTATTTTTTTCTTTTTCTTGAGAATTTTTCTGACGAGTTCGGGGAGATTGGGCTGTTTGGTATAATCCTCGGCAAAAAGAACTTTGATCGCTTCCCTTCTTCTTAAGTGTCTTGGGTCAGTAGGAGTTTTCATTTGCCGTAGTGGCCGCATTCGGGGCAGGCCATGTGTGATTGCCTTAAATGTCCGCAACTAACGCATTTAACCAAATTGGGGATTGTTAGTTTGGGTTGTCCCCCTCGCCTTTTGCCCTTCCTGGCATTCGTATGTTTCTTCTTGGGTAACGGAGTCATGGTGCAATTTTAGACTAAGACGCTCATTTTATCAATGAGATTTGGATAATCTTTGGGATTTTGAAAAATGTCTTCAGCCAGCTCTTTGGTTTGTTTGATTAAGTCAGTGTCGCTCCAGGAAGCGGCTTTGAACTCTGGAAAGCCGTGCTGTTTTGTGCCGAAAATTTCTCCGGGGCCACGAAGCTTTAAATCAAGCTCAGCTAAGATAAATCCGGAATTTGTTTTTGTCATTGCCGTTAGCCTTCTTGAAGATTTTATGTTGCTGAAAAGCAGACAATACGATTTTTTGTCGCTTCTTCCTACCCTCCCCCTTAATTGATGAAGTTGGGCAAGCCCGAAGCGCTCGGCAGCTTCGATTACCATGATGGTTGCATTGGGGATGTCGATTCCAACCTCAACCACCGGAGTTGCTACCAACATGTCTATTTTCCCACTTCTAAAGTCCCTTAGTATTTCATTTTTTTCTTGTGCTTTGATTCTCCCGTGCAAAAGACCGAGTTTAAGGCCTAGAAATTGAGACGTGAGACTGACAAATTCCTGGGTAACGTTTTTAATGTCCTTCATTGTTTCTTTTTCGCTCTCTTCAATTAATGGACAAATAACAAAAACCTGCGATTTGTTTTTTGTCACCTGTTTTTCTATCCAGTCATATGCCCCTTGCCTTTTTTGAGGGGGGACAACCCAGGTAGTGATTTCAAGCCGTCCCGCAGGAAGTTCCGTTAAAATGGAAAGATCAAGATCTCCATATAGTGTTTGGGCGATGGTTCTGGGGATTGGGGTTGCCGTCATGGTCAAAACATGGGGTGTCCCTGATTTTTTTACAAGGTGTTTTCTCTGTTCAACTCCGAACCTATGCTGTTCATCTATTACAACAAGAGCAACTTTAGAGTAACCACCTCCGGTGTCAAATTCTACTTTTTTGTGAATAAGCGCGTGTGTTCCGACAAAAATATCCGTTCGGCCAAGAGAGTTGAGCTTGATATCGGAAGTTAGAAGAGAAACACGTACTTTATACGGGTCTAAAAGTTTAGTCAGGGTATCGTAGTGCTGTTGGGCCAGGATTTGGGTGGGGGCCATGAATACCGATTGATAGCCGTTGGTGAAAGCGGCAAATGCTGCAATTGCAGAAACGATTGTTTTCCCGCTTCCCACGTCTCCTTCGAGTAACCTATTCATCGGGATTGGTTTTTCCATGTCGGATAGTATTTCGTTAATGGCTTTATTTTGTGAAGCGGTCAGTTCAAACGGCACAGTTTTTATAAATTCGTTAATGACAGATTTATCAATTGTTAGTTTGTTAGCCACTTTGTTTTTTTGCCAGTTTAATTTTTTGTTGGTGCTCCCTAGCTCCAGAAAAAGAAGCTCATTAAAAGCAAGCCTTCTTCTGCCATCTTTTGCTTGTTTTAGATTTTTAGGGAAGTGAACGAATCGGTAGGCCGTAAGCAGGGTCGAGAGGTTTGCTTTCTTCAAATACTCTTTTGGGAGAAATTCTTTTAGCTCAGCGGTTTCTGTCTCAAAAATTTTTCTAATCCTTGTTCTTATCCACTTTGAAGATATTCCCGATGTTTCGGGGTAAACAGGAATGAGCTTTCCGGTATGGGTTGTATCATGAAGGTCTGTTAGAATTTCATATTCTGGAGAAACTAGGGCAGGACGCTCGGAAAATAGACTTACTTTTCCACTTAAGGCAACTTCCCTGCCCGGGTAAAGGGCTTTGATTAAAAACGGCTGATTGAACCAAACGATAGAAATTTTTCCTTTGGCGTCCTCCAAGCTTCCGATCTGCATTCTTAGCCCCCGTCTCGTATAAACGTTTTTTAAAGAAACGATTTTCCCCTTAATTGTTATCACCTCATCGACTTTGGCCTTGAGCGTAGTCGAAAGGTTTGAATAGTCGACATAGCGTGAGGGAATGTGGTTTATTAAATCCTCATTGGTTTCAATTCCAAGTCTTTTGAGTGCGGCGAAATCCATAGCAGTTTCAAGGATACCACGAATTTTGATTCGTGGAGGAATTGAACCTGATATATCATCCTCGCTCAGGCGTGAAACCGCCAAGTTTGATTTGGCGGAGGATGTTATGCCCTCCATTACTGGAAGAAAGAAAGAAAAGGAAGTATGGAGCCAACGATGAGCGAAAGGCCCGCAATTATGATGACTATGGTAAATATCTTTTTTGCTTTTTTTGAAATCATTTTGTAACTATTAGGAAGGTCCTTTCCCCTACCTTTATCTCATCCCCGACTTTTACCTTCAGGGATGGATCTCCTACCACTTTTCCATTAACATCAACGGCGTTTTGTCTGATCAATCTTTTGGCATCACTGACACTTGCAAGGGATGTAAATGGAGCAATTGTTACGGCTAGTGTGTTTCCCGATGATACTTTAATATCAAACGTCGGCTTTCTTTCCTGAAAAGTTCTTTCGAAGTTTTCCTGGGAATCTTTTGCTTTTGATTCTCCCCAGAGAAGTTTAACAACCTCATATGCTAATCTTTTCTTTGCTTTCATTGGATTGCCTTTAATTTCCTTGTCGATTCCTGTCAGGTCAACTTCGGTCAAAAGCTCGAAACCCAAGGCGATTGCTTCATCCGGGAAGGACATAATGCCTGCATAGAACTCTTCCGGTTGTGAATCCAGGAATAAAGCATTGCCTGTGGTCTTGCCCACCTTTTGCCCCTCTTTGTCTATCAGAAGTTTTGTTGTTAGGACAAACTTTTCTTTGCCTTTCATGGCTTTCATTAACCTTCTTCCGGCCATCATATTGAAAAGCTGGTCGTTCCCACCCACTTCAAGATCTACGCCCATCACCACGGAGTCGTATGCTTGGGCAATCGGATATAGGAGTTCATGGAAAAGAATATCTTTACCCGCTTTGATTCTTTCTTGATACATGTCTCTTTCGATCATCTGAGCGTGGGTAAAGTTGGAAGTTATTTCAATTAAATCCTTGAATGATACTTTGTCGTTCCATTCTGAATTAAAAAGAATTTTGGCAGCGTTGTCTCCTTCAAAATTTAAAATGGCACTTGCCTGGTCTTTCCATGTCTTTGCGTTGTCTAAAACCTGCCCTCTTGTTAGCTTTTTGCGCGTTGCGAGTTTATCGGTCGGGTCCCCTATCATTCCTGTAAAGTCCCCAATCAAGAATATTACTTCGTGCCCAAGTTTCTGGAATTGTCTAAGCTTCATAAGACCAACTAAATTACCCAAATGCAAAGAAGGCATTGAAGGATCAAACCCCTGATAGAGTTTGATTTTTCTTTTGGCCATTAGAGAAGCTAATCCCTTTTTATCGGGCAGAATCTGCTCTACTCCTCTAGTCAAAACTTCTTCAATTTTGTCCATAGTTAGATTTTAGAGCTTTAATGCCATCCAGTCAAAAGATAATTTGAAGGTAAATTTTGTGTTTGGAGAATGAGCCTGCAGTTCGAATCCGTGTTGCCTGAGCATACCTGTCTAGTACCCAATTGTCCCATAACCACTGTCTCACTTCAAGGCTAAATGAGACAAATGAGACACCATAAAAGGCCGGTAATACAGAAACCGGACGAATTTCTTGAAAGGTGTTCACGTTGGTGTGCCTATCTAGCTCGCTCTAGTGGACTATATGAGGAACTGGTTTATTAACTACAGGGATAATTTTAGAACTTCACACATCTTCAAATCCAGGTAAACGAATTTGGAGGTCTCGTATAGGATTACTACAATGTTTACAAGCTCTGCATATTGGGTCCAAGTATCTGTCACTATGGAAATTGTCAAGTATTTCAATATCCTCTCCGTTTCTGTACGCTTCAATTAATCGTGCAATCGCGTTAACAAATTCAGGTGTTTCTGGATACATAATTTTAGGCTTTATGGAGATTGGATTATTCATCATATGGATAAATATCTTTGCCGCTTCTTCTGTTGCCACTCCTTTTGTATCCCAATGCCTCACCCTGTAAACGTGATGTTCTAAATATGTTAATTTTTCCACAATAGAAAGAATATTATAAGTAACTGAAGAAAAATTCAAATTAATTGACCTAGCTCCACCTGATGGATTCGAACCCATTTCAATAACTAGGTCATAAATCATCTCTTGTGCGATGTTAATTAGAATTCTATAAATGTTTCTACTAGTCAAATTTGTTTGTTTTCCCATCAGTTGCTACAATCTAGGAGATGTGGAGGGATAGGATTAGAAGAAGAGCGTCTGTGGTTAAAAGCCAGAAAATTGTGAAGTTGGCGAAGCTTGGTTTTTGGGGAGTAATTGGCGGGTTTATCTTTCTTTTTTTTGTTCTTCCTCTTTTGGCTTTTAATCTCCCCTCTCCAGACAAAGTTGTCAGACAGGAAGGATTTTCCACAAAGATTTTGGACAGAAACGGCGAGGTTTTATATGATATCTATTCGGATAAAAGGCAGACTCCCATAAAAATCGAAGATGTGCCTTTATACCTTCGGCAGGCAACAATTGCGATTGAGGATAAAAACTTCTATAAACACCAGGGCTTTGATCCTTTGGGAATGCTCAGGGGATTAACCAGAATCTTTACCAGAGGTTATGCCCAAGGAGGGTCGACTCTTACCCAGCAGCTGGTTAAAAATGTTCTTCTGACTTCCGAAAGAAGCGTTTGGAGAAAAATTAAGGAGTTTACTCTGGCGGTTCAGATCGAAAGGAAATATTCAAAAGATAATATACTCCAGATGTACCTCAATGAAGCCCCGTATGGAGGAACTGCCTGGGGAGTTGAGTCTGCAAGTGAGGTTTATTTCGGCAAGAGAGTACCGGACTTGAATTTAATTGAGTCGGCATTTTTGGCTGGACTTCCCCAAAGACCGTCTTACTACTCTCCTTACTCTTCAAATCCTAAAGCATATATCCAGCGGACAAAGGACGTCTTAAGGAGAATGCGGGAGGATGATTATATTTCCAAGGATCAGGAGAAAGAGGCAGCTAACCAACTTGATGGCTTGGAATTCAAACCCAGGGGCAGTGATTTCAAAGCGCCTCATTTTGTCCAGTATGTGCAAAAGATTTTGGAAGACAGATACGGAGAGACTGCGGTTGAACAGGGGGGATTAAAAGTTACTACAACTCTTGATCTGAAGCTTCAGGAAGCTTCCCAGGAGATTGTTGCCGATGAAATATCAAAAGTTGAAAAGCAGCATATAACCAACGGGGCTGTCGTTGTCGTAAGTCCCCAAACCGGAGAGATTCTGGCAATGGTCGGCAGCAAAAGGTTTGACGACCCCAATTATGACGGCCAGGTTAATGTTACAACCGCTTTGAGGCAGCCGGGAAGCTCGTTTAAACCCTTTACCTATGTAACAGCGTTTAAGAAAGGCTATTCTCCCTCAACTCTTCTTATGGATGTTCCCACCGTATTCCCGGGAGGCGTGGGGCAACCCGATTATGAGCCGGTTAATTACGACGGAAAGTACAGAGGACCTATTCAGGTCAGATATGCTCTGGGAAACTCGATCAACATGGCTGCCGTCAAGATGCTGGCTATGGTTGGGATTAAGGATGTATTAAAAACGGCAAATGATATGGGGATAACAACTCTTGAGCCCAATGCCGATACCCTCAAAAGAGTAGGCCTGTCATTAACCCTTGGCGGAGGGGAAGTAAAACTTATCGATATGGCGGTTGCATATTCCGGCTTTGCCAATAAAGGCTATCGGGTTGATCCCGTTGCCATACTCAAAGTCGAGGATATTAACGGTAAGGTGCTGGAAGAAACCAAACCGAAACTCGGAAATAGGGTTTTAACCGAAGAGGCTGCATATCTGATTTTTGATATTCTCTCCGATAATAATGCCAGGAAGGAAATTTTTGGCGTAAATTCCCTTCTTTATATCTCCAGCAGAAAAATAATGGTCAAAACCGGAACGACAAACGACAAAAGGGATAACTGGACAATCGGCGGAAATCCGAATGTAATGGTTGGGGTTTGGGTGGGAAATAATGACAATAGCGAAATGCTTAATGTTGCCTCCGGTGTATCCGGCGCCTCACCTATTTGGAGAAGAGTGCTTCTTGAGGCTTTAACCGGTCTTAAGGCAGCGAGCGTGGAAACACCTTCCGGGATAGTGAGCGCTGCAGTTGATGAAATATCGGGCTATAGGGCCCACGATGGATACCCCGCAAGAACAGAAATCTTTATTAAAGGCAGTGAACCCGGGGAGGATACGGTACATGTCAAGCTGAAGGTTTGCAAAAGTGATGGGAAACTGGCAACACCCGGGGATATCTCCGCCGGCAATTATGATGAAAAAGAATTCTTTGTTTTTAAGGAAGAGGACCCGACCAGTGGTGGGGGCCAGAACAGGTGGCAGGAAGGAATACTAAATTGGCTGAATGGACAGGCGGACCCCAGATACCATCCGCCTTCCGACTATTGCGGTAGCGGGAATCCTGTGAATGTAAATTTTGATAGTCCGGGTGATAAATCGCAGATTAATACCAACGAATTCACTTATAAAATTAGAGCGGAATCAAATTCTGACATAGAGAGAGTAGAGTTTTATGTAAACGGAGAAAATAAAAGGAACTTTAGCGGACCGCCCTACTCCGATACGATAACTCTTTCAGACGGAATCTATACTCTTCGTGCGAAAGCAAGAGATACAAACGGCAAAGAGTCCGATCGCACAATAACAATCGGAGTAAATACTTCCTGGGAAGCCTCCCCTTCTCCGATCCCTTAACATAAGGTATATAATGATCCCTGACCCTGCCTAAAATACATGGCTGAAATAAAAAGAGGATATAGCCAAGGGGATTTTGAAGCTCAAGAAGAAGCAAAGCTTTTGGAGGGTCTTTCTTGGAAATCCTGGAAGCAGACTCTTGAGCACCATCTAGAAAACGAGGGATTAATCTTCCCGAATGGCGATAACGAGAAACTTCTTCACCAGTGGTTTGTGCTTAGGCATCTTAGAAAGCTTGGTAAAGTATCACAGGATGAGTTTGATCAAGAAAAGAAAGAGCTTTTTAGTGAAAAGAATGAAGTTTTTGGGAACAAATCTATGGCCTTCGCTATAAGCTTTATTAACTCAAAAACCGAGAAAGTCAGGACCTAACCATTCCCCCGAATCTTGATTTAACCTTCGCAAGGAGTTTTTTGCGGATATCCTCCACTTCTTCATTTGTTAGAGTTTTGGTTGGGTGTTGATACCAAATTCTAAACGTAAAGCCACCCTTATATATGCCTGATAGTTCATAACCTCGAACATGAGGAGTCGACTCAATAATTTTGACAACCTCCCCTATTCTTGTTTTTGCGGGAAATGTCAGTGTGAGATCTTCGATTTGAGGAGGAAATTCGCTCACCGGTTTAAATACTGCTTTTTGAGAATATTTCTCTAGAAGTCTTGCGTCAAATTCGAAAGCAAAAATTGTGTCTTTGATTTCAAGGTTAGATAAAACTTGCGGGCTAATTTCCCCGAAACATCCCAGATTTTCTTTCCCTACTTTTATAGAGCCTGATTTATTTGGGTGCCAGAATCCGGTTGGTGTTTCGAACTCTACCTTGTAATCTTTGATATTTAACCTTTCTAAGAGTAAATCAATAGCACCCTTGAATTCTCTAAAAGTTTCTCCTTTGACAACTCCGGATATTTTGTAAATTTCTTCCGGGAAAATTTTGTCCAGTTCAAATAGCTTAATTACCTCTCCCTGATTTGGTTTTATTCCGATTAGAAGGCTTGGAATTAAGGAGGTTCTCATATGTTCATAGTCAATACTTACTGGATTTGTGATGGTTATATGTTTTTCGGGGTCAAGCAGGCAATTTTCAATGAGATTGGTCGAAATTAGGGAAAGAGTCATTGCTTCGCTAAACCCGGAAGAGATCAGCAATTCTCTAACTCTGTTATGGAAATGATCATCAAAATAGTAGGGTATCTTTTGACTGGCGGTGACTCCTTTGGGTAAAGTCTTGGGGAATTGGTTATAGCCGTAAATTCTTGCGACCTCTTCTATCAAATCTTCTTCAATTTTAATATCTGCTCTATAGGTTGGGATAGCGCAGACGACACCCGTTTTTGATTTTTTTGGAGATAGGTTAAGACTTTTCAGTATTTGGATAACTTTTTTATCTTCTATTTTTATTCCCAATACTTTTTCCAGTTTTTCGAAACTAAGTTGAACTTTCCTTGGCAGAGCCAAATCACGCTTTGCGGGACAAAGATCGATTATATCTGATGCTACTACTCCTCCCGCATTATCTAAAACTAGATTTGCGGCTCGTGTTAATACCTTTACTACTCCTCCTTTATCCGGCCCCCTTTCGTAAATTGCCGAGGCCTCGCTTCTTAATCCCAGAGCGATTGAGGCTCTCCTAATAAATACCGGATTATTGATTGTTACATGAAGAAAAATGTTTTTGGTTGAGGCGTTTATCCCGGAATTTAGTCCCCCTTTAATTCCGGCTAAGTCAATTATTCGCTCGGTATCTTTTATTATTATTGCGTCTTTGGGAAGTTTGTACGAGATTTCATCAACAGATGTGAATTCTTCCGATCCTTGGGCTTTTACAACTTTCATGACGGATCCTTTTATCGCGTCGTAGTCAAAAGCGTGCATGGGAATTCCACATTCATACATAATGTAATTTGTAATATCGACGATGCTGTTTATGGGTCGTGCATTCATTGAAAGAAGTTTTTGTTTGAGCCAGGCTGGGGACTCCCCTACTTTGATTCCGGAAATAATAACCCCGCTCCATCTTTCAAAAAGTTCAAAATCTGGGATGAGTTTTATGGGCAATGTCTTTGAAGGTGTAGGCAAGCTTTGAATTTTGGGTTCTTTTACTTTTATCCCTTGGATTGCTGCGGCTTCTCTGGCAACTCCCATTACGCTCATCCAGTCGGGCCTATTGGCTGTGACTTCAACATCCAGCACGTCTTCACCGTTTATCTTCTTGACTGTTTCGCAGGTTAGTCCTGCTTCAGTAAGCTTCCACATCAGATCTTTCAGGGGAAGATTTATGTTGACGTATTCTTTAAGCCAGTTGATAGGTATCAGCATTTCTTAAAATTGGGACAAAATTCTTAAATCCGTTGAATTAAGAGTTCTTAAGTCTTTTATTTGATATCTTAGGTTCACCACTCGGGAAAGGCCAATCGCGAAAGCGAATCCTGACCACTTTTTCGTGTCAATACCGGCCTTTTTTAACACATTCGGGTGGATCATTCCTGCAGGCATAATTTCGCTCCAGCCGGTGTTTTTACAGAAAGAACATCCTTTTCCCCCGCAGATAGTGCAGTGCAAATAAGTATCAACCCCGGGTTCAACAAACGGAAAGTTGGTTGTGGCAAATTTTATTTTTGTGCTTTTGCCGAAAAGTTCTCCCAAGACATACTCGATGGTTCCGAAAAGATCCGTAAGGCGGATATCTTCGTTAACCACAAAACCTTCAATCTGCCAGAACTCAAAGCCGTGGGATGCGTCGACTTGCTCATATCGGAAGTTTCGTCCGGGAACTAAGACTCTGAAAGGCGGCTTGGTTTTCTCCATTACTCTTCCCTGCATAGCGGAAGTTTGGGTACGTAGAATTTTCCCATTTTCTAAATTAAAGGTCATTTGCGTATCTCTTGCCGGGTGGTCTTTAGCGAAATTCAAGGCCTCAAAGTTGTAGTAGTCCGTTTCGATTTCGGGCCCATCGGTTACTTGGTAGCCCAAATATTTAAAAATATCAGTAATTTCTTTTAAGACGGATCTTAAAGGGTGACGATGACCCATGTGTGGTTTAATCCCGGGTATTGTCAAATCAAACCAGTCCCTTTTTTCGGTTAGGCTTCTGACAACCTCGGCTTTTTTATCCGTCAGAAGATTTTCGATTGTTCTTTTGGCGTCGTTAAGGGTGACTCCGAATTGTTTTCTCTCATCGGGTTTTAAATCTTTGATTTTAGTAACCAGAGAGTTTAGTTTTCCCTTCCTGCCGAGGTATAAGATTCTTAACTCCTCTATTTCGGAAGAATTCTTCGCTCCTGCAATTTGGGCAATCGCCTCGTTTTTAATGTTGATGATATTCTCTATCATTTTTATAAATAACTATCACAAGCTTTGCTTATGATATCTTCCTGCACCTTAGAAGTCTATTTTACCTCGGAGATAATCTTGGTGAAAGTATCAGGATCGGAAACGGCAAGATCAGCGAGAATTTTGCGGTCGATTTCGATTTTTGATTTCTTAAGAAGCGCAATAAATTTGGAATATGAAAGGCCTTTCGTTTTGGAAGCTGCTGAAATTCTGGTTATCCAAAGACTTCTTAAATCCCTTTTTCTTAATTTTCTGCCGTGATAGGCGTAAGCGCCGGCATGAACAACCGCCTCTTTAGCGGTCTGGATTCTTCGACGTCTGGCCTGTTTAAAGCCCCGAGCCGCCTTTAGTACTTTTCTGTGTCTTCTTGCCGATATTGATTTAACTCTCATGCTTTTGAAAAAATCAAATTATACTCCTAATGCCTTTTTAATTTTTTTGGCATAAAATCCCTTTAACTCAACCACCTTTTTGAGATTTGTTAATCTCTTTTTTGACTTATTTGCTTTCAAATGGCGCCTAAAGCCTTGCCTCCGCAAAACCTTTCCCGTTTTGGTTATTCTAAATCTACTGGTTATTGATTTTCGTGTCTTTAACTTTCCCATATGGTGAAATGATTGTTATCAAATGCCTTCCTAAAAACTTGGGCTCCATGTCTAACGAAATATTTTCCCCCAAATCCGTTTTTATTCGCCCTATCAGCTTATAGCCAAAGGGTTTACTGCCCATTTGTCTTCCTAAAAAGACTACAACTACCTTAACCTTATTTTTTTCAGCTAAAAACTCTCTAACTCTTTTTAACCTTGTATCGTAATCAGCCTGTCCTATAAAGGGTGAGAATCTGATTTCTTTTAAGATCCCGCCTTTTATTCCCTTGCTTTGCTTTCTTAATTTCTTTTCCTCCTGATATCTGAACTTTCCAAAATCAACTATTTTGGCAACGGGAGGCTTAGCCGTGGCAGAGATTTCGACAAGATTCAAACCCGCCTCTTTGGCCTGGGCTAAAGCATCAGAAATTTTAACTATTCCTACCTGTTTGCCGTTGCTCCCAATGAGTCTTACCTCCGGAGCTCGGATTGCTTGGTCGGTCCGCCAAAAAAGTTTATTCTTTCCCAATCTACTTATGTGTGAATTGTATCTAAATTGCCGTTAAATGTCTACTATGAGGATGAATTTTCTCTAAGGCTTCAATTCTATCGCCGTGGTTGGAAAGATGGTCGGATTGAAGAGTCCTTTCATCGCGGCTCTTTACAACCTCCTGTAGAATTGGGTCAATTTTGTTTAGAAAATCGCTTTTAATTTCGGTTATTTTGGCTTCGAATTTGAGTTCTTGGTTCTCTAAAGCCCTATTTAAATCATACTTGGTTGCAAAGGTTTCTTTCAAAAGCTCTACGTCTGCTTGGGTTAACGTTCTTTTTGTTGCCATATTTCCATTTAAACACAGAGAGCTTTTTTGTCAAGAAGTCAAAGAAGAACAGAGTGAAGTTGTCTCCACTTTCTAACCGCTGTCGGTGTTGAGTGGGCCAACCTCGAGGGCTTCAGCCTAACTCCAATCGAGATATTTTCAACTTATAACCTTTTTGTCAATTTCAGCTTTCAAGGTCTGGGTGAATTCCTCCAAATCCTTTGCTCCCAAATCCTCGCCATTTCGTTTGCGGACGGAAATTTTACCTTCTTTTTCTTCTCTATCACCAACAATGAACATATAAGCAACTTTTTCAAGTTGGGCGTCGCGGATTTTGGCCTGCAGGGTTTCGTTTCGATCGTCAAGTTCGGTGCGGATACCGGCGACTTTCAGATTACTGACTACGGTTTGAGCATATTTTAGGTTGCGATCGGTAATTGGCAGAACTTTTACTTGAACCGGTGTAAGCCATGTCGGGAAATTGCCTTTGTATTTTTCGATTAGAAAGGCCATTGTTCGCTCAAGGGCACCAATTGATGCCCTGTGAATAACAACGGGTTCCTTTTCTTTTCCATCCGCATCGATATATTTAAGCTCGAATCTTTTCGGCATGACAAAGTCGTATTGAACGGTAAATGCAGTTTCTTCCGTACCGTTAGCCCTTTTCATTTGAACGTCAATTTTAGGTCCGTAAAATGCCGCTTGTTCGGGGGCTTCAAAATAGGGCGCGTCGATTTCTTTTAAGACGCTTCTTAATACCTCTTCTGCAAAGTCCCAAGCCTTATCATCTTTGTAATATTTCTTTTCGTCTTTCCTGTCTCCCAAAGATAGCCTGAATCGATAATCTTGCCCCACTTTAAATCCTAATTTGTCGTTAAGAAAGTTGATTAAGTCGACAACTTCCTTTATTTGATCTTTAGCTTGATCGCGGGTTGCAAAAATATGCGAGTCGGAAAGAATAAAAGTCCTGACACGCATTAAACCCGATAGTTCCCCACTTTTTTCGTACCTGAACTGTGGCGAAAGTTCGGCCAATTTGAGAGGTAGTTCCTTGTAACTTCGGGGCTGGGCGGCATAAAGCATAAAGTGGTGAGGGCAAGTCATGGGGCGAAGGATTAGTTCATCTTCATCTACTTTCATAACAGGATACATAGTGTCCTTGTAATACGGATAGTGACCGGAGGTTTTAAATAAGTCGGTTTTTGCAAGGACAGGCGTATAGACGTGCTGGTATCCTCTTTTGATTTCTTCATCTACAACAAATCTTTCCAGTTCGCGCCTGATTACGGAGCCCTTTGGGGTAAGAAGAGGTAGGCCTTTTCCGACAAGATCCGAAAAGACAAAAAGATTTAGATTTTTACCGATTATTCTATGGTCAGATTCCTTAGCTTCCTCCTGTCGTTTAAGATAATCTTCAAGTTCTTCTTGTGTTGGGAAAACTGTTCCGTAAATGCGGGTGAGCATTTTATTCTTCTCACTCCCCCGCCAATAAGCACCGGCAACAGAGAGAAGTTTGAAATACTTGATCTTTTCTGAAGGCTTTTCTATATGTCCTCCTCTGCAGAGATCATAGAATTTTCCAGAAATACACTCTTGTAATTGTTGTTTTTCTTGGATGAAATCACCAATTAGTTGAAGTTTATATGTATTGTCTGCGAAGTCGTCGTGAGCTTTTTCCTCTGTAACCTCTATCATTTTCATCTCTTTCCACTCCCTTACTAGTTCATGCATTTTTTTCTCGATTTTGGGGAGATCATCTTCAGAGATTTTTATATCTCCAAAGTCAAAATCATAGTAAAACCCATTCTCAATTGCCGGGCCGATTGCATGCTTAGCCTTAGGCCATAGTTCTATCACAGCGGCAGCTAAAAGGTGTGCGCAAGAATGTCTCAGATTATCCAACTTCATAATTTAATCTTACACTGAAGAAGACGACCTGTGAAGCATCGTGGTTCCACTTCTTTTGCTTCTTGTAGTTGTTAACTCTTGCTCCGCAGTTGGTGAATCTGTGTACAAACGCAAAAGTTAACTTATATGGACAATCTAGCTTTTTAGGTGAAAGAAGTCAAGTAGAAAAGAACTGTTCGGGATCGGCTTTGCATTTTGTTGGCAAGGGATCCCGAACAGGGAAAAATTGGATATAGATAAAATGTGGCGCGAAAGCTGGAACTGCTTTCAGAAGGCGTTCGATGCACGGGTGCGTGCGGCGATGAAGGACATACGTCCTTCGGTTGCGCCTTTTGCACCCAGCGGATCTTTTATCCGCTAACAGGAGATCTCCTGTATTTCTCTTTCGATCAACCACAGCCCTCGCGCCACAAGCTGCTGGCGAAACATATCACCAGCAAGTTGTGAGGCAAGGGCCTATCCAATTTTATTAAAAAGAGCTAGATCTAGCGCAATTGCTAGAATTAGATACCAATATACCACTAGAGGAATATCCTGTCAAGCATTATAGGCCTTAGCTTTTTTTGGGGTACTTTTTGTCGACTTGGGATTTAATCCAGCCGTAGTGGGCTTTGATGCCGTCTACCAATTTCCATTTCGGCCTCCAGCCGGTTGCATAGATTCGGGAGTTACTAAAATTTCTGGCATGGACTCCAACGGGTCCTTCTATGTGTTTTATTTTTAAGTTTTTGCCGGAAGCTTTGATTACAGCTTTTGCGAGTTCGTCAACCGTCACATATTCATCGCTGCCTATGTTTGTTGGCTTGTCGATATCCGATTTAACCAAAGCCCTTATACCTGAAATTAAATCATCTATATAGGTAAAACATCTGACTGCCTTGCCGTTTCCCCAGACTTCCAAAATCCCTCCATCTTTAGCTAGAGCTGCTTTTCTATTTAGGTCATCGGCTGCCTTTGGTTTCAATCCTTCCCATGTTCCTTCCGGGCCGTAAGTTGTATGGAATCTGGCTATCCTTGCTTTAAGACCATAACGCCGTGCGTAAGCCAGCAGAACTCTTTCGGAGTATAGTTTTTCCCAGCCATATTCATTTTCGGGAAGGGCTGGATAAACATCTTCCTCTTTTATCTCCTTGGCTCCTATCGGCATATCTTTATAGACACAAACGCTTGATGAATAGAAGTATTTGCCCACTTTTGCTTTAACGGCCTCATCAACCATGTAAATGTTGATAAGAACGTTGTTATACATCATTTCGGTCTCTTTGGGGATCATGTAGCCGGCCCCTCCCCTGTCCGCCGCCAATTGATAAACCTCATCAAAGCCACCTTTGACTCTAAGCGCTTTTTGGCAATTTTCTTTAATGGAAAGATCAAGAAGTAAAAACTCGTCAGCTTCGGTTTTACTAAAATCCGGCTTTTTGATATCAACGCCGCAAACCCAGTAGCCTTCTTTTTTCAGCTGTCTTACCAAATGGGTACCGATAAATCCCCCGGCCCCACAAACCAGTGCTTTTTTCATAAAAAAGTGGACTCGGCGGGAATCGAACCCGCTATTCGTCTATGCCATAGACGCGTGTTGCCAATATACCACGAGCCCGCAAGATGGATTATACTTAATAAATGGATATTTTGCATATAGTTGTCCTTTCCATTGTTGAGGGATTGACCGAGTTCTTGCCAGTTTCATCAACCGGGCATCTTATTTTGACTTCTAGACTTCTGGGTATCCCTGCAACTGATTTCACAAAAACCTTTGAGATAGCAATTCAGCTTGGAGCAATTATGGCAGTGGTTGTTCTGTATTTTAAAAGATTTTTGAGAGATTTTGATCTGTATAAAAAGCTTTTAATTGCTTTTATTCCTACTGCAATAGTCGGATTTGTGCTTTACCCGTTCATAAAAGGGTTTTTACTGGGAAGCTCCAGTGTGACTCTCATATCTCTTTTTTTGGGAGGGCTTGTTTTAATTTTTTTTAACAGAGAGAATGTTAAAGGTAAAGAAATTGGCCTCAAAGAGGCTTTCTTGATTGGAGCTTTCCAATTTGTCTCTGTTATTCCTGGTGTATCTCGTGCAGCAGCTACAATTATTGGGGGGCTTTTGGTCGGATTAAACCGTAAAAAGGCAACTGAATTCTCATTCCTTTTGGCGGTTCCTACCATGCTCGCGGCAACGGGGTATGATATCTATAAATCATCAAGCATTTTGAATTCGCAAAACCTGCCGTCATTGACTATGGGCTTTACGCTCTCTTTTGTCTTTGCTCTTTTGGCGGTGAAGTTGCTGATTGGCTATGTTGAGAAGCATGATTTTAAGGTTTTCGGGATATACCGTATTGCTCTCTCTATTCTTTACTGGGTATTTGTGAAGTAGTCCCCGTTTTGTTGAATTTCTCGCACCCTAGTCTTAAAAGTATTTAGTTTATCCATGTTTAGCCAGCCCAACCCTCCTTCTGTATTTGGTTTAAGAAAGAAATGTAATAGAGATGATTTTTCACCCCTTACTATCTTTAACATTAAACCCTCATTTAAAGCCTGCAGTAAATAATCTTTCTTCCATCCTCCCTTAGGAATATATCCGTTTTTCCTTGCCCATTGGAAAAAAGTTCTTTCACCAAGATGCCCGATCATTCCTACGGCAAGAGCTTCAGGGCCTGTATCCATCGACGGAGTTGCTATAGCATAGGAAATATCTTCATGGGTTAGTGTTGTAGGGTCAGAATATTTATTTTTTTGGCCGTATAGCATGGGGCACTTAGCTTCCCTTAAACCAAGGGCAAAGTTACCCTGGCTCATTTCGGCGAATCTCGGAAGGCCTTTACCTTTTAGAGTAGCTTTCAATCTTTTTATATTCGGCATTGCCTCGAGCAAAGGAGAACAGTTTGAAACGGAGTTAACAGTTGAAATCAGATTCTCGTAGCTATATAAAATATGTTCAATTCTTTCGATATGATCTACTGCCCATTCAGCTACGGGTTTTGTATTAGATAGATCTTCTAAGTATTTAGCGACAAATTTAATTGTTCGTGGAATGGGTCTTTCACGCATGGGTAGATTATACTATAGGAGCTGGGGGTTTTCAAGTTTCCAAAATGGTGGACTCGACAGGGATCGAACCTGTGACCTCAGCAATGTCAATGCTGCGCTCTAACCAGCTGAGCTACGAGTCCTTGAGGCTAAATTATACACTAACCGGCTGATCTTTGCAGATAATGGTCCGGTGCAAGAAGGAAAGAGCTGCCCTTTTTCTTATACATTGTCCAGTAGTTTTTCTTTTCGCTTCTTTTGTTTGAAGCCTGAAGCCAGACCACAGCTTCTTCGATCTTCTTTCTAAAGGATTGCATGAAACTTATTAGTTTTTCAAAAAAGGATATGTGGTAAATTCCGGGGTTTAGGGGGATTTCCATCATAGCGATTTTTGATTCCTGGGCGAATTCCTGATTGCTTACCGCCAATTTGGCAATTTCTGCAATCAGAGCCTGGAGGTGAACTCTTAGTTTTCCGATTTTTTCTTCGGAGAGCTGGGCCTCATCAGCTGCCAGATTTCTTTCAAGCGAGATTTGCGCTTTTAATTTTCTATTCTCTTCAATTTTGCCTGATAACGCCTCATTCATATCCAAAGATTCGCCGATTGAAAGCTCCCCTGCTACTTTCTTTTGGCTTTTCTGAAGGCCGAGAAGCTCTGCAATAAAGTCGCTACTTACTCCCGTACCCAGATCTTTGAGAGATTCAACTACATTCTGTTTGGCCAGCGTTTGAGCCTGTTTACTCTTTTGGTCGGTCATGCCCCGATGTTAGGACAAATTTGTTAGAAATTCAAGTGCCTTACGCTTTTTGATGATAGAGCCAATGATGGTCTTGTTTTCGTCTTTTGCTCCGGAGACTTTGATTGCTTCCCCAATCTCTTTTTCTGAAGCTTCAACGACCGAAGGTCGAACGCTTTTATTATCTTCAACCACTTTGCTTAAAATCAAATCAATTGCGATTGCATCCTTTGCCTGTTTTTCGTAATCGCTGCGCAGAGAATCACTGGTTTTTCGTATTGAGGTAAGGTAGCCCTCCAAAGCCAACCCCAGTTTTTCGATGCGGGAAAGAAGCTGCGACAGCCTTGAATTCACTTCTTCTTCAACTAGGATCTTGGGGATAGTCAAGGGGATATTTTCCAAAAGATACTTTATAACCGCCTGCTCTTTTTCCTCTCTTGAAGGCGCTTTTTTAAGGGAAATTGCCCTTATTTCACCCGGGATTTTATCTTTGTAACCCCCCAGATTAATTTCCGGAAGTTCGCAGGTTACGGCTCTTATTTGCCAATCCTCATTTTCCTTGGCAGAAACAAGCTCAAATTTGGGGTAAATGGCAATTTTGAGGCTATGTTCTTTGATGGCCTCGGTCAGGAGCTTGGGGAGAATATGGGATAAAGAATGCTCGATGAGGGTATTTTGGGGAATTTTTTCTTGAACTTTGTCAATCGGAGCTTTCCCTTTGCGAAACCCGGAAACCTCTATATCCTTTGCCATTTCGGCTACGGTTTCGTCCTGGGCTTTTTTGATTTCGCCAAAAGGAACGGTGAAAGTAATTTGGACATTCCCGTCACTCTCTCTTGCTATAACAGATTTAACCGGAGTTTGTCCCTTAGCCATGAGGCGTATTATAGACGAGTTATCCCCCTTTGTGTTGAGTGATTCGGAAGGTTTTGGGCACAAAAAACTTTGAGGTGGGAGCTCTTCGTCCCGTAAATACTGACTGTTTTTGGCCAAAATCAAGAGCAGGCAGTTTGACTTCCTTGCTTTTTGACTTTGCCTTTGACTTTGCCATACATGTATTATATAATATGTTCAGCTTTGTGAGGTAGTGCCCCAAGTAAAATTGGCAATCGTTTCTCCAAGGTATATTTAATGAGAAGGGGGGTGATTTCATATTAAACTTTTTATAGGAAATTTGTCGTGGGAAGTAACCAGCGATGATTTGAGAGCTCTTTTTGCCCAAGCGGGAAATGTTACCGATGCGGTAGTTTTAATGGATAAAATGACCGGAAAAAGCAGAGGATTTGGTTTTGTAGAATTTGCGTCAGCAGATGAAGCAAAAGCCGGTATCGAGAAATTTAATGGCTATGACCTTAAAGGCAGAAAGATTAACGTTAACGAGGCTCGTCCCATGCAGCCAAGACAGTAATTAGGGTCTTGGGCGGAGGATTTTAAGTACACGAGTTAGTTCAGGGAAAAATATATCCTTAAAGTTAGTCATTGATTGTACAAACATTGGATTTGTATTTAGAACTAATATTTTTCCTTGAAATTTGTGGTAGCGATCGCTATTTTTGAAGTCTCTGACTTGATCATCATTGCTTTTGATTTGCACGGGCAAAACAATCGGCAGTGAAGTGTATTTTTCCCAATCGACAGTAACCCAGTAGTCGATTTTTCCTTTGGTATCAGCGCGCTCGCTCGAGTGCCGTACGGCTTTAATAACCGCCAATCTAGATGCGTATTTTCTGAAATTCATTTCAGATTCCGCCCCAATTTTAAACGCTGTTTCTTTTTGGGCATTTTTTGCGGCTTTGAGGAGATTTTTCGGGCTTCTCTCTCCGGCTTCATATGAGTCAAAAATTGCGTTTAACCTAGCTTCTTTTATTCTGCTCATTACCGTTATTTTAAATGTTTTATGAAAAAAGTTAAACTCTTGGCAATGGCTTTGTCCCAAGAGGGGTTAAGATCGTGGTCAGCGCCAGGATATGTCAAATAGTCTATTTTAAAGTCTAAGCCTAAGAGAGATTTTGATAGCGCATTGCTCCAGGAAATTGGAACGGCGTCGTCGTTCGTACCTTGGTGGAGTTGGATTGGGGCTTTAATTCTGTCTAAGTAATTAACCAAGGAATATTTTTCGACATCGTAATCTTCTTCAAATTTGGCCAGTTCTCTTCTGATTAGTTTTCCTCTATCATCCGATTCATCGGTGTAGTACAGAATTGAATAAGGAAAGGGTTTTGAAACAGGTGCCCAAAGGACTGTCGGGTAGTCTTTTTGAGTTATTTCAAGAATAGTCAGGGCAATTTGCCCGCCGTTGCTGTGGCCCCAGATAAACAGGTTCTTTTTATCCCATTTTTCCAAGCTGTCTACCGAAGCCAATAAGTTAAGAGCGGTCGTATAAGTTTGAAACCTGCTTTCGAAAATATTTTCAGATTCTTTATCGCTTCCTCCGTAACCCAAAAAATCAGGGGCGATTGTAATAAATCCGTTTTCGGCGAAGTACTCCCCTGCCCTTTTTGTACCGTCTCCTGTTTGATATGTTTTTTGATCAACGTAACCTCTGAACATAATAATCAATGGAAAAGGACCTTCCCCGGCCGGAGTATTTATCGAACCGGTTACCTTTTTGCCGTCAACTTCAAAACTGAAAAGGTGTTCTGCCTCTATCGTAATTTGAGAGGGCTTAAACTCGGTTTTTGACAGGTTTTCTATCGAATATTTTTCCAATGGCCTTGGTTTTATTTGTGAAATGGGGTTTATCGGGGTTTTGGGCAAATGGTAGGCCGTATTTGTCAGCCAGCCAATCAGGGTGAAGATAGCAGCAATCAATAAATAGTAGACAATTTTCATATTGAATTGCCTTCGGCGGAGTCGCCGACCTTTAGATCGTTTTTGTCTGAAAACCCGGCATTAACTTCCAAAACATAATCTATGGGCTTATCGGGTCGATAGAGCTTTAGACTGCTGTCTGGCGTACCCGCCACAGGAGACGGGATGTTTTTGTCTATTTTGGCAATTTTGCCGTCATTAATCCAAATAATGTCAATGGGAATTAGCATATCCTTCATCCAAAAAGAGGGAAAGGTATCTTTTGACTCAAATACAAAAAGCATTCCATTATCCTCCGCCAGTAAAGTAGTGCCGGAAAGTCCTTTTGTCCTTTTATCCGGAGTATCTGCCAGAGTTACTTTTACTGTTCTTTCGCCTATTTTTACCTCCTCAAATATCGGAGTTGGTGATGGAAAAATGAACCCAAACTTTTGCGGGTTATTGACAAAAGTTCCTACTAAAATTATGAAAAGGGCGACCCCAATTAGTGGAAGGAAAAGCTGCTTAATCACTTTCTAATTCTTTTTCGATTTGGGAAAGTTCCTGATCAAGATCGGAAAAATCCGTGTCGTTTAAATCATTTTCTATGGATTCGGTTTCGTTTGATGTTGATTGCTTGCCTAGAGTTAATGTGGCATTATCCATGTTCTTAAGAATCTGATCCTGATAATAGACCATGTAGGCCATGCCCCCAAGAGCTACAAACGCAATCGCGGCTAAAAGCAGCAAAAAGTTTTTTGGTTTTGTCATGGTGTTGCTGTTGGTTTAGGACTTCCCTGCCCAACTCTCAAGCCTTTGATATCTCCAATTATCTGAACAAGTATTTTGTGAATTTCTATGAGGTCCTGTTTCAGATCTCGAACGTTTTCCCCTATGGTTTTAAAAGCCGTTTTGGGATTGTCGGATGCAAGGAGGTTTTCCAAACCATCCTTTAGAACTAGCATTTTGTTTCCTGCATCCTTAAGTTTATCCTTGGCCGTATCAAGCTGATTTTGCTCGTCAGCCACATCTGCACTTGAATTCTCTTCTTTAATTTTGTTGATTCTTGTTTGAATCCTATCTATAAGCTTTTGAAGTCTTGCTACCGCAGCTTCGAATCTGGCCACCATTCTGTTGAAAAATGCCTTGATTTTTTCTTGTCTGGCTTGAGTGAGAGCCTCTCTGCGCTCTTCTTTCTGTTCGGTTACTCTCTCCTTAACCTCCTGTTTCATTTGTTGACCTTTTGGCGTGCGAGTCGGAATGGGAGCAGCGGTTTGAGCTGAAGCACTCAAAGTCAGTGCCAGGAAGAGAATAATAAAAGTTGCTGTTACAATAACTTTTTTCATCAGTAAAAATACACTTTACTATTTCTGAGAGTCTTGTGTCAACCCTGTAGAGATTCCGGCCACCTCTTGTCTGGGGGCTTTTGAGACAATAAATGCAATTGCGAGCACAAAAAGAAGGATGGGGATAAGAAGAAAGAGAATATTCTCGTGCGAACCTCTACGGATTTTGTGAATGTGGACAGGCTCAAAATTCATTTGGTTTCTCCGGTATTTATCATTGTACCAAACTTCTCAAGTTCTATCGAATATGAGGGGAAATGATATACTAAATTGTTTTGATGAAACTGTTTTATGTCTGAAAAGAATGATTCTAAAATACTTAGTGAAGGCGGTACTTCTGCTGGAGATATATTCAATGAATTAGTTAAAAGCATTATAGAAAAACGAAGTCCAAAAGTCGGTGTTTTTGTGAATAATGCAGATGAACAAATTTTAGTGCAGAACTGGCTAGCAACAAACCATTCTCAAGACTTTTTGAGGCAAGCCCAAAAAGGTAAGTATGCATTTGTTGGAGTAGTACACAGAATAGACAATACCTACGGTCAAATTAAGGTAGGAGTGATCAACAGGTGGGGATTCTTTGGATTTGTTTATGAAAAAGGAGCTGATAGGTTTGAAGAAGCACAAAGTGGCTTCAACGTTGGGGATATAGTATTACAAAAAATGGATGGAACTACAATTAAATCTGTTAAACCTCTATCTATCTCTAAAGAACTGCATCTGAAGTCAATAGATAAAATTAGACACTCCTACAATCAAATATCGGACTCTGCCTGATTAAATGGACTTTTGTGCCCTCGAGAGGATTTGAACCTCTAATCCGTAAGGAATACGCTCCTAAAGCGTACGCGTATGCCAATTCCGCCACGAGGGCTTCTATAAGCCTGATTATATCAGTTTTACCCTTCTAGCTGAAAATAAATTGGAGACATCTGGAAATAAAGAGCGCGATAACGATAGTAATATAGGTTACGATCTTACCTATGTTTTGAGTGAAACAGAAGAGGCCGCCTTACGGCGGCCTCAAATATATACTCCAACGCCGAATCTAGCTAGGCTAGAACAGCCTCGGAATCTAAGAAGCACTATAGCAAACAACTACAGGATTGTCAAGTCTTTGGAACTTTAATCCCTTTTTCGGGCAAGTAAGAAGATAGACGGGCCGAAGGATAGTGTTGCCAGAGGTTTTTGAAATGTTTTCTCCAATGCCAGAAGTGTATCTACGGACAAAAGCTTTTTTAGAGGACTGCTTCTTAAATTGGAAACGGATCTTTTTTCGATAATTTCGAATCCGTGTTTGTTAAGAGTTTCTTCAATTTTGTCCGGGTGATAGTTAAAAAAGGGCAGAACCTTTTTCTTTATCGAGCGTGGGCTTCGTAAATCTTTCGGGAAAATGTCCAAGGGAAAAGTAAAATTGCCCAAAATAAGCTCCTTAAGAACTGCTTTCCAGTTCCTTTTATTGGGATACTCGAGAATCAGATAGCCTCGTTTCATAAGCAGCTTTTCCAAAGTAGTAAAAACTTCGTCGGGATTATTTAGGTGATGTATTACCCGTATCATTATGATCAGGTCTATAGTCCCGGTGCGGACCTTGTGGGGTAGGTTTTCAAGCGAGCTGTGGATGAATTTTATGTTTTTCTTTTTACCGTAAGTTTCCTTCGCGATTTTCAAAAGCTTGCCTGACGAGTCGGTAATAATTAGCTTTTTTGCCCTAAATGAGTATGAACCAATATGTCTGCCGAAGCCGGCTCCGACTTCAAGGATGGTATTTATTTTTTTGATTTTTGTCAGTAGGTCTTTTAAACAAACAACCTCGGCTTTGTGTTCATATCCCCTACCCAGCCAGTAAGAGAGGTAATCGTATGTATCGTATGCAGCCGGCATATTCTTGTCTGAAGGATCTATTATATCATTCCATTTCGATCATGAATTGGTTTACACCCAAAGCCCAGGAACCGTTAGAAAGCGGGGTATATTTAGTCATAATTTCGTCGATAGTTTGATAACCTCTGTCAATATATTCTTCTTTTAGCCCCTTGCTTACCTCCTCGATCCCCTGCTCAAAAGAGGTAAACCCGAGGGATCCTTCACTATGAATTCCCCACCCCCAGCAGTTATAGGATTTTTGAGGCATAAGTTTACACAGGTTGCTTTCCTGTTGGGCAATGGCGGTTATAAGTCGGAAATCAAGGCTGTATTTATCGGAGGTATCTACTATGAGAGATGCATAAGGCTCAAGAATCGAGCCGTAATTGGTAAGATACTGTCCGATTATCTCGGCTCTGGCATCGGAAGAACCGACCTCTTCGCTTACCATTGGGAAGCTATTCGGAAGCGATGCATAGACTCTGATACCTGATTTTGGCGATTCTAAAGCACTCAGTTCAGGCGCTAAAGCTTGTTGTTTTGAAATATCATTTAAGGAAAGAAGCGAAAAAAGGCTTATACCAAGCGCGAGGGGGGCAATGGTGAAAAAAAAGGCTGTGAGAAAAAGGTTCTTCCAGAAGCCGAAATCTTCACTCTTGGGGAATTCATAACTTTGCATATAGACTCTTAGTGTCAGAATGCCACAAAGATGATATGAGTGTCAAGTTTTTGGTATAATGTCATCTTAAGTTGCAAGCCGAGGTGCTGGAATTGGCAGACAGGCAGGTTTCAGGAACCTGTGCTCTTTAATGAGCGTGAGAGTTCAAATCTCTCCCCCGGCACTTAAATTACAGGCACTCGTGGTGGAATTGGCATACACGATAGCTTGAGGAGCTATGCCGCAAGGCGTGAGAGTTCGAGTCTCTCCGAGTGCACCCGATTTTGGCTCGCTTAGCTCAGTTGGTCAGAGCGTGCGGTTTACATCCGCAAGGTCGTAGGTTCGAGGCCTACAGCGAGCACTTATGCCGAGGTAGCCTAGGTGGTCATGGCGCGTGCCTGAAGAGCATGAGATACAGGTCCGACTCCTGTCCTCGGCACATCGATATTTTTTAGTATTTTACTTTCATCTCGTGGAGGATAGCAGAACTTATTTATTCAAATATAAGTGGTGAAAAAAAAGAACTTCGAGGCTGAGAATTTGATTTGTCTCAGCCTCGGCTGTACCAGAAAAAAATAATTTAACCAAGATCACGAAGAAACGAACCGAGCTTGGTTCCAAACCACTCTGCAACTGGAAACAAGATCTTGCTGAAAAGGTAGACTGTGAACTTGACGATTTTCTTGATGATGTAGGTCAGCAGTTCAAAGATTTTAGTGATCAAATAGAAGCTGATGCAAAGAATCACAACGACCAGTGTTACTGGCCAAATTATTCCCCACCAACGACTAGGGCGATCTACATTCCAACCAACTTTCCAGAGCGTCCAAAAAAACCTGCCTAATACAATGTAGCTGACGATCAAGATCAGGCCAAACCCTAACCACTTTAGAATCTCCACGTCACTCCTCTCTTCTTTCTGGTAAGCAGCTGAATTTCCACCCATTGGATGAAAACTCAGCTGCCTGCCTCTTTTCAAAGTACATGAGAAGTGTACCACGGAGAGCTAAAAATTCAAGTTATAGGATTTCAGCCCCATCTAGTAGAGCTTATTAGCACCTATGGTTATTAAGTACATGAAGTTGTAAGGCTAGAGTTTCCATCTCATTTGTTGTAGAATTAAGGCTGTTGAGAAAGTTCGAGTACAGTACCGTTCTCGGCATAAGAAATTTGCGGGTGTAGCTTAATGGTAGAGCGCGACATTGCCAATGTCGATACGGGAGTCCGATTCTCCTCATCCGCTCACATGACCCAGTAGCTCAATTGGACAGAGCAACTCCCTTCTAAGGAGTAGGTTGTGCGTTCGATTCGCACCTGGGTCACCAAAGGGCCTGTAGCTCAATGGTAGAGCATCTCCCTCTTAAGGAGGTGGTTGAAGGTTCGAGTCCTTCCAGGCTCACACAAATTTCACCTTCATCCCCTCACGTACTTTAGTGGAAAGGGACACTTCCTGGCCGGGGAAACGGGATCCCGGTCCCCAGATTTTTGCCGACTTTATTTTAGCCGCAAAGTCTGGACTAATTTTCAAAGCAACGTCCTCAAGATTATTCCCCTCCTTCATGACAATCTCACCATCTGCCAAGTTCACCGTTACCAGTTTCAGAGCTTGCCAAATTTCCCTGACTAAATTATTGATTCCGATGTTTTTTTCAGCGCTTATTCCTATATATTCACTTATTTTACTTTGCCCCAAATCTATTTTATTTACTGCAAACAATGCCGGTATATAAACCCTATTGGTTGAAAAAGCATCAAATAGCCTGTCGTAGGAAAGCTTTTCCTTTATCGTAATATCACCATTTTTTATTCCGAATTCACGGGCAATTTCTTTTATTGTTCTGCTATCGATTTCCTGCTTGATATTTGAGTGGATCTCAATTCCCCCGCTTATTTTTTTGTCTATAACAACCTCCGGCGGAGATTGGTTGATTCTTATTCCGGCTCCTTCAAGCTCAATAAGCATTTTTTTAAGGAGATCGACTCGATCAATATCGGTCATTATGAGAAGTAAATCTGCGTTTCTGGCAACCGATAGAACTTCTTTACCTTTCCCCTTGCCCTTTTTTGCCCCTTCAATAAGACCCGGGATGTCAAGGATTTGGATATAGGCATTGTTATACCTAAACATGCCGGGGATGACGCTTACCGTAGTAAATGAATAGGCAGCTACTTTACTCTCGGCATTTGTAAGAAGATTTAACAAAGTGGATTTACCACATGACGGAGGTCCGATCAAAACAACCGTTGCATCCCCATGTTTTCGAACAGCAAAACTGCTTCGTCCGCCGGAGCCACGACTTTGCGGCGCCTGTTCTTCCAATTGTTTATCCTTAAGTCTGGCAATCTTAGCTCTCATCAGACCAATAAAATGATTTGTAGCTTTATGGTGTGGGGTTTTTCTTAATGTTTCTTCGATATCCGCAATCTGTTGGGAAATATCCGTCATTAGGGTATAATTATACCTGAAATACGCGCCTGTGGCCTAACGGATAAGGCACCAGTCTTCGGAACTGGGTTTATGGAGGTTCGATTCCTCCCAGGCGCACATTGGCAAATAAGTATTCGTCCCCGAACCCAAGTTTTATTTGGACATCTCAACAAATTGTGAGACAATCGGGCCATTAGAACGAGGCGTGAATGAAAAGAAGGCTTTTCTGGTTGTTTAAATCAGTGCTTCTTTATACCCGCACTCTCCTTTTGGCGGTGATTGTCGTTAATCCTTTAGTAATTAATTTTGATCTGTCTTCCTCCCGTCCAATCCCCAAAGCCGTTCATGGGGCCAATCAAAATTGGTTTACCCTATTTCCGATTACCCACAATCTGATCAAGGAAGCGATTAATAAACTTGGATTTACCCAGATCCGTTTTCCCGGGGGTACAGTTGGCAATTATTATGACTGGGTGAAATTTGCCCCGGACTGGCAGGCAATTAAAACTTTGCCTGATGTCCCTGAACATGTCAAAAATTCACAGTCCAGTTTTGAAACGCAGGTGGTCAGTTTGCGCCCCTCTACATTTTACAGAACCTTAGAAGGAATAGGTAAAGAAGCGACTTTTGTAGTCAATGTCTATTTGAATACACCGGAAGAGATCAAAAACAGTTTTCAAAGACTCAAAGATAACGGTGTGACGATTAAGCACTTGGAAATGGGCAATGAGATGTATTTCCCCAGGTACAATTTAACTGTTGGGGAATATATGAGTCGTGCTCACGAAATAAACCAAGCAGCCAAACAAATATTTCCCGGGGTGAAAACAGCCCTGGTTGTCGATCGCGACCTCTGGCTGGCGGGGAGAGAGGATTTTGACTGGGATATCCCAAATAGAGACTGGTATGACGCAATTATTATTCATGCCTCTACACTCAGTCATATAGAGCTCTGGCAGCAAAACAGACAGGACTATATTACCTGGCTAACAAATGGCAGAAGGGAAGAATTCGAAAAATTTATAAATCGGATCAAAAAAATATATCCCAATAAAGAGCTCTGGCTCACCGAATGGAACTTCATAGAACCAAAAGAATCGTTGTTTGTGAACAGCTATGCTCAAACTTATTATGTCTATGATTTTCTTCTGGATATTCTTCGATATCCGACAATTACTGTTGCTGACCATAGACCGATGATTGGAATAGAGGTTAATGGGGGTATCTTTAGCCCCAGACAGGAATTTGTTAATGAATACTTTTCTTTTTCTCCTTCTTCCCCTCCCAAGATGGTTCCGGTTGGGGATATTGGGGGAGTTTATACCTTTGACCGGTTCTTCTTTAAACACGCGTCTTTCTGGCCTTTAGCCTGGATCGGTCAGGCTTTTGACAAATATCAGGATTTGGTGGTCGGGACTATTCCGCAGACACCGGATTATTATTCGGGAGAAGATGTTACGGCTATTTATTTCTTCAATAAATCCGATCCTATCCGTGGCAGTTATGCCTTGATTAACAAAACCGGCAATTCTCTCAAAATAAAGCTTGCCGGAACAATCTCATCCAATTGTCAATTCAAACTGTCAATTCTTAAAAAGCCTTGGGACATGCACAGCCTTGAAGGAGCCGAATTTGAGCCGATTAAAAGTAGTGTTACTTCCGACGAGATTGTCCTTCCGGCTTATTCTTTGGCTTATTTAGCTTTCAAAAACACAATCCCACCCATTGACTGCGAAGGCATGACAGGCTGTACCAGCGAGTAAGATACAATATTAGTTTAGCTTAAACTTCTTAAATACTTGTCTGGTAACCCATTGCCCGAGACTTGTACCCAACCCTAGATAAAATGCCCAATAAAAAGCTGAAATTCCGAATCCCGTAATTGCGGACAGTCTAGCCAATATCCAAATCCCGACGGCATTTGCCATAAAATAGTATCCGAACATTTTGTATCTGTTGCCGGAAAACTTTTTGGAAAAACTTTTAGCAAATCTGAGAAAAATTGTAAGCAAGAAACCTGTAAGAATCACCGCCATGATTGGCGTCATTACAGCATTCCCCAGTACAAAATTTGAACGGTAGCAATTATTTGCTAAGAGTATTATGCAGGAATTCACTGCCCAGACAACTAAAAACCTTAGATATTTTTTCAATGTTGTCACCCCCTCTCTATATACCCAGGTTAGTGTAAAAATGATAAAATAGCAAGATTAGTCGGGATGGCGGAAGGGTAGACGCCTCAGCCTTAAGAGCTGATGAGACATTAGTCTCGTGGGAGTTCGACTCTCCCTCCCGACACCCAAAGTCTGGACCGGGGACGAGTTCGACGGTAGAATGCTCGCTTTGGGAGCGAGAGGCACAGGGTTCAATTCCCTGGTCCCCGACTTTAGGCGGGTATAGTACAATGGTAGTACAGGGGCTTTCCAAGCCTCTGATGGGGGTCCGATTCCCCCTACCCGCTCCAATCCCCGAGTTGGCGGGGCGGCGCGCAGCGCCGCCCATGGAATTAGTGCGTCCCCTTGAGCTTTTTGGTCGGAAAGAATAAGGTTCGAGCCGAAGATTTTTTGAGCCAACACCTTTTTTGCATCTAAGTCTTTGCCACTTGCGATATTAGTCGCACCAGCGGCTTCAATTATCCAATTCTTCATGGGTTCGAGCCAAACATAGTGCGTTTGTTGAAATCGAGCAATTTGTTCTTCCAGCGTCTTCTTAGAAGATAAAAGATTTTCCTTTTTAACAAGATACGATTCGCGGTCAACATCCTGATCCAAATAAGAATCAAGAAGACGCTGAAGTTTGCTGTTAATTGCTCGGATTTCTTCCCGCTTTTCACCAACAAACGCACCGCAGGAATGGGCAAGTTCAATTTTTTCTACATCAAGTTTTTTTAACATTCCATTTGCCCAGTCCTGCCGCAAAGAAACTTTCATTATCATTTTTGATAATTGGCTGTCCAGCTCCTCCTGCCTCGTATACGACTGATTACAGTCAATAGTTTTGGACTTTTTCGTGCAGCGATAATAGGTATAGGTGGCGTGATGATCGGTATGTTTGTAATATTTCAATTTTTGTTCAGCGGTTATCATCATGCCACATTCACCACAACGAAAAAGTCCTAAGAATGGTTTGGGGACACGCGGCTTTGACCAGGGTTTGCTTCTTTTGTTTAATACGAGCTGGACAGCATCAAAAAGTTTCTTTGCGATGATTGGCTCTTGAACCCCTTCGTGGATCTCGCGAAGATAACGAAAATGGCCGTAATAAAAAGGGTTAGACAATATTTGTCTACTTACCCGATCAATTTTCCAGTTGTTACCGGTTTTAGAAATCAGGCCATTTTTCGCCAAAAAGTCAGCAATATCTAAAATCCGGTAGTTGCCGGTGGCAAACATTCCAAAAGCTTTTTTGACAATCGGCGCTTTTCGTTTATCAACGACGATAATCTTAGTACGCGAATCGTTAATATAGCCCACCGGCGCTAACCCCGGCATTTCTCCTCTCCTGACTTTTTGGCGCAGTCCTCTTTTAGTGTTTTCACTGAGCGAGTCCACGAAGTATTTACTTTGCCCAAACGCAATATTTAACATAAATTTTCCTTGGGGAGTGGCTTCAAACCAAAACTGGGGAAATTTAAGAGCTTGGATTTTTCCAGTGTCGATAAGGTAAATAAGTTTTCCGCCATCGACACTATTGCGCGCAAGTCTGTCCGGGTGCCAAGAAACAATGCCGCTCGCCTCCTCTTTCTCAATTCTTTCCAGCATTAAATTAAAAAGGGGACGGCCAGGGATTTTGGCAGACTGTTTTTCAATAAGTTCATCAACTACA
>Ga0315274_10000273_pt1 | contig 79637 bp, 83 predicted proteins | sample YL17G02_20_MG_FD_203700 | JGI IMG/M metagenome (GOLD analysis project Ga0315274, IMG submission 203700) | Sediment microbial communities from Yellowstone Lake, YNP, Wyoming, USA - YL17G02_20 | ecosystem: Environmental > Aquatic > Freshwater > Lake > Sediment | place: USA: Wyoming | collected... | reverse complement strand
AAGTTCCGAGCAATTTAGGCTGTATTCATTAATTTGGCAAAGAACGATAGCCTGTCAAATGAAAGAAGCATTATTTGATAATATGACTGCTGATATTTCAGCTAAAAATTATACCTTTAGAGCATCCGGTATAAAACTAAAGTTTGATGGATTCTTAAAAGTTTATAGTGCTTTAATGCTCGAAGAGAAAGTTCTGCCACCTTTGGAAGAAAATGAAATATTAAACTTAAAAGAACTAAAAGAGGAACAAAAATTTACTGAACCGCCGAGCCGATACACTGAGGGCAGTCTGGTTAAAACTTTAGAAGAAAACGGAGTAGGCAGACCTTCAACCTATGCGCCAACAATTAGTACAATTTTGACTAGAGGTTATGTAAAAAAAGAAGAACAACATCTTATTCCCCAGGAAATTGGATTTATTGTTAATGATCTTTTGGTTAAAAACTTTCCACAAATTATCGATATCGATTTTACAGCTAAAATGGAAAACCAATTAGACGATATCGCTGACGGTAAAATAAAATGGACACCAGTCATAGCTGAGTTCTACAATCCCTTTATTCAAAATTTGGAGAAAAAATACGAAGAAATTGAAAAAATAAAAATACCGGATAAGGTATCCGGTGAAAAATGTGAAAAATGCGGTAAGCCGATGCTTATCAAACAAGGACGATTTGGTGAATTTTTAGCCTGCAGTGGATTTCCAGAATGTAAAAATACCAAATCCTTAAATGAAGACATCGGAATATTATGCCCAAAATGCGGAAATAAAATAGTAGTAAGAAAAACAAAGAAAGGCAGAACTTTTTATGGTTGCAAAGGTTACCCTTCTTGTAAATTCGCTTCCTGGTATGAACCAATTGAAAAACCTTGCCCTTCTTGTAAAAAGTTAATGGTTAAAAAGGGAAAATTAATAGCTTGTACTGAATGTGAGTATAAAGAAACTATTGAAAAATAAGGCAAAAAAGTATATACTATAAATAGGGTTAATAAATAAACTATGATGAATTTTAGAGAAAAAGGCAGCATGCTTTTAGTCATATTAATAGTTATATTAATCATTGCCTTTTTAGTATTGGGGGGAATGAGTTTTACTAGTATATCTAAACAACAAACTAATCAAGGTACCCAAATTGAAAAACAAGTACAACAAAAAGTTAATAATATTAATCAACAACACGATCAAAATATAAACGAAAACATGAAATAAAAATGGGAATAATAATTATTAATAAGGAGGTATAAAATGGGTTCAGGTAAAAAAATAGCTGCTGCTGCCGTTTTAGGGGCAGTCGCTGGAGCAATCGCTGGAGTGCTTCTGGCTCCTAAGTCAGGTAAAGAAACACGTGCGGATCTTGAAAAATGGGTTAAGGACTTCAAAAAAGAAGTAGCTAAACGATCATCAAAAGTGAGGGTATTAACGCAAAAAAAGTATAATGAAATTGTCGATATGGTAGCAAAAGAATATAAAGTAGCCAAGAAATTTCAGGAAAAGGAATTAGCACCTTTGGTTAAAGAAGTAAAGTCTCGCTGGGCAGCAGTATCCAAGGAAGCTAAAAAACGATCATAAAGATGATTATTAAAAACTTTCAGAATTTAAGCAAAAAATCTGAAATTCGAAAAGATATACTGAAAATCATTAATGAAGGACTATTATCCATTAGTCCTTCTTTTATATTTAAAAATAAAATAAGTCTTTCTGATAACAAACTTAAAATTGCTGGTAATTTTTTTGATTTAGATAAATACAAGAAAATTTATGTGATTGGATTTGGTAAAGCAAGTTCTGCTATGGCTTTTCAAATTGAAAAAATTTTGGGTAAAAGAATAAAAAACGGCTTGGTTATTGATATTTCTCAAATAAAATTAAAACGAATAAAAGTTAGAAAAGGAACTCATCCTTTAATCAGTCGGGGAAATATTCAATCTTCTGCCCGTATAATCAATATAGTCAAACAGGCCTCAGATAACGATTTGGTGATTTGTCTAATTTCTGGAGGCGGATCAGCCCTTTTTGAAAAGCCTTACAATTCTTTTACTAATACTTTAAAAATTAATAAAAGATTACTCTTATCCGGCGCTTCAATTCAAGAAATTAATATTGTTCGTAAACACATTTCTCAAGTAAAAGGAGGAGGACTGGCAGGCTTGTCTAAAGCTAAAATTATTTCTTTGATTTTTTCTGATGTGATTGGTGATGATCTTGATATTATTGCTTCCGGGCCAACAGTTTTAGATAAATCAACAATTAATGATGCCCAAAAAATAATTAAAAAATATAAACTGCCTAAAACAAAGCTATATGAAACGCCGAAAAATAAGAAAATATTTACTAAAGTTGATAATATTATTCTTCTCAATAACCAAATTGCTTTGGAAGCCATGAAAAAAACATCTGAAAAATTAGGCTACAAAACTAAAATCATTACTAGTAGGCTTTCCGGCGAATCTAAAAAAGTAGGTGAAAAAATATTACAGTTGTCAAAAAAAATGAAAAAGAAAGAAATTTATCTTTTTGGTGGCGAAACAACTGTTAAAGTTTCCGGTAACGGCAAAGGTGGAAGAAATACCGAGTTGGCTTTATCATTCTTAAAAAAATTACCAAGAGACATTACATTTGCTAGTGTTGCTTCTGATGGAGTCGATAATACCGACTCTGCCGGAACTATTGTTGATGAAAAAACTAAAGATAAAGCTAAAAAAATAAAATTAAATGTAAATGAGTATTTAAAAAATAACGACTCTTATAATTTTTTCAAAAAAACTGGAGATCTAATCTTTACCGGCCCAACTGACAGCAATGTAGCTGACTTTATTTTAATGCTAAAACAATAATATTGTGATACGATATTAGCAATAAGGAGAAAACATGACTGATGAGAAATGGTTAGATCTAAAATATTCAATAAAAGAAAAATTTGAAATTTTGGAAGATAAAACAGAAGATTTGATGATTGATGTTGATGAAGGGCAAAAAAAATTAGGTACGGTTGATGTTTTAATTTGTCAAACGCCAATGGGTAGAATAAAACTTGAGCGCACAAATAAACCAGTTGTTTTGGACAAAAAAGTCCAATACCATCGCCGAAAAGAAGGAAGCAAGGTTGAATATATTTATTCAGATACTGAATGGACTCATCGGCTGGACGCTTACAAATGGAATGAACAGGATGATGATTGGGAAAAAATTGATGCTTCCAACTTTCAGTAGAATTTAACTTTATATAAAAATGGATTATAAAAAATATCCAAATCGAACCTTAAGACATATTTTGTCTTTTCCTTTTATCTGGGGAATGCTTATCCCTTTAGCTCTTTTTGATATTTGTTTGGAAATTTATCATCAGATTTGTTTTCGTCTATATGGGTTATCACGGGTAAAACGCAGAAATTATATAAAAATTGATCGACATAAACTTAAATACTTGGCCTGGTATGAAAAAATCAATTGCGCTTATTGTGGTTATGCTAACGGTCTTGTTAATTATGCCGTGGTCATTGCTGCTAGAACCGAACAATACTGGTGCGGTATCAAACATGAAAAAGATCCTAATTTTATTCCGCCAGCGCATCATAAAGATTTCTTGGAATACGGTGATGAAAAAGGATACAGAAATATAAATCATTCGAAAGATAATTGCAAATAAATTTAATTCATTAATTTAAAAAGAGCTAAAGAATAACTTTTAGCCCTTTTTAATAAAAGACTAAAATTAAAGTTATTTTTTTATTATAATTAGGAAAAGATAATTTTATGAAAACTTTATTACAAAAATCAAAAGATTATAAGAAAAAAGCAGACTTACTATTAAAGTCTTCAAAGCTGATTGAATTTCTAAAACAATATGGTTCAGTAGAAATAACTGGAAGTTATTCTTATAATTTAATGATTAGTGGCGATATCGATATTGAAATTATAAACCCAAAAATTAATAGGGATAAAGTAATAGAAATATTAAACCAGCTTATTAAACAAGGATACTTTTATGGTTTTATGTTTGGTAATTGGATTGATTTTCAAAAAAAGAACTTTCCAAAAGGCTATTATATCGGCTTGAAAAGTAAAAAATATCATACAAAATGGAAGATTGATTTATGGTTTCTAAAAACAGGAAATATAAATGAGGTTAAAAAGATTCGAAATTTAATTATTAATAAATTAAATAAATACAATAAACCTATAATCCTTGAGTTAAAGGATTTTAGAAATAAAAAATATTCTAAATTAGAAAGCGTAATAATATATAAAGCAGTATTAATAGATAAAATTACCAATACTAAAGATTTTATTAAATATATTGAAAAATAACTATGGATATTTTAATTCAGGATTATTTATTATTTCCGGAAATTTTATGGAAAAGACCGCAGAATGTTTATAAAAGACAATGCGGAAAGGTTTTGATTTTAGCTGGATCAAAAGGTATGGCTGGAGCTGCTGCCTTGACTTGCGAAGCCGCTTTCAGAGCCGGTGCTGGTATTGTTCTTTTAGGTTTTCCTGATACGCTGAAAGATGTTTACAGAAAGGTTTTGTCTGAAACTATGAGCATGCCGCTTACCTCTACGCCAGCAGGCAGTATCAGCCTTTCTGCTTATGATGATATTATAAAAATTGCTGCGGATACTGATTTAGTAGCAATCGGTCCTGGTCTTTCACGAAATGAAGAAACATCAGTTTTAGTTCGAAAATTAGCAGAAAACTTAGAGAAATTATTAATTATTGATGCTGATGGGCTTAACGCTTTCATCGATAAAACTAACATTTTATCCAAAAGAAAAAGTCCGACAATTATCACACCGCACCCGGGAGAGGCGGGGAGACTAATAAAAGAGAAACCAGAAGCAATTAATCAAAACCGGTTAAAAGTAGCAGAAGATTTGGCTAAAAAATTTCAAATAATTACTGTTCTAAAAGGCCACGAAACAGTAATTGCCGAACCAGAAGGCAAAATAGTAATTAATAAGACTGGTGGACCAGAGTTGGCAACTGCTGGAACAGGGGACGTGCTTTTAGGAATTATATCTACATTTTGCGCCCAAAATATAAAAAAACTATTTGAAGCTACTGTTACCGCAGTATACCTACACGGTTTGGCTGGCAATATTGCTTCAGAAAAAATAGACCAACGTTCAGTTATTGCTTCAGATATTATTAAATATTTACCTGATGCTATTAAAAAAGCAGAGCATGAATTATGAAAGAAAATATCAAAATTTCAGTTATCATTCCTGCTTATAATGAGGAAAAATATATCCTTGCCTGTCTAAAAAGTCTAGTCCAACAGACTTTTAGAAATTTCGAGGTAATAATAGTTGATAATGGTAGTACGGATAAAACATCATCTTTGGTCAAAAATTTTAGGCAGATTAAAAACTTAAAAATAATTCAAGAAAAAAGTAAATTAATTGGGAAAATTAGAGCACGGGGGTTTGATATAACTTGCGGTGAAATTTTAGTCAGCACAGATGCTGATGCAAAGTTTCCTAAAAATTGGTTAGCAAATATCAATGATTATTTGAAAAACCACCCAGAAACAGTCGCTATTGGTGGACCATATAGCTTTTTTGACGAAGGATCTCTGATTCGTATTTTAAGAAAGATTATAACACCTTTTTTTCTTTTTTTAGACAATTTACTATCCGGATGGAAACATCATTTTGCTGCTTGCAATTTTGCAGTTCGCAGGAATGCTTTTTTTAAAATTGGTGGTTTTCATAAAAGTCTGGCCTTTGGTGAAGATATAGATTTATCATTCAGGTTGCGCAAAATAGGCAAAGTCGATTTCATTGACTCAATATTTATTTTAACTTCGGCTCGTCGCTACAAAAAAAACCTGCCAAAGGCTGTAGTCTATTATTTTTTTCACTACCTCAAAGCTATCTTTCATGCAAAAGCAAGATAAGATATAATAGATAAGCTAACATATCAAATAAGATTTATATTCATGAAAAAAATTAATGCTTTTATTTTAGCTGCCGGCAAGGGAACCCGGCTCAATCAGGGAAAACCATCTGATAAACCAAAAGTTTTATATGGAGTTCTCGGTAAACCAATGGTTAGCTACACCTTGGGTCTTTTAAGAAAAATTGGTATCAAAAAGCCAGTAATAATTATTGGTTATAAAGCGGCTTCAGTTAAAAAAGCACTTGGCAATAAAACTATAACTTACGTTCTGCAAAAGAAACAGTTAGGAACAGGCCACGCTCTTTTGTGCGCTAAAAAATATCTGAAAGGAATTGATACTGCTTTGGTTATGGGCGGTGACGATTCAGCATTTTATAAGCCCCAGACTCTTTTAAGTCTAATTAAACATCATCAAAAATCAGACTCAGTCATCACGCTTTTAACTATTAACTATCCTCGCCCAGAGGGGTTGGGAAGAATAATGAGGGATAACAAAAATAAGATTATCAGTATTATTGAAGAAAAAGAAGCAACCAGACAGCAGAAAAAAATAAAAGAAGTTAATGCCGGCACTTATTGCTTCAAAACTTCCTGGCTTTTGGATAATTTATTTCGTATCAAAGTAAGTGATCAGGTCGGAGAGTACTATATCACTAATTTGGTCAAAATGGCTATAGCTGAGAATGAACATGTTACAGCTTTGAAAATTAGAAATCCTAATGAATGGGTAGGGGTCAACACACTAGAACAATTAGAAGAAGCAAATTTATTAATGAAAAAAACTAAAAAATAAGCGAATGAATAAGAAAACTGCTGGTATTATTTTAAAAAGACAAAAAATTGGGGAGGCAGATAAACTTCTGGTAGTCTTTACAGAAGAGTTAGGGAAAGTAACGGCTATGGCTAAGGGAATAGAACGTATATCGAGCCGCCGAGCTGGTCACTTGGAACCTTTTATGGTTTCTCAATTAGAGTTAAGTAAAGGGAAGTCTAATCGATATTTTATCAATGAGGTTAAAGCTTTAAACCATTTCAAATCATTAAGGAGCAATCTTAAAAAAACCGCCTTAGCTAGTTATGTTTGCGAGTTAGTAGATAGAACCTTATCACTAGAAGAAAAAAATACTGATATTTTTCGATTATTAAAAAGAACCTTATCTCTCATTGATGCAACTTCTGACGATTACCTTATTAATATAGTAAGGTCATTTGAAATGCATTTATTTAGTCTTTTAGGTTTTCAGCCAGAACTCAATGTTTGCCTGAAATGCCGAACTAAAGATTTACCTCAAAATGTTTATTTTAGCCCTTCAGAAGGAGGAATTATTTGCCTGAATTGCCATGCCTACGATAAAAACACAACAAAGGTATCAAGGACATCTATTAATACATTAAAGCTTTTACAAAACCATAGTCTCAAAGCATCAAAAAGCATAAACCACAAGGAAATTGAAAAAATTGGCAATTTAGTAAATTTTTATATACAATTTATATTAGAAGCTGATTTGAAATCAAAAAAGGTTATTAGAAAGCTAAAATTAGCTAAAACAGCTTTATGAAGCCCGAGAAGAAAACTAGAAAGCAACAAACCTGGAAAAAGAAATACCCGCGCGGAAAAGCTTGTTTTGCTTGGGAAATTGATGATTACGAAGTTTGGGGACTAGAACCGCCAACATGCCTTCTTGATAATCCATTACTGACTGAGGGACAAATAATTAGTCAAGAGGAGCTGGAAAACTGGTTTATGGATTCAATAAAAACACTCAAAGTTCTGAAAGAAACTGATTCTAAAAATTTTCAAAAAATTTACCAAGGATTTATCTTAGATATAAAATATTTACATACTATAAAAAGAATAGAAAAAGAAAGTTTAGATTTCGTTTTAGATAAAAATAACTTCGAGTTTTAACTATATTATTAAAAATCACAAAAGTAAGAATTCTGCAAAAACAGAATTATTTAACAGGGTTCACCCTGTGAAATAAATTTATCTAAAGATAAATTTCTAGCAAAGCTAGATTTCACAGGGTAAAGGATAATTCTATGACAAATTTAGAAGACATTGTTTCATTGTGTAAAAGGCGGGGTTTTATTTATCCGTCGTCTGAAGTTTATGGTGGATTTAGTTCTTCTTATGATTTTGGTCCTCTCGGGACAGAGCTGGAAAACAATATCAAAGGAGTCTGGTGGAGTGAGATGACCAAAATTCACGATAATATAGTGGGGCTAGATTCAGCAATCCTAATGTCGCCAAAAATCTGGGAAGCATCCGGTCATGTAGCTAAGTTTTCCGATTTGATGACTGAATGTGAAAAATGTAAAAAAAGATTCAAAGTTGACAACTTAATTGAAGAATTAGTTAAATCAGAAAAATCCCTACTTTTATCAACTGACATTAAAAAAGTAAACGAAAAATTAAAGGAAACAAAATGTCCTCTCTGTGGCGGTAAATTAGCTGAAGCACGTCCATTCAACTTGATGTTCAAAACTCATGTTAGTGCTGTTGAGAAAAAGGAATCAGAGGTCTACTTGAGACCAGAGACCTGCCAAGGCATATATGTCAATTTCAAAAATGTTATTGATTCAATGCGGGCAAAAATACCTTTTGGTATAGCCCAAATCGGCAAAGCTTTCAGAAATGAAATTAACCCCAAGGATTTTCTTTTTAGGGTTCGCGAATTTGAACAAATGGAAATGCAGTGGTTCTGTAATTCTAAAGATGCAAATAAGTATTTTGAATATTGGAAAGAAGAAAGAATAAAATGGTATTTGAATCTTGGTATAAAAAAAGAAAACTTGCGAGCCAGAGAAATTCCAGAAAAAGAAAGAGCTCATTATGCTAAGAGGCAAATAGATCTGGAATATAAATATCCGTTCGGCTGGGACGAGATCGAAGGAATCCACAATAGGGGAGACTGGGACTTGTCTACACATTCAAAACATTCAGGCAAAGACTTAAAATATCTAGACAAACAAACCAATCAAAAATATATTCCAAATATAATTGAGACTTCAGTTGGCGTTGGTCGGTTATTTTTGGCATTTCTTTCTGAAGCCTACCAAGAAGTAAAAGGAGGTAGAACAGAAACAACCAAATCAACCAAAGAACAAGAGTTGGTCTTAAAATTAGATAAGAGATTATCGCCGGTTAAAGTGGCTGTTTTTCCTTTGATTAAAAAAGATAAAAAATTAGTAAAGTTAGCTAAAAACGTATTTAAAGATTTGAAAAAAGAATTCGTTTCTCAATATGATGAGGTTGATAGCGTCGGACGAAGATACCGCCGCCAAGACGAAATCGGCACACCATATTGTGTTACCATTGATTTTGATAGTTTGAATGACAAAACAGTAACGATTCGTGATAGGGATACCATGAAACAAGAACGAGTAGAAATTGACGAATTATCAAATATCCTAGAAGATAAACTTAAAGCTTAATACTATATAAATGAAGATTGTTTTATACTATAAATCAATATAATCTTTGGAGATGCCACTTTCATGTGGCATTTTTCAAAAGGATCGAAATGGATTATAAAAAAATTGCAGAAAAAGCAGAGGAGTTGGACGAAAAATTAACCAAAGTGTACCAAAATATTGATTTTAATATGCTAAAGCGTTTAACTGGGTCACCTTGTCCAAATTGTGGCGAACCATTACGTTTAGTGATTGGTAAATATGGTCCATTTATAGGTTGTAGTAATTATCCATATTGCACTTATACCCAGGGAGTAAATCTATGGAATGGTTAGGTTTATTGGTGTTAATTACCGTAATAGGTATTCCTTTCTATCTTATCTATGACTATATCCTAAATCTTCGGGAAGATAGGCTTCTTTCTGATAAGAAATCAGTAGATAAGAAATCAGTAGATGAGAAATCAGCAGATGAGAAATTAGCTTTATTAGAGCAAAAGGTGAATTATCTTATATCTATTAAGGAAACTTTTGATAGGCAACGAGCTTCCATAAAAAAAGAGAGAGAAGATAAAATAACGGCAATCGAAGAACAAGAACAAGAGTCCAAAAGAGAAATAAGTGCTGCAGATTATGTATTAAAAAAACAAGAACAAGATTCCAAAAAAGAAATAGATGCTGCATCTAATGTGTTAAAAAAACAAAAACAAGATTTGGACAATTTAGTAAACCAGAGGGTTAAAGGATTTCCTTTATTAGGTGAAGTGTATAAAGATTATTTTGAAATAAAAGGTAAGATTGCAGAAGAAGAATTGCTTAATAAATCCCATCCAGCAAAAAGGGCGGCTGAAGTAATAAAAGAAGAAAAGTTAGAAAAAAGAGAACTTATTAAACAACTTAAGGTATTAGAATATAAAATTAAAAATTATGAACTTATAGCACCCTTTTTAACGGAAATTGAAGAAGAAATTACACCAGAAGATGATTCTTGGATACTTGATGATTATTCTGAAGAAGAAAAACAAGATGAAGTAATTAAATATTTAACAAAAGAGGAATATAGGAAATTAAGCACAAGAGAAAGAAATCAGCGTGCTTTAGATAGATACTGGACAAGGCATAAAAGTAAATGGGGCATTGGTAGAATGTATGAGCACTACATAGGTTATCTTTATGAAAAAGATGGTTGGGAGGTTGAATACTTTGGTATAAAAGAAAGATATGAAGACTTCGGGCGTGATCTCATAGCAAAGAAAGGTAAAAAGTGTCATATAGTCCAATGTAAAAACTGGTCAAAATATAGAACAATTTATGAAAAGCATATTTTTCAACTATTTGGAACCACCTATGAATTTCAGCAACATAATCCAAAGCTTAAAGTGACTCCTGTTTTTTATACATCTACGGAGTTATCTGAAGCAGCTAGAGAATTTGCAAAAAGATTAGGAATAGAGCTGCATACGAATAAAAAATTAGAAAAGTATCCAATGATAAAATGCAACATCAACAGAAAAGATAAGTCTAAGATATACCACCTTCCTTTTGATCAGCAGTATGATAATACAATAATAGAACCTTACAGAAATGAATTTTACTGTGAAACTGTTGCGGAAGCGGAAAATGCTGGTTTTCATAGAGCCTTTCGATGGCATAAACCTAAAGAAAAGGAAGATTAAACAAAAAGAATTTATTAAATTTATCTAGTTAGTTTATCCACAATTTTGGGATAGGGAATAGAGTAATCAACATTTTATAGCTGTGGATAAATAAAATAGCTTGAATCTGGCCTTATTACTATAAATATACTAAACCGCGTGGATTTGCTTTATTTACGCGGTTTTTTGATGATTTTATAGATCTTAATTCTAATTAAAACTGACTAACATTGACAATCCCTATTTGTGGATTATAATGGAACCACAGTTAATAAATGTGGATAAAAGTGGGGATAAGTGGAGGACATTGTGGACAAGATGTTTATCGGAGAATACAGCCATAATATAGACAATAAAGGCAGGTTAGCTGTTCCGGCAAAGTTTCGTGCACAGTTAAAAAGGGGAGCAGTAGTAACCCGAGGCCTGGATAATTGTCTATTTTTATACCCCAGGCAAGAATGGACGAAACTGGCCAAAAACTTAGCCTCCTTGCCGATCAGTCAGAAGGATGCACGGGCTTTTGCCAGATTGATGCTGGCTGGAGCAATGGATGTAGAAATAGACAAGCAGGGAAGAATGGTCCTTCCATCTTACCTAAGAGAATACGCCACTTTGAAAAATAATGCTGTTATTGCTGGTTTATACACCAGACTGGAAATTTGGGACAAAACAAAGTGGAAAAGATATAAACAAAGCGCCGAGAAGGGCAGTACAGACATTGCCGAAAGATTAGGAGAGCTCGGCGTCTAACAACTTTCAAATAACTAGCAGTCAGCACCTTTAAAAATTAGAAAAGTTTTTATTTAACAATAAAAACCTAACAACAAACCATTTGTTCACCTCCACAAACAAAAACAAAAAGCTGGCTGCTAGTTATTATAAAAATCTATTAAATAAAAATAAAAAGCTAAAAGGAATTATCATGGGAAAACTACTAACAATAACAGCTTCGAATACAAGTCGATTGGGCATTCAAAAAAGAACAATCAGACCACAATTGAAAGTTGGCCCGGTATCATTAAGTTTTATCGCTATAGCAATAGCTTGCATTTTAGCTCTTTTTTATCTATCGCAGGCCAATCAAGCGGCAATTAAGGGTTATCAAATACAAGAACTGGAAAATAAAAATGCAGAAATGATAGCCGAAAGGGAAAAGCTGGAAGTAGAAATGGCATCTTTACAATCCATTAATCAGATAGAATCGAAAGGCGCTGTTAACAGTATGGTACCTAGTAAGAAAATAAATTATTGGCCAGCTACCACTGTTGCTTCAAAATAATGAAATAATAGTTTTTATAATAGTTTCAATTGGTCAACGAGTAGGTTGGCCAATTAAGTTATTCAGGCATATATGTTATATTATTTAATATGAGAACCTATCAAGAACAAAAAGTTCAACGCAAAAGAATCTTCATTTTATCAGTTATTTCCTTAATTTTGGGAGCAGGTTTGATAGCACGACTGTTCCAAATTCAAGTAATAGAGCACGATAAGTATAGAGCTGAAGCTGAAAAACAGCATTGGACCCAACAAGAAATACCAGCTAGAAGAGGGGGAATTTATGTTAAAAATAAAAATGGAGAAAAATATCCCTTAGCTACTAATACAACACTTCATTTAGTATATGCTGTCCCGCCGCAAATTAAAGATAAGGATAAAGCTACAAAGGATATGGCCTCAATTTTGAATTTAAAAGAAGATGAAGTTAAAAAAGATATTTCCGATGACCAAAGATTATATATCATTATCAAACACAAAATATCTGATGAAGAAGCGGCAAAAATTAAACAATTAGGTACAACCGGAATTTCTTTGGCGCCGGAACCACAAAGAGTTTATCCTGAAAAAAGCCTAGCTGCTAATATTTTAGGATTTACTAATAATGATGGACAAGGACAGTATGGTATTGAAGGATATTTTGATAAAGAACTTAAGGGTAAACCCGGCATAATAAAAGCTGAAAAAGATGTATCTGGTAATTTAATTTCTTGGAATGGTATGGATCTTAATCCATCTAATAATGGTGACGATATTGTTTTGACTATTGATCGAAATGTTCAATATAAGGTGGAACAAATTCTGGATAAGGCAGTTAAAAAACATGGGGCAGACTCAGGCAGTATTATTGTTACTGAGCCAAAAACAGGCAAAATTATTGCTATGGCTTGTTATCCTTCATTCGACCCAAATAATTTTTCCCAAGTTGGCAATATGGATCTATTTAAAAATTCAAATGTCTCTAATGTTTGGGAACCGGGTTCAATATTTAAAATAATAACTATGGCGGCAGCTTTAAATGAAGGTAAAGTAACGCCGGACACAACTTATAATGATACGGGCTCAGTTAGTGTTGGTGGACATACGATTCGTAATTCTGATAATAAGGCCCACGGCATACAGACAATGACACAGGTTTTGGAACAGTCTTTGAATACTGGAGCTATTTTTGCCAAAAATCAAATTGGCAATCAGGTTTTCTACAACTATCTAAAAAATTTTGGTTTTGGAGTTCCAACAGGTATTACGCTTGATGGTGAAAGTGGGGGAGATATTCCTCCTTTTAACGAATGGCAAGAAGCCAGTTTTGCTACTGCCGCATTTGGCCAAGGTATTGCTATTACTCCTTTACAAATGTCCACAGCTGTCTCAACAATTGCTAATGGCGGAAAAATGATGCAACCTCAAATTATCGAAGAAGTTGATCACCCAGATGGAAAAAAAGAAAAAATTGAACCTAAGGTAATTCGACAAGTTATTTCTCCGAGTACTGCTGCTGCATTGGGGGGAATGATGGTGCAAGTAGTTGAAAAAGGGCATGGCTATCAAGCTCAAATTCCTGGTTATTATATAGCCGGTAAAACAGGCACCGCACAAATACCTCTATCTACTGGGCTGGGTTATGCATCTAATAAAACAATCGGTTCATTTGCCGGTTTTGCGCCGGTCAATGATCCAAAATTTGCAATCTTGGTCAAAATTGATGTGCCACGTGACGTCATCTGGGCAGAATCTTCAGCTGCTCCAGTTTTTGGCGAAGTAGCCAATGAGCTTCTAAATTATTACAAAATCCCACCTTCTCGTTAATCTTTTCAAAAATGAAAAACTCTATTTTAAAGCATATTGAAAAAATTCTTAAAACTTTGTCGGCTAAAGTTTTAAATAAATACAATCCAGAAGTAATTGCTATTACCGGCAGTAATGGGAAAAGTACTACTAAAGAGGCAATAGCTTGTGTCCTCCGAGAAAAATTTACAGTTTTGACATCCCCGGGTAATTATAATACTGAATTGGGGGTGCCTCTGACGATTTTAGAACAAAAAATACCTCGTTTTTTCATTGGTTGGCCAATTATTCTTCTAAAATCCTACCTCTATACTTTTCGCAAAAATTACTATCAAAAATTAGTTTTAGAACTTGCCGCGGATAAGCCCGGTGATATAGATTACCTAACTAGTTTCATTAAACCAAAAGTAGCTGTTCTAACTAACATCGGACCATCGCATTTAGAGCAATTCAAAACAATTGAAAATGTTGCTAAAGAAAAAAGGATACTGCTTGAAAGAACAATAGACAATGGAACATTATGTTTAAATAAAGACGACAAAAAAATTCGTCAGATGGCTCAAGGATTATCTAGAAAAATTATTTGGTATGGAACGGATAACTCAGCTGATATTTGGGCTTCTAATTTTGAACAAAACCTAACAGGTATAAAATTTAATATTAATTATAAAAATGATTCTTTGCCAATAATCCTCCATAATGTTTTGGGGCGCCATTTGGTTTATCCAATACTGGCTGCTGTCGCTACGGGTTTAATTTATGAAATAAGTTTAGGCAAAGCAATTTACGGCTTAAAATCAATAAAACTGCCTTTCGGAAGAATGAATATAATTTTAGGAATATCCGATACAATAATTATTGATGATTCTTACAATGCTAATCCTTCTTCGATGTTGGCTGCTTTGCAAACATTAGAAGAATTGGACAAGAAAAAAATTATTAAAGGCCGAAAAATAGGTGTTTTAGGCAGTATGAATGAACTAGGAGATTATGAAAAAGAAGGCCACGAACAAGTAGGAGAAAAATCAGCCCAAGTTTTAGATTATTTAATAACAGTTGGTAAACCAGCCAATCAGTATTTAGCTTCTAAAGCTATAGAGACTGGCCTGTCTAGGAATAAAATATATAAATTTGAAGATTCAATTAATGCAGGCAAATTTTTGAAAAGTTTTATTAAGAAAGATGATATAATATTAGTAAAGGGTTCACAGAATAATGTCAGATTGGAATGGGCAATCGAACAGATTATGGCCGAACCAAACAAAGCGAAAGAATTATTAGTTCGCCAGAAATCACCCTGGGAAAAACCAAGTAAATTAGGAGTATAAATGACTTTTGTGCCAGTTTTAACTAAAATGTTTTTTTTAGCTGGATCAGCTTTCTTAATCAGTATTATTTTGACTCCAATCCTGACCTATTTTCTTTATAAATACAAATTTGGCCAGCAAATAAAACAACGCGCTATAACCGGAGAGAAAGCTAAAGTCTACTCAAAATTACATAAGGAAAAAGCTTTTACGCCAACTGGTGGTGGGGTAATAATTTGGTTATCCGTAGCCATTGTCACTTTCTTTTTTAATTGGTCTCGAGCTGAAACTTGGTTGCCATCAGCCACTTTAGTAGCCTCTGGAGCACTAGGATTTATTGACGATGTCTTGAATGTTTTATCTATTGGTTTGAAAAAGGGATTAGGATTCTTGCAAAAATTTGGCTTACAGATAATTATTGCTATAGTTGGGGCCTGGTGGTTTTATTATAAGCTAGGGTTCAATTCTATTCATATACCTGGTGTAGGAAATTTCGAACTTGGTTGGCTTTATATTCCCTTGTTTATTTTAGTTATTATCGCTACCACAAATGCTGTAAATATTACTGACGGTCTTGACGGTTTAGCTGGTGGCTGCCTGGCTACTTCTTTTGCCGCCTACGGCGTCATTGCTTTTATTCAAGGCAGAGTCGGTATTGCCGGCTTCTGCTGTACAATTGTGGGAGCGCTTTTAGCTTTCCTATGGTTTAATATTTACCCGGCTCGTTTTTTTATGGGAGATACTGGTTCGTTAGCTTTGGGTGCAACTTTGGGCGTTATTGCCATGCTCACTAATTCTGTATTAATTTTGCCAATTATTGGCTTTGTTTTCGTTATTGAAACACTATCTGTAATTATTCAACTTTTGTCTAAAAAATTAAGAAAGGGAAAACGAGTTTTTAAAAGCGCGCCACTTCATCATCACCTAGAAGCAATTGGCTGGCCAGAACCAAAAATTGTCATGCGGGCTTGGATAGTTTCTGGAGTGTTTGCCATTATTGGCCTAATAATTGGTCTGATTGGTAGGGGATAGGTATGGAATTGACTAATAAAAAAGTAGCGGTAATTGGTTTAGGAAAAACAGGCCAAGCTTTAATTAAATTTTTATTGAATAAAAAAACAAATGTTACTGGTTGCGATCAAGATAAAAGTTCTTTTAAAAAATTAAGTAAGCTGCCGATTGATTTATCATTGGGTAAAAATTATTTAAGAAATTTGGCTGATTTTGAAATTATTTTTGTCAGTCCAGGCGTTCCTTTGGAATTGCCAGAAATCAAATCGGTAAAAAATAAAGTAAAGGTAAGCAGTGAGATTGAATTATTTTTTGAATCTTGCCCCGCACCGATAATTGGCATTACTGGTACTAACGGCAAAACAACTGTTACAACCTTAATTTCTAAAATTCTAAAACAAAGTAGTAAAAAAGTATTTACTGGCGGCAATATTGGCGAATCTCTGATTAATAAACTTTCACAAATTAAGAGAAGCAATTTAGTTGTTTTGGAACTCTCAAGTTTTCAATTAGAAACATTAGAAAAAAGTCCAAATATTGCTGTAGTTTTAAATATTACGCCCGATCATTTAGATCGCTACAAAGATTTTAACAATTATAAAAAAACTAAGGTCAAAATAGTTAATCACCAAGATAAGAAAGATTTCGCTATTTTAAATTTTGATGATAGAAATACTAACTCTTTAAGAAATAAAACTAAAGCTTCTGTTTTTGGATTCTCTACTGTTAAAATTTTAAACCGCGGCGCTTATCTTAAAAGTAATCAAATTATTATAAAAGACAAAGGCATTACTAAAAAAATCTGCAAGCTAGGCGATATACACTTGCCGGGTAAGCATAACATAGAAAATGTTTTAGCCGCAGTGCTCGTCGGCTATCTCTGCAAGATTAGTCCAGTAAAAATCAAAAAAGCTATCAGGGGGTTCAAAGGAATCGAACACCGTTTAGAATATATTCGGTCAATAAATAAAAGAAAATTTTATAATGATTCCAAGGCGACCACTCCCGAATCAACCACTGCCGCTTTGAATGCTTTTGATAACCCAATTATTTTGATTGCTGGCGGGTATGATAAACATGCTGACTTTTCAAAAATGGCTAAAGTTATTGCCAAAAAAGTTAAACATTTAATTTTAATCGGCAAAACTGCAAAACAAATTGCTAAAGTCGTCCAACAACAAAAAACAAAAGTTCAAATATCTTTAGCTAAAAATCTAAACGAAGCAGTTGTAAGGTCTTATAAGACTAGCCAGCCAAATGATATTATCCTTTTATCACCGGCTTGTGCTTCATATGATATGTTTAAAAATTATGAAGAACGAGGAAAATCATTTAAGAAATTAGTTAATAAATTATGAAATCAACCAACATAAAAGCTCATAAACCTGACTATCAATTAGCAATTGTTGTTTTTGTTTTGATAATCTTAGGCTTAGTCCTAATTTCATCAGCTTCTGTCGTTATTTCGTATACTTTATTTGGCACAACTACTTATTATCTATATCGTCAAATTATTGCTGTTATTATTGGTTTGATTGTTTGGCTACTTTTTCAGAATATAGATTATCATTTTTGGAAAAAGTGGGCTTTTCCATTATTAATTGTAACCACAGTACTTTTAATTACTGTTTTTGTCCCAGGTTTGGGCGTTGCTTTCGGCGGAGCTAAAAGATGGGTAAACTTCAGATTATTTTCAATACAGCCAGCAGAAATTTGCAAACTGTCATTTATTTTATATTTAGCCTTATGGTTTGAAAAAAAAGGAGAAGGCATAAAAAGTTTTACTTATGGACTTATGCCTTTTATTGCCCTTTCATTAATATTAGCTATCTTAATTATCGCCCAGCCGGATATGGGAACGATGTTTGTAATAATAATGGTTGGTGGAGTAATGTTTTTTGCAGCTGGAGGCAGACTAAGCCATGTTTTGTTGATGATCAGTGGAGGATTTGCTGCTTTGTGGGCTTTAATCAAAATAGCACCTTATAGACTAGCACGATTAACTGTTTGGCTTAATCCAAGGTCTGACACTCAAGGAATCGGTTATCATATTAATCAGGCGCTTCTGGCTATTGGCTCTGGTGGACTTTTGGGTCTCGGCTTTGGTCTTTCTCGACAAAAATATAATTATTTACCAGAAGTGGTTGGAGACTCAATTTTCGCTATTATAGCTGAAGAATTAGGATTTATAAAATCAGTTTTCATTATTTTACTCTTTTTGTTCCTAGCTTATCGTGGTTTCAAAATAGCTAGACTAGCTCCAGATACATTTGGACGTTTAGTAGCCACGGGCATTACCAGTTGGCTTGTTTTTCAAGCCATCATTAACATTGGCGCTATGCTTTCTATTTTTCCGCTAACAGGCATTCCTCTTCCTTTTATTAGTTATGGCGGAACATCTCTAGTTGTCTCTTTAGCTGCTATTGGAATCCTGATGAATATTTCTAAACAAACGGTTAAAGAATGAATATTAAAAACAAGATCAAAATTATTGTCACAGGCGGTGGAACGGCTGGACATGTTATGCCAGCCTTAGCTGTAATTGATGAATTAAAAAATAGAGATTGTGAAATTTGTTATATTGGTTCGAAAAAGGGAATAGAGGCTGAACTTATACCGGCTTCGGGAACTAAATTTAAGTCAATCATGGCTGGTAAATTAAGAAGGTATTGGTCTTGGCAAAATCTGATTGACCCATTCAAAACTTTTTGGGGATTTTGGCAGGCATTATTTATTATTTTAAGGTTTAAACCAAAAGTTATTTTTTCTAAAGGCGGTTATGTTAGTCTGCCGGTTATTTTAGCAAGTTGGTTAACCAGAAAACCGATTATTCTACATGAATCTGATATTGCTTTGGGCCTGGCAAATCGTTTTGCTTTAAAATTTGCCAAGCGCTTGGCTGTTTCTTTCCCAGTTGAAAATTATCCGGATGTTCCGGCTAAAAAAATAATCTATACGGGCACACCTTTAAGAAAAATTGTTTTTGAAGGAAATAAACAGAAAGGGGGAAATTTTTTTCAACTCAAAGATAATTTACAAACTTTATTAATAAGCGGGGGAAGTCAAGGGGCTAGAAATATTAACGATAGAGTTCTAGAAATCCTGCCTCAATTATTAAAAAAATTACAGATTATTCACATTACGGGTAATTTGGATTTTCAAAAATTCAAAAGTTATAAGGAAGAATTGCCAACGGATATAAAGAATAATTACAAGGTCTATAATTTTCTAAAAGATGAACTGGTTGATGCTTACGCTTGTGCTGATTTAATAATCTCCCGAGCCGGCGCTAATATGATTTTTGAAATAGCAGCGCAAAAAAAACCAGTCATTCTTATTCCTTTAGCTGGTCATCAAGAAAAAAATGCTCAATTTTTAGACAGGCATAAAACAGCTTACGTTATAAATAATGAAAATTTAACTTCTGAAAAATTATTATCTGGTATAAATTATATATTGGTGAATTCCCAAGAAAGTCAATTAATGGCTAAACGTCTCAATCAATTTGTTATCACCGATGGAACATCTATTATTGCTTCTGAAATAATAAAATTAGCCAAATAAAAGACTTAGATATTGATATTATTTTATAATAATGTCATAATAATTACATAATATTATTTTAAAATAAGGAGGTTAAGATGTCTTTTAAGGATACATTCTTGATTGCCTTTTGGGTTTACGTACTCTTAATGATTACTTTTGGAATTGGAACAGTTTTTATTAAATTATTTAAGAAAAAATACGATCATTATTTAAGAAAATAATAAATTTATTAAAATTAGCTAGAGAAAAGACTCTAAGGAAATATGAATAACTTCAAGTTTCCAAAAATTTTGACTAAGACTGGTCAGAAGGAAAAAAAGTGGCTGAAAGAAAGTGAAAGGAAATACAAAATAATATTTGATATTTCTCCCGAGGTTATTGTTATTCTTGATAAGCAAGGAAAATTATTGGACATCAATGAAAGACTATATGACTGGCTAGGCTATAAAAAACAAGAAATTTTAGGTAAAAATCTTCTGAACTTACCATTCCTGACTAAGCAAAATAAGATAAAAATGATTGGAAAATTTGTCCAAAGAATGATTGGAAAAAAAATTCTTCCTTATGATATGGAGTTTATACACAAGAAAGGAGGAATACGTATTGGAAGAATTGTGGGAACACCCATCACAAATAAGGAAGGTAAGATAATTGGTGACCTTCTGATAATAAATGATGTGACTAAAATTAAAAGAGCAGAGATAAAAGCAAAAGAATTAGATCAGATGAAGGACGAACTAATCAGTGTTACTTCTCATGAGTTAAGAGCGCCCTTAACTGCTATTAAAGGCTATATCTCTATGATTTTAGACGGTGATTTTGGACCAGTTAGTTCTAAAATCAAAAGCCAATTAAGATATGTATATTTTAGTAACGAAAAATTAATTAAGTTCGTGGCTGATATGTTGAGCGTTTCCAGAATGGAACAAGGTAGAATCGAATTTAAAATAAAGACAGTTTATCTAAGTAAAATTATCAAATCAGCTATCGAGGAGTTAGAAAAAGAAGCTCAAGCTAGAAATCTTTATCTTGTTTTAGTAAAAGATGACCCTAAGTTAAAAGTTTTAGCTGACCCTGATAAATTAAAAGAGGTTTTGATTAATCTTATTAATAATGGTATCAAATTTACTGACTGGGGTGGTATAAAAATTGTAATTGAAAAAAAACTAGATAATAAAGTAAAAATGGCTGTGGTTCATATAACCGATACCGGTACTGGTATTAAAAAAGAGGAAATTCCTTTACTATTCCAAAAATTCCAACAATTAGGTAAAATTTTAAGTAGGCGCCCTGGTGGTACTGGATTAGGTCTCTATATCACCAAACAGTTAGTAGAGAAAATGAACGGTAAAATTTGGGTAGAAAGTAAAGTAAGAAAAGGTTCAACCTTTAGTTTTTCTCTACCTATGAAATAATCTTTTCTAATTTAATAATATTAAAGAGATAAAAAATTTATTTATGACGAAGAAAAAGATTTTAGTTATCGAAGACGACCCTCTTTTAATAAAAATGTACCAGACAAAATTAGTAATAGAAGGTTTTGTTGTTGAAACAGCTTTTGATGGAGAAAAAGGAATGAAATTAGCTCAAAAAGCAAAGCCTGATTTAATTTTGCTTGACTTAATGTTGCCTGTAATAGACGGCTTTACGGTTTTGAAAATACTAAAAAAAGATACTCAGACTAAAAAGATTCCTGTGATTGTTTTTTCTAACTTAGCTCAACCTTCGGATATCGAACAGGCTAAAAAACTGGGAGCTATTGATTATATCGTTAAAGCCAGTTTAACGCCTAATGAAATCGTAAAGAGAATAAAAAAATTCTTGGGTCTCGAGAAATAACATCTATCAACTCATTAAAATAAAATGTTTAAAATTTCAATCAAAGAAGAAAAATTAAAGGAACTTATTCTTAATTCTGGTCTTGTTAAAGGAGATGAGTTAAAAAGCGTCCAAAAAACAGCTGACTTACTTGAAAAGGATTTAATTGATATTTTAGTTGAAAAAAGCATCATTACTGAAGAGTATTTAGGACAGATAATTGCTGATTATTTTAAGGTGCCTTTTGTAACTTTAAAAAATCAAACTATTGAGCATAAAATTTTGGAATTAATACCTGAGGGAGTGGCTGAGAAATATCAGGTTATATCTTTTAAAAAGCAGGATAATAAACTTTGCATAGCTATGATAAATCCAGATAATTTTGAAGCGGTTAATTTTGTGAAAAAAAGTACTGGACTGTCTATAGTTTCTTATTTTATTATGCCGGATGATTTCCGACAAGCTCTCGCTTTCTATAAAAAAGATCTTACCAAACATTTTGAAAAAATTGTAACTGCAAATCTACCAAAAACTGAGCGTGAGTTAAACAAGGTAGATCTTATAAAAGCAGCTACTGAGATATCTATTGTTAAAATTTTCAATGAAATATTAGACTATGCCGCTGCTTCGGGTGCTTCGGATATGCATTTTGAAAATTTAGCCGATAAATTAGTCATTCGATTTAGAATAGATGGTATTTTAAAAAATATTATTGATTTACCAAAAAGTATTGCTCCATCTTTAATAGCCAGGGTTAAGGTTTTAGCTAATCTTAAAATTGACGAACATTATTTACCTCAAGATGGACGTTTTAAATACTCTCAAAAATATCAGGATTTATCTTTAAGGGTATCAATAGTCCCCGGTTTTTTTGGTGAAGATATTACTATCAGAATTCTGTATGAATCAGCTAGAGTAATGAGCTTAATCGATTTAGGAATAACTGATAAAAATTTAGAAATTGTTAAAAAAAATATTAAGAAAACTAAGGGAATGATTTTGATTACTGGACCGACTGGTTGCGGTAAAACTACTACTTTGTATAACATTTTAAATATTCTTAATTCGGTAGAGGTAAAAATTTGTACTATTGAAGATCCAATAGAATATGGTATCTCTCATTTAACCCAAATCCAAATAAACCCTAGAATTGGTTTAACCTTCGCCTCGGGACTGCGATCTCTTTTAAGGCACGACCCTGATATAATCATGGTCGGCGAAATCCGTGATAAACAAACTGCTGAAATAGCTACTCATGCTGCTTTAACTGGGCATTTGGTCTTATCAACATTACATACTATGGATGCTCCTTCGGCTATGCCCCGTCTTTTGGAGATGGAAATACCGCCTTACTTGATTGCCTCCACTGTAAACTTAGTTATTACTCAAAGATTAGCTCGTCGAATCTGTCCTTCGTGTATTCAAGCTTTAGCAAAGGATAGTAGAATTAAAGAAAATATTCTTGAGGTTTTTGCTGATTCGATTAATAAAAAATCTCTAATTAATCAAAAATTCTACCAAGGTAAGGGCTGTGAAGAGTGTAATGGTAGCGGCTACAAAGGAAGAATTGGAATTTTTGAAATAATGGAAATAGACGAAGTAATCGAAAGATTAATTTTAGATAAAAAGCCAACATCAGAAATTTTTAAAACCGCTATAAAAAAAGGAATGATTTCTTTAGCAGAAGATGGAATTACTAAAGCGGCTAAAGGCTTGACTTCTTTAGAAGAAGTCTTAAGGGTAACCAGAGAATAAAATTATGCCAATTTATGACTATAGAGTAGTAGATAAATATGGCGTAGGCAAAGAAGGCAGTATGAGTGCTACCAATGAAGAAGAGGTAGCCGATTTTTTAAAATCGCAAAATTTAACAATCATTAAAATACAAACTAGTTCAGAAAAATGGGGTAAATTTATTAATATTTTCGGCAAGAGAAGAATTCCAGCCCTAGATATGGTCAACTTTATGGATAACCTATCTACCATGATTAAATCCGGATTGACTTTTTTGGATGCCATATCTGTAATTAAAGATGATACCAAAAATCCTAAATTAAAAGAAATTTTAACTGATGTAGAATATAATCTTGAAAGTGGTATTACTTTATCTAGTACTCTTCTAAAATATCCTGATGTTTTTGATGGCTCTGTTATTAGTTTAATTAAGGCCGGTGAAATCTCTGGCCAATTAGAAGATGCTCTTTCTAATTTGGCTTTTAAATTAAAACAAGATTATGAATTATCGCGTAATGTTAAATCTTCTCTGGCTTATCCACTGGTAATTTTTTCTATTCTTATTGTTTTAGCCACTAGTATTACTATTTTTATCTTACCTAGATTAGCTGAAGCATTTTCTCGAATGACTACCCAATTACCAATAAGCATAAGGATCTTAATGATAGTTGGTAATTTTTTAAGACATTATTGGTATTTATTAATCATTGCTATAGTTATTTTTATCTGGGCTATTTTTAGATTTTTAAAAAGTAGAATGGGTAGAAGGTTAATTAATAATATTGCTATGCGTATTCCTTTAATTAAAGACATTGTTTTGTATATTGATCTAGCTCGTTATAGCTTTGTTTTATCGATGTTTTTAAAAAGTGGAGTTCCTATAACTGAAGCATTGCACATGGCTCCTTCATCTATTTTCAATGATAATTTAAGAAAAGCCGCTTTAAAATTCGAAGATCAGGTCACTGCTGGTTCAACTTTAACTAAAGCAGTCCAAAAAGCTGGATCGAGCTTTCCAGCTTTTATGAAACAAATGATTAATACGGGAGAGAAAACAGGACACCTAGACGAATCATTTTTAAAAGTAGGTAATTTCTATCGGGAAGAAATTAATATAAAGCTGAAAACCTTAACTTCTGTTATTGAACCAATATTAATGCTTATCATTGGACTTTTGGTAGCTTTATTTGTTGTCTCAATTATATCACCTATTTACCAAATCATTGGTAATTTTAAAATGCGCTAAAATATCCTTATCTTTTTATGAACTTATTTAATAAAAAGGGGTTTACTTTAATTGAGGTATTAGTCGTTTTGGCAATACTAACTATCCTTTTAGGCCTCTCAACTGTGGCTGTTTTAAATATTCAAAGGGGACAAATTTTAGAAAATAACACTTGGTTTATTGTTTCTTTCTTGAGAAGAGCCCAAAATCAAGCCTTGAATGGTGTATCCGTTGACGGAACTAACCAAGTAAACTTTGGTATTCATTTTGACCCAAGTAATAAAAAGTATATTTTATTTCAAGGTAATTCTTTCAATGCCGCAGATCCTTATAATTTTCCCCAGGACATTCCTGATGCTTTGGTACTGTCTACTGATTTACCATCAGGTAATAATGTAATTTTTAGCAAAATTACCGGTCGAGTAGCCAACTTCGATGTCGCTCATCATCAAATTACCTTAACACACCCAACTGACGGACGCACTTCAGTAATTAATTTTAATATTACTGGAGGAATGGATGTTCAATAAAAAAGGACAAATGGTTATTGAAGCTCTGGTAGTTATGGGAGTAGCATCAATTATTTTAGCAGCGGTAGTAAACTTATTTATTGATATCCAACAAGGCGGTTTATTAAACAATCAAAGAACCCGCGCTAATAATTTAGTTCAAGAAGGACTAGAAGCGGCTCGAAGTGCAAGATACGACGGTTGGAATGCAGTAAAAAATAATGGAACTTACCATCCGGTCGCTAATCCTACTACAAACAAATGGGAACTCCAAGCAGGAGGGGAAACTGGTATTGATGGTTTATTTAACAGAAGTATTGTTATTAGTTCAGTTTACCGTATTGCCAGTCCCGCAAGCCCAGATTTTATGAAAATAGTTTCGTCCGGCACGTCTGGAGCCAAAGAGGATAAATCCACTAAACAAATTACAGTTAATGTTTCCTGGGAAACTCCACGTCATCAAGAAATTATTCAAAAAATTTACTTAACGCGCTTTTTAAATAACACTCTAGCCACCCAAACTACTCAATCTGATTTTAATGGAGACACCTTAACTAATACCCAAGTTGTAGCTACTACTCCGCCACCCACTGGTAATGGTAGTGTGACATTAGCCACTGGCGGAGCAAGCTCTAATTATGGTAATCAATTTTTATTAACGGCAACTTCAGGAATTGGCGCTCTTACTGCTTCAACTTATAAATGTAGTAATAGATTTACTGCTCAGAACAGTAAAACAGTTACCAGGATAAGAGTTTATTTAAATCAGGAAAATGGAAATTCTCCTACTTATCGCTATGGTATACAAGCTGATAACGCTGGATTGCCTTCAGGTACTTTTTTGGGTTATGGAGATGTCGCAGCTACTACTACTGGTTGGCGAGAGCTAACCTTAAATACACCAGTAGCCATAACAGCCGGTCAAGTTTACCATATAGTGGTTCAATATCAAAGTGGCACAATTGCCACTAATCGTTATATTAATATTCAACGCTCTACGCCTTTAAATCTACTTTACCCTTATAATAACGCTACTGAATCGAATGCTAATACTCTCTTTTATAACGGTTCTTCTTGGGCAATCCAAAATTATCAACCGGTTTATCTTTTAGTCTTCAATGATAGCACTTATGAAGGAAATCCTTATTACACCTCTGCCGCGCAATCTATTTTTGGTAATAATTTTAGAGGAGAAAAATTTGTAGTATCGGGTGGTGATAAAACTGTTTCCGATATTAGTTTTTATATTCGTAAAAACTCAGTTCTTAACCCAGTTGCTAATCTGACAGTAAATCTATTTGATGTCACTGGTAATACCTTAATTGAACAAGGTACTATTTGTACACCAGCTGAGGCATCAACAACCTATGATTGGAAAACTTATACTTTTTCTACTCCCAGGACTTTACAAAATGGACGAACTTATAGAATTTATTTAAGTTCATCGGGTTCAGGTTCTGCTCGTTATTATCAAGTTTATACTATACAAAATACTAATTCTGCTGAATATAACGGTGTAAATTATGATGGAACAAACTCTGTTTACTCCTATAGCACAAATAGCGGTACCTCATATACGGATAGTAGTGATTATGATATTAGCGGTTTCCGTTTTACAGTTCCATCCACCGGCTATGTTTCTTCTGGCACATTCACATCCAGTTTGATTGATACAACAGCAGAATCTGCTTTTAATAATATTAGTTTTGATACTAGTCTTCCGGCCAATACCCAAATTAATATACAAATTGCTACCAGCAATAACGCCGGAGGTCCATGGAATTTTGTTGGTCCGGATGGATCATCCTCTTCTTATTACACAACCGCTTCTAATAAGGAAATATATCTCAATAATATTTTGGGTCGTTATTTTAAGTATCAAGCGACTTTATCTACTTCTAATTCTTCTGTGACACCTTCTTTAGACGCAGTTTATATTAATTACTCACCATAGCATGAGCAGAATCAAACATAACAAAGGATTTACCCTTATTGAGCTTTTAGTCTATATTGGCCTAGTAGTTTTAATTGGAGGATTTTTAAGTGTCACAATCTTTTATCTAGAGGAATTTGATTTGATAGCTTTTACTTATAATGAAACTATGCAAAATGGCAGAGAATCAATGGAAATTATGAGTCGTTATATTCATAAGGCTGATTCGGTTGTCACTCCAGCTTCTGCAGGAGTAACCAGTAATAATTTAGTTTTATCCATTGGTGGTAATAATGTAACTTTTTCTACCACACCTGAAGGCCGTCTACAATTACAGGACACAGCGGGGAATTCTAATTTGACCACTAATAAAGTTCGTATTAATAACTTAACTTTTAAACGAGTCCAAAATTCTTCCACCAAGCCGACTATTCAAGTCTCAATACAAGTAGTATATATCGGTACAGTAATTAGAGGCCCTAATCCGACAATTAATTTAACTACAACAGTAGGATTAAGATGAAAAATAATTATTTAAAAGGTAAAGATGGTCAAGCTTTAATCTCTATTCTATTATTAGTAGCTTTAGCTCTAGTTTTCATTACTACTACGGCTGTTATTTTTAGCGCTGAGACAGATCTGTCTTTTAATACGAGAAAATCTAACGAAATTTATTATAATGGCGAAGCAGTAATTGAAAATGCCATTTTGCGATTAGAAAGAAATCCTAGTTACTCCGGTGAAACATTGACATTTGACGATGGGAATTCTACGATAAATATAGTAGCAGGCCCCGGTCCCACTCAAAAAACCATTAATATTAAAAGTATTTCTAGTTCTCAAAAATTTATAAGAAGCTTTAAAGTAATAGTTGATATGGGTACTGATGGTAAAACAGTTAATTTGGTTTCCTGGAGAGAAAATGAGTAAAAAAATCTTTAGTTTAGTTATTCAAGATAATTATATTAAAGTACTGGTTTTGAAAAAACGTAAAGTTATTTCCTATGGCTTAACTCAACTTCCACCAGGTGCTACTTCTAATGATAAAATAAGTAGACCACAGTTAGTAGCTAATGAAATAACGGATTTATTAAAAAGCTCTAAACCGAGAAGAATTCGAACCAAGTATGTCATAGTTGAAGTTTCTGACGCCCAAACCTTCATTAAATTAATAAAACTACCGGGAATTAAAGTAGAAGAAGTAGGAGACGTCTTAAAATGGCAGTTAGAGAAGATTTTACCTCTTTCTCCCTCCCAAGTTTATTGGGATTGGAAACTTATTCATGAAGATAAGGAAGGTGTAGAAATAATCTTAATTGCTGCTTCTCGAGAAGTAATAGATTCAATTATTAATACTTTAGGGTTGGCGCAAATTACTATCCAAGCAATTGTACCTTACTCTGTAGCCATAGCTAAAGTTTTAACAGCTAATGAAAAAAATCCTACTTTAATTATTAATTTAGGTTTTCAAAAGGCAACTATTGCTATTTGTAAAAATGGGTTGCCTTATTTTAGTAGTGTCGAAGCTATCAATGACAACTTAGCTAATATTAAAAAGACTATCGATAAAGCCATTAATTTTTACCAAAAAGACCACGAAGAGAAAATTAAAAATATTTTAATTTGTGGTGATAGGGGAGTTGATAAATTTGCCTCATTGATTAGTAAAGGTTTTAAAGGAATTAATACCCAAAAGGTAAAATTAGACATCAAAGCACCTAAAAATTTTCAGAAATTTTCTTTAGGATTTGTGACTAATATTGGCCTTTTAGCCAAAGATAGAGATTTTAACCTTTTACCAGAAAGCTTAAAAAGGCAATCTGTTATTAAAAAAGTTAATGATTTAATAGGTCGTTTAGTTTTATATTTTATTTTTTCTGCATTGATGATAATTATTCTTTTTGGGCTAACCTGGTTTAGGTTAAACTTAGATCTGAAAAATACTCAATCGAAAGTTAATAGTTTTTCTAGCGCCGATGCCAATAAAACATTACAAGAGTTACAAAATAAAGCCGAAAGAATAAATCTAGAAGCAGAAAAAATAGACTCATTATTAAAATTGCCAGGTAACGATACTGTTAAGCTATCAGACATAATAAATCAAGCTAAACCAGCTAATGTATTAGTTAATAGTATATCTTTAGATTATACAAAAAAAAGTTTAAAAATTAGCGGGATAGCCCAAACTAGAGAACAAATTATTTTATTTAGAGATAATTTAAAAAAGGAAGAAACATTTAATAGTGTAGAAATTCCACTTTCTAATTTGGAAAAAACAGAAAATATAAATTTTGATATTAATTGCGGTTTAAAATAAAATGGCTCAACAACCGTCTGAACAAAAAATTAAATTAGCTAATTTATTAGCCGGAATAACTATAACTGGCGCTATTCTTATTTTTGCGCTTTATTTTGTAAATCAAAAAATTGATACACTAAGCCGAAATTTGATCAATCAAAAAATAGAATTAGCCACTTTAGAAAATAAAGAAAAATTAATTTCTGATTTAAATATAGAATCGGAATCATTAAGCAAGGAAACACAAACTATTGAAAATATTTTACCGACCAGTGAAACTATTATTAATTTTATTAAAGATTTGGAAAATACTGCTGCTAAAACCGGTAATAAAATAACAATCCATTTCGATGAAAAAATCCAAGCTGATCAACAAACAGGTAATCAGATGTTAAACTTTACAGTCAACTTAGAAGGCACTGGTGATTCGACAAAAGGTTTTTTACAGGAGTTAAATAAATTACCTTATTTTATTAAGGTATATGGGATGTCAGAAAGCTTAGAGCAATCTGTAGTAAGGACCAATTTAAAATTAGGGGTTTTTGTTGATGAAAATTTTTAAGTCTGCAAAATCAATAAAAATTTCTACTAAATTAATAATTATTGTTTTATTAATAATTTATATAATGGGGTTTTTCTCTGTTCTTCATATTTGGCAAGTATTCAACCAAGTCAACAAAATAGATTTCCAAAAAATAGAAGCTTCAGTTACTCATTTTAATGTTAATTTAATTAAAGAAGTTTGCCAAAAGATAAATAATAAATAAAAATATTGACTTTTTTTTGAATTGTAGTATAATAAATAACAGAGGCCTAATAAAATAATAATCGAAGGAGTAAAAATGAGAAAAAAATCAAAAGGTTTTACCCTTATCGAACTTTTGGTAGTAATTGGGATGCTGGCAATTTTAGCCGCTGTTGTCTTAATAGCTATTAATCCAGCTAGACAATTTGCTCAAGCTCGTAATGCTGCCAGACAAAGTGACACACGAGCAATTTTGGATGCTTGTTGGCATTATGCTGTTGATAACAATGGTAAAATTCCGACTGCGCTTACTACCACACCCACTGATGTTGGCACTAGTGGATTAAGTTTATCAACAGTTCTTGTGCCTACTTATATTACGGATCTGCCCAAAGACCCCGATGGAGGGACCGCTGCTACTACTAAATATTTAGCGAGTAAGGACGCCAACGGACGAGTAACAGTAAGCGCCTCTAATGCTGAGCTTGGTGTAACAATTTCCGTTACAAGATAAAATTTGCCTAAATCTTCAAAAATGATAGATAGTAAAGTCTATCATTTTTGATAATATATCAAGGGAATAAAACACGGTTTTTATGAAAAAGATTCACTGCTGGTTTAACTATCAATGTGTGGAATCAGATAAGAACAATGAATAGAAGAGATACAATATCTTGAATCATACTCATAGTATTTATTATTGTAATGCTTTGGCTTTTACCAATTCACTAATAAATGGTGAAATATAGAAATTATTTAAAGATAATTATAGATTGTCTAATCTCGTCCAATATAGAGATCCGAACTTCTTCCACGATGCCCAGCTACTTCGCTGGGTTTTTGTTTTGCATCTTGAGGCCAATTTAGCTAAAATAAAATAAATGGCTATTATCAAACCAAAACATTATTACTTTATAGGAATTGGCGGTATTTCGATGTCGGGTATCGCTTCCTTATTAGTGACACAAGGTTATCATGTCTCTGGCTCTGATGTAGTTGATTCGCCAATTATAGAAACTTTAAGAAGGAAAGGTATCTTGGTACATATTGGTCATAAGGCCGAAAATATTACCAGAGATATTAATTTTGTCGTTTTCTCATCAGCTATTCCGTACTCTAATTCTGAATTAAAGCAAGCTAAAAAATTAAAAATACCAGTTATAAAGCGTTCAGAATTAATCGGCGATTTGATGGCCAAAAAATATGGAATAGCTGTAGTCGGCATGCACGGCAAAACTACAGTTTCCTGCCTTTTAACTTTAATTTTGGAAAGAGCTGGCTTTGACCCAACAGCCTTAATTGGAACAGAACTTCCAGAGATAGGAGGCAATTTTAGAGCAGGGGAGAGTAAATACTTTGTGGCTGAAGCTTGTGAATATTATAATGCTTTCTTAGATTTCAAACCTAAATCTGCAATTTTGACCAATATTGAAGCTGAACACTTAGATTATTTTGGCAGTCTTAATAGAATCATGAAATCTTTTTCGCAATTCGTAGCTGATCTGCCAGAAAAAGGTTTACTAATTGCCTGTAAGGATAATAAAAATAATCTAAAAGTAATTCCCAAAGCACGCTGTCCTGTTATCACTTATGGTTTTGATGAAAGTGCTGATTTTGTCGCGTATAATTTAGTAGCTAAAGCTGGTTTCGTTCAATTTGACTTGCGTTACTATAATAAAATAATAAAAGGTTTTGAGCTGCGAGTTCCAGGAATTCATAATGTCCTAAATGCTTGCGCCTGTATTGTTTTTGCTACTATATTAGGTATAAATCCATCAATAATTAAAGAAGTTTTAAAGAATTTTAAGGGATCGGTTCGACGTTTTGAAATTATTGAGAAGATATCCGGCATTACTTTGGTTAGTGACTATGCCCATCACCCAACTGAAATCCAAACTACTTTGGAAGGAGCTAAAAAATTCTATCCAAAAAGTCGTATCTTATGTATTTTTCAACCTCATCAATACAAAAGAACTAAATCCTTATTAAAGGAATTTGGTCAGTCATTTGGTAATTGTGATCTTGTTATTATCCCCAATATTTATAAAGTTAAAGGCCGAGATACCAAAAAAGATATCCAAAGCGTTTCTGCTGAAAAATTAGCAAATGAAATTAAGAAAAATAAGAACAAGGCAAAATTCGTTAACGGTTTCGAAGAAACCACCACTTATATAACTAAAATTTTAAAACCCGGGGATATTTTGATTATCATGGGCGCAGGAGATATCTATAAAATGAATGAAATGATAATTAATAAATTAAAACAAAAAGTTAAATGTGATCTCCTAGCTAAAAAAATAGGACCTCGAGTTAAAAGGTATATTAAATTGGCTCCTTTCACTACTTTTAAGGTAGGAGGAGAGGCAGATTTATTTTTAGAAACAAGCAGTATTAGAGTTTTAAAAAAATCTATAATTGAAGCAAGAAAATTAAAAGTCTCGGTCTTTATTCTAGGCAATGGCAGTAATGTGTTAATAAGTGATAAAGGATTTCATGGTTTAGTTATAAAAAATAATTGTAAGAAAATTGAAGTTAGAAATAACCAAATAATTACTGACTCTGGTGCAATACTTTCCAATATTGTTGGCAAAGCCACCAGGTTAGGCCTATCGGGTTTAGAGTTTGCCATAGGCATTCCAGGAACTATTGGCGGAGCTGTAGTTAATAATGCTGGAATACCTTTTGAATCAATTAGTAAAATTTTAGTTAGAGCTTTAATTATGAATGAGGAAGGCAAAACTCAAGAAGTTGATGCCAGTTACTTCAGATTTAGATATCGTTATAGCCGTTTTAAAAAAAATAATAATAAAGATATCCTGATAAAAATAGAACTGCAGCTTAGATGGGAAGAAACAGATATCATTCGCCAAAAAATAAAAAATCTTTTAAAGGATAGGCAAGGAAAACAACCTTATGGCCAAGCATCAGCTGGCAGTATTTTTAAAAATCCTTCGAGTAAACAGAGCGCTGGTTTTCTAATTGAAAAAGCGAACCTAAAGAAAAAGGGGATAGGGGAGGCTTTTGTTTCGCCAAAGCACGCTAATTTTATAATTGCCAAAAGAGGTGCCAAGGCTTCAGACATCGCAAACCTTATAAAATTAATAAAGGATAATGTAAAAAATAAGTATGATATTGCTTTAGAAGAAGAAATTCAATATATTGGTGAATGGGACTAATAAATAATAATCTACATTTCAAACTACATTGACTAAATTAGCTAATTTATGTTTTAGTATATGATTCTATTAAAAGCGTCTAAACGAAGAAAAAGTTTTAGATCAAATCGCACCCAGCATAATCCTAAAATCTATTTACGTACACCAAGGATTAAAGCCCGACGAGAAGTACCGTATCGGAGTATTTTCATTTTTACATTTGTGGTAATTTTTGCCGGATTTATTATTTATGGTATGTTTTTCTCAGGGTATTTTGCCATCAAAAATATTATTATTATAAATAATAAAAATGTTACCCAAAAACAAGTTGAAGAAGTAATTAGCCCAGTTCGTTATAATAATTTTACTTTTAATAACATTTTATTTTTTAGAAGCAATAAAGCTTCTGAACTACTTCTAAATAATCTTCAACAGTTACGCAGTGTAGAAATTACTAAAAAATTACCAAATACCATAAAAATTAATGTCGACGAAAGACTGCCGTCTTTGATCTGGCAAACCGGGGACAAAAAATATTTAGTTGATAATGAAGGAGAAGTTTTTAGTGAGTATAATCCAGATAAAGCTCAAAATTTACCAATCGTTATCGATTTAACCAAAAAGAATGTCCAAGTTAAGCAAAAAATTTTAGGAGTATCTTTTGTCGATTTTGTCCAAAACTTAACTAATAAACTGCCTCAAAAAACAGGCGTAAATATAGATTCTATTGTCATTAAGGAGACTCCTTTTGAAATTGAAGTCAAGACTAAAGAAGGTTTTAGTATTTTCTTTAACACTTCGCGTGATCTGGATACGCAAATAACATACTTAGTTAGAGTTTTGGAGGAAGTAAATAAAAACGGTATGTCTAACAAATATCTTGACTATATTGACTTACGTTTACCTGATAAGATATTTTATAAATACAAATGATTAATTTTCTTGGTATTGTGAAGCTATATTTAAGTTCTCAATTCCGCTGGAATATGCCAGATATACCGCTGGTGGCCATCCTAGCGGCTCTAGATTCCGTTTTTGGGGCTGTTAAAGCCGATTTTGGACCATAATTACAATAATTACGATAATTTGGTATTATTTTAGCAGTTTAGCCTTTAATATAGCCATAGCGGCTGGAATTACGTATTTAGGAGATAGATTAGGATTGGATATCTATAAAAAAGAAGAAGTAAATTGTGACTTCAGCGAACTTGCGTGCTTAAGTGTCGTAAAAGATACATTGTGCGACATTAATGTTAGACTACTCCCTATGCTTCCTTAAATAAAAGACTACCTTATTAAATAGTCTTTTATTATTTTTGTAAAATAATTATTTTACCTTTGGCTTACCTCTAAAATTTTACCAGAATCAGCACTAACTTTAGCCATAAACTTATGCTTATTATTGGGTGTCTTATAAACATACAGCCAGTAATTTGTTTCATACTTATTTGAATATTCTAAAACTGGTCCGACAGATGGTTTAGCGTCTTTGTGGCTTTCCAAAAAACTTTTTAAACCATTAACCTCAGCAACTGGAAAGACTTCATCAGAAATAAATTTAACTTGGTCAATTTTAATTGATGGCATATTAGTACCACTTTCATGAGGAATATTTATTTCTTTTTTAGATAATTTAATGTTGCCAACTATTTGATTATTATTACGATGAATGAAAAAAACAACTGCTTCATTTTTTTGCTGACTAATAAAAACACAATGATAAGTGTTACTGGTGGAAAAATTTATTGGTTTAAAAGTTGGATCATCAGAAATATCAACAAAAGTTAAATAAGCTTCACTATTCCACTCATTAGCTTTTTCTTGAGTTAACTTTATTTTAGTTTTAAAGTTATCAATTTGATAAACTGGTTGCGTTTCTTTCTGAACAAAATCATACGTTTTTTTTATAAAATTATGACGGAAATCAATCAATGGTTTAAAGGTAAATAGTAAAATTATAAAAATAACCAAACCAGAAATGGTAATGATTAAAATTAAAGGCTTAAGAATGGATCGACCTCTTTGCTTTGGCTGTTTTAATAACGGTAGTGGTTCATTGGTCAATGGTCTTAGTAGAGTATAACTCGGCCTTACTGCAAATTCCTTAGATTCTATTATTTTTGAATCATCGAAATTTTTATAAGAAGTTGATTTCTTTTTCTCCCCTCCCCTTTTCCCCTGAATAGTTGAACCACAGGAAGTACAAAAAATTTTACCTCTAATTTCAATAGTTTCTTTGGATCCACATTTTGGGCATAACATATTATGCCTTATTGTTTAGATGTACTGTTTGGCCTTTTTTAATTTCTTTATTTTCATTGTCTGATCGTTGATTAGAAGATAATTCCCTACTCTGTCCCTGGTCACTTACGGAAGTGTCCGATGATGGCTCATGATTCTCTTCATCTTTTTGTCGATCTTCCGGCCTTAAAGCTTCATAAATCATTTGTTCCGGCTTAACTCTTTCTTTTGTTTTTTCTTTCTGTTCTTTCTCATGAATTATTTTTTTATATTCTTTGGTTAAGGTTTTTGTCACTACTGAATCTCCGGTTACCTCATCTTCAGTACCAACGCCGGTCCACTCAACAATTTTGTCCTCAACAAAATCTCTTGGCTTTGAATAACGCTCACGGCTAGCATTTATTACTTTTTCCCGATTTTCATTACTATCAGTAACCGGTGGTAATGTTTGCGCCGAAAAAGCTGGACTAGTTACCCCATCAATGGCCATTTTGATGTAAACATTATATTTATCCAGATTAACAATGTCTGTTTCATCAAAAACTGGAGCTAGCTCTTTGGCTAAAAATGGAGCATCTTGAGCCCCTACTCGGAAATTAACCAGTGTACCAACGTTGCCAAAAACAGCTTCTTTTACACCTGTATCTTCCATTTGAGCGATATATTGATTCGCCATCGTTAAATTAAGATGATATTTTCTTGCTTCAGAAAGAATCTTGGCAAATGACTCAGTAGCAAAATTTTGAAATTCATCAACATAAAGATAAAAATCTTTTCTTTGTTCTTCGGGCATACTTACTCTTGACATAGCCGCTAACTGTATCTTGGTAATCAGCATGGCGCCAAGCAAAGAACTGTTATCTTCGCCAATTGCTCCTTGTGATAATTTAATTAAAAGGATCTTTTTATTATCCATAACATCCTGCATATCGACAGTGCTTTTAGGCTGTCCGACAATATTTCTAATCGTTGGGCTGGATAAAAATTGGCCAACTTTATTTTGAATTGGAGCAATTGCTTCGGTTTTAAATTTTTCATTATATTCAGCGAATTCACGGATCCAAAAAGATTTAACCACTGGATCAGTTACTCTTTTAACCACTTTTTTTCTAAAACTGCCATCTTCAAGCATTCTGGTAATCCCCAGCATTGTTGAGTTTGGATAATCAAGTAAGGCTAAAATCGTATTTCTCAAAATATGCTCCAAGCGCGGTCCCCAAGTAAAAGCCCAAATTTTCTGAAAGATTGAAATCAGACCTGAGGCCACTAAACCCTTATAATCCGGGTTAACCGATTCTAATGGATTAAAAGCTACTGGATGGTCACGATCCTCAGGATTAATTAAAATAACATCATTAATTCGATTCTGGGGAATAAAATCTAAAACTCTATCAACGTAATCACCATGAGGGTCAACAACGGCTACACCCTTGCCAGCTTTGATGTCTGAAACAACCATATTTTCGAGTAAAGTAGTCTTACCAACACCTGTTTTACCAATGATATAAATATGTCGTCTTCGGTCATCAGATTTTATACCAAATTTCTGAATTATGTGCCTGAAATTAGTCTGAGCGAAAACTGTTAATTCTTCTGAAGGTATACTGCCGACTATAGGTAAATTTTCCGGTGGTTCACCTTTCTTTGAAGCTGTCCAAGAAATTGTTGGTGTTTCAATTGAAATATTCGGTAAATGAAATATACTAGCCAACTCTTCGATATTTAGAATAAACCCTTTATCTAAAAATAATCTGGCTCGGTAATTACTCATTGCTTTCGCACCAGTAATTACTTTTCCTGCCTTAAAGCCATTTAGAACCGTTGTATATTGTTTAAATGCGCCTACCACTCCCCTGATTCTAGAAATGGCTGCTTGTTCGGAGGAAGCAATATAAGCAATTCTTATTTTTGTTTCAAAACCAAGTTTATTTGCTTTCTCTTCTACTGCTTTTAGAGATGTTTCTTGGACAGAAGAAAGCTTTGGTGGACCCTGAGGTGTCGGCTTGCCACCAGTTGATGCGGGCTCTGGATTAAGCATCTCACTCAAGAAATTATTTACCCCTTGGAAAAATCCACCAATTAGACGACCGCCAAAAGGTCTAGCTTCTCCACTTCGAACTGAATCAATATAAGATAAAGCTTCTGATTGCCAGGTTTCATCAACTGGTTTGACTAGAATTTGAATCCAGGCTTGCTCACCCGCCTCTTCCAGTTTGGATAAAGTGGCTGTAATTCCAGCTAAAGTATCTACTTCAAAGTTAGGAAATGTTTTGATTGGATAAATATATTGTTTATTTAAAACTAATTCCGTGCTAATAATTTTTTGATTTTTAGCTAAATCAATTTTAGTATAATCATTTACTTTATGAATCTCAGCATCTGGATACTGAGCATAAATTTGTCCTTCGACAAAGTCTTGCAAATTAATTGGTACCCATGCATAAAATCTAATTTTATTACCAAAAGTAACAAGCTCAAAACTGATATGTTCTTGGATTGCTGGACTGAAAAAATTTCCAGAACGCTGATAGATTCCATGAAGTGAAGCAAACATCATTTCAGCAGCCAGCGGACTTTTTTCATTCTCTCTTGGTACCGATATTTGCAATAGTATATACTCTTGTTGTTCAACCCATTTTCGACGACGTGTTGCCTGATATGCAAAAAATATCAAAGCAATAGCCAAAATTGGCCATCCATATAAAAGTATAAACCTAATGATATTAGATAATATTGTACCAATTGGTTGCATTAATTAATCCCTTGAGGTAAGTGTATAAGTTGCTCTCTTGACTCGTCTAAACTCCTCCTTGTTTTGTAAATTAACCAATATTGTATTTGGCTTGACTCGGCGCTCCAATAACACTCGCTTAGTTATTTCATGACTGGATAATGGAGCTCCTTCTTTCTTTAAGATTCTTTTAATTACATCTAAAACTGTTCCTGGTTCATATCCCCATTCTTTCAATGCATAAAGACCATTACCGACTAAAACGAACCTCTTATCAGCAATCAAAACATTATGAATAGTTTTCACATTAAATTTCTTTTTTCTGGCAGTATTGTGAACCAAATCACCAATTTTAGTAAAATGTATCGGCTTACCATATTTTTTAACTACGTAATAGGTCCAATCATGAATCGTCTTTGGATTTATTGAAGGCCAAGAAAAATGACCCCAAGTATCAGTATCCTTTACTTTAATCAACGGTTGACCAATATATAATATGCCTTCTAATAATTTATCATTCAGTATCTGTTTATTTTTCTTATAGATTTCAGTTTCTTTGAATAAATTTATTAAATCAGAAGTCTTTACCACTTTATTACGATCATTTAGGATACCAGCATATTCAGAAACAACATCATCCAGCAAAGGTCTTGGCAGTTTTTTTAAATTTGTCCATGAAGGTTTAACTAATGGTGATTTTTTTATTCTAGAAAAACCACCAACCCTAAGGACAAATTTAACATTATAACCAAATAAAGGCATTTCATTTTGATCTAACTGCTTGGATAAATTAACAATAGCCATCTCATCACTCAACACTCCTCCATATTTTTCTAGTAATTCAGTAATAGCGCTAAAAATAGGACTGAATTTTTCTTTTATTGATCTATTATCTTGCATTTTTTCAAAAGCTCTTTTTTCTATTTGTCTAACACGTTCACGAGTTAAAGAAAGATTTTTGCCGACTAATTCTAGGGTTTTCGGCGTTTTACCTTCTAATCCGCAACGTTCGATTAAGACATGTCTTTCTTTTTCTTTTAAGTTACTTAATAATTGTTTAATTTTCTCTAAAAGGTTAAACTCTTTTAAATTATCCACTGAATTCATATATTCCTCCTTTAATTGATTTTTAAAAAATTTATTGTTTAAATCAATAGTAGCATATTTATAAATATTTGTCAATAGTTTTATTTGAAATAGCCAAAATTTATGGTTTAATCTATGAATTTTATTACTATTTATAAATTTTGTCAAGATAAAAAAACCACCTACAATAGGTGATTTTAATTATATTTATTAATAAGCTCTTATTTCTCAAGAGCCGACTAGGCTTCCAGCTAAACCAACTATTCCGCCAATAATGCCGCCGCCGAAAACTCCAATTCCAGTGCCAATTCCTGGCACCGCACTTCCTACACCAGCCCCAATTAGTGCCCCACCAGCTGCACCTGCAGTTGTCAAACCAAAGATTTTAATGGTAGTTGCGGCTTCACTTTTCCCAGTTATTTGGGTCTCAGCTGCCAAGTTTTCACTTGCTCTTAGATTAATACGACCAGTATCATTTAGCCACATAAAAGTTACCATAAATAGAAACAATGCTGTGCCAACAAGCATGAATGTTAATTGTTTCCTCTTTGACATTATTATTTCCTTTTTTGAGTAAGTATTTTTATTTATTCCTATCACATTGTTTATATTTTATCAGTATTTTTTCAAGTAGCCAAACTTCCAACTAATCCAACTATACCGCCAATGATTCCACCACCAAATGCTCCAACTCCAGTTCCAATGCCTGGCACGGCACTTCCTACTCCGGCACCGACTAATGCTCCGCCAGTCGCACCAGCCACTGTAAGACCCAATACTTTAATAGTAGTTGCTCCCTTACTCATATCAGTTAGATGTGTTTCCTGATAAATTTGTTCTTCTGCAGCTAATTTAATATAACCAGTATAATTTAGCCACATAAAAGTTACCATAAATAGAAACAATGCTGTGCCAACAAGCATGAATGTTAATTGTTTTCTTTTTGACATTATTTTCCTTTGAATTAATTTTTAACTATTGCCTATATTTTATAACTACAGTTTCCTTTTATCAATATCTTAATGGTAAATCATATCATTTTATTTCATACAAGTAAATAGGCGCGTAATTTTTTAGCTTTAAAACTTTTTGAGGTTTCATATCTTTAATCGGAAAGGCATAAGAAACAACCTTTGTTATTGGATTTAGCTTTCTAATAATTTTACTTCTAATCCGATGCATTGTTGTTGGATGGCCAAAAATCGTAATTACAGAAGCTAAAGATAAATCAGCTCGATAAAAATTTTGATATTTTACTTTAACTTTAGAATTTAAATGATTTTTCCAAATTCTAAACTTAGTTATCAAAAAATGTACTGGTGACAACTCAAAACCTACTGATTTTGCGCCAAATTGTTTAGCGGCTGTAATAATAATTCTACCATCACCAGCACCCAAATCATAAACCCTATCCTCTGACTTAACATTGGCTAACCTTAACATTCCTTCAACTACTTTTTGCGGACTAGGCACTGGCGGAGCTAAAAGATAAGAAGAATAGACTACTGGCAATAAAATAATTAACAATAAAACTAAGATAATTAACATATGTATTCGATTAATAACCTATGGTTAAATCTACAGTTAAATTAATAACCTACGGTTTAATTTATAGTTAAATTATATATGAAATAAGTTATAATAAGAAATGTAAAAAGGTAAAAAAGAAATAGGGTAATTAAGTAATATAGTAAATCCGTAACCTTATTACTCTATAACTTTATAACTATTTCATAACTATGAAATCTTCCGAATTAGTCTTGCCGGCCGGCAACTTGCAAAAATTAAAATACGCTTTCCTGTATGGGGCTGACGCTTGCTACTTGGGTCTTCCTAATTTTAGTATGCGCTCTCGGTCAACTCAGTTTACCTTTTCTCAATTAAAAGAAGCCATAAGGCTAGCCCATAAACTTAATAAAAAACTATATATCACCATTAATACCTATCCACATAATTATGATTTAAAAAATTTAGAAAAATATCTAAAAAAATTAAAGGGATTGAAAATTGATGCGATTATTTTAGCTGATCCAGGGGTTCTAAACTTGGTAAAAAAATATCTGCCAAAGATTAAAATTCATCTTTCCACTCAAGCCAATACTGTTAATTTGGAAGCAGCCAAATTTTGGCAGAAACAAGGAATAAGAAGAATTATTTTGGCTCGTGAACTTTCGCTGAAAGAAATTGCCGAGATTAAAAAAACATGCCCCAAAATGGAACTGGAAGTCTTTGTCCATGGCGCAATGTGTATCTCCTACTCTGGACGTTGTCTTTTAAGCATGTATCTGACTGGCCGTGATGCTAACCAAGGTGAATGCGCCCAACCCTGCCGCTGGAAGTACAAAGCTTATTATTTAGAAGAAGATTTAAGAAAAAATGAATTCTGGCCAATTGAAGAAGATAAAGGCGGAGCTTATATTATGAATTCCCGAGATTTGTGTCTGATTGATTATTTACCAGATCTAATAAAAGCAGGCGTTGATGCCTTTAAAGTTGAAGGACGAGCTAAAAGTATTTATTATTTAGCAGTTGTGGCTAAAACTTATCGGCAGGCAATACATATAGTTCAAAGTTCAAATTTAAAAGTTCAAAATTATAAAAAATTAGTCAGTAATTTAAGACGTGAACTAGAAACAACTCATAATCGCGGATTCACTCCTGGATTTTTTACCGGCAAACTCCAAAATTCGCAGGAATACAAAACTTCCCGACCAAAAAGCAAATGGCAATTTTGCGGAGTAGTTAAAAAATTAGATAAAAAAACCAAAACTGCTTTCATAAAAGTTCATAATAAGATTGAGAAAAATAAGGTCTTAGAATTTGTGACTCCAAATAGCCAATTTAAGTTTAAAATTAAAGAAATAATAAACCAAAAAAATGAGCATCAAGAATTTGCCAAACTTAATGACATAATAAAACTGGAACTTCCAAAAGAAGTTCCAGTAAGTACTGTTATCAGACAAAAAGTTAAATAATTATTCTCCAGTAATTTTTTCCGGAGTTATTTCTTGTTCGGGCGGAACAACTTCAAAATCTTCTATTTTTGAAGTATGCATTTCTTGCCATTCTGAAAACTTATTATTAAGTAGTATATCTAATTTTTTCTCCTGGATTTCTTCCTTAAGGACAGAAAATTCAAGACTCATGTCCTTATTTAGGTTGTTAAAATTTAGTGAAGAAGAACCGATAATAATTGAACCGTGTAATCTTGCTTTTATTGTATCATCTCCAAATATTCCACCGCTAATTTTTCCTCTAGTCCACTCCCCCGCCTCTTGCTGGCTTTTCAACTTCAAAAGTATAAGTATTATTCTTAGTTCTTATAATTATACTTGAGCCCTTTTTTATTTGTTTAAGGTCCAACTTTTCAGCATGAGAATATTTTTCTATTGAATCGCGAAAAGGATCTTGGCTTTCAAACATAAAATCTCCTATTAATTTAATAAGCTAATTCGGCTTTGCGTTTTTTGAGCTCTTTAATATGATTCTTGCGAGCTGAAACTGCCGTATCTAGAGTTCCGTTCATCTTCTCAATCAAAACTGCTGCGTGCTCCCCACCCAAAATATGTGGTAAGATTACATAATCTGCACCGCACTCATAAAGTTCAAGCGCCTCTTCGACCTGATCAGCTGTAGTAATACAAATCGTACTTTTTTTGGCCTCTTTGGCTTTTTGAATTATAAACAAATCATCTTCACGCTTTGGATCAGTTGAGACGATCATCGAAGCGTGTTTCAAGCCAACCTTATCGAGAATATCCAAATCCGTAATATCACCATAAATATGGGGTATTTTTTGTTTTTCCAATTGTTTAATTTTACGAGGGTCAAACTCAACTACCAAAATATTGCTCCCCAGTTTCTTTAATGAATGAACTACTGTATGCCCAATACGATGATAACCAATAACAATAACATGGTTTTTTAATTTTTGAGGAATGTAAATTTGTTCATCTTTTTTTGTACCGCTTTTTGTTTCAAAAATAACCAAAATTGGAGCTAAAAACCGATAAATCTGGTCAGCATACATAATCATATATGAAGATGCAGCAATTGTGGTAACACCAATTAAAGTAATTAATGAAACTACTTCTGATGAAATTTGGCCGAGTTTAAAACCTATAGCTATAATGATAAATGAAAACTCAGAAATTTGGGCAATTGAGATACCAGTCAAAAATGACGTTCTTTTTTTGTAACCAGATAGGCCCATTAGGATTAAAACTACCAGTGGATTTCCGATCAAGACAAAAAGAGATAAAACTATAAAGCGAGCTAAATTAGCGCCTGATATGCTAAAGAAAATTTGCATACCTAGTGTCACAAAAAACAAAATAATAAAGAAATCTCTTAAGGACCGAACCCGGCTGACAATTTCTAAATTATAAGGTAAGGAGGCCAAAGCTACGCCAGCTATGAAAGCGCCAATAGCGATGGACAAACCTGATGCTCCAGCAATCATGGTTATAAAAAAACACCAAACAATACTGGTTAGAAATAATAGTTCTGAAGAACGAGCCACAAACTTAAAAATATAAGGCAAAATATATTTGCTCAAAAGAATCACAATTAGGAATAATCCAATGCCCTTACCTAAAGCCAAGCCCAATGATTCAAAGGTTAAAGTTGTACTGCCATTGACATGAAATCCGGCCAAAAATATCAAAGCTATAATGGCTACCAAGTCCTGGACTAATAAAAAGCCAACTGTTATTCGGCCATAAAGCGAATCAAGCTCATGTTTTTCTGAAAGCAGTTTGACGACAATAACAGTTGATGAGAAAACCAGAGCCAAGCTGATATAAACTGCCTGCAAAGTTGAGAAACCAAAAGCAATGGCTATCAAGAACCCGAGACCGCCGGTAAAAATCATATGGCCCAAGCTGATAAGGATTGAGGTAGCCCCTACTTCTTTTAATTTCCTTAAATCTAATTCCAAGCCAACTAAGAAAAGCAAAAAAGTAATGCCTAGACTGGCCAAGGTGTTCATTGTTTCTTGGTTTTTGACAATACCAAAAACTGCCGGTCCCAAAATTACTCCTGCAATAATATAAGCCAAAATACGCGGCTGATGAAGGGCTTTGGCTATGATAGCTAGAACCCCAGCAACGATGATAATTATGCCAATTTCTAAAAAGATTGATTCCATTTATTAGAAAGTTATCTTATTTGTTCTATTATACTACAAATTAAAACCATTGTCAATGGTAATTTTATATAATAAAAGCTTAGTAAAAAATTTTATTGAGTTATGTTATTTAATAGCCAAAATAAATTATTTCTTTATTGAACGTTTGGTAATCAAATGTTTGGTATCATCTTCAAAAGTGGCCTCTAATTTAGTAAATACCTTTGAAGGATGTAAGTTATTTTGATCAAATGCCAACCTTTTTATATCGGGTTCTACAAAAATTTGAGTCTTCTCCTTTTCTTTTCCTTGTTCGCCCGCATATACAACTAATCTTAGCCCAATTTTTGATTTAGTTAATAAAGCTTTTGCAAAATATTTTTTATCCTTGGAAGAAACCTTATCTTCTGAAAGAGGAATAGCCTCATCATCAAGATTTATTATTTTCATTCCTTTAAATATTTTTGCATCTATACTGTCTTTTACATATCGTTTTTCTTTCCAAAAAAATCGCGGAAGTGTGTATGGATTTTTACATTTTTCACAATATAATGTATGCGAAGCTTCAGTACCATCTATTGTATATATACGTAAATGATGTTTCGGACATAAAGGTTGAAATTGACCAGCGTAATCAATCCAATCAATATTATCAATTCTAATTTTTTTAGCATTCATAATATTTGTATTATTATTTATAAAGTTAATGCTGGGATTTAAAGAAATTTATTTAAGTAGAAGTAATTAAATTTCTTTAATTATAATACTTTAAAATCAAAAAATACAACAAAAAAGACCTTCTAAAAGATCTTTCTTTTTTGAAAGGCAAAACCTTCGTAATCTATATGCTGGCGCTGACCTACTTTCCCGATCGCCTGCGCGACAAGTATCATTGGAGCTGAGACGCTTAACTGCTGAGTTCGGGATGGGATCAGGTGTGACCATCTCGCATAAAGCACCAGCATATAAACGGCGAAGGCGGATTTGCCTTCCAATTTATCAATATATCTTTGTTAATATGCACAAATCACCAGTCAACAAGCTCGCTTGAAATATAATTGCTTATATTCAAAGCGAACGCAAAATTAAGTCGATCGATCTATTAGTACTCCTTGGCTAAAACCATTACTGGTCTTACACCTAGAGCCTATCAAACCCGTGTTCTGCGGGTGATCTTAAAAGAATTCTTATCTTGAGGGGGGCTTCGCGCTTAAGATGCTTTCAGCACTTATCCCTGCCAAACGTAGCTACCCAGCCATGCCACGAGCGTGACAACTGGTACACCAGAGGTTTGTCCACTCCGGTCCTCTCGTACTAGGAGTAGCTCCTCTCAAAATTCCACGCCCACGACAGATAGGGACCGAACTGTCTCACGACGTTCTGAACCCAGCTCGCGTACCGCTTTAATTGGCGAACAGCCAAACCCTTCCCACCTACTTCAGCGGGAGGATGCGATGAGCCGACATCGAGGTGCCAAACCGGGCCGTCGATGTGAACTCTTGGGCCCGATAAGCCTGTTATCCCCGGAGTAGCTTTTATCCGTTGAGCTCTTACCATTCCACACTGGGTAAGAGGATCATTAAGCCCGACTTTCGTCCCTGCTCAACTCGTAAGTTTCACAGTCAAGCTGGCTTATACCTTTACGCTATCGGCTTGATTTCCATCCAAGCCTAGCCAACCTTTGGGCGCCTCCGTTACTCTTTAGGAGGTGACCGCCCCAGTCAAACTACCCACCAGACACTGTCTCCCTGCTTTTACACAAGGGTTAGAATTAAAATTTATCAAGGGTGGTATTCCAAGGATGACTCCATCCCGACTGACGTCAGGACTTCAAAGTCTCCCACCTATCCTACACAAAATAAACTTTGCTCCAATGTCAAGCTGTAGTAAAGCTTCACGGGGTCTTTCCGTCTTGTCGTGGGTAACCGGCATCTTTACCGGTATTGCAATTTCACCGGGTCCCTCCCAGAGACAGTACCCAGACCGTTACGCCATTCGTGCGGGTCTGAACTTACCAGACAAGGAATTTCGCTACCTTAGGACGGTTATAGTTACCGCCGCCATTCACTAGCGCTTCAACAAACCCCTTGAAGGATTTGTATTAACGTTCTAGCATTGGGCAGGCGTCAGCCCCTATACATCCACTTACGTGTTTGCAGAGACCTGTGTTTTTGGTAAACAGTCGCCTGGGTGACATTTGCTGCGTCCCGACTAAACGTCGGGAAGGCTTTATTCCGAAGTTACAGCCGCTTTTTTGCCGAGTTCCTTTGGGAGAGTTGTCCCGTCCACCTTAGTATCCTCTACCTGCCTACCAGTGTCGGTTTGCGGTACGGATTCCGTAAACTATTAATTGCCTGTTTTTCTTGTCCCAACATAGAGTTGAATCGCTGCGGTGAAGCAACTTTCATTCGCGTTCCCATAAAGGTACTTGCTTAGACACATATAGCTAAAAATATGCTCAACTTTTTGCCAGGCGTCACAGACAGGAAAATTTACGGAAGTAGCCGAATATCAACGGCTTGTCCATCTCCAGACACCTTGCGGTGCCAAGATTAGGTCCGACTAACCTCCGGATGACAAGCATTGCCGGAGAAACCTTAGGCTTCCGGTGGGCCGATTTCTCATCGGCCAAACGTTACTCATGCCAACATTCGCACTTCCATAAACTCCAGACTCGCTTACGCTTACCCTTCAGCGCTTATGGAACGCTCCCCTACCCCTCTCGCCAAAGGCGAGAAGTCGTATCTTCGGTGTTAGACTTAAGCCCCGTTAAATTTTCGGCGCAAAATCGCTCGACCAGTGAGCTGTTACGCACTCTTTGAATGATGGCTGCTTCTAAGCCAACATCCTGGCTGTTTGAGCAATTTCACTACCTTTACCACTTAGTCTAACTTAGGGACCTTAGATGACGATCTGGGTTGTTTCCCTTTTGACCATGCGGTTAGCCCACACAGTCTGACTCCTTTTGGTTTACTTATAGCATTCGGAGTTTGATTGAATACAGTAGGTTATTCACCCCTGAATCCATTCAGTGCTCTACCTCTATAAGCACGTCCAAAAAGGCTAGCCCTAAAGCTATTTCGGGGAGAACCAGCTATTTCCAGGTTCGATTGGCTTTTTACCCCTATCCACAATTCATCCCCTGGTGTTGCATCGCCAGTGGGTTCGGGCCTCCTTCCGATATTACTCGGAATTCACCCTAATCATGGATAGCTCACCTGGTTTCGGGTCTAGTCCTAGCAACTTATTGCGCCCATTTGAGACTTGGTTTCCCTACGACTACGTCGCCGAGGCGACTTAATCTTGCTACTAAGAACTAACTCGTTGGCTCATTCTACAAAAGGCACGCCGTCACCCCACTAAGCGGGGCTTCGACTCCTTGTAAGCATACGGTTTCAGGTTCTATTTCACTCCCCTCACCGGGGGACTTTTCACCTTTCCCTCACGGTACTAGTTCACTATCGGTGATAAAGAGTATTTAGCCTTGGATGGTGGTCCACCCAGCTTCCCACAAGGTTTCACGTGTCTCGTGGTACTTAGGAAAACTGCAGCAAAGTCACAATTCTTTCGCCTACAGGGCTTTTACCTTCTTTAGCGGTCCTTTCCAGGCGCCTTCGGCTAGAATTATGATTTTTGACTTTACCTTTCCTCTACAGCGGAAAACACAGTTCCCTACAACACCTAACTTACAACGACTGTAGTCTTACATAGGTTAGGTTTAGGCTATTCCCTGTTCGCTCGCCACTACTTAGGGAATCCCATGTTGGTTTCTTCTACTCAGGCTACTGAGATGTTTCAGTTCGCCTGCTTACCTGGCACTGCAAGCAGTGCTTGATACAGGTTTACTGTATCGGGTTGCCCCATTCGGAGATCCCCGGATCAAAGGTTGCTCAACACCTCCCCGAGGCTTATCGCAGCCAGCCACGTCCTTCTTCGGCTCTTTATCCCAAGGCATCCACCATATGCTCTTTGGTGACTTAATTTTTTGTTGACTAGCAATCAATGAATATTAAAAATGATTGCTAAAATATTGCATTTTTTGGTTACCCATTTAAGTTTTCAATGAACTTTTCAGCTTATCATCTGACCACTGACCCTTATCAGTGGTCAGATGAAAAACCATCAAAAAATCGCCTCGTAAGGCGACTTTTAGCGCAACGCAATAATAAGCTTACGTCTTTATTCGTCCGTTTGAGCCACCTTTGTATATTAAAATATTTAATTTAATTCTCATGATTTTTATATTTTCTCCTTATCTATATCTGCAATTTTTATTTTATATAAGCATATTGACCCTGTCAAGAGTTTGTTTTAGTTATCTTGTTCTCCAAATAAATACAAAGCTCACCAGAGCTTTATTTCTTTTATTAAATTTAATATAGTTAAAAAGAGGAAACTATGACTAGAAAATTAAACATTGGATTTTTCACTGATACTTTTACTCCAAGAATTGATGGTGTAGTTACTTCTATAAAAATTTTTCAGAATGAATTAGAAAAACAAGGACATAAGGTTTATATATTTGCGCCTACTCCTAAGTTAGCTGATGATCAAATAAATATTTTCCGTTTTCATTCAGTTAAATTTATTTTCCAACCAGAAGCTAGATTTGCTGTACCCTACTCTTGGCAGGCAGATAAGAGAATTAACTCTTTGAATCTAGATATAGTTCATGCACACACACCTTTTAGTTTAGGTATTTTTGCTAAATATGTTGCTGATGATAGATATATACCTTTTGTCCAGACCTTTCATACTCTTTACCCAGAATACCTACATTATATTTTAGGCTCAATTGCTAGACATTCATTGGCTAAACAAGCAGGCAAAGACATAGTTAAATTCCTTTACAACCGTTCTGACTTTATTATTGCTCCTTCTGTAAAAATTAAAAAATACTTGCAAGTGGAATGTGGAGTAAGGAAACCAATTGAAGTCTTGAGCACTGGTATTGATTTAGACAATTTTAAAGGTATTGATAAAAAAATATTCAGGCAGCAATACAAAATTGATGATAAAGATAAAATATTATTATTTATTGGTCGATTAGGTAAAGAGAAAAATTTGGAATTTTTGTTTTATTCATTGGCTAAAATTAAAGATGATAAAGTTAAATTATTATTAATTGGTGATGGTCCAGAAAAAAATAACTTAGTCGCTTTGGCTAAAAAATTGAATCTCGAAGGTAGAATTATATTTGCCGGTTATATACCTCGCAAAAATATTCCTTTTGCTCTTGCCGGATCGGATATCTTTGTTTTTGCCTCCAAAACTGAAACGCAGGGATTAGTCCTTCTAGAAGCTGCAGCAGTTAAAAAACCAATTGTGGCTGTTCATGATGCCGTAATTGAAGAATTCGTTAAAGATGATGTTAATGGCTTGATTAGTCATCTAAGGCCAAATATGTTTGCTAAAAAGATTGAAACTTTATTAAACAATAAGAAACTTCGTCAAAAATTCGCTAAAAACTCCGGTAAAATTGCTAAAGAATTTTCACAATACAATCAAACTAAAAAATTAGTTAAAGTCTATAATAGATTACTGAAATAAATTTACTAAACAATTCTATATCAAAAACGGCTCCTTAAGGCGTTTTATTTTATGTGGACCCGACAGGACTCGAACCTGCCACCTCCTCGGTGCAAACGAGGTGCTCTACCAGATGAGCTACGGGCCCAAGATAATGTAAAATTTATAAATTCTAATATCTAAAAACCAAAATTGACTTGTAGTTTTAATTTTCTTTTCTGTACTATAATATCATAATTTTTTATGTTTGACTATGCAAAAAAAGAGAAGAAATATATTCCCCTCTTTTTTTAAAAAAATCTTTGCTTTCGTATTTTAGAACTTAAATTTCTTGCCGAATTGACCAATTACTGGTAATTCTTTCATCTTTCCATTAACTGCATTCACAATCCCTAAAATAAGTAAAACTAAAATTAATACCCAAAGTGCCATAGATGCTAACCATCCTATAATTGGAATAAAGGCTAAAACAATATAGACCGGAATGGCTATAACTTCCAAAATTAAAAGAGCTAACCCCTGTTTCACGTGATACATTGTAAAAGGAGAGTCTTTTTTTGTTAGTAAAGGAATTAAAACTAAAATTCCTAAATAAGCTAAAACTGCCATTATTTTATTTTCTTCTACATCCTTTGAATCAGCACTTGGAGCTGTTTGTGGTTGTGGTGTTTCTTGCTGTGGTGTTTCTTCTGGCATATTTCCTCCTTAAAATCCCCTTAAATCCAGCCTGCCTGTCGGCAGACAGGCTCCGCTGGAATTTTACTTAAAAAAGTAAAATTATTTAATGGGGTGAATTGATAATGGCTTTCGACCTTCATCCGTATAGCACGGAAAGCCAGTAAATTTATAAATTAACTATTTATAGAACCACCGGTAATCAAGTTCCAGACTCCTAAAATTATTTTCTGTAAAAAGCCGGCTGCATAAAAAAGTGATATAAACATTATAAGAATACCAAGTAATTTAACTAAAGTATAGGTACCAGCACCACCGAATGTTCTTTCGGCCCAAGCATTACGTCCGGTTAGATGATCAACAATATAAATACTCTTCCAAATAATAACAAAACCTAAGGCTATTCCTATTATACCAAAAAATATTTGTGAAAACATAGTTAAGTCTATTCTAAAACATTTTTCAAAAAATTAAAATGATGGGCGGCTCAGGATTTGAACCTGAGATCTCATCCTTAATTCATCTTGGATGAGCTTTAAGGGCCCTGGTGGGCAAGACAGGATTTGAACCTGTGACCTCGTCTACTTAAAAGCGAAATTTGGGCATGTTATGGTGGGCAGTGGTGGATTCGAACCACCGACCTCATCCTTATCAGGGATGCGCTCTAACCAAGCTGAGCTAACTGCCCAAATTTACATTGACGCGCTCACCAACTGAGCTACTTGCCCATAAATGCAGGAATGTGCTCCCTGCCTTGCCGGCGAGGCAGGTAACCAACTGAGCTAGCCGCCCAAATTTGATTCCTAGAAATATTATAAGGTCCTCAATGAAAAAGTAAACATATTAAAAGACTCCTTAGTTTCAGAGCCTTTCCTATTTTTAATAATTCAACATAATTAGTATTAATCATGAGTAAAATCGAAAGATTGACAACCAAAAAGTAGTAGGAAGAAGGAGTCGCCTAAGGCGACCCGACCTATCCCGACTAAAGTCGGGAATAGAAAGGAGGTGATCCATCCGCAGATTCCCCTACGGATACCTTGTTACGACTTCACCCCAATCGCCGATCCTGCCTTAATCCCCCACCTTCGCCTCGCTTAATCTCGGCTTCGGCGGGTAAACTTTAACGTAACTAAAAATAATTTGAGCTTGCCCTCCGTAGCTCCTAGCGGAGCGCAGGAGGGGGACTTCGGGTATTACCGACTTTCGTGGTGTGACGGGCGGTGTGTACAAGACCCGAGAACGTATTCACCGCTGTATGGCTGACCAGCTGGTTACTAGCGATTCCAGCTTCATGGGGGCGAGTTGCAGCCCCCAATCCGAACTTGGACCGGTTTTGAATGGGATTAGCTCCATCTTACGATTTAGCAACCCATTGTACCGGCCATTGTAACATGTGTGTCGCCCAGGGTATAAGGGCCATGCTGACTAGACGTCATCCCCACCTTCCTCCCTGTTAACCAGGGCAGTCTTCTGATACACCATGTAAATCAGAAAAGGGGTTACGCTCGTTACCGGACTTAACCGAACACCTCACGGCACGAGCTGACGACAGCCATGCAGCACCTGTCACCGCGTTCCCTTCCGGGCACTTCTTGATTTCTCAAGAATTCGCGGGATGTCAAACCCTGGTAAGGTTCTTCGCGTATCGTCGAATTAAACCACATGTTCCACCGCTTGTGCGGGTCCCCGTCAATTCCTTTGAGTTTTAGCCTTGCGGCCGTACTTCCCAGGCGGCTCGCTTAACGCGTTAGCTTCGATCCTCTAAGGGTCGATACTTAAAAGATCCAGCGAGCATCGTTTACAGCGTGGACTACCGGGGTATCTAATCCCGTTCGCTCCCCACGCTTTCGTGCCTCAGCGTTAGAACTAACCTAGCAGGCTGCCTTCGCCATTGGTGTTCCTCCCGATATCAACGCATTTCACTACTCCACCGGGAATTCCACCTGCCTCTATTAGCCTCTAGTCTTGCGGTATCTTATACAGTTTTTTGGTTAAGCCAAAAGATTTAATATAAGACCAACAAGACCGCCTACGCACTCTTTACGCCCAGTAATTCCGGATAACGCTTGCTCCCTACGTCTTACCGCGGCTGCTGGCACGTAGTTAGCCGGAGCTTATTCCTATCGTACCGTCAAAATTCGTCCGATAGAAAAGCCGTTTACAGCCCGAAGGCCTTCTTCCGGCACGCGGCGTCACTGCGTCAGGCACTTAGCCCATTGCGCAAGATTCCTAACTGCTGCCTCCCGTAGGAGTCTAGACCGTATCTCAGTTCTAATGTGGCTGACCATCCTCTCAGACCAGCTACCCGTCATAGCCTTGGTGAGCTATTACCTCACCAACAAGCTGATAGGACGTAGGCCCCTCCTCCGACGGATTGCTCCTTTACCCAAAACATAATCTATGTGCTGGGACTATGGGGTATTAGCCCCGATTTCTCGAAGTTATTCCCCATCGAAGGGTGGGTTACCAACGCGTTACTCACCCGTTTGCCACTGTCCCGACGAGTCGGGACCGTTCGACTTGCATGTGTTAGGTACGCCGCTAGCGTTCATCCTGAGCCAGGATCAAACTCTCCATAAAAATTTATAATAGTTTAAATCCTTGCTTCCTACTACTTTTCAGCTGTCAACTCTTCCATAATACTCAGAGTTGACATTAAGTAGTTATCAAAATGTCAATGATCTTTAAGTCAATTAAAAACAACCAAGAGAAATCTTCTCTTAATCTGAATTTAGGTAGATTCTTTTCTTAATTTTCTATTGCTGTTTTAATAATATAACAAGTAATAATTACTGTCAATGTTTTTTTTGCTTAGGGAAATATTTTTCTTTACGCAGATAGTCATTATAGGTAGAAAGCTCTGATGGAAACTTTCTAAAACCGTAATAGGCAATTATAACTACCCAGATAATGGAAGCTATAAATAATGCTATCAGTAAAAATCTACCGGATAAAAAGTAAACGCTTTCGTAACGGAAAAATAAAAGTAAGAAACCTGCTGCTCCTATTGTTAATAAAAAAGTGTAAATTTTAGAATAGAGTTTTTTATAAATTAAATTTGCGGTCCTTGCCGATATAATAGTCAAAATAATGCCGATTAATAAGAAGGCTCCGAATTTAAATATAAATAGGCCATAATAGTGGAAGCTTGAACCAGGATTAACATTGAATAGATAACTATAACTTAAAGTTTGTTTCCATTTTTCTGGCAAAGATAATTGAGACCACATAGTTAGCAAAGGAACCAATAATCCTAATAAAACTCCAGCAAAAACTTCAACTGGTTTATGTCCAATTCTAGTCTTAAAATGTTTACTATCATCCTTAAGAACACGAGGAACTAATTTATTTAAAGCACGGGCGTGGTCGCCAGAAGCCCTTCTTACGCCAACTGCATCATAAATAACAATGACAGTAAAAATAAACGATATAGCAAAAACAACAGAATTAAAACCCGCTAAAATGCCGACAGATAAGGCTAGTGATGAAACAACGGCAGTATGAGCAGAAGGCATCCCACCTGTACTTATAAATGCTTTGAATTCTGAAAATTTAATTTTTTTATTTTTTACAAGTAAAATAGTAAACTTAATCAGTTGCGCTAGAAACCAAGTAAGAGCTACTACTGAAATTATTTCATTATAAAACCATAAATTTTTAAGCATAGTTAAACTTTTTTTCCTTTTTCATTACCTTCACCAAAATAATCAATCTCTAAGGAACATTTTGGGCAAACTAAGTGGCCATCTATATTTTCCAAAATAGTTCCACATTTTTCACACAATGGTTTTCCTTCGTCATCTATTACTTTTTCTTCATACATAACTTAATTTTTTAAAAATTAATTTATTTTAATTTAAATAATAAACCGTAATGAAAGTGACCAGCATCGATTTCTCTATCCATTTTAAAACCTTGTTTTTCGGCTATTTTTTTTACATCTTCTATTTTTAATTGTAAATCTTTATTAGGCCCCAAACCGGCTTCACTTTGCCAATCAACTACTAAAATATTTCCATCTTTTTTTAGGATTTTTTTTGCGTTTACAAAAGCACTTTCTTTATCTTTAAGCTGAAATAATATATTACTAATTATAACGAAATCGCAAGATTCTTTTTTTATTTTTATTTTTTCTGGTAATTCGATATCTATTTTTATCAGTTGAACGTTTTCTAAATTAAACTTTTTTACCTTACTAGCAGTTACTTCTAGCATATGATCGAGAATATCAAGAGCATAAACTTTGCCTGTATTTCCTACTAAAAAAGCAGCGGGGATCGTCCAAGCACCGGCACCACAACCAAAATCGGCAATTATCATGCCCTTTTTAATTCCGATATCAATCAAAACGCTTTCTGGTTTTATAAATAACTTTTTCATTTCTTGATTAATATATTACTTACTTTTTTCATTCTCGGCAAGAGTAAGTGAAGTAACTTTGTCTCCTTTAGACAATCTCATCAAAATAACGCCTTGAGTGGCCCGGCCAAGCCTCGAAATACCTTTTATAGGAAGCCTGATAACCTGTCCGCCTTGAGATACCATAATCAAGCCATTAGTTTCTGAAGTTAACACCTTAGCATCAATAACTTTTCCTGTTTTATTGGTTACTTGAGCAGTTTTAATACCAACCCCTCCCCTATTTTGCCGATTATAATTATTAATGTTTGTTTTTTTACCATATCCATTTTCGGCAACCACTAGTAGATCAACATCCTTTTTAACCTTTTTGCCGACCAATAAATTCTTGTTGATGATAACCATGGCTACAACATTATCTCCTCTTCTTAATTTTATCCCTCTGACTCCAATTGTACCTCTGCCTAAGGGGCGAATATTTTTCTCAATAAATCTGATTGATTGCCCACTTTCTGAAATCATCATAATTTCATCTCCATTATCTACTGACTGAACCCATTTTAATTCATCACCCTTCTTTATTTTGATCGCTATTAAACCGCTTTTTCGAATATTAGCAAACTGAGTAAGGGCGGTCTTTTTAATCATACCCTGCTTTGTTCCCATTATCAGGTAAGAATGTTTTTGACGATCTGATAAGTTGATAACTGCTGTTACTTTTTCTTCCGGATTAAGATTAAGTAAATTAACTATAGCCTGTCCTTTTGATACCCGAGAACCCACTGGTATTTCATGAACTTTTAGTTGGAATACCCGACCAAAATTTGTGAAAAACAATACGTCATCATGACTCATACTGGTAAAAAGGTGCTCAACAATATCCTCTTCACGGGGAACCACTCCAATTATTCCTTTACCTCCTCTTTGTTGGGTACGATAAGTTGAAATTGATATTCTTTTAATATAATTACCTTCAGTGATTGTGATTATCACTTCTTCATTTGGAATTAAGTCTTCTTCACTGAATTCGCCTATTTTGCCTTTATGAACTTTTGTCTTACGTTCTGAATGGTATTTATTCTTCATCTCTAAAAGCTCATTTTTGATGATCTTTAAAACTTTAGACGGGCTGGCTAAAATGCTCTTTAATTCTTTTATTAGTGCTAACTTTTCTTTTAACTCATCAATTATTTTCTTTCGCTCCAAAGCAGCTAATTGTTGGAGTCGCATTTCTAAAATGGCTTGGGCCTGAATATCAGTAAATTTAAACTTTTTACGTAAATTAATATGGGCAGCTTCCTTATCTTTCGACTGTTTGATTGTTTTAATAACCGCATCTAGATTTTCCAGTGCTTTTTTTAATCCTCTCAGAATGTGAGCTCTATTTTCAGCTTGATTAAGCTCAAATTTGGTCCTTCTTGTAACCACATCTTGACGATGCTTTATATATTCAGAAAGCATCATTTTCAAAGTTAACACCCTAGGTTCAATACCATTAACCAAAGAAAGCATATTAACATAGAATGTCTGCTGCATTGCCGTATTTTTATAAAGCTGATTCAAAATTTTTTGCGGATAAGCGTCGCGTTTTAGATCAACAACTATCCGCATTCCTTCCTTATCTGATTCGTCTCTCAAATCAGATACTCCAACGATTTTTTTATTTTTGACTAGATCTGCTATTTTTTCAACCAAACTAGCTTTATTTACCTGGAAGGGTAATTCACTAATAATTATCTTGAATCCTTTTTTATTCTCTTCAATACTAGCTATACCTCTCATTAATATATGTCCGCGACCAGTCGCGTAAGCATTTTTAATTTCTTCAAAATTATAAATCACACCGGCAGTCGGAAAATCTGGACCTTTAACAAATTCAAGTAGATCTTCAACTGTTGCCTTTGTATGATCAATGAGGTGACAAGTAGCATCAATAACTTCCCCTAAATTATGAGGCGGTATATTGGTCGCCATGCCAACAGCAATTCCCAAGGTGCCATTAATTAAAAGATTGGGTAATTTAGCTGGTAAAACCTTTGGTTCTTTTTGACTACCATCATAATTATCCATAAAATCAACTGTTTCTTTTTCGATGTCCACCAAAAGCTCCTCAGCCAAGGCTGACATCCGAGCTTCAGTATAACGCATAGCGGCTGCTGGATCACCGTCTATTGAACCAAAATTACCTTGACCATCAATTAATGGATAGCGCTGAGCAAAATCCTGAGACATCCTAACCATTGAATCATAAACAGCAATATCACCATGAGGATGATATTTACCCAACACTTCACCAACTACTGTGGCCGATTTACGATATTTAGCATTATGCCGCAAGCCCAAATTATGCATAGCAAAAAGGATTCGTCGGTGAACCGGTTTTAATCCGTCACGAACATCAGGCAAGGCCCGAGAAATAATAACACTCATTGCATAATCCAAATAACTCTCTTGCATTTCATTTTCAATTTTAACCGGTCTAATATAGCCGATCTCTAATGTAGGTTCTTTGCTCTTTGCTAAATCTTTCTTATGCTGATTGTCTTTTTTAGCCATTTTTTATTCCTTTTAAATTTTTTATTTTTAACATTTTTAGAAGGTCTTGCCCATTAATCAATTTTATCAAATAGCCTGCATCTTCTTGAACTGATTTATTAAAATCAGAAGTGGTAATAAAATATCCTTTATCGGCTCTTATCTGATTCATTGCTTTTCGGAAAGACTGCAATTGAGGACTATTGATCAGGTTTTGATATTGGTAAAATCTAACAAAAATTTTTTCTTTATCATTTTCTAGGATCAAATCGTTGCCTTTTTCTTTATTTAAAATCCATCCTTTATTCTTAAAATAATTTTTTAATAATTGAGACATCTCTTTATCAGATAAATCATGTAGGCTAGATAATTTTCTATTATCTCGATAATTTTCTAGAAAACGAATAAAGACTAAAATAAAATATAAAGCAATTATTGATAAAGCCAGCCAAAAACCAATATTTTTGAAAAGCAAAATAACTATTAGTGAAATAATGGCAAGAGCGATCAAAACAGAAATTTTTTGCCGAAATTTATGGATAAGGCCTCCTATTTATTTTTCAAATATTCTTTAGCGCCTACCGTGGCTGGTAATAACCCAACGATTATTTACATTTTCAACAATAAAATAACTTAAAAATCTATTTTCTGAAGCTTCACCGCCTGGAGGAGTAAATCTCTCTCTTTCTTCTGATGAAATATTGTATTTCGTATCACTTATTTTTTCGCTACTTATCACCTGTCCACCAGTATAAGTCACACCAGCTCCTCCTTGAAAATAAAATTTATAATCACTCTTGAAATTATCCATTGATCCTGATGCCCAATATTGTCCAGCTATATTTTGGGCTTGGCCCCATTGATCAGGATTACCATAAGCACTAGGTAAACTATTGATAAAATCAGAAACAGTTTTTTCGGCTGCTTGTTTGTTTGCAGCTTGTTTAGCTTGCTCCTCCTGTTGATTTTTTTGTTGATTTTGATTAGACGCTTCAGATTGCCAATCCTCAACAAATCCTTTTAAATTAGTTAAATCAAAAACCTTATTATTTATTGAATCTTTAATATAACTACTGACATTCATAAAGTCAGCAACTACATCTTTAGCTGAATCAGCATATTTTTGAACATTGGAAAAATCGGTTGAAACTTTTATTTTGCCAATGTCTTTTGACAAAATATTGTCCTGTAATTGAGACAAGTAGTCTGAATATTTATCGAAAGCGGTTTTAAGCTTGTCTTTTGATTCTCCATAATTTTTAGTTTTAGGTGGCACAATACTGTCTAATTCAGCTTCTTTATTTTTTATCAAATTTCCTAATTCCTTTGATTGATCATTTAATCTAACTAGATCTTTGTCGGTGGATGGATTTTGCAGATTATCATTAAAGCTATTACTTTTTACTATAACTTCTGACCAAATTGAGTTCATTTTATTTTCAAAATCTTTATTATCATTATTCCGCTGATTATAAAGACTCCAGGCAACAGCAGCTCCAGCTAATAATAAAAGAACGATCACAACAACTATAGTAATAATAATCCTTTTTTTTCTTTTCTTTCTGATCAGTTCTGGATCTTGCGAAGTTTTTAACTTGTTTGATTTTTGTTTAGTAAGACTGCTTCCACATTGACTGCAGAACTTTTCCCCTTCTTCATAAACCGCTCCACAAGAAGGACAATATTTATTGCTAGGTTTTGGTATAATTTTTCTCTCCTCAGGCATTTTACCTCCTTACCCTCGCGAAATCCTGCAAACAAAAGTAATGAATTTGCTATTTCACGGGGTTAATTAAATATCTAAATTTTTAACATTTTTGGCATGAGTTTGGATAAAACGCTTACGGGGTAAAACCTGCGAACCCATCAAAGTATCAAATATATGATCTGTTTGAGCGGCATCCTCCATAGTAACTTTCAAAATCATTCTATTTTCCGGATTCATAGTAGTTTCCCATAGCTGATCAGGATTCATTTCTCCCAAACCTTTATATCTTTGAATGCTTGCCCCTCTTATTCCGGTTTGAGCATCAGGTTCAGCTTCTGGCTCAACTTCAACTTCTTCGCTAACTTCTTTTATATCAAAACCGCCTTTACCTTTCGATGTTTTTTTATTTTCTAGTTTTTTGCTTTTAGCTTTAGATTTAAGCTCACCCATAATCTCTTCTTTTTCAGACTCATCATGGGCATAAAATTTTTCTTTGCCAGTTTGAATTTTGTAAAGTGGCGGACAGGCAATATATAAATAAGATTTATTAATTATTTCTGGCATAAATCGATAGAAAAATGTCAAAAGCAATGTTTTGATATGTGCTCCGTCAACATCCGCATCTGTCATAATAATTATGCGATGATAACGAATTTTTTCAATGTTAAACTGATCACCTATTCCTGAACCCAAAGCAATAATTAATGATTTAATTTCAGTAGAAGATAAGGTCTTGTCCAATCTTGCTCTTTCAACATTTAATATTTTCCCCCGTAAAGGTAAAATTGCTTGGAATGTTCTGTCTCGCCCCTGCTTGGCGCTACCTCCAGCTGAATCACCCTCAACAATATAAAGTTCACTTTTTTCGGCATCTTTTTCTGAACAATCAGCTAATTTACCAGGTAACGTCAAACCTTCTAATACACCTTTTCTAATAACTGTTTCACGAGCAGCCTTTGCAGCAATTCTCGCTTTAGCAGACAGACTACATTTTTCAATTACCTGTTTAGCATGGGAAGGATTTTCTTCTAAATATGCTTCTATACCCTCATCGGTTACTTGTTCAACAAAAGTTTTAACCTCAGGATTGCCAAGTTTTGATTTTGTCTGCCCTTCAAATTGGGGTCTTTTCATTTTAACACTTACAACAGCTGTTAGCCCTTCCCGCACATCATCACCAGTCAAGTTGCCTCCAGTATCTTTTAAAAATTCATATTTACGAGCATAACTATTAATGCTTCTAGTTAAAGCTGTCCGAAAACCAGTCAAGTGCATTCCACCCTCAACCGTATAAATATTATTAGCAAAGGTAAAAATATTCTCGGTAAATCCATCATTGTACTGAACGGCAATTTCAATAAAAGTATCATCAATTTGCTTCTCAATATAAATCGGTTTTTCATTGAGTATTTCTTTGTCTTGATTCAAGTGCCTAACATAAGAAGCAATACCGCCCTCAAAGCAAAAAGTATACTTTTTGGCTTGTTTTTCGCCTACGCCAAATTTATCTACTTCCTTTTTCTTGTTTGGTTTTACTTCTTTAGCTTTTTCTTCCACGCTTCGGTTATCAAATATCTTCATTCTAACGCCTTTGGTTAAATAGGCCTGCTGACGACAATGATCAATAATAGTCTGCCATTTATACTCCATTGCTTCTAAAATTTTTGAATCAGGCTTGAAGATAATTCTAGTACCAGTTTTAGATAGAGGAATCGGAAAAGGAAAAGTTGAGTCAAAACCAATTCCCTTACCTTTGGCTTTTTTGTTATTAGCATGGCTAATTTTACCTATTGGCTTGACCACAGATATTGGTTTTCCTCTCTGATATTCCTGTCGATAAATTTTACCATCGCGGGCCACTTCAGCACGCAACCATTCAGATAATGCATTAACTACTGAAATACCAACACCATGAAGACCGCCAGAAACCTTATAACCTTCACCACCAAACTTACCGCCGGCATGGAGCTTGGTCATTACAGTCTCAAGCGCTGATTTCTTAGTCTTGGGATGAATATCAATTGGGATTCCCCTACCATTATCAATAACTTCGACAACAGAATCAGCATGAAGTATAATCCAAATCTCATTACAATAGCCAGCCATTGATTCATCAATAGCATTATCAAGCGCTTCCCATAGCAAATGATGCAGACCTGTTGGTCCAGTCGAACCAATGTACATACCTGGACGTTTGCGGACTGGTTCCAAGCCTTCTAAAACCATAATATGCTTAGCCTCATACGACACAGCTTTTTCTTTTATTTTTGCCATAATTAATTCCTATTTATATAAAATAATCCATCTCTAAAGTACTATTTTGCTCTAATTTTAGAACTAAATTTAGAGCTATTTTTTAATAAATCCCATGATTAAATTACATCTTTATAGTATCATAAAAATACCCTGTAAACAAGTATTTTTAGTTGATTTTTTCATCTGTAAAAATCAACTAAAAACCGCTAAATGTAGCGGTTTTTAGACTATGAGAATAAATTTTTTAATCTATTTTTATGATTCAAATTGAAAAGCGCCGTTCTCGCAAAAATCAATGCATTTTCCGCATTCAGTGCATTTTTCGGGATCCACTTTTGGAGCTTTAAAATTACTTTGTGACAAGGCTTCCATTGGACAAATTTTTACCGCTGGACACTCATGATCTTTTAAACAAAGTTTCTTGTTGACAATAATCACCATAATAAAATTGTTAGTTAATAATTACCTTCTAATAGTAACAGAAGATTCAGAATTTTCAAATAATTTTATTTCATAAAGCTTACAGTTATTTTTTAAAAAATTATCATTCAATTTATCCCAAATCCATAACGCCACATTCTCCGTAGTCGGCATTTTTATCTTATCATTTAAAAAAGAATGATCCAAATAATTTAAAATTTTATCTTCTACTATTTTTTCTAAATCAAAAAAATCGATTATCATTCCGGTTTGAGGATTAACTTTGCCTTCAACTGTCACTTTTAGATAATAAGTATGGCCATGCAGATTTTTACATTTCCCCTTATATCCTGGAAGCTTATGAGCGGCATCAAAAGAAAATTTCTTGGTTAAAAACATTTTTAGCTACCATTTATATTTTTATAAAAATCAATTGGGTTATACCAACCAGAAAGTTTATCCTGATACTGAACATAACCACGAAGATCAAGGCTTCCTTTATGGATTGAGAAATGAAGATGCTTTCTTTCGCCATCCGTTTCTTCTGTATATCCCTTTCCTAAAACAGCAATTTGCTGACCTTTTTTGACTTCTGAATTTTTTGGAATCAAACTTGCGGGGTTTAAGTGTCCATAAAGAATATAAAGATCTTCATTATTAATATTGCATTTCAAAACAATTGTTCCTCCATAGCCAGAAACCCATTAGGATAAAACAATTTGACCGTCATAGACTGCATAAACCGGGACATCGGCTGCCACATCACCATATTCAGCATCATCACCAGTATGGTAACCCGAGAAACGCTCTGGCTGAACTGGCGAGTTCTGGGGAGTAATGTAAATGCCAAACGGTTTTTTGGTAATTCGACCTTCAAAGTCGGCAATCGGAAAAGCTACCTTTAGCTGGTTTGACAAAGATTTTTGCGTTTGCACTTTAGGTGATGGCATTTGTTTTGATACTCCTTGAGGTTTGAAATAATTTTGTCTTAAAACTAAAAATAAAACTACGGCTAAAATCATTATAAAAACTGCTATTAAAATATAAAATATTTTTTTCTTCATTCTATAAATTTGATTAACTTAATCATTTGCCAATGCATTGATTCAGGGTTTTCACCTGGCCATTATATTGGTTAACTAAATTTTTGGTATCACTGGATAGACTGCCATACTCAGCTATCAGATTATTATATTCATTGACTTTCTGATTATAGGCTAATGGATTACTTTTAGGATTCATACTATCAATCTGGTTCTTGAGGCTTTTAATCTGGTTCTCCATTGAGCCAAGCTGTGAGTTGTTAACATCAATCTGGGATTTAAGCGCAGGATCAGGCTGAGGACAAACAGACAAGGGTTTACCGAATTCCTGCACCGCAATCCAAGTATCTCTACCTTCAAAACTCCTTTTGCCCACAGCCACGCCTATATCAGTATAATTATTATTGAGTATATTAGCTCTATGGCCTGGACTGGCCATCCAGGCATCAACCAGTGCCTTATCGTTATCAAAATCGCCCAAAGCTAGATTTTCGCCAATCATGATATAACTATAACCCTCTTTGTCTACCCAGTAAGCCGGCCCTTGTCCTGTCGGAGAAACATGATCAAAATACTGTCTATCAAACATGTCATTCATCTTTTCTCTGGCTGCTTCATCAAGCTGGCCATTTTCTGAAAGTGTAAAAAGATTATTCTGTGACCGTTGAATATTAGTTTGGTCAATAACTCCTTCTTTCGTCAAATAGGCATAGGGGTTTTCTCCTGACTTTCTCAAAGGAGATGGAGCATTAATCTCTTTTTTTACTGTATTAACTAAGTTTGAAAGTCTGGGTAAGAAATGGAGATATAAGTTTGCAACAAATAAAGCAATAATTATACCTACCACCAAAGCTATTATTAATATTTTTTTTCTTCGTGAATTCATAATTTATATTGTTTGTCTTTAAAATTGATCGTCATTTTTCAGGAAGTTTTTCTTTTTATTTCAATCTGACGGATTCTCTCTTCGTTAGTACCAAAATGATGAGCAATTTCGTGGTAAACTGCATCATTGACTATTTCTCTAATTTTTTCCTCATTATTTCCAGCTATTTGCTCTATTGGTTTTTGGAAAATCGTAATCTTGTCAGGTAAAACTCCACTATAGCCTATTCCCCTTTTTGTCTGAGGAATGCCTTCGTAGAGACCAAAAATCAAGCTGCCAGGAGATGCGTGAACTTTTTGCCTTTGTCTTTGGTTCGCCTCTTCTTCAACCACAATTTGCACATTGGAAAGTAAATTTTTAAACTCATCAGGAATTGCGCTGAAAGCATCTTCAACTATTTTGATAAAATTATCTCTTTTCATGCTTTTATTATATTAAATCTGAGTCTAAATTGGTATAATATGAAAGCAAGCAGTAATTTCTATGTCAATTTTCCGAAAAAAAATAAAAATTGGTTTGGCTTTGGGCAGCGGCGGACCCCGGGGGCTCGCTCATATTGGTATTATCAAAGCCTTGGAAAATAATGAAATTCCAATTGACTGTATTGCTGGTTCAAGCGCTGGCTCTATTATTGGAGGATTATACTCTGCCCTCAAAGATATTAAAAAAATTGAAGATATTGCCTTGTCTGCTAATCGTCGAACACTTTTGTCTTTATTTTTTGATCCATCTTTGACACAAGGATTAATAGCGGGCAATAAATTGGAAAGATTTATTGAAAAGTATATCGGCAACATTAATTTTTCTGATTTAAAAATACCTTTTACTGCAGTGGCTACTGATTTAATAACAAAAGAACCTGTTCCAATTAAAAAAGGAAAAGTTGTCAAAGCATTACGCGCCAGTAGTTCAATACCATTTGTTTTAAAGCCAGTAAAAAAGGGTAGACATGTATTAGTGGATGGCGGATTATCAGACCCTGTCCCTGTCGATGTAGTAAGAAAAATGGGAGCAGATTTAGTTATTGCGGTCAATTTGGACTATTATTTACCAAATACATCGGGTAAATTCGGCTTTTATAATATTGTTAGTAATTCTATAAGTATTTATGCCTATAATCTTTCTAAAAATATTATAAAAAGAGCTGATTTTGTGATACCCGCCAAAGTAGAAAATGTCGATTTAAGTACTATTGTATACAAGAGTAAAAGAGCTCAAATTATTGATGAAAATGAAAAACTAATGATAAAACTTATACCTAAAATTAAAAAATTAATTGACAAAAAAAGCAAAGTAAGCTGGACTAAGTTTTTTGACATCTTCAAACTCAAAAAATAAATTTGCAACTCTTTTTTAAAAAGCACCTCGGGGGTGCTTTTTTCTTCATTTTTTCTTTTCCTCTCTCTTAAAGTCTAATGATATGGAATTCACACAGTGCCTCAAATTTTTATGTGTTAATCCTTCGCCTTCAAAAACATGACCTAAGTGTGCTCCACATTTGGAGCAGACTATTTCAGTCCGCATACAATCTGAATCGGGAATACGCTTTATCGCGCCTTTGATTTCATCATCAAAGCTAGGCCAGCCGCAACTTGAGACGAATTTTTGGTTAGATTTGAAAAGTGGACTACCGCATCTTTTACAAACATAAGTTCCTTCTTCAAAAAAATCATTGTATTTACCAGTAAAAGGCTTCTCTGTCCCCTTTTTAACAATTACTTCCTCTTCTTCGGGAGTTAATTTTTTCTTTTTCACAATTTCCCCTTTTTAATAGTAGTTCTAATGTGGCCGTAAAGTTCCAGAGAAAATCTGCCAAGCTAAAGCTGATTTGGCCACTAAACTTAGCAAAATATAAATTGCTTCGCCATAAAGATAACTCTTCCAACGGCCAACTTTCTTGTATTGTAGAAATTGGTTTAGAGCAAAAATATCAAAGAAGATAAAGATTGAAATCAGGATTGCATAAACGAATTTGGGAATAATATCACCAACAGAGGCTACTGCTCCGGCAAAATATAGATAAATTACAACCCAGGGCACAATTCCGGCCAAACAACCAAAAATAAAAGCTGTCCAGTTGGTTTTAGTAGTGGTTTGGTTGTGAAGCTCCATCATCCAGCCAAAGAAAATCATTGTGGCATTTAGGGCGAAAATCAAAATAAGACTTGATAGATCATACATTCCAACAAGCATAGCAATTATTACAATCATCAAGGACGCAGAAACCGAATACTCAATCCAGCGGGCGTAATTAATATGTTTTTTCAGGTTTCGAACATACCAGTGATAACCTATTGTACCGACTAAGAAAAGAGACAAAGCTGAGATAAAAAGAAAGACCGCAACAAATGGACCAATTCTTAAATCATAGATTGTCTTGTGAACAGTACTGATAGATTTTGTGGCTAAATCAAAGCTAAGATAAGAAGTTGTAACCGGTAGCTTAAAATCATTACTAAGTGCAAGCATCAAGGCGCCCTCGGCGGCTAGAATAAAGCTCACCACTAAATTATAAATCCTTAGTCTTCTAAAGGTTTGCTCCTGATTGTGTTCATTTGGCATTTTTCCTCCTTTTATTAATTTAATTTCACAAATTTATTATCATTCTTTTCCTAAATTCTTTAAAGCCGTATTTTTGCCAGGCATGAAGCCCTATCTTATTTCTAGAATCAGCATCAAGCATGACACATTTTATCTTATTTTTCTTAAACCATAAAAACATTTCTTTAGTCATTCTGTGCCCTATTCCCATCTTTTGATATCTTGATTCAACAAAACCGTCAATTATAATTCCTACTTTTGGGGGTGCTGTATATGGATCAGTTCTCTTAATTTTAGCGCTGATAAAACCAATAAGTTTTACATCATCTTCGGCTATGATAATTCTTAACGTTCGTTTAGTAATATCGTTGAGTAAAAAGTCCTTGTAAGCCCTATTCGAGTTAGTATTTGATGCATAAATTTTATCAATTTTGCGATGATAATCAGATGATTTTTTATGCAACTCAACAAGACCCGGAATATCTTTTTTATTAGCTTTTCTAATTTTAATTTTCATCATAATTAAATATTTAATTGGGTTCCATTATCTCTGAGCCATTTTTTGTGCTCTTTGTAATCTGGCATAATTTGTTCTACTAATCTCCAGAATTTCTTAGAATGATTCTGTTCAACCAAATGGGAAAGTTCATGAATAACAACATAATCAATTATGGGTGTTGGCGCCATAATCAAGCGCCAGTTGAAATTCAGATTCTTTTTGCTTGAACAGGAGCCCCAGCGCTTACTCGCTTTGGAAATTTTTATCTGATTATATTTTAAACTAAAAATAGAAGCAAAATAAAGCACTCTTTCGAAAATTAATTCAAAGGCCTTCTTTTTATACCATTCCTCAAATAAATCTTTAGCTTGACCAATCTCGCCTCTGGATAGCCTAAAAATATCTTGAAAAACTAAAGGACGCTCTTGCCAATCAACGATTTTAAGTTTATAGGGCTTTCCTAAATACAAAAACTCGTCACCATCAACAAACGACTTCTTAGCCATTTTATTCTTCAATATTTCTTCTTGCTTTTTTTTAATCCATCGTCTTTTTTGATAAATAAATTTTTGTATATGATACATGGGCAGCAAAAACGGAGCCCGGACAACCAAACTAGCATCTTTGGCCACTTCCAAAGCCAATGTCCTTCTTCTTGATCTGATTATTTTTATTTTTGATTTATCCATTTTTATCTCACAAAATATTGAATTAAAATACCTGAAGTAATGGCAATTACTAAAAGTAACCCGATTACTCTGAAAGTATCTTTGATGTCTTTATTCTCTCTGTATAAAACCAGCCAACCAAGACCTGCACTGCAGGACAGACCAGCTACTACTGAACCAAAACTTATCACCCCTTTTAAGAATAAATCAGCCAGAGCGACTGAAGCAGCACAAGTGGGAATTAGTCCGATAAAAGCGGCTACCACCGGCTGAAAAATGCTTTTACCTAAGAATATTTTTGATATACCGTCTATCCCAACTTTATAAAAAGAAAAATTTATTAAAAAAGAAAATACAAAAAGGAAACCAGCGATTTTTAGAGTATGAATCAAAGGGTGCGTGAACAATTCAGAGGTTTTTGGTTTTTCTATCATAGTATGACCACAGCAAGCCTGATCGCCTATCTCGTGATGATGAGCCTTATCTTCTCCATGAGCATAGGCCGAAATATGGCCCATAATTTTTTTATTTGATTTTCTAAAAATAAAATCGATGAGGTAGCCGCCTATCAAAGCTATTACTACTTTAATCAAAATCAAAGGAATAAGAATTTTTGCCTTTGAAGGTTGTGATAGAATAATCGGGACTGCTTCATCAGAAGTGGCCAGATAAACTGCCAAAAGAGTACCAATTGTAATTAACTTTTGAGAATATAGGGCACTGGAAATTACTGAGAAACCGCATTGCGGAATACTACCAACTGCCGAACCAACTGCTGGGCCGGCCCGACCAGCTTTTTGAATTTTCTGCCACAAATTCTTGCCGTATCTGTATTCCAATAATTCGATGATAAAATAAATCACAAATAAAAAAGGAATTGCCTTGGCAGTATCAATCAATGTATCAACAAAAACTTTCGACATAAATTATTACTTTAATTATCTTTTATTCTCTTGAAATTTTAATTTGGTTTTTATAGACAGATTTCGCGGATTTCGAGCTTGGTTTTACCTTCTTTTTTACTTGGCAATTGAAAATTAATTAAAAGACCATATTTAACTTTCAGAATTTTCATATAATTTTTTAGTTGCTGTTCTTCGCCTGGTCCCAGTGTAGTACCCACAGCCTTGAGCTCTAAAATCACCCTATCTTTACCCATCTGAACAACCAAATCGGTAAAACCCTCTCCGACATAATGATTTTTATATTTCAGCTCTAATACTTTCTGACTTTCATATTTAATTTTGGCCATACGCAGACCAACCTGCATGGCCTTATCATAAACTACCTCCGGAAAACCTGAACCTAAAGATTTATAAACATCTTCGGCAATTTTCCTCAATTTTTGTAATTTTAATTTACAAGCCTTATTTTCCATATTATTCTCCTTAAATTTTAATTTTATTTTTTAAGTTAATTTTTATATCTTTTTATTCTTTTTTAAAATAAAAATCGTGTTTAAAATTATTCGCTTTTAAAAACTTTCGCCATTCTTTTAAAAATTCAAGTGCAAGACTTAGCGTTTCCATCGTTGATCCACCAGTTTTAACACCAAATATTTTGCTTGTTTTGCCATATTTAATAAAAGTCAATCTTGCCTATAGCTTCACTCAATAATTCCTGTATCTTCTTTTCTGATAAATCACCGGAAATTATGCTTTTTACTGCAAGAATGTTCTCTTTTCTAAGGTTTAGTAAAAACTCTGGTATCTCAGATTTTTTAAACCAAGATGAATTAACATTAAAATAATTTTCCGTTTTTATTATATCTTCCCCATTTCTTGATAGAGTGAACTCCTGAAACTTTTTCCCGAATTTGAACATCGCATACGCGGTGCCAAATTGAATAGTTTTTTTAATGTTGTCTACGTTTTTATCATTCAATTCGGGACACCATATCGGGCTATTTTGTATAAAACATTTTGGCTATATTCATTGCAACTTCCGAATGGGTTAATGCAAAAAAGAAAAAGAACAATCCTCTAAGATCACCGATTTTCTCTTGCCATTCTACAATATAATCCATCGCTATTCTATTTTTTTTGATAAAACTAAACAGCTTACATGAACGAGAATTCTTTACATCTTCAATTGTGAGAAGTGGGTGCGAATCAATAAATGTGAAAGCGTATTTTCTTGTTATGGGTACGGCATTATAAAATCGTGTCGGATATGTGGCCAAATAATCCCAAAGGTAATGCCATGCCATAATTGGGCCTTCAATCGATTTGGGGATACTAAAGACACATCCCCTTTTTTTCTTCTCCTTGGGTTTAATAGCAATATCGTATCCATCGGCTTTATCGGTAGCCACGATATAAACATCCTCATTACCGATAGAAGTATTAGGAATAACTTTATTTAAATCTAGATTTCGGAATTTATTTTCAAGGTGAAGCAAAACTTTCTTATCATCGCCCGTTTGAGAATTTATTGCCCTAAAAATGTCTTTAAAGTAAACTTTATCTTCTCTATGACTTGAAAAGTTAATAATTTTTGCGTCATTAAAAATCTGGTTAGACAAATTTTTGTATGCCTCTTTCCGTTTTAATTTCTTTTCGTCACTATCTAAATAGCTTGGTTCCCAATTTTTATATTGTTTCAGCTCAAATAGCTCTTTAATTTTTTTGTGGTCTTTATATAGATCGTAATAAATAAAATCTTTTTTATTTTCTTTTTTTATTACATCTTTATCCAACTGAAAAACAGAAAACGCTATTGTTAAATTAGAATTTAAATTATCAAAAAACTTTTTACCATTGATGATAAAACCTCCAATAAACTTAGCGTGGCTTGATATAAATTTTCTAAACTCATCATGCTCACCTCTCCCCGGATTTAGCCAATTAGTTGGAGAAAATGTTGCTATATAGCCGTAATATTTATCGAACAGATAAAATGTGAGCGCTTTTAGAATGAAAAAGGATGAAAGGTCATTAGACCTTATTTTATTAGAGCGCAATATGTTTATAAATTCTTCGCCAAGGTATGTTTGATCCCTCGAAACGCCGATCTTGTTACCAATTTGTCCCTCCTCTACCCAAGTATTTTTCCCTCTGTAAGGGGGATTCATTATTATTAGAAGTGGGTTATCAATAAAATTTCTACCGTGCTTTTCAACGATGGCATTTAACTCTTTAACTATTTCCTCCTTTGTTGTTTGAAAGAAATCAATTTCTCGCTTGGGTACGGTAATATGCCTATTTCGCATTATATCTTGGTTCATCTTTTTTATTTCCGAACCAATAACAGTAATAAAATCTTCTTGTGCTTTCAATAAATTACCCGAACCAGCGGCCGGATCATAGAAATGACAGGTCTTTAAAATATCGACTGGTATTACTCTAGTCAAAAACTCATAGCAAAGATGAGATAAATCAGATTTTGTGAAATATAAACCAATTGACTTCCGTGTCCTTTCGTCAGAAATTAAATTATCGTAGTCTTCATATAGAACGTCCAAATTGTTAATTATGTGGTTATTGAAAAATTCATTTATCCTATTAAGGTCAGCAATATAATCGGCATAGATTGTAACCGGATGATCAAACATTTCCCCTTGATCATCTTCTTCGGTGTAATAAATGCTAAAAGATCGGCCTTTCACTTGAAAATCAATAATCTTTTTATCATGACTCAAAACACAATTTATCCCGTCGTTAATATGAACAGAAATCTCAATAAAAATTCTAAGAACCAAATTTGCCAAGTAAGATAATTTATTAGATTCATTTTGTATATATACCGTATTAAATGCCTTAGAGAATTCAGAAAACTTTTCTTTCAAGTTCATTCGGATAATACTTATTTTTGCATCAGATACTGCCGTAAGCTCTTTATATAATTCTAAGATTTCGGTTTCATGAATACCTTTTTCGGTATCTAAAATAAAATCAAATTCAACCAATGGCTTTATAGTGTTGAATTTTGTTAAGATTATATTTTGCAAAAATGAGGAAAGGTTTCTTTGATCATTTAAAAAGCTATTCAATGCATCGTTCCATCGGAGCTTAGAATAAATTTCTTGCAGATTTTTCCTATTTATTGATACTTTGACTACTTGAGTGCCGTTAAGAAGCAAAACTTTACTAAATCTAAGTTCGGAAGAAAACTTTTCTGAATTTGAACATAAAATATATTTAATTGCTTGAGCATAGACAACATTTTCTTCTTGATTGAAAAGTAGTTCGTTATTATCTGTAAATTTAATTGCCCCCTTCTTAAATTCAAAGACGGTAAATACTTCGTTATTAAACGATACTATTCCATCCGTATAAAGGGTCTTATGGTATTTTAGCCGTGGCGCTTCTGCCCGCGACGCTTTAAATCCTGGAATTCCTTCAAAAAAACTAACAAAAAAATCTTCAATGGAACGTTCGCGCTTATCTCTTCTGATGGTATTAGCCCTCTTTTTAATCTCTGAAATAAATTTTAGTTCGAGAGATTCTTGGTCATTTTTCATATTTTTACTTGATTAAATTATCAACACCAACGTCTAATGCTTTGACAATTTTTGCCATAATAAGCATATAAGTTTTTTAATTATGTATTATAATTTTACTCCCTCCTGTGAAATAGTACCCGCTTCGCAGAATCGAGGCAAGCTACGCAATTTCACGGGTTAAATCCTGTTAAATGCCGTAAATGGCAATTTTGTAAAACAAAATTATTTAACGGGGTAAACCCAAGCGAAATAGTGCTACGCGATTTCACGGGGTAAACACTAATTTCTTATATTGATTAATACAACCGTAGGTTTTAATTCTAAATAAACGACAAATTCTCAAATTATTTTAAAATTTCAAGCAAGTCTTTAAAAATATAAACTCTATTTCTTTTTTTATGTGATTCTTGTAAAACTTTCAATTTCATAAACATCTTAATTAATCTATTGACTGTTACTTTATTTAACTTCAATTTTATAATTACTTCTTTGCTTATAAAAATCGGAGTTTCAAAAATAAAATCAAGCATTTTAAATGAATAGGGTGATTTATATGAAAATAATTCTTCTTTAATTTTTTCATATAACTTTAACATATTACTAATTGTTTCCTGTGTTTTATTACTTTGCCAATAAACACCTTCAAGGAAAAATTTAATCCAATATGTATAATTATCTTCTTTAGAAATCTTATCCAATAAAATATAGTATTTTTGTCTATTTTTTTCAAAAAATTCACTAACATACAAAGCTGGATGAGAAATTATACCTTTTGAATAGAGAAAAATAGGAATTAAAATTCTGCCAATACGTCCATTGCCATCAATAAAGGGATGAATGCATTCAAATTGAGAGTGAATAAGAGCTGCTTGAACTAGAAAATCTTGTTCTTGAAAATTTATATATTTTTCAAAATTATCCATATATTCTGCAACTTTCTCTGGCGCGGGTGGTATATAAGTAGCTTGTTTAATAGAAAATCCTGGTTGCCCAATCCAATTTTGTATTTTTCTAAATTCTCCTATCTGTTTATCATGACCCCTAACTCCTTCCATAAGAATAAAATGTATTTGTTTAATCAGATTTAAATGAATTGGTTTATTTTTCAAAATTTTCTGAGCATATTCTAAAGCTTTACGATAATTAATAATTTCCTTTACATCTTTGTGTTTTGTTTTTTCACCTGCTTCATAAAGGTAAACATCAGTTAGTGAACTTTGTGTTCCTTCAATTTGAGAACTTAGGGTGGCTTCTTTTACTAAAAGAGGAGAAATTAAAAGATTAGGATTTTGTACAAACTTAAAAAGAGCATCCAATTTTCCTATAGAATAATTAGCCTTTGAAAGATAAGGTACGAATTTTGAATAATCGATTTTTACAGGTAATTTTTTAAATTTATTCTTGTTCATATTTTTATTTTATAGTATAGTTGCAGAAAAGTCAATTTATGTTACTATTATTTCGGAAAGTTACACTCGTGTAACCAAATAGTAAAATGGTTACAAAAAGGTTAAATTATGTTACTAATTTTGCAGCGTCTATGCTAGTCTGAGAACATTTGTTCTCAATTTTGAGAACACTGCCAAGCTATTACTTAACCAATTCCACCCCGGTTAAATGATACTTTGTAATTTCACGGAGTAACCCCTGTTAAATACTAAATTCTAAATTACAAATAAATCAGTTTATAAAGTTTATCAAGTTAGAAAGTTATAAAGACTACTTATTTTTTCTCGCTATCCAGCATTAGTTTTAATAAAAAAATAGTATCTTTTTTTAAATTTTCTTTTGCCCAAGCCTTTTGCTTTTCATCCAAAAGCTCACCCATTCCAGTAAGTATATTACGATTTCCTACTTTTTCCAATATAATAATAGCTTTTTTTAATAATTCTCTAAAAGCCATTTTCGATCTGTCTTCAACAATTTTTTTATTTATAGACCAATCATTTTTCAGAAAAAACCAGACATCATAAATATCTCTATTTGTCCTACCAGCTCTTTCATATAAAGCCATTACTTTATTAGCAAACATATCTTCTTTTTTCATTACCAGCATTGAAATGCCAAGATAGTTTCTGACTTCATACCCCGAGCCAAAGCTTCTTTTATTTATCTCAAGCTTAATATTCTGGGCTTTGTCTGAATAAGAAAGAATAATAAGCAATGTGTGTCTTTTGTTTGATTTCTCTTTTATCTGCCCGTATTCTTTGGCAATTTCTTCTACTTTCTCAAAAATCTCTTTCTCTTTACTTTCATCGAGTAAATCAAAATCAAGATCGACCGAAAAACGATCAAGTCCATAAAAAAGATATGCGGCTGTACCGCCTTTGAATCCCAAAAGAGGACCAATTGTGGAATCGGTGAATATGTCTTTAAGAATTTTGATAAGAATAGTTTTGTGTTTGGCAATATCGAGCATAGTTTTGTTATTTGAGATTTTGTTTAAAAGATTCATGATATTTATCAACCCTTTTGGCCATTTCTTTATTACCACCATAGATGGGTAAAATCTCGTAAACTTTATCCCAGTTTAAGGATGACAAATTATCAAAATGATAATCCTTGTGCAAATAGATAACATCCAAAAAAGCTCTTTCGGGAGTAGCCATAGAGTAGTTTTCTTCATGTTTAAGGCCGGCATTATTGGTTAATACTGAATCCTTTATTTTTCTGAAAGAATATTTTTGACCGTCAGTGGTTATTTCTCTAGTTAAATATGAAACAACAAAAATCTGACTATAATATTGAAAAGTAACACCTGCTTTTCCTAAGACAGTTTCAAAACTTATATAAGAGGGAGTAAATATTCTGGTTGCTAACTCAAATTTATCATAATTTTTATCTTTAGCGTAAAGGCCTCGGCGAATTGAATACATTTTTCCAGCCTTAATATAACGGTAAATTTTTTTCTTAACGAATTTAATATCGGGTTTTCCCCAAAGTAAAACCACATCATTAAAGGTAAAGACGGTTTTATTTGATCTCATTAAATTTAAAATATAATCTTTTTCCATAATTTTATTATATACACTGGTGGTACCCAAATATGGGTACCTTTAGTTTAAATTATATAAAATATGGTGTCAAGTTATAAAGACTACTTATTTTTTCTATTACGGACCAGTGGCTATTTCGTAAATCTGCCAGACATTGTCAGGGCTTTTGACAACCGAAACAAACCGAGTATCTTGGCCATTATTCCAATTCATTAGTTGATTATTAGGCTTTAACTGAACATCTAAATTAACTTTATAAACATAAACTTGGTCATTTTGGTCTAAATCTGACTTCTCTATTTTTGTCACCTTAACTGATTCAAACTCCGCCAAACTCTGCCTCCACATATTTTTGGTATTCTCATCTGAAGCCATATGAGGATTCATCATTTTGACCGCTTCATCAACATTGCCTTCATCAACTAAGGTAAAAAATTTCCTAATGGTCCCCTCTTCATCAAGTTTATTGTCCTGATTTTCTTTTTCATTTTCCTGATTCTTTGCCTGTTCAGACTTAGCTACTGATTTTTTATAATACAAATAACCGCCAGTGCCTAAAGCAGCTACACCGATAACAATTAAAATTACTAAAATTGTGCTAAAGCCGTTTTTCTTCATAAAAAATCCTTTTTAATTTAATAAAAAAAATTGACTCCTTTGCTGATTAAGTAAATGGCAATCAAAACAATTACAATTTTACTGACCAGACTACCGTATTTACTAATAAAACGCTTGAGCCAATCAAGAACAACAGCTGACTTTACAGGCATCACCGTGGCCAGAAAAACCGGCAAGGCCATGGTCGACATAATAATTATAATATTTATAGTAAAAATTATGGTATTTTGCCAAAAAGAAAGGTTAGCATCGAAAACGAGTTTTACGGCCGCAAAATAAAGAACCAGGGTAGAAAAATCAATAGCCATAAATAAAAATCCATAGATTAATCCACCCCAAAGATTTCTAGTTTTTTCTGATCTTATTTTTTGTTTTTTCTTTCTAAAAATTGCCAAAAGAATCAAAATAACACCAAGGATGATATCAAGCCCTGCCGAATATGTCGTTTGGTGACGGGAAACACCAAGGGTGTATTTAAGCAGAGTATGTTCGATTAATACTACCAGAATTAAAAAAACAGCTGAACCGAGAAGAAATAGCCAGGTTCTTTTCAATGGTCTGTCTTTGCCAGCTAAAAGGAAAAAAATAATCAAAATACCAAGTGGATTGACTGCCCCGCCCAAAGATAAAGGTAGAATTTGTAAAAAAGTTGAAAACATGAAATTAGTTCATAAAATTAAAAGTTCATCAAGCTTAAAAAGTAAGAAGTATTTTTCTTGTTTTAATTTTACTCTCAAAATTATCTTTTCTCAATAAAAAGAAGAGCTATTTGAAGCTGCTCTTCTTTTTTGATGTTCTTTTAATTTTGAATCTTAGCTTTTAGGCTTTTTTCTGTAAACCTTTCAGCTTCATTGATAAAACAATCATCATTATACCAAAGAACATGGCATAAAACCCAACAAACCAAACTAAAACTGAAAGGACAGCTTCAGTCCAGAATAATATTAATACGCCGAAAAGAATAGAAAAAATTCCAGCCAAAACCAAAGTCCAATCATTAGGGATAATGCCCTTCATTTTGACAGCCATAGCTAGTTCAGCAATTCCAGTAAACAGCGCCCAGAAAGCCAAAAAGACTACTAAAACCAAAATAGTAACGGTGGGCCAAAACAAAATTAAAACACCAATAGCAGCACTGATAAGGCCTTCAACCAGAAGTGCCCACCAACTTTCCTGATGGGAAAAAATCGAAGCAATGATTGCTACAACCCCGAAAACTATAGCCCAGATACCGAAAATTAATACCAAAGTTTCAATAGCTGCCAAAGGCCAAGCTATAAGGATAATCCCAAAAAGAATTGCTAAGATTCCTCGGACTAGCTGAACCCACCAGCGGGTAACCATAAATGAATTCTTAATCGCTAAAGCTTCTGCCATTTTTGCCTCCTATACCCTGAGAAAGATTTAACAGGGTGAAATTAATTAATATTTTAGTAATAAGGCTCCTTTTTTAAAAAGTTTAATTTCTTTTATTTTAATTCATTAAATTAATTAATACAACAAGAATTAATTTTACAAGTAAATTATTGGTTATTTCAGTAAAAAAGATTATAATGAAAAAAAAATTATCAATTAATAAGAAAGGCTAAAAAAATGAAAGCACTAAAAAATTTTTGGTCTATCATATACCCAAAGCCCCGGCCTTATTGGTTTGTTGATGCTAAATGGATCTCAGGTATCCTATTTGTACTTTGCTTTACAGCCACTTTATGGCTTTTTAATTTTACCCAGGTGATATCCCGTGACAACATTGTAGACAATATTACCACTGAATTTCAAACCTATTTGGTTCAAAAAGTTCAGAATTGGAACATCCAAATTCAGGGCGCTGGAGACCTAAAAAATCAGATAACTGCAGTCAAAAACCAAATACATGATTTAGCGGTAACAGCACAAAATAATCAAAATCAAGAAGCTGCTAATCCTTTGGGGGTTATAAAGCCGATTCCCGGCTTGAATATTTCCATCCAGAAAAATCAGCTACAAAAATATGCTAACCAAGCTCAAACCACCATTTATAATGAAATAGAAAATCTTTTAAATCAGTCAAAAATTGAAGACTTGGTAGGAAAAGCTGAAAGTATTCAAAATGTTTTACCTCAAGGATTCAATCTTAAAGATACCGTTGTCGCCGGCATCAAAGATCAAATTATCAAAAACATTAATTTTTCAAAAGTTTATTCAGAAAGCAGATATAATAAATACAGACATTTAGCTGATGTTTTGTTGGTTATTTCAATTTTTCTGCTTCTGTTAGCTATTTTCTTTAGCTATCGCTTTGGCCGGCTGTTTACGCCAGGGTTGCTAATTTTTATATCCTCTGTTCCGGGCGTTTATATCTTCAATACAATCTATAAGTATCTGAAAGAAACACCTCTAAATAAACTGGCCCAGAGTAATAATGAAGTAATTAGGACTTTAGCATCAATTATTCTTAAAGCCAAGGACAGGCAAATTAATGCGCTTTATAATGTACACAAAGGCGTATTGATTATAGCAGCCTTGCTAATCCTTACAAGTCTGGCTGGCAAAATAATTTATGAATTGAGACTACACCAGGCACCGGTTCGTAAAACTATAGCTCGCAAGAAGCCAGTTCGTAAGAATAAATAAAAAAACAGAAATTACAAAAAGCTCCTCTAAGGAGCTTTTTTATTTTGATAAATTATTACTAAATTTTTTAATTGTTTATGATTTTGTCTGGCAATCGTAACATATTTTAGTATGTATACATATCGTACCGCCGCATTTTGGGCATTGAAATTTCTTCTCTTGTTCCTCAATAAACTTTTTTAATCCAGCCTCTTTGATTCTTTTATTATTGCCCGAAAAGCTAACATCCCAACCCTTCTTCTTATATCTTTTATCAAGTTTAAGTAATTGTTCACAAGGAAAATTTTTACATTCAAAGCAGAATTTCACTTTTTTATTTTTTAATAAATCACATCGTTGTTTTAAAAAAGTGCAATGTTTGTCCCGCGGTCGGCATCCTTGACATTGTCCTTTATACTTATCATTTCTTACATCATGTATAAAATTAAGATACCCAACGCAAACCCCGCAGTTCATCCCGCAGGGCGCAATCAATTCTTGGTCAAATTTAGGTTTTTTATTTATTTTTGCTTCCACTTTTTTTAGATTTATCTTTTAAAACTAAAATAACTATAGTTAATATTAATAAAACCAAAAATCCGAATATTATTATTGCCAATGTGATAAAAATATAGTAAATCGGCGACCTGATCTGATTTATAGTTTCATTGGAGTCATAATCAGTAATCTTTTTTCTGGAAGCACTGGGGCCTATTTTTTTTACCAGTTTATCAATGGAAATTTTTTGGGTATCTTTAGATAATTCAGTTTCTTGAAAATTAACTATATTGCCATCAACTGAAAATGTTCTGATTGCACAACCAGAATTTACAGCATAATATTGATCTTTACCGTTCTGCAAGAAAATAACATGGGATTTATTATCATTAAGGATTATTCCGTAAGCGCACATTCCGTACCAACTTTTAACCTGGATCTCTTTATCCTGAGTATTCCCTTTTAGAATTTCTAAAACTTTAACTTTTATCCATTCGGGACCGCCAGGAAACTGGCTACCATGAACTTTAGTAGATGGCCCATCGGCTACTTTTTGACCAATAATGACTAAGTCAGCTTTTTGAGCTGTTTGTTCAAAGTTTAAATTTATATTTTGGGGACAAGGCTCACAAGCCAAAACTGGCATTGATAATAAAGAAATAACTATAAATCCAATTAAAACGAAAATAATTTTTTTCATAAAAATTCCTTTTATTAATTCATTTTAATTTTAAACCTAAATTTTACTTAGAGCAATAAATAAAAAAGGACCCCAACTTGGCTATTAATCTTTGTGAGATATAATAACCTCATTGGGGTACTGATATCTATTTAGTTTTTTTTCTTTTTCTTGGTTGGCC